>Ga0335081_10000982_pt1 | contig 45721 bp, 44 predicted proteins | sample Lox_Sample_35_FD_206713 | JGI IMG/M metagenome (GOLD analysis project Ga0335081, IMG submission 206713) | Soil microbial communities from Loxahatchee National Wildlife Refuge, Florida, United States - Lox_Sample_3.5 | ecosystem: Environmental > Terrestrial > Soil > Wetlands | place: USA... | reverse complement strand
CATGTGCGTTCCCAATCACCTTTTTCGTTAGCATATCAGTTTATTTAAAAAAATACCTCGCAACACAGAGAATTATCGGACATTCTGCTTGCTGCGGGGAGGTTCATTCAGTTCAAACCGCTTAAACGGTTAACAAGCTTTCCTCCGGAGTAAGCATGAATAATGACATCTCTATAAAAGTATGCATGGGTACGGGCGGCATTGCCGCCGGTGGCGTGGAGGTCATTTCCACCTTTGAAAAGGCCTTTGCGGGCAAGGGTATCCGTGCATCAGTAGAGAAAAACTGTTCGGTTCATAAAGTCGGCTGCCGGGGGTTTTGCGCCCGCGATGTGCTCGTGGATGTAATCATCAACGGTCAGAAGACGACCTACCAGTACATCAAGCCGGACATGGTTGAGCGGATTGTGAGCGAGCATATTATGAGCGGCAACCCCGTCAGCGACTGGCTCGTGAAGGACGACTACCACACATTTCACAACAAGCAGGTTAAAGTGGTGCTTTCGGACTGCGGTGAGGTCAATCCCGAGGACATCTATTCCTATATCGACCGCGGCGGATACGAAGCGACGAAGAAGGTTCTTGCATCGATGGCCCCGCAGGAAGTCATCGAGACCATCAAGACTTCGGGACTTCGTGGCCGCGGTGGTGCGGGATTCCCCACCGGGGTGAAATGGGACATGGCGATCAAGGCGCCCGGGCCGACCAAATATCTCATTTGCAACGCAGACGAGGGTGACCCCGGAGCGTTCATGGACCGTTCGGTCGTCGAAGGGAATCCCCACGCGGTAATCGAGGGCATGATCATCGGCGCCTATGCGATCGGCGCTCCTTATGGCTATGTATACATCAGGGCGGAATACCCGCTCGCCGTCGAGCGTCTTCACCTCGCCATCAAGCAGGCGAAGGAGCACGGATTTCTCGGCAAGAACATTCTTGGCAAAGGGTTTGATTTCACCATCAAGGTGAAGCTCGGGGCGGGGGCCTTTGTCTGCGGCGAAGAGACGGCGCTCATCGCCTCGATCGAAGGCAAGCGCGGCCAGCCGCGGGCTAAGCCGCCGTTTCCGGTTCAGAAGGGTCTCTGGGGAAAACCCACGATCATCAATAATGTTGAGACACTCGCAAACATACCCTATATCATCTGCAAAGGTGCCGCCTGGTATGCGGCCATGGGCACGGAAAAGAGCAAAGGGACAAAGGTCTTCGCCCTGACTGGCAAGATCCAGAACTCGGGCCTCATCGAGGTGCCCATGGGCATCCCGCTCAGAGAGGTTATTTACGACATCGGTGGCGGCATCGAAGGCGGTCGGAAGCTCAAGGCTGTCCAGACCGGCGGGCCGTCCGGTGGGTGCATTCCCTCGAGTATCATCGATACGACGCTTGATTATGAATCGCTCGGCAAGGTTGGATCCATCATGGGCTCGGGCGGCATGGTCGTCCTGGACGAAACAGACTGCATGGTGAACGTTGCCAAGTACTTCCTTCAGTTCACCCAATCGGAATCGTGCGGAAAATGCGTGCCCTGCCGGGTCGGCACCAAGCGGCTCCTTGAGATCCTGACGAGGATCACCGAAGGCCGCGGCAGGGAAGGTGACATTGAGCTCCTGGAGACGCTGAGCAGCGACGTCAAGACCTCGTCGCTTTGCGGTTTGGGGCAGTCCGCGCCGAATCCGGTGCTCTCCACAATCAGGTATTATCGTGGCGAATACGAAGCGCATATCTACGAAAAGCGCTGTCCTGCGGGCGTGTGCAAGGATCTTCTTTCCTACAGCATTCTTGAAGAGTTCTGCAAAGGCTGTACCGCCTGTACTCGTGTATGCCCAGCCGGCGCTATTGTCGGTGAAAAGAAGAAGCCGCATAAGATCGTTCAGGATATCTGCATCAAGTGCGGCGCCTGTTTTGAAACCTGCAAATTCAAAGCGATTAAAAAAGGGTAAGTCATGGCGAATATATCCATAAACGGGAATAAAATATCCGTCCTCGATGGCTCGACGGTCCTCGATGCCGCGCGAAGGAACGACATCTACATCCCGACGCTTTGCGACGATCCGAGGCTCGAACCCTACGGTGGGTGCAGACTGTGCCTCGTCCAGATCAAGGGCATGCCCCGGCCGGTTACGGCCTGCACCACGCCAGTGACCGACGGCATGGAAGTCGAGACTTCGAACGACCAGATTGAGCGGCAGCGCCGCACCATCGTCGAGCTCCTTCTTTCCGACCATCCGAACGACTGCATGGTCTGCGAGCGGGCCGGTGACTGCACGCTCCAGGAACTGGCATACTTCTATGCACTCCGGAAAAACCGATTCTACGGCGAGCGGCGCCAGTACACGAAGAAGGACATGAACCCCTTCATCGAGCGTGATATGGAAAAATGCATCCTCTGCGGCAAGTGCGTGCGCGTCTGCGAAGAGATTCAGGGCGTGAGCGCCATCGATATCTCAAGCCGCGGGTTTGTCGCCAAGGTCTCTACACCCTTCGAAAAAGACCTCGATTGCGAGTTCTGCGGACAGTGTGTCAGCGTGTGCCCCACCGGAGCGCTGATGGGCAAGCAGTCCCTGGGCAGGGGCAGGCAGAAGGATGTGAAGGAAGTCGAGTCCGTCTGCGGCTACTGCGGCTGCGGTTGCAACCTCACTCTGCATGTGAACAGAAACGAAGTGGTTCGCGTCACGTCCAGGCCGGATACCATCAATGAGGGATGGCTCTGCGTCAAGGGGCGTTTCGGCTTCAGCTTTATCAACAGCCCCGACCGTCTCAAGACACCACTCATCAAAAAGGACGGCACATTCGTCGAGGCGTCATGGGATGAAGCATTTTCGTACATCACCGAAAAGCTCGGCGCAATCAAACAGAAAAACGGCCCGGACGCGATCGGCGGCCTTGCCTCGGCGCGATGTACGAACGAGGAAAATTATCTTTTCCAGAAATTCATCCGCGCGGGGATCGGCACGAACAATATCGACCACTGCGCACGCTACTGACACAGCGCGACTGTGGCCGGTCTGGCCACCGTATTCGGATCCGGTGCAATGACGAACTCCCTGCAGGAGATCGAGAACAATAACGTCATCTTCGTCATTGGCTCGAACACCAAGGAGAACCACCCCATCGTTGCGCTTCGGATGATCAAAGCGAAACGCAAAGGTGCGAAAATCATCATCGCAGACCCGAGGCGGGTCCCGATGGTCAGATTCGCCGATATTTGGCTGCAGCACAAGCCCGGCACGGACGTTGCGCTCCTGAACGGGATGATGCACGTCATCCTGAAGGAAAATCTCATCAAGAAGGATTTCATTTCGGCCATGGCCGAAGGGTTCGATGATGAGTTCCGGAAGAACATCGAAGAATACGGGCCGGAAACCGTCTCAAAAATCACCGGAGTGCCCACCGAGCTGATCGTGAAAGCGGCCCGCCTTTATGGAAGCTCGGAGCGCGCGGGCATCTACTACACGATGGGCATCACCCAGCACTCGCACGGCACCGAAAACGTGTTCTCCATCGCCAACCTGGCGCTCATGACCGGCAACCTCGGCAAAGAAAGCGCGGGAGTTAATCCGCTCCGCGGCCAGAACAACGTTCAGGGCTCCACGGACATGGGCTGTTCTCCCAACATGTACCCAGGCTATCAGCGGGTGAGCATCCCGGCGATCAAACAGAAGTTCGAGGCCTTGTGGAAAACGGAACTTTCCGACAGGGAAGGAGTCACCGCTCCCGAAATGTTGGCGGCTGCGGAAAAGGGAACCTTTAAGGCGCTGTATATCATGGGTGAAAATCCGGTTGTCTCGGATCCCAACATGGCACACACGATCAAAGCGCTCAGATCACTGGAGTTTCTCGTGGTACAGGATATTTTCATGACGGAAACAGCGGAGCTTGCCCATGTCGTATTGCCCGGTGTGTCGTTCGCGGAAAAAGTCGGCACGTTCACGAACACCGAGCGGCGCGTGCAGCGGGTGAGAAGGGCGGTAAATTCCCCCGGTCACGCAATGAAAGATTCGCTCATCATCATGGAACTTTCGAAGCGGATGGGTTATGAGATGTCCTATTCCCATACCGTCGAAATATTCCGTGAGATCGGCCAGGCATGGCCCGCCTTGGCGGGAATGAGCTACGCCCGACTCGAGGACGGCGGGCTCCAGTGGCCCTGCCCCACGCCGGAACATCCGGGCACGCCATACCTGTTCAAGGGTGGGTTCCCGCGAGGTAAGGGCAGGTTCACACTTGTAAAATACAAACCTTCGGTGGAGGAGACCGATCCGGACTACCCGTTCATTCTGACTACCGGGCGTCAGCTATTCCAGTATCACACCGGAGGAATGACGAGAAGAGTAAAGGCGATCAATGCGGTCTCGCCAGAGTCGTACATCGAAATTAATCCCGAGGACGCACGAGCTCTTGCCGTTGAGGCTGGCTCGAGAGTGAAAGTGAGCTCGCGCAGGGGTTCGATAATCGTGAAAGCGATGGTGACCAAGCGGCCGGCGAAAGGCGTTGTGTTCGTCCCCTTCCATTTCAAGGAGGCGGCGGCAAACGTGCTCACGAGCAGCAACTCGCTTGACCCCATCGCGAAGATTCCGTCGTTCAAGGTTTCGGCAGTGCGGATCGAGAGGGTTTGATTTCCAACGATTGACACACCACAGAGAACAGGGAGTTGAATCATTAAAAAATAACTCTGTATTCCCTCTGAACGCTGCGGTAAAAAGTTTTTTTCACCGAGGAGGACACGATGGCAGAAAAATCGGAGCTCAAGAAACAGATTCTATTCAGTGATCTGACCGATGCTGAACTCGGCGTGATCGCGCAGAAGATTGTGCTTGAGAACTACGCCAAAGGGCAGCCGATTTTCAAGGAAGGAGACGCAACGAAGGGCATTTACCTGGTAAAGAGCGGAAGGGTCGAGATTTCAAAAAACACGGCTGACGGCTGGAAGCAGACCCTTGCCATTCTCCAGGAAAACCATATTTTCGGCGAACTTGCTGTCATCGAAGATAAACAGAACCACGGCGCTGACGCCACCGCCATTGAGATCTCCCAGATTTATCGAATTAAAATCGAAGACTTCAGGGCGTTCGAAAAGAGCGACGCGGCCATGATGTACAAGATTATGAAGACTCTCGCCCGCATTGCGAGTAAAAACGTGCATTCAATGAACGAGAAGCTCATGAAGCTCCTGATTAGTTATTGAATAACGCCGTCCAAACCGCTTGAACCGGTTCAACTTTTTGAACTTCATCTATTGACAAGGGAGGTAGAGAATGGCACTTGATCCAACGAAGCATGCTGACTGGGAAATTGCGGAAGATTCAGAAACAAGAATGAAACCGATCATCGAGATTGCGAAGAAGATGGGGCTCAACGATGACGAGCTTCTGCTCCACGGGCACCATATCGCGAAGGTTGATTTCAAAAAGGTGCTCAAGCGGTTTGATGGAAAACCGGACGGGAAGTACATTGATGTAACTGCCATCACGCCCACGCCCCTCGGCGAAGGCAAATCCACTTCGACCATCGGCCTCACCCAGGGACTGGGTAAACGAGGCAAGAACGTGATTGCCGCAATCCGGCAGCCTTCCGGCGGACCGACGATGAACATCAAGGGTTCCGCGGCCGGCGGCGGACTTTCACAGGTCATCCCCCTCACGCCGTTTTCACTCGGCCTCACGGGCGACATCAACGCTATTATGAACGCGCACAACCTGGCGATGGTGGCCCTGACATCCCGCATGCAGCATGAGTTCAATTACAACGACGAGCAGCTTGCAAAGAGAAAATTAAAGCGCCTCAACATCGATTCCCACAATGTCGAGATGAAGTGGATCATGGACTTCTGTGCCCAGTCCCTGCGCGAAATCGTTATCGGAATGGGCGGAAAGTCGAATGGCTTCATGATGAAGTCAGGCTTCGCCATTGCTGTATCGTCGGAAGTAATGGCCATTCTGGCCGTCGCGAAAGACCTCAAGGACATGCGCGAACGCATGGGAAGAATCGTTGTCGCATATAGCAAGGACGGAACGCCGATTACGACGGCCGACCTCGGAGTGGACGGCGCCATGACCGCTTGGATGGTCGAAGCGCTGAACCCGAATCTGCTCCAGACCATTGAAGGACAGCCTGTATTCGTGCATGCCGGACCCTTTGCAAACATCGCTATTGGCCAGTCTTCCATAATCGCTGATCGCGTGGGCCTCAAGCTCGGCGACTATCTCGTGACCGAGTCGGGCTTTGCCGCGGACATCGGCTTCGAGAAGTTCTGGAACCTCAAGTGCCGCATGTCGGGCCTCAAACCCCACGCCGCGGTCGTCGTTGCGACGATCCGTGCGCTCAAATGCCACGGCGGCGCCCCGATTCCGGTGCCGGGCAAGCCGATGCCGGCCGAATACAAGGGAGAGAATGTAGGATGGGTCGAAAAGGGCTGCGAAAACCTAATCCATCACATCAGGACCGTGAAAAAGGCGGGTATCAATCCCGTTGTCTGCATCAACGCCTTCTACACCGACACAGAAAACGAAATCAAGGTAGTACGCAGGCTCGCCGAAGCGGCGGGCGCACGGGTGGCCCTGTCCCGCCACTGGGAGAAGGGCGGCGACGGCGCGCTTGAGTTCGCTGATGCCGTCGTGGACGCGTGCAATGAGAAGAATGACTTCAAGCTTCTCTATGATCTCAATACCCCGCTCCGCCAACGCATAGAATTGATCGCGAAAGAGGTGTATGGAGCGGACGGCGTGGATTATACGCCGGAGGCAGAGGCAAAGGCCAAAAAGATGGAAGCCGATCCCGAGATCGCGAAGCTCGGTACCTGCATGGTGAAGACGCACCTGTCGCTCACGGATAATCCGAACCTCAAGGGCGTTCCCAAGGGGTGGAGACTCCGTATCAGGGATATCCTAACCTATAAAGGAGCCGGCTTTGTTGTGCCCGTTGCCGGCACAATAACGCTTATGCCCGGGACCTCGTCCGATCCCGCCTACCGCCGCGTGGATGTGGATGTGGAGACCGGGAAAGTCAAAGGCGTGTTCTAACGAGGATTCAGCGACTGGAATTCTAATCAAAATTCAAAAGCCCGTGCCGATGGTTCGGCATGGGCTTTTTCTTTGTATACCATTATCCGACAGCCTACCTGCTGCGTGGAGTTAGATTCCACAAGGATCCCTCTCCGAAGAACCGCTGGCGCTCCTGTCGGGAACAAGACGATCTGCAATCAATATCAATTCCATAACTAGAAAAGCCCATATCGCCTCCTGCACGCGCTTTTCAAAATCCGTAGATCAACTTCTTCTACATGTTGAGAATCATATTGGGCAGTTTTTTTCTTTTCTGGACGGCGTATTGGTTATATAATCGTGCATTGCTGCCGCGGCCTTTCTACCCGCCCCCATGGCTGATATGACCGTTGCCGCGCCGGTAACGATGTCTCCGCCGGCATAGACGCCTGGCCGGCTGGTTTTCCCGGTCTCTTCGTCGGCGACAATGTACTTATGCTTCGTCAAGGCAATATCCCCGGCGCTTTGGGAGATCAGGGGGTTCGCGCCGGTGCCGACGGCAATGATGACAATGTTCGCGGGGATGATGAATTCCGATCCAGGCAAGGGCTTCGGTTTTTTTCTACCTGATTCGTCGAGTTCGCAGAGGTCCATCCTTATGCATTCGATCGCGCTCACATGCCCATCCCGGTCTCCAAGAATCCTCACGGGATTTGTGCAGAGCTCGAATATGATCCCTTCCTCTTCCGCGTGATGGACCTCTTCTTTTCTCGCAGGTAATTCCGACAAAGACCTTCGGTACACCATCGTCACATCTTTCGCGCCTAGCCTGAGGGCCGTGCGCGCCGAATCCATGGCGACATTGCCGCCGCCCACGACGATGATGCGGTCGCCTTTTCTGACTGGAGAGTCGTATTCAGGGAAGCGGTACGCGCGCATCAGGTTTATTCTGGTCAGGAATTCGTTGGCCGAATAAACGCCGTTCAGGTTTTCGCCGGGAATATGCATGAACCGGGGCAACCCTGCCCCGGTGCCGATGAAGCACGCGTCAAATTCAAGCATGATCTCATCAATGGTCATGATTTTCCCGATCACGGCATTGGTGATGATGGTCACGCCCATCCGCTTGAGGAGTTCGATCTCCCGCGCAACAATCGCTTTCGGCAAGCGAAATTCTGGAATCCCGTAAACAAGCACACCGCCCGCTTCGTGAAGCGCCTCGTAGATCGTAATGCTGTGCCCGAGCTTTGCGAGGTCATAGGCGCAGGTGAGGCCTGATGGACCGCTCCCTATAATTGCCACCTTTTTGGCGGTCGCGGGTGCGCAGAGCGGCATTTTGTCGTTCCCCTCCAGCCGCTCCCAGTCCGCCGTGAACCGCTCAAGCCTTCCAATCGCAACGGCGTCAAATTTCTTGGCGAGGGTGCAATGTTTTTCGCATTGGTTTTCCTGGGGGCAAACCCGTCCGCAGACAGCGGGAAGAAGGTTTGCTTCCCTGATGATTTCGATCGCGCGGGCAAGGTCATTTTCATGGACAGCCTTGATAAACCGAGGGATCGGTACACCGACCGGGCACCCAGTCACGCAGAGCGGCTTTTTGCACTGAAGACACCGCGACGCTTCGAGGCGCGCCTGCTCAATCGAGTAGCCAAGAGCGACTTCCTCGAAGTTTGTTCGTCTTACCGCGGGAATCTGCTCGGGGATGGGGGTCTTTTTGGAGATGATCTTTTTCGGTGTAGATGGTTCCATGTGCCGGTTTTGCTTGTACCTTTCAATTTGGTTGTCCGATGAAGGTTAATAACGAACTTCATATCAACCCTGTTCACCTGTATGGGCCCAGGAATAAGGTTGTCTCTCTGAGATTGTTCCTGATCCGACTGAAGGTTCATTAACTGAAACGGCATGGCGTAGGCTGTCATATTACCAAAGTTAATCCCCTTATTCCAGCCTTTTTATCGCTTACCATAGAGAAAACGATATCGCATCCCCACTGGGCTTTTGCCATGCATATTTACAGTAAAAGTGTTCTACCGCGAGCAAAGGGGGACATCAATGCGTTGCGCTCTGAGAATGAGTAGGGAGGAACTACCTCAGGCACAGTAATATGATTCACGGCCTGTTGGTTCGCCTTCCATGCGTGGGTGAGCAGGGTGATGAGACAAAAAAGGTGTGTTTGCGTCGGATTTCCTTTTTTTGAAAGGAGTCTACAATACCGACGAGAACTCAGGCAGAGTGACTATGGCAAAGCCTCTCCTTCCGGGTGGTCGCCGCGCAACTTCTTCTTGTCACGGGGAACGAGTGTCCGGATTAATTTGTGCGGTCCGCTCTTCGCCTCTCGTCCCTTAGATGTGTCATCTCATCCAGGTGCTGCCGCAACACTTGCACGGCCCGCTCAAAGAATGGTTTCGCCACCTGCACATAAATTTTTCTATCTTTGAATGTTGCTCCATTAAAACAATTTACCGCCCTGTAGGCGTCCACGTCCAGGGACATTTCGACATAACCTGATCCCTTGGGGCGATGTGTCAGCAGGTCCGTCTGTATCTTGGCCGATTCGACGGAGCCGATCTGCGAGAAAACGTCCATCAAGCTGTCTTCAGTCATATCTGATGGCAGGTTCTCGACAAGGATTTTAACCGCCATATGCACACCCTCCTTAGCGTATTTTTCAACTGCAAAATAGTTGCTTATTACCGGAATCGATATTTTAATTGAGGTCTCCGGAAGGATGAATTAAAATCATTATAGCAAAAAAAACGTCAAATGTATATTTGATACCATTGCGCGCTCACAATCCCTTTTGTCCCCGTTGTATACAAGGACCCGTTAAGCGGAAGGTCTTTAGTCCGGACTGACAAGGCTGATGGCCTACGGGGATTTCGATTAAAATATCAAAAACATTATTTCGCTTATTACTTTCAGCTTGTCTTCGCTGTGATAATCAGATAAAATAAATCGCTATGAAGATCTGTCATACCTGCAAAAATGAGCTTATCGTGTCCAGGATCGTCGGCAGACGGGATGCGTGTCCTCGCTGCGGCGCTGATTTGCACTGTTGCCTGAACTGCGGCTTTTATGAACGCAACGCATCCAAGCAGTGTCGGGAACCAGTCGCGGAGTTCGTTAAGAATAAAGAGCAGGCCAACTTTTGTGATTATTTTTCTATGTCGGAACGAGTTTTCGGTGAGGGCACTTCTGCGGCCAATGCTCAGGCACGCAAGTCACTTGATGACTTGTTTAAAAAATAGGTCAGGTTGGCTTTGTCTCTTTGATCAATCTCGATAAAAAGATTGTCATATCGCGTAAACATAGGGCGGTAGTTTCGCAAGATACGGGTGGCGCAGCACCTTAAGGCGCCCGCCGAGCGGTCCAAGTCGAAAAAAGCCGGCTGCGCTTAGACGCCTCTTCTGGCTTTGTCCCTTCTGTCCTTGTGGATGCCACTCACCCTGTCCTTGTATCTCTTATTAATGATTTCGCATACCTCCTCCGGCTCATCGACAATATGCATCAGGTCGAGATCTTCGGGGCTGATGTTTCCGTTCGTAAGCATTGTCTGCCGGAGCCAACCGATCAATCCGCCCCAGTAATCCTTGCCCACGAGAACTACCGGAAAGCTCCTAATCTTCCTAGTCTGGATAAGGGTAAGTGCCTCGAAGAGTTCGTCCATGGTGCCGAAGCCGCCAGGGAATATCACATATCCGACAGCATATTTTACGAACATCAGTTTGCGGACAAAAAAGTAGCGGAATTCGACTCGCACATCCTGAAACGGATTCGGCATCTGTTCCATGGGAAGCTCGATATTCAGTCCGACGGCGATGCCGTTTGCGTTCTGCGCGCCTTTGTTTGCTGCCTCCATGATTCCCGGCCCCCCTCCGGAGATCACGGCGAAACCCTCTTTTGCCAGGTTCTCGGCAACCTTCAAGCATTTGTTGTAGTATGGCGATCCTGGCTGAAGACGAGCGCTTCCGAAGATCGTAACAGCCGGGCCGATTCCGTTTAAGGCCTCAAAGCCTTCCACAAGCTCGGCCATGATGCGGAAGACACGCCACGTGTCGGATTTTGCCAAATCTTCCATATTTGCTTCTCCCCTCAGAGTAATTCGTAATTCTGTTTAACCGTGTAAAGCGCTAGGATGGATGCGCCGGACTGATTCTCTGGTCTGAAAACTCCTCACGATAAATCTTGACAAAGACCGTTAGCAACGTAACAATAATGGGGCCGAATAGTATCCCGAGAATGCCATAAGCCTGAAGGCCGCCAAGTAATGCGATGAAAAGCACAAAAGTCGGAATCTTCGCCTTCCTGCCGATTATGAGCGGCTTCAAAAAATTGTCAGGCAGTGTCACGAAAAGAACGCCCCACACGATGAGGAGAACTCCCGAAGGAGTTGATCCGGTCAAATATAGATAGGCGGCGCCCGGCAGCCAGACTAGCGCTGCCCCGCCGACAGGAAGCAATGCTAGCGCTGCGGCCAGAAACCCCCAGAAGATCGCGAAGGGAATTTGAAACAGAAAAAAGCCAATCCCCGTCATAAAGCCCTGCAGTAGGGCGATAAGAAACACGCCGTTGATTACGGCAGAAAATGTGTCCACGAATTTCTGCGCAATCGCGTCTTTATGTTTCTTGGTAAAGGGGAGCAGATCTGTAACGGTATTGTAGTATGCCTCTCCGTCTCTGAAAAAAAAGAAGAGCGCTATCAGCATGATCAGGACATCGACAACGAGTATGACCGAATTTTTCAGAATGCTGCCGATCTGCCCAGCAAGGCTGGAGGAAATATTGCCGATGCCTTTAATGACCATGCTTTTGATATCGAGTCCCACCAGCGCCGGATGGGCAAGAAGCTTGTCGACGAACGACGAAGTAAACTGAGTCCAGAGCTCGGCAAGCCTGCCTGTCTGGATGGTCGCGGAGGTCCACTGATAGATGTCAACAGCCTGCTTAACCAGTATTATCAACAGGGTAACTGCGGGGCCGATGATGAGAACCAGGGCCGCAAATGTCATGATTGCGGATGCTATTCCGCGTTTTCCGTTCAGCAACCTGACGAGCTTCCGGTAAATCGGGTACAGCGCGAGAGCAAGGATGGATGCCCAGATCAGGGGAGTTAAAAGCGGCGTGAGCAGGTTCGTCATCTGGTAGAGCAGAAAAATGAAGAGGCCGAAAAAAGCAACGGCGAAGAGATGCGATCGCGTGAGAACGGGCAGCGGCTGTAAGTTCAAGAATGCTCCTTTGTTGACCGAGTCCGGTGGGTACTCATGGTCACTGCCAGCTTGATGGCTTCAATCAGGCTTGACGGGTCAGCACAGCCCTTGCCGGCGATATCGTAGGCGGTACCGTGGTCCACTGACGTGCGGATAATCGGAAGGCCGACAGTGACGTTGACGGCATTGCCGAAGGCCAGCATCTTGAGCGGCGCCAGCCCCTGGTCGTGGTACATGGCGACAACGATGTCGAAATAATTGTTTCGGGCCTTGAAAAAGAGCGTGTCGGCAGGCAACGGACCGCTCGCATTGATGCCTTCCGCGCGGGCCTTGAGCACTGCTGGAAGAATGACATCCCATTCCTCGGATCCGAACAGCCTGCCTTCGCCCGCATGGGGGTTCAATGCCGCGACCCCGATGCGGGGTTTATCGATGCCAAAGAACGGCATTGCCTTCTGCGCGAGGCGGAGAGTTTTCAGCACTGATTCCCTCGTGATGAGCCCGGCTACATCTTTCAGAGCCACGTGTATGGTCGTGAGGATGACCCGTAAACCACCGCCTACGAAAAGCATGCCATAGTCCCGCGAGCCTGTCAGCTCCGCGAGCAGCTCCGTGTGACCAGCGTAGTGATGACCCGCTGCGTTCATCATTTCCTTGCTGATCGGAGCGGTTACCACAGCATCGGCTTCGGCGTTCATCGCCAGCGCTGTCGCTTTTTTGATATACTCGACGACGGCCTTTCCAGATGATGCGCCGGGCCTGCCCCAAGCATGGGATGAGATATCCACCAAACCCAGGTCGAGCACGTCGAGCCTGCCGATCATGGTGTCCGCTTCCGCGAGGGAAGCGATGCTTCTTACGGAGACGGAGAGACGCATTTCTTCGACCAGCCTTTTCAGCACGTTTGCGTCGCCGATGACCAGAGGCCTGCAGAGCGGAAAGATTTCACCGCTGTCGAAAACTTTTGCAATGATCTCGGGGCCGATACCGGCTGGGTCACCCATAGTGATGGCTATGAGAGGTCTTCGCTCCATAGGTCCCTGTCCTTCGGCATGCGCGTCTCCGACACAACTCGGTATAGTTCTTCAGGCAGAATCTTCCGTGATATCGTAGAAAACCTGCCGATGACTTCCAGATCAATAATGCGCGATGAAAACTTCAGGGTGATGCGATCGCCCAGTTTCACCTCTTTGGCGGGTTTTGCCTCTAGCCCGTTGACGAACACTCTGCCTTTTTCACACAGTTCCCTCGCGATGATCCTTCGCTTTACAAGCCTGCTGGCCTTCAGGAACAGGTCGAGACGCACAACTAATTGTAGCGGAATTGGAATCAATTGACAACAGGAAACAATGTCCCCATGGTGTCCGAGGAGCAAGCATCGGGCAAAACGTCGCAACCAGCGCTAGTAGTGGACTAGGTCCTCCGCGATGTAGTGTTTTACTTCCGCAATGATTTGGTGGTAATGCGTGAGAAGATGATTCTTTGCTCGTTCAATGTGGTCGCGGAGTTCTGGATTGAGATCCGACGGGAGCTCGTCTTCGTCGAGAATGTGCGCGTTTTCATGTTCATCGATAAGAATGTCGACGACAAGATCGCGCCAGACAAATCTGGTTTGCTCAAGTGATACCCTGTCGGCGATGTTAAAGTAGTAGAGTTCCCGCCCCGGTTTATCATGGCGCCAGGTGTACAGCGTGTAAGGCCTGTTGGTCCAGTAAAATGCCAATGAGACTTCGCCGGGGTGTAGCGTGATCCCGTTGACATGATATTCTCTGTCAATAATATATCGAAGGAGGCCAAAAGTGTCTGTAAGAAGAACCAGCTCGCAGTGGTATTCGTGAAGTTCTCCGGAGAGCAGGACTTTTTGTTCAACACACATGGTCATTCTTTAAAAAAATAAGCCGCCCCGACGGGCGGCCCGGCTTCAGGATGAACAAAATGCGCTGTGAACCGCTGACGCTCCGGTGCGGCTTGGACTGTCAGCTTTACCGAAAGGACGACGCTGATGAATTCTCCCGCTGTTCATTATCTCTCCACATCACCGGCTTGTCTCGTCCAAAATGAGGATTTAACGCTTATTTTGGACAGCAATGACAAGGTGTGATTAACAAGTTCCGTTCTTGCAGTATCGGGACCTCAGATCTCAGATCGTCGTCACGTTGCCTCAACCGCTGCGTTTATCCTGCGGATCGTTTTTTGTTTGCCCATCACTTCAATGACGTCGTAGATGCCGGGGCTTACGGTGCCGCCTGTCAGGGCCACACGCGCAGGTTGTGCGAGCTTGCCGAGCTTGATTCCTTTTTCGGACACCATGGCGTTGAACACTTTTTCGATTTCCGCATGCGTAAAGGGATCGACGGAATTTAACCGCGCTGCAAGTTCAGACAGAAGCGGAAAGACGTCTGGCGTTAAATGCTTCATTTTAGCCTTCTGATCTATTGTTATTTTTTCAACGAAAAAGGGGATTGCGCCGGTTTTCATCTCGACAAGCGTGTGACTCCGCTCAGTCAGGATCTTGACGAGTTTTTTAAGCCACTCCTGGTCCAATTCTCCGCCTGCGACAATGATATCATCCTTTTTCAGGAGTTCGATCAGCAGGCTGGCAAGACGTCCCGGGTCCGCCTGCTGAATGTAGTGATGGTTCAGCCAGAGCAGCTTTTCCGGGTTGAATACCGAGGGTGCCTTGCCGACGTTTTCAAGCGAAAAGTTTTCTATCAGCTCCCCGAGCTGGAATATTTCCTGGTCTCCATACGACCAGCCAAGACGGGCAAGGTAATTCACAAGCGCCTCGGGTAGATAGCCTAGGTCAATGTATTCCGTGACCGCCGTAGCGCCGTGGCGTTTTGAAAGTTTGGTTTTGTCCGAGCCGAGAATCATGGGAAGGTGCGCGAACTGAGGGGGTTCGTAACCGAAAGCATGGTAGAGTTGAATCTGTCGGGGCGTATTGTTCAAGTGGTCATCGCCGCGAATTACGTGAGAAATATTCATCGTCACATCGTCCACGACCACGGCAAAGTTGTATGTGGGCAGTCCGTCGGAACGCAGTATGATCAAGTCATCGAGCTGCTGGTTCTCGAACGTCACGGGACCGCGAATAAGGTCCCGCACGATCGTCTGTCCCTCATCTGAAGACAGGAATCGCACCGCTGGCGTTATTCCCGACACCGGAGCCGATAGAGAGCGGCACTTTCGGTCATACTTGGGCGGTTTGCCCGCGGCCATCGCAAGCTTTCTCCTGGCCTCTAGCTCCACAGGTGTGCAATAGCAATAGTATGCCTTGCCTTCCTTGAGGAGCTTGTCGACATGGCTTCGATAGATGTCCATGCGATCGGTCTGGCGGAAAGGCCCTTCATCCCAATTAAGTCCAAGCCACTTCATTCCGTCCAGGATTATCTTGATCGACTCATCGGTGGACCGCGTCTTGTCTGTATCCTCGATTCTTAATATGAATTTTCCTCCGAAATGACGTGCGAAGAGCCAGTTGAACAGTGCGGTGCGGACGCCGCCGATATGCAGTGCGCCAGTGGGGCTAGGAGCAAAGCGGACTCGTACATTGCCGGTAGAACTCATTGGTCAATAAACTCCTTTTACCATCCGCGACGTAAAGCTTTGGCATCTCGGACCGGGGAGGATGTCAATACTGCTAAACGATGAATCATGATAGGGCAACATTATAGCAAATAATTCGTTGAATCAAAAGCAAATTTATGGACAGACAGATCTCATGAAAATGCCAAAAGTGCCATGATTATGGCAGGTTGACCGAGTGAAAGACGAAAAAACGAACTTTCTAGACCCTTTCAAACCCTTATTTGATAGAAAGTAGGCCTATTTGACAAAGTGTTGCCTGTCGGTTATGATTTAAATGATATAGAGCGGTCATTTGAGATCCCTGAGAGTGATTATCTTTGCGATCAGCAGAAGGAAAAAATAAGAAAAAATTTATATTTTGTATAGGTCGGAGGTGATCTATGGATATCAAGGTATTGTCAACGGCACCGGTCGTGGAGATCGACGGCATAAAGTATCACCACCATTCAAATGGGGGCGGCATGGTTGCCGAGCACGCGCAGGTCGAGGACAGCGTGTATGTCGGTCCCTTTGCGAAAATCTGTGGTCATTGCAAGCTGAGTGGTGAGGTATTCATTTTCGGGAACGCATGGATATTCGACAAGGCCGAGGTTAGTGGCAGGGCCGAGATTTTCGGCAATGCAAAGGTTTTTGGCAATGCGAAAGTTTCGGGCGATGCCAAGATTTATGGATTCGCCAGCGTCTATGGATATGCCGTTGTAAGCGGTTTTTCCGAGGTGTCCGACAGGGCCGAGGTCGGAGGGAATGCAAGAATCCTGGGCAACGCCAGGGTCGGAGGGGAAGTTAGAGTCCTTGGTGAAAGCACGGGTGAGAAAAAAGTTGCGTAAGGAAAAGGGTAAGCTGAAGTATGCACGGTCTGTGTCGTCGATGGTGAAGGGGAGGGGTGTACGACATTATAGATGTGTCGCCTGAGAGCTTCGAGTAAGTTTTTTTAAGGCTAACAAACAAAGGGACGGCCCAGGAGCCGTCCCTTTGTTTGTGCGGAAATGGCGCGACAGGCGTTACACACCGAAGGGTTTTGCATAGAGAAGAATGAGCACCACAACAAGCGTGTAAATGGCCAGCGATTCGATCAGGGCCAGACCCACGATCATGGTGGTCATGATCTTTCCCGATGCCTCGGGGTTACGGGCGATACCTTCGACCGCCCTGCCGATGCCTAAGCCCATGCCGATGCCGGTGCCCAGGGCGGCAATACCGATGCCGATAGCTGAAGCCGCCGCAACGGTGCCGAAGAAAGCGAATTTACCCGCATCAGGAGCCGCGGCTGGAGCTGCCGCGGTTTCAGCTGCGAAAACTGCTGACGCCAACAGCACAAGGCCCAGAACCAGGAGCATGATTGCAGAAAACTTTTTCATTGTTTGCCTCCTTTCTTCAAAAATGAAAATTCAGTCCGGAATCGTGCCGGGGCGCTACCTCCCGGGGACTCCCTCCACAGGAAGGAATTTCGGTCCCAGGGGTCAATGATATTTAGTGGTGCTCACCGCCGATGTGAGCTTCTTCGATGGATCCTGAAAGATACAGCATGGTCAGAAGCGTGAAAACGCCGGCCTGCACAAAAGAGACCAGCAGACCAAGCCCGAGGATCGGGACCGGCGCAATATAAGGGGCGAGCAAAGCTAGGACGAGAAGAAGCGTGTGCTTTGCAATCATGTTGCCGAAGAGACGAATGGACAGGGAGAGCACGCGGGCCAGATGGCTGATGACCTCGATGATGAACATGAGTGGCGCGAGCACCCACATGGGGCCGAAGAAGTGCTTGATGTATCCGACTCCGTGCCGCTTGATACCGATATAGTGCGTAGCCGCGAATGAGCAGAGCGCCAAGGCCAGAGTGGTATTCCAATTGGCCGTGGGTGAGTCAAAACCGGGTATGAGGCCGAGAAGATTACATACCAGAATGAAAATAAAGAGGCTTGCGATGAGCGTGAAATAATGTTTCCCCTCAGGCCCCATGATTTCCTCGATATAGTTTTCCAGACCGCTAATGATGACCTCGAAGAAATTCTGAAATCCGGTGGGGGCGGTTTTTCTCAGCGTAAAGCGCGCTGCCAGCGCCAGTCCTATGATCAAAGCCATGGCAAACCACGTATAGGTGACATTGACCTGGGCCGTTTCGTTTAAGTGGGGAATATTAATGATATGTAAAAGCAGCGGACCTTCTTTCATAATCTACGCTCCTTGAGACGGGTATTATACTCGGAAAAATTTACAGGAACCCCTGTTTTTTGTCAAGAAAAAACCCGGAACGGTCTCATAAAATTTCTTAATAATCATATATATGTTTGCTAATTTTAATGAATTCGCCGAAGGGCGCCGTGGCGACCGCTTACACCTGATTCTAAATTATCGCTGCTGCCAGAAGGCCATCGGCTTATTTTGATAGTATCAATGAGCACGGTTGCCCTTTATCTCTGCGTTGAATGTCCGATCAGGTCTAACTATCAGATCTTGCGACTTAAACAGAGTACTCTCGTCTCGCCGAATGAAAAGCATGTGCTACAATAAAAATACAAATGAGCTTAAACAAACATCTTGTTATTGTCGTTGCGGGCCATGCTCATCTTATGGTGCTGGCGCGCTGCGATGAATTCGTGAAACGCGGACACCACGTAACGGTCGTCAGCCCTTTACCTTACCATTACTACTCCGGTATGGGGCCCGGGATTCTTTCGGGCCTGTATACGCCGCAGGACATCCGATTTCACATCAGGAAACTTGTCGAATCACGGGCCGCAACATTCATCGTGATGCTGTCGTTGCCGTCAACGTTAATAAACGAACCCTGAGGCTCAGTAGAGGCGGTGAAGTGGCCTATGATGTTGCATCATTCAACATCGGTAGCACTGTGGCACTGGAAAGGCTGTCCGTAGCAAGGGAGAACGTTTTTCCCGTTAAGCCGATCACCAATCTCCTGAAAGCCCGATATTTCATAACCAGTCTGGCTTCCGATAAGCTACCGGATATCCTCGTCATTGGTGGCGGCCCGTCGGGTCTTGAAATCGCGGGCAATGTCTGGAAGCTCGTGAACGGCCTCGGCAGAACAGCGCGCATCACCGTTGTTCCGGGGCGGAGACTGCTCAATGGGTTCCCGGATAAGGCATCCGGGATTGCCAGGGCATCCCTGGAAGAACGGGGAATTGCCGTTCTGGACGGGGTAAAAGCAGCTGCAATCGAAGATGGATCAGTCAGGTTGTCTACAGGCAAGACCATGGCTTTCGACACCTGCTTCGTCGCCACAGGAGTCGAGCCGCCTCCGCTCTTCAAAGAATCAGGCCTTCCATCGGGGAAAACTGGTGGCCTCCTCGTTAATGCGCATCTCCAGAGCATCGCACGCCCAGAGCTGTTTTGCGGAGGCGACTGTGTTGACTTCAAAGACCAACAATTGGCAAAGATCGGGGTCTATGCCGTGCGCGAAAACCCGATTCTCTTTCATAATATTCTTCAGTCTCTGGAGAATGGGCCCCTCAAGATTTACCGGCCGCAAAAACAGTTTCTTCTCATTTTCAACCTCGGGGATGGAACTGGTCTTCTACTGCGCGGAGACGTGATCTGGCGCGGCAGGATCGCGATGCGGCTCAAGAACTATATCGACAGGAAGTTCATGAAAACGTATCAGTTGTCGGGAGAACTAAGCGAAGTTGAGTAGAGCTTGAGCCTGATGCCGCTCGACAACAGCGCTTTCCGGCTGTAAACACTCCGGCATGGGGATGGTCAACGAGCAGAAGATGTGTGCGTAACGGCACTACCCTGCACAGCAGCACATTGTTCGCCATCCAACAAGGGGCTTTTGCAGGAGGGTGAAGGAATTGATCTGAATATAATTATGGAAATGCAGAACGGAATGGCTCAAGAGGGAACAGACCCTGTCTGTCGAAGCGAAGGGGGTTCCGAAGAAAGTAAAAAAGGAGGAGGTGGACTAAACCGTCAGGATCTCTTTTTCTTTATGCGCCAGGAGCTCATCGACTTTTTTGATATAGGCATCCGTCGTCTTCTGGATCTCATCCTGCAGTTTCTTGGTCTCATCCTCGGAAACGTGGGCTTCCTTGTCCTTGCCTTTCTTCTTGATCTCGTCATTCACTTCTCTGCGGATATTGCGAATCGCGACACGAGCGTCTTCGGCCAGCTTCTTTGCATGTTTAACGATCTGTTGCCGACGCTCTTCGGTCAGCGGCGGGATGGTGAGGCGGATGATTTTTCCGTCGTTACCCGGAGTAAGGCCCACATCGGATTTGAGGATGGCTTTTTCGATTTCACCTAGCATCTTGCCCTCCCAGGGCTGGATGGTGATGGTCCGCGGGTCAGGCACGGCCATGTTCGCTACCTGGCTCAGTGGAGTGGGAGTGCCATAATAGTCGATCATGATGCCGTCGAGCATGCCGAGAGATGCTCTGCCCGTGCGCAGGGTCGCGAATTCCTTCCGCAGCGTATCAAGGGCCTTGTTCATCTTTTCTTCAGCTTTTTTCTTCTGCTCGCTAAGCATTGTTCCTCCCGGTTACGAGCGTCCCGATTGTTTCGCCCAGCACGATTTTTTTTATATTGCCCGGGACGGTCAGGTTGAATACGAGAATGGGAAGGCTGTTGTCTTTACACAGGGAAATAGCCGTTGCATCCATGACGCGGAGGTCTTTCTGAAGGACGTCGTTATATGTAAGGTGTTCATACTTCGTCGCGGTCTTGTCCTTCAAGGGGTCGGCGCTGTATACCCCGTCCACCTTGGTCGCTTTCATTATGACCTCGGCTCCGATTTCCATGGCCCGCAGCGCGGCAGCGGTGTCCGTCGTGAAGTAGGGATTGCCAGTCCCTGCCGCGAAAATTACTACGCGACGCTTTTCCAGGTGCCGAACCGCACGTCTGCGGATGTAAGTCTCGGCGAGCTCGCGCATCTCAATAGCGGACTGCACGCGCGTGACCACACCTTTATTCTCAAGGATATTTTGGAGCGCCAGGGCGTTCAGGACCGTGGCGAGCATCCCCATGTAGTCTGCGCTTGCACGCTCCATGCCTTTCGCAGCGCCTGACAGACCCCGGAAGATATTGCCGCCGCCGATCACGATGGCGACCTCGACACCGAGGTTGCAGATTTCCTTGATCTCGGATGTAATCGTATCGAGCACGGCATGGTCGATACCGTAGCCCTGGTCTCCCATGAGTGCCTCACCGGAGAGTTTGAGCAGAATGCGTCTGTAACGAGGTCGTGTCATGTCGATACCTTTAAAATTTAAAGGCAAGGATGTTTTATGCGGAGCGGCAAAGGTCTCATGATGAGATTAGAGACGCCATCATGTAAGGACGCCGCAGACATTGCCGGAAATTTCAGCAGAGCGATGGGTCCCCGTTTCCGCCGACTACTTGAGCTGTGCGGCCACTTCCTCTGCAAAGTTTTCCTTTTTCTTCTCGATTCCCTCACCGAGTTGGTAACGGACAAACCGGTTAAGCGTAATATTATCGCCGGCTTTCTTTAAAAGATCCTTGATCTTGAGCTTGCCGTCCGGATCTTTGATATATACTTGCTCCATAAGGCAGGAGTCAGTATAGAATTTTTCGAGTTTCCCCTCGACGATTTTGCCGATAACTGCCGCAGGTTTTCCCGATTCCTTGGCCTGGGCCTCATATACAGCGCGTTCACGCTCGAGTATGTCCGCTGTCACGGTCTCTCGGCTCAAAAACAGAGGGTTGGCCGCGGCGATATGCATCGCAATGTCTTTGCCAAGCAGCTCATCTCCGCCCGTATAATCCACCATGACGCCGATACGGTTGCCATGAAGATAAATGGCGATCCGTCCCTCGGTCTCAAAGCACACAAACCGGCGGATTGATATGTTTTCACCAATCTTCTGCACGAGCGCATTGCGCCTTGCTTCGACATTCACGCTGTCAAGTGACAGCTGTGAAAGTGCCGCCACATCCGAGGGCTTCTGAGTGGCTACGAGTCCGGCCAGACCCTTTGCGAAGTTCTGGAAGTCTTCATTCTTCGCGACAAAATCCGTCTCGCTATTGACTTCGATGAGCACGCCTCTCTTGCCGTAGTTCTGGATCGAGGAGGTTATTACTCCCTCCGAGGCAACCCGTGTAGCTTTTTTTGCTGCCGCGGACAGCCCTTTTTTTCTTAGAATATCGACTGCCTTTTCAAAATCACCGCCAGCTTCTTCCAGAGCCTTTTTGGCTTCCATCATGCCGACGCCGGTTTTTTCTCTCAAATCTTTCACAGTGCTCGCAGATATTGTTGCCATTTCTTGAAAACCCCTTTCTCTATTATCGATACATCCGGCGCGGTCTAGGCCACATCCTCATCGGTGTCGACTTCTGCTTCTTCAGCCACGGGTTCAACGGCGGCGGGCTGTACTTCTCCCGAGGCCTTTGCGGCTTCAATTTCAGCGCCCTGTTCTTTCATGATGGATTGTCTTCCTTCGATTACGGCGTCTGCCACCTTGGAGGCCATGAGCCTGATGGCGCGGATCGCATCATCATTGCCGGGGATGACATAATCGATGTTGTCGGGATCACAGTTCGTGTCGACGACGGCGACGACCGGGATATTCAGCTTGTTTGCTTCCTGGACTGCGATTGTCTCTTTGCGGGGATCAATGACGAAGAGAAGCGACGGTGGCTGGGTCATGGACTTGATGCCGGAAAGGATTTTTTCCAGTTTTGTGCGCTCTTTTTCGAGTCCGGCAACTTCCTTTTTCGTCAGTTTGTCGTAGGTGCCGTCCTCTTTCATTTTCTCGATTTTCTTGAGCCGGTCGATGCTTTTGCGGATGGTTGCGAAATTCGTGAGCATCCCCCCGAGCCAGCGGTTGGAAACGTAATACATGCCGCATCGCTTGGCTTCCTCGGTGATGGCGTCCTGAGCCTGCTTCTTCGTGCCGACGAAAAGAATGTCCTTCCCTTCGGCAGCGGATGTGCGCACGAAATCGTAGGATTCCTTGAACAACTTGAGCGTTTTTTGGAGGTCAATAATATAGATCCCGTTGCGCTCTCCAAATATGTACTTCTTCATCTTGGGGTTCCATCGCTTTGCTTGATGGCCGAAGTGCACCCCTGCTTCCAACAGCTCCTTCATTGTGATCGTGGACATGACGTCCCTCCTTTAGGTTTTTACCGCCGCGCCGATCATCCTCCCGCAGACCCTCACCTTCTCGGGCACCCTGCTAAGAGTCCTGACGCGTGTGGAATGTGAAATAGCCTTTTAAAAAAGGCGATCAATAAAATACCACATACTATGGCGGGTTTCAAGAAAAATTTCCTTTTGTTGACATTTTTTGTTTGCGATAATTCAAACCAAAAAAAGAATTAACTCGGTAATCACGGTTAGTTCAAAATAGTAAAATAGTGCAGGGGAGGGTATAGGCTCACTGTTTAAAAATAGTACAAGTCCTTTATTTTCAATTAATTATCTCGTAGCCTGGCAGTGCATACTTTTATTTCCCCATAATACCAAGATAATCTTTCGCAATCATAAAACTAAATTCATCTTTTTCTCATTCCTGCGAAAGAAAAGGATGCACATATTCTTAATAAATCAGATATTTATATTATGGCATGCTTGATGCAAATATAGTATTAAAAGCAAACAAAGGAGGAATCCATCATGAAGACGACCATTTCAAGAAAAACAACATACATCGGTGCAGGTGCAGGTCTAGTCCTGTTTGCATTGTTCGGCTTGATGCCGGGGAGCCTTATAGGCGGTGCAGCCGGTATTAATATCGCAGGCTGGCTCTTCGGTCTTCCGCTTCAACCAGGCCTTTTATCGAGGATTATTGTACTGTCTTCAATGCTCGTTGGGGTTCTTGTCGCAGGCATCGTGATGGTAACGGCCACATCAACCGTGGGATGGCTTGTTGGCAAGGCCCTCGAGTCAGGAACCCATGCGAAAGAGGCTGGTGAAGAAAAAGGATTGTCCAATACAGAAAAGGGGAGATAGCCATGAAGAATGACACGATCAAAACGGGAATGAAAATCGGAACAACAATAGGCGGCCTGGTATTCCTGGTAATCGGAATTGTGCCAGGGTTCTATTTCGGGAGTTTCGGGATGTTGATTCTGCTCCAGAAGCTGATGGGCGGTACGGTGGAACCGACATTATTCGTGCGTGCCGCAATCGTAATGGGAATCGTAATAGGAATTGCCTGCGCGGCAGCTGTAAGTCTGGTGGTTGGCGGCCTTCTCGGTACGGCATTGGGCTATGTTGTCTCTGCTCCGGCAGCGAAGCGCGAGAAGCAGGCACTTGCTGAAAAATAAGAGTAATAATATAAAATAAAATGCCATTTGAGGCGAGAGCAGTAGGACAAATCACTGCTCTCGCTTATTTTGTAAAGGTTCTCAGCAAGTACCGATGCAAATTGCAGTACCCACCGATACCTGACTAAATCAATTCAATCTCCGATTTATCTTCAGGGTTATGTTTTTTGTCCCTGATTTTTCCAAGCCAGCAATGTAACTATTTGATTTTAATGTTATAATTTGAAAGAATAAACAATGACCTAGCGCGAAATTATAATATCTCCAACAGTTTCTGCACAAAATGCTTGACAAAACAGATGAAATTAATTATATTCACGTTTCTTGATAAAATTCATAAATCTGTAAGGCGGTAAATATGGGAACCTATTCAGCAAAAAAAGAAGATATCAATAGAGGCTGGCATGTCGTTAATGCGAACGGCAAGACACTCGGCAGGCTCGCAACAGTCGTGGCATCGGTGCTCAAAGGCAAGAACAAGCCTATTTTTACGAAACATGTGGATACCGGTGATTTCGTGATCGTCGTTAACGCCGATAAAATCTATCTGACCGGCAAGAAGCTGGATCATAAGGTTTATTACCACCACTCTGGGTACCCAGGCGGCCTAAAATCCATCACGGCAGGCAAGCTGTTGAAAACCAAACCCGAGGAAGTTTTGAAGAGGGCTGTCCAGGGGATGCTTCCGAAAACCCAGCTCGGCAAACAGATGCTCTCTAAACTCAAGATTTATGCAGGGGAAACTCACCCCCATAGCGCCCAGCAGCCCGTAGAAATGAAAATCAAATAGGAAATAATAATGCTTTGGAATATTCGTTAGGAGGAAGTAATGTCAGCAGCAACAGTATCGAGATACTATGCAACAGGCAGGCGTAAGAATTCCATCGCCAGGGTATGGATGATGGCTGGCAGCGGCAAGATAACCATCAACGACAAGCCTATGGATCAGTACTTCGGCAGAGATGTGCTCAAAATGATCATCCGCCAGCCTTTTGAGGTAACCGGAACTATCGATAAATTCGATGTACTCGTCAGCGTTCTGGGTGGGGGCAACTCAGGCCAGGCAGGCGCCATCAGGCACGGGATTTCCAAGGCGCTTCTCGCGGTGGACGCCGAATCGCGCGTCAAGCTCCGAAAGGAAGGTCTTCTCACCCGTGACCCCCGCGCCAAAGAGCGCAAGAAGTACGGACAGAAAGGGGCACGCGCCCGGTTCCAGTTCTCCAAGAGATAAGGGATCATATACCTATCTGTGTTTTCCTGCTTTGCAGATCCTGTTCGGAACAAGGGAAGGTAGAGATGCCTTCCCTTTTATTTTGCTTATTTTTCGCCTTGAACGTGAATAACTTTCCCACAGGGCATGGAATCATGAAACAATATGACAGAGAATAATCTCAAGATAGCGATCGTGGGGTCGAGTGGATATACCGGAGGTGAACTTTACCGGCTGCTCCTGCATCATACGCGGGCTACGGTCACCGCGGTCACCTCGGAGAAATCCGCTGGTCATCCTATTACCACTATTTTCCCGCATCTTGCCGGCTTAACCGACCTAATCTGTGAACCGCTTGATCCTGCCGTAATCGCCAAAAAAGCGGATTTTATATTTCTTGCGCTTCCTCATGTGACAGCTCAGGAGGCGGCTTTTCATTTCCATCAGCTTGGGAAGAAAGTCGTTGATCTATCGGCTGACTACCGCCTTACTGACCCGGCTGTTTATGAAACATGGTACGAGCATTGTCACCAGCACCCTGAGCTTTTGAAGGAAGCTGTGTACGGCCTGCCAGAACTGCACCGTCAGAAGATCAAGAAGGCGTCACTCATTGCGAATCCTGGCTGCTATCCAACCGGTGCAATCCTAGGATTAGCGCCACTGGTGAAAAGTGACGCCATAGACCTCAAGACGATCATCATCGATTCCAAATCAGGGGTGTCCGGTGCGGGACGCAGCCAGTCGCTTGCCTATCACTATCCTGAAGTGAACGAAGGCTTCATGGCTTACAAAATCGGGACGCATCGCCATACGCCGGAAATAGAGCAAGAGCTTGGGACGCTGGCAGGGAAATCCATTACCCTTTCGTTCACGCCCCACCTCGCACCAATGAACCGGGGAATTCTGACCACGATATACGCAATGCTTAATACGGGAGCCGACCCCGGCCGGCTTTCCTCACTGTACCGGGAGTTTTACCGGAACGAACCATTCGTCAGGGTCCTGGCCGCCGGCCAGCTCCCAAACGTAAGGAATGTGCGGGGCTCCAATTTCTGCGACATCGGAATTTACGCCGATCTCCGGACGGGCAGGGTCGTAGTTGTCACAGCTATCGATAACCTCGTCAAGGGGGCGTCTGGGCAGGCCATCCAGAACATGAACCTCATGGCGGGTTTTGACGAAACGAATGGGCTCCGGCTTGCCGGTTTGTTTCCCTGAATTGTAGGGCATGCCGTCGGCTGTATGGGACGGGATCCGGCAACAGCACAAACGTTGTTGCTCTCCCTACCGGAAGAAGCCAATAAATATCCTAATTAGACAGGGGTTGAATCATGAGGACTCTGGATACAAAGAACTTTTCCATCCCCGGCTACAAGGCATGGGGCATTGCGAGCGGGATCAAAAAGAGTGAGAAGAAAGATCTTGCGATCATCTACTCCGATCGGGAGGCCGCGATCGCCGGTGTTTTCACCAGGAACCGGGTCAAGGCTGCGCCAGTTTTGCTGGACATGATGAAGGTCAAATCCGGAAAAGCACAGGCAATCGTCGCCAATAGCGGATGCGCCAACGCCTGTACGGGGAAACGGGGTCTTGCGGATGCCCGTGCGATGGCGGAGATGACGGCGCATGCGCTCGGCATAAAACCCGATTCCGTACTGGTGGCGTCAACTGGTGTGATTGGCGAATTTCTCCCGATGGCTAAGGTCGGAACCGGCATAGCGACCGCCGCCGGCCTCTTGTCAGGCGCCGGCTGGGAACAAGCGGCCGAAGCTATCATGACCACGGACATGTATCCGAAACTCTCAATCGTGCAGGAAGAGATCGGCGGCAAGACAATCACTGTTGCCGGCATCGCCAAAGGTTCGGGGATGATTCATCCGAACATGGCCACGATGCTTTGTTTTATCGTGACCAATGCCGTTTTATCAGCACCACTCCTGAAAAAGGCCCTGCTGGTGTCTACGGAAAAATCGTTTAACTCGATCACCGTGGACGGGGAAATGAGCACGAATGACATGATCCTTGGCATGGCAAATGGTGCGGCGGGAAACAAGCGAATAGCGCCGACCAGCAAGGAATTCAAAAAGTTCCAGGCCTGTCTCGACACGGTGGCCAAGGCCCTAGCCCGACAAGTTGTCCGTGATGGCGAAGGCGCGACCAAGTTTGTTGAGATTGAAGTACGCAATGCAAAGAGTCCTGTTGAAGCCAAGCGCGCAGCGATGACCATTGCGAGGTCCAGCCTTGTAAAAACCGCGATTTTCGGTGAAGATGCCAACTGGGGCAGGATCATGGCCGCGTTGGGGCATGCCGATGTGGAGATGGACGAGGCCAGAACGGACATTATGATCGGCAAGGCCAAGATCGTTGAAAAAGGGCTTGGCACGGGCAAGGCCGCCGAACGTGAAGCCGCACTAGCGCTTAAACAGCGTGAAGTGCAGATCATGATCGACCTTCACAAGGGAAAAGGAAGCGCAACTGTCTGGACGTGTGACTTGACCTATGAATATGTGAAAGTCAACGCGGCGTATCGAAGCTGACAGTACGAAAGATCGATCCAGTGTGCTGGTCCAGATGGAGGTACTGTGAAAAAGTGCTGAAAATTTAGCGAAAATTCCCCTTGACATTCAAGAAGGGAGTTGTTATTTTTAATGATTATCTTTAGTAAAAAGATTGTCGAGTAACGTTTTTTTTTAAGTCCCTTTTATTTTTTTATACAATAAAAACAGCAAGTTATGTGGCTGTTCCTATTAGATGCAACCGGAGGGGGGTGTAGTTAGAGTGCCGAGTATCAGATTACGGGAGAACGAGCCTTTTGAGGCCGCGCTCCGTAGATTCAAAAAAAGTATCGAAAAGGAAGGTGTGCTTTCCGAAGTCAAAAAGAGAGAGCATTACGAGAAACCGAGTGTAAAGCGCAAGAAAAAGGCATTGGCAGCGAGAAAAAAAGCAGCCAAGACCGCGCGCATTTTCCGGCAAGGTTGATGCGTGTCACACCGCCGGGTAGGTTCTCGTCTTCATTGGCTGTCTGCGAACAATTGTGTTGACGGGAGAGAAGAGGGACGGAATGGAATTGCGAGAGAGAATTGACGCGGACACAAAAAACGCCCTCAAGTCCGGAGCCAAAGAAAAAGTTTCTACCTTGCGGATGCTGAATGCCGCACTTAAGAATAAGCAGATCGACAAGCGGCGGCCGCTCACTGATGACGAAGTTTTCGAGACCATACGTTCCCTCATAAAGCAACGCAAAGATTCAATCGAGCAGTTTGCAAAAGGCGGCCGCCAGGACCTCGTAGATAAGGAAACCGCGGAAGTGGCGGTGCTGGAAGTATATCTTCCCCAGCCGCTATCACGTGAAGAACTCGAGGCGATGGTTCGCGAAGCTGTTGCCCGGACCGGAGCCCAGGGTGCAAAGGATATGGGAAAGGTCATGAAGACGCTCATCCCCATGGTTGGCGGGAGGGCTGATGGGAAGCTGATCAGCGAACTGGTAAAAAATTCGCTTGGATAACGATATGAGTGACGCATTCGACGTGCGATTCTCTGACAACGGGGCGAAACAGGGGGCCAGGAAGACCGAGGCCCCCTGATTTTTTTTACGTATCTCATGAATGATTCCGGGAACCCCCTGATCCGCACTTTAATCCGATAGGGACTTCGGCTTGCACACCAAAGAAAAAAGCTGCATTGTCAAGGAGCTTCATTGCGGTCCCCCGGTACCCGACGCGTGTGATACTATGGATCGTTCAGAGCGCAGGATAAAACGCTGCTTGCCGTAAGCATATGTTCTACAGTGCCAGTATGAATGAGCATTCCCTCCGGGTGCTGGAATTTGACAAGGTAATCGACATTGTTGCCGGATACGCAGCCTCGGAACCCGGAAAAAAATCCGTGAGAAGTATGATGCCTGTTGCCGATCGGGAGATGGCGGCGGGACGTCTTCGAGAAACACGTGAATTTATGAATATCCTCCAGCGGGGGGAAAGTCCGTCGCTCGACGGTATCCTTGACGTGGGGCAGGCGGTTGAGAAACTGGGAGTAGCCGACAGCATGCTCTCTCCCGCTGAACTGCTGAATACAGCCTCTATGCTTGCCGCTGGCAGGCGAGTGAGGGATTTTTTCCAGCGTTTCGAAGGAAAACGCGATCCGGCGCTCTCAGCTCCGCAGCTCTGCTCGCGAGCCGCATCCATTCGCCCGCTCAAACAGATCGAAGACGCGGTCTTCAGCGCCATCGACGGGGGGGCCGAGGTGAGGGATTCGGCCAGCCCGAACCTCCGGAGGATTCGCAAGCAGATCGGTCGGACGCGGGAGGACATCCTGGGATGCCTCTCTGACATGCTGCAAGACAGCAGTTTTCAAAAAGTCATCCAGGAGCCAGTGATAACGATTCGCGATGACCGGTATGTCCTACCGCTCAAGCCCAACTTCAGGCAAAACCTGAAAGGCGTGGTTCATGGGCAGTCGGGGTCCAGGGCAACGCTTTTCGTGGAGCCTCTTGAGGTACTGGAGCGGAATAACCGACTTGCGGAACTTCATCTGGAAGAGCGGGATGAAGTCGAACGCATTCTTCGAAAATTGACAGTTCTCCTTTCCCATGAGCGCCATGCAATCGGGGAAACGATTGATGCCCTCGCGGCAATCGATGCCATATATGCCCGGGCCCGACTCGCGATGGAACTGGACGGGACGATTCCAGAGTTCTCCCCGCTGGGGCAAGTCAGGCTTCGCAGGGCGCGGCATCCTTTACTCGTCTGGAAGCAAAAAATCACGGGCTGCGGGGAGGTATCGCCGAACGATATTGAATTGAGCGACCACGAACGGGCATTGATTCTTAGCGGCCCGAACGCCGGCGGCAAGACGGTGATTCTCAAGACAGTGGGCCTTCTCTCGCTTATGGCTCAGGCCGGACTGCCAGTGACTGCAGCAGAGGGGAGCGTACTGCCGTGCTTCCGTGGTATCTTTGCAGACATTGGCGACGAGCAAAGCCTTGAGCAAGACCTCAGCACGTTTTCGTCTCATGTTGGCCATATTGCCGGAATTCTCCGCGACGCGGACCGGGACTCTCTCGTTTTGCTCGACGAACTTGGAGCTGGGACGGACCCCGACGAGGGGGCCGGATTGGGCGCTGCGGTTCTCGAGAATTTGATCGAGCGTGGTTGCATGACCCTAGTGACGACGCACCACAACATGCTTAAACTCTTTGGTGCCCAGACAGCTGGCGCTGTAAACGCTTCTATGGAATTTGATCCTCTGACACTGAAGCCGACGTACCGGCTGATACCGGGGAGGCCCGGGAGAAGCTACGGGCTGGACATGGCGGCCAGGACAGGCATTCCTGATGAGGTGATTCAGAAAGCACGCACCCGGATCAGCGAAGATGATATACGGCTCGAAAACCTGCTGAAACAGGTCGAAATGGACGCTCAAAGGCTTGCAGCTGAACACGAGATGCTCAAACGGGAGCTGGCTATTATACAACGGGAACGGCGCGAGGGTGAAGCGGCGCTCAGGATGGCGGTGGATGAAGCGCGGGATATAAAAGCAAAAGCGAGGATGGAAGCAAAAGAGGTTGTCGCCTCGCTTCGCCGTAAACTCCGCGAGCTGTCCCAAGCAACGACACTTGATCGGGTCGAACATAAGAAAGCAGCCATGGAGATCGAATCGCTCAGCAGAAAAATGGAGCCTGCTGTTTCTAACCAGGTCCATCCCCCTGCTGTCCCTCTTCCTGACCTTCATCCCGGCGACCGGGTTCGAATCCCGCGGTGGAACAGGCCGGCAACGGTACTGGCTTTACACCGGGGCCTGCTCGAGCTTGACGTGGACGGCAAGAAACTTAAACTGCCAGCTATGGAAGTCTGGCCGATAGAAACCCTGAGCGGGCCGCCGAACTCTTCTCGCTTGCCGGGCTGGAGCGCCGATTTTGGTGAGGTGGAGGGTTTGTCCGATCACTTGAACATCATCGGACGTCGGGTTGAGGAAGGATTGGCCGAGGTAGAGCGTTTTATCGACCAGGCATGCATACACGGCCTGTCGCTGGTGACGGTCATTCACGGCTTGGGCACTGGCGTGCTCAAGTCGGCAGTGGAGGGCTACCTGAGGAGCCACCCCCTGATCGAAGCCATAAGGACGGGAGCCGCGGCTGAGGGGGGAGCAGGCGTCACGATAGCGGAGCTGAAAAAATAACGTGTTCTCCGATGATATCATAAACCGGGTCCGGGACAGTGTAGATATTGTTGATCTTGTGTCCGGATATGTTTCCCTGAAAAAAACTGGAAAAAACCATGTGGGGCTCTGTCCCTTTCATGCTGAAAAAACTCCGTCGTTCAGTGTCAATCCGGATAAACAGATTTTTCATTGCTTCGGATGCGGTGTGGGCGGTGATGCGTTCAAGTTTCTTGAGTTGCAGGAAGGCATGAACTTTCCCGATGCGGTCCGGAATCTTGCGGGCAGGTCGGGAATCTTGCTACCTGAAGAGAGCAGTTTGCGGAAGGATAAAAAAAAAGAAGACGAACGCGCCGCTCTTTTGAAAGTTGTTGCTGATGCCGCCGATTATTTCCGAACGGAGCTCGAAGGTCCTGCCGGCCGCGCGGCACGGGCATACCTCGGCAAGCGAGGCGTCAGTGAAACGCTCGTGCAGGATCAGGCTCTTGGCTTTGCAAGGCCTGAGTGGGACGGCCTGCTTCGCCATCTCAAACAAAAGGAATTTCCGCTGGATCTGATGGAAAAAGCAGGCCTTGTCGTAAAACGGAGCGAGGGCGAAGGCTACTATGACCGGTTCCGGGGCAGGATCATCTTTCCCATCCGCGATCTAAGCGGAAACGTAATCGCCTTCGGCGGACGGGTCATGGACGACTCTCTGCCAAAGTACCTGAACTCCCCTGAGACGCCTCTCTACAGCAAGAGCAATGTGCTTTATTGCTTGGACAGGGCCAAGGACTCGGGACGGAAGCAGGGATACTTCATCATCGTCGAGGGATATCTCGACGCCCTTGCTTGCCATCAGTACGGCGCGAAGAACGCGGTGGCAACACTGGGTACGGCTCTTACCGACGGACATCTGAGGCTTCTCCGGCGGTTGGCGCAGAACCTTGTGCTTATATTCGACCCTGATCCAGCGGGCGTGAAAGCGGCTTTACGCGGCCTTGACCTCTTCGTCGCGAGCGGTATGAAAGTGAACGTGGTGTCGCTTCCCGACGGTGACGACCCTGACACGTTTCTGCACAAGAAGGGCTATGAGGCATTTGCGACCTGCCTCAAGAAGTCCGTGAAGTTTATGGATTTTGTAATGGACCAGGCTGTTAAGGGCGGACCAGTCACCTCGATCGACGAAAAAGTAACGAAAGCAGGAGAGATGCTCAGGATCATAGCCAGGCTTCCGAGCGGCATTGAGCGAGATTATTATCTGAAGAAGACAGCCGAGGCGCTTGATCTTGACGAAGCGCTGCTTCGCCAGGAAATGCCGAAAGATCCCAAACGGCTAGAGAGCGCTCCTTCCCAAGGCCGGGGAGCCGCTCCGCTGCTGAACCGCCGACCCAAGGCTGAAGAGACTTTGCTTCACCTCATGCTGAGGGACGAAGGAATAGCAAAGAGCTTGGAAGGACAGATCCGGCCACAGGATTTTACTGACCCGTTGTTCCGCAGGGCGGCTGAAAGAATTTTCGAGGTTCTGAGAGAAAAAAACAGGCTCGACCACCATGCGCTTCGCCGGGAGGGTGATGAGGAGCTCAATGCACTATTCTCTTATTATGCAGTGCTGGAGATGGTGTATGAAGACCCCCAAAAGCACTGCCGGGACTGCGTGGAGATGCTTAAGCAGCAGGATCCCGAAAAGCAGATGAAACAAATTGTGAAAGCGCTCAAAGAAGCGGAGAAGCAAGGCAACACCGAGGAGTACAGGCGGCTGCTCGAGATGCAGCAGCAACTGTGCAGAAGGCCGGGACGCCGCATTCCCGGCTTGTAGAGCGAAGTCAGGGCACAGAATCGGTCCGATCGGCAAGAATATCGCAATGGCGGCAGGTGAGACCACATCGCAAAAAGGAGCACCAGAGTATGTCTAAGAAGGGTAAGGCAGGCGATTCGAAAAAAGAGGGAACGGGAGGAAAAGAAAGGAATTATGTTCCTTTCGAAGAAGCGGGCGAGTCGATCCCCCATGAAGACGTTTCCACGGAACAGCTTGACAGTATCATCTCGCTGTTTGGAGACAGCGACATGGACATCGACATCGCGGATTCCCGCCATGACGGCAAGGTGCGCCAGGTGGCCGATGAGGAACTGGAAGAGGGCGTCGAGCCTGAAGAGGTAGGTCTCGAAGAAGCAACTGAGGAGGAAGTTGAGGAGGAAGACGTCGATGTCGGCGCAGGTAAAACGGACGATCCCGTGCGCCTTTACCTCAAGGAAATGGGCACTGTCCCGCTCCTGTCCAAGGAAGGCGAAGTGTCCATCGCAAAGAGGATCGAAGATGGCAAGCGAGAAGCTGCGCAGATCCTCTACAGCCTGCCGTTTTCACTTCAGGACGTGCGAGATCTGGGCGACAAGCTGCGGAAGGGGAAAATTAGCATAAACGAAATCGTCCATGCAGGCGATGACGACTTTGAAGACCTTCAAACCCAGAATGAGGAAGAGCTCCATGCACGGGTGCTGAAGCTGATCGTCGAAATCGAATGTCACAGCAAGGAACTCAACACGCTTACGAATCATATCAACAGCAACCGGGGAAGTGAAGCCCGGAAGAAGTCTGTCCGGGATAAGATGCAGACGACACGGTACGCGCTGTTCGACAAGCTTGAAGCGCTCAACATTCATTGCCGCCAGACGGACCGCCTGGTCATGAAGCTGCGCGAAATGGTGAGCGAAGTGCTCATGACGGAACGGGAGATTCACGGCCTTGAGCGGAAGTCGGGGCTGACCATGGATGAGCTCAAGGATGTTTTCAGGAAGATGCGCCAGGGCGATCGGGAGCTGAGGAATGCTGCGCGCAGGCTTGAGATGAAGCAGGAGACGCTGCTCGGGATAGAAAAGATATACCGCAACGCCGTGAAGCGTGTGAAAAAGATCGAGGAAGACTGCGGTGTTTCGGGTGAGGAACTCAAAAAAGCCCTTCGCGCGTACGAACGGGCAGAAGAACGGGCAAAGGTAGCCAAGAGCGAGCTAGTGGAAGCGAACCTCAGACTCGTGGTATCTATCGCTAAGAAGTACACCAACCGGGGCCTGCAGTTCCTGGACCTTATCCAGGAAGGCAATATTGGCCTCATGAAGGCCGTGGACAAGTTTGAATGGCAGCGAGGATACAAATTCAGCACCTATGCCACGTGGTGGATCCGGCAGGCCATCACCAGGGCGATCGCCGACCAGGCGCGCACGATCCGCATTCCCGTGCATATGATCGAGACCATGAACAAACTTATCAGGACGTCCCGCGGCCTCGTGCAGGATCTCGGAAGAGAGCCGACAACCGAGGAGATTGCCTCCTCCATGAAACTGCCAGTCGAGAAGGTGCGCAAGATCATGAAGATCGCGAAAGAACCGATCTCCCTCGAAACGCCCATCGGCGAGGAAGAGGATAGCCACTTGGGAGATTTCATTGAAGACAAGAAGGTGGCGTCGCCGCTCGAATCCGCCATACGCAAGAATCTCCATCAGCAGGTCCGCAAGGTCCTGAACACGCTGACGGAGCGCGAAGAAAAAGTGCTGCGGTGGCGGTTCGGAATCGGCGAACAGACGGACCATACGCTCGAGGAAGTGGGGCAGGAGTTCGATGTCACGCGAGAACGCATCCGTCAGATCGAGGCCAAGGCCCTCAGAAAACTACGTCACCCGAGCCGCAGCAAACAGCTGAAGAGTTTTATGGAGTAACCTGCTGTCTTGCTGTGCCTCACCTTGACATTTGTCCGGCTTTATGTCAATATGTGCGACGTTCCGGTGTGCCAGTTGTGCTCAAACCCGAAGGGACAAGGTATATTCTCAGAACGGGGGAAATCGTACCCCGGGGGGGCAGGTTTAAGGATTATCCGCAGGGCCCATAGCTCAGCTGGTAGAGCTACCGGCTCATAACCGGTTGGTCCCAGGTTCGAGTCCTGGTGGGCCCACCACTCTCTGACGGAAGGATTTAATGCATATGCAGTCGACTTTACCGGTATCGACATCCAGCATCATTGACTGCCGGTCTACAACAGAGCCGATCACCATTTAATAAAATGCGCCGCAAGGCGCATTTTTATTTTGGAGGATTGATGGACGAACAGCTTAACCTTCTCATTCAACTACAGGAACTTGACGGGAAGATCCGTGCTCTTATCGAACAGAAAAGGCGCATGCCCGATGCGCTGGCTAACCTTGAAAACAAGCGTGCGGCAATCAAGGCGGAGCTCGAAAAGAGCAAAGAGAACCTCGTGACTGCGCAGAAGAACAAACGCGACCGGGATAAGGACCTCGAAGTGGGAGTCCAGAAAGTTGAAAAACTAAAGGCCCACACGTCGGAGATCAAGAATAACAAGGAATATCAGGCGCTGCTCAAGGAAATTGAGGCCGCTGAGCAAGAGAACAAAACTATCGAAGACGACATTCTCTCGCTCATGGAGAATATCGACGCGGCTTCGGCAGCGATTACAGCCACGGAGCAGCAGGCGAAAGACGATGAAGCAGCTCTACAGGCCGAACAGAAGGAACTGGGGGCCGCAATCAGCAAGATTGAAGCGGAACTGAACAGTGTGGAACAGGCCCGTCAGGAACAGGTATCCCGGATTCAACCAGCCGTGCTTGCTCACTACCAGAAGCTCCTCCTTAGCAAAGCAGGCATCGCCATTGCCGAAGCCCGGGGAGAGGCCTGCTCCGGCTGTTATATGAGCATTCCGCCGCAGGTGTTCGTAAACGTTAAGAAGAACGAAAGCATCATCACCTGTCCCCAGTGCGGACGCATTCTCTATTATAAAGAAGTGATTGTCCAGAAAAACAGCTGAGCGAGATGAACACGATTTGAAGCACTTCGAGAAGAGCCTCATTTCCCATATTTCTTCCCTGTCATTCCCGCTCTTTGTGTCGCTGCAGAAAGGAACGAATTTTGACCACATCAGATGCCAATGAGCTCACCATCTTTACGGACGGCGCCTCGAGGAACAATCCGGGCGAGTCAGGGGCCGGCGTTCTGATCCTCCGGGAAAATAAGCCTGTGGTGAAGCTGGCAAGGTATCTCGGGAAGACAACGAACAATATCGCCGAATATACCGCCGCGATCATGGGGATGGAGCATGCGGTGAAGCTCGGCGCTTCAAGCGTCAGGCTCTTTGCCGATTCGGAACTGCTTGTAAAGCAGCTGAACGGTCAATACAAAGTGAAAAATGAAGGCCTGAAATCCCTCCATCATAAGGTTAAGGAACTTATTGCAAAGATCGGAAGCGTTGAGGTACAATATATACCGAGAGCCCTCAACAAAGAAGCCGACGCGCTGGCTAACAAGGCAATTGACGAGAAAATAGTTTAGTCACAGGGCGCAAAGAGGAATAAAAAAATATTTTTATTACGGCAATCCTTGAATTTTTACCGGGGTGAGAGTGTTTTCTACAGTCAGGGAATATTATAAATCAGAGCGGGTGAGATGATCGCTTTCCGGGAACGGAGGGAGGAAAGTCCGAGCTCCACAGGGCAAGGCGGTTCCGAAACGGGACAGGGGGCGACCCCATGGATAGTGCCACAGAAAAGAAGACCGCCCCGCACAGGGGTAAGGGTGAAACGGTGGGGTAAGAGCCCACCACATTCCCGGGTGACCGGGAGTGCTTGGAAAACCCCGCCTGGAGCAAGACCGCATAGGGAAGCATCCCTCGCAAGGGGGTAAGGACGGCTCGTCCGAGACTTCCGGGTAGGTCGCTCGTGCCTTCGAGCAATCGAAGGCCCAGATAAATGATCATCACCCCGGGCAACCGGGGCACAGAACTCGGCTTACGGCCCGCTCTGATTTTTTTTAAAGTCTGTAGGTGTAGATTTCGCGCTTTAATGCGGCTGAACGACACTCCCGATGCGAACGTCAGCTCTGCACATCTGCGAGAGACGTTTTTCTGTTTCCGCTTTGTCCGGACCAGGTTTCTCGTAGTTACAGAGGTTCCCCATGAGCAACAAGACATTTGCTATCCGCCCTTTTGAGAAGCTCAGGAAAAAAATCGCCGCCACACAGAATGCTCCCGCACCCCTGCCGCACCACCCAAAGAAAAAAGAAGAATACAGCGCTGAGGAGCTGTTCAACTGTGAAATGAACGACGTTCAGGAGATCCTGGAATTTCGTTCCCTGGTCTGCCCGCATCGTCAGCGGAAGAGCGCCAAATCCAAAACGCCGCATTGCGATCCTGACAGGGAATCGCTTGATATTCTCGCTGAAATCGCATCAGGACACCGGCCGATCAACCTTCCCGACACGCAGGAGTACGTAGAGTGGGTGAATCCCGATCATCATGATTCGGTCATTCCGAAGCTGCACGAAGGGCAATTCGCGGTCCAGGCTTTTCTCGATCTGCACGGCTGCACCGTTCCTGAGGCAGAGGATGAACTCGATCAATTTATGATCGACTCCTTCAGGAAGGGGCTACGTTGTGTAAAGATTATCCACGGCAGGGGACTTCGCTCTATCAAGGGGCCCCGCATCAAGGACGCAGTGATTAGACGGCTCTCTGGACATTTTAGAAAAGACATCCTCGCCTTCGTCACCGCCCGTCAGTGCGACGGTGGACTCGGCGCGCTCTATATCCTGCTCAGGAAAAAATAAACTTCTCCATCATCCAGAGAGGGTTTTATGACCACTGCAGTAACCGTGAAATCGATAAAACGGATGAGCTGTCTGTTGACAGCTATGCGGATACAATCATTCCAGCAAATAATCTACGATTACTATGACGCGCAGGGCCGTGACCTCCCCTGGCGCAAGCATATGAACCCTTATCGTGTGCTCGTATCGGAAATCATGCTGCAGCAGACGCAGGTCGAACGGGTGATCAAGAAGTACCGCGAATTTATCGCCGCCTTCCCCGACTTCCCCACTCTCGCCAAAGTACCGAATGCGAAGCTCCTGAAAGTCTGGTCGGGCATGGGTTACAACCGCCGCGCCCTGTCGCTCAAAGCCCTGGCGCAGAAAGTTATGATTGAATATCAAGGCAGGCTTCCTTCTGGTCCAGAGGAGCTTATTGCGCTTCCGGGCATTGGAAAATATACCGCCGGCGCTGTCAGCGCCTTTGCATTCAACAAACCCGTAGTGTTTATTGACACAAACATCCGACGTGTTTATATCCATGAGTTTTTTCAGGACCGCGAGAACATCCATGACGACGAGCTCTTTCCGCTTGTGGAGCAGACGATGGACAGGCTGAATCCGCGAAAATGGTTCAATGCTCTTATGGATTATGGGACTATGTTGAAGCAGAAACATGTCAATTCCAACAGGAAGAGCATACATTATGTTCGCCAGGGCACTTTTGAAAATTCGAACAGGCAGGTTCGGGGGAAAATTCTGAAGGCGATCGTTGCGCAATCTCCGCTCACAACAGCGCAGATTGTAAAGGCGACCGGCATGGAACCGGAACGGATCCAGAAGAACCTGGCGCAGCTTGCGAAAGAAGGGTTTATCATAAAGACAGGCCGGTCGTTCAGCATTTCCTGACCCGGGCCGGCAGGTACTGGATAGGTGTCTATTACAACAGAGTCTACAGAGATCAGAGAGAATTTTGCAATAAATAAAATTATCAAAAAAAGCCCCTCATCCTCACTCTTTACTCTCTGGGAAGTCTGTCGTTAAATGCCACTTTTCGAGAGAATTTGATTCTCTAGCTGTCTACTGTCCAGAAAAACCCAAGCAAGTCAATCAGACAACTGCTTTCGATATTGTAAAATCAACTATTTCAAGGGGGGCCTTTTTTGATAAATATGCTGTCCGGGAAACTCAGAGGATGGTGATCAGCTGAGGGGAAAATGCTCTATATGCTGGCCAAAACCGAGGAACGATATTTTAAGCACAAAAGTTACGCTGTCCGCGATAACAATGATCAAAACTGGTCGTACCTCATCGTTTCTTGGATCATCTCCCCGGAGGCTCCTGTTTCTAGCTGCAAAATCATAACTCATCCAATGGATGTCGTTGCACTTAGCCATCATCATGCGAACTCCGAAATAGAATCATGAGAAAAGGTCCTGACTACATACAATTTTATCCTACCCTCAGATGCAACCGTTCATGTGAATTCTGTTTTAATCGATCAATGACAGCCGTCCAGGATATGTTGCCTGATTCGTTCAATGCCATGATTGCGGCGCTCAAAGGAGCATCCGTAAGGAACATCGACATCATCGGCGGCGAGCCAACCCTGCATTCTAATATCATCGACTTCATCAACGCGGCTGTGCGATCAGGCTTTTCCGTGAATGTCAGTTCGAATGGAACGAATCTCGCCGCACTCGAAAAGATCATGGCTATAGGAGAAAAGGCTATTGTCGGCATCTCGATAAATGATCGTGAGACGCTGAAGCAGTCAAGTGAATTCATCCGGCTTCACAAGCCCGTCGTGAAAACCGTGTTCACTGATGACCTGGACGCAGATATGGTACAAACCATTCTCTCCCTCAAGCCGAGGAAATTCTACCTGATATACCGCGATGCCACAGGACCGGGAGATCTGAATAATACCGTTCCCTTCTATCGGTTCACCTCTGCTGTGCAACAGTCTTATGATCCCCCCGAGGTCGGCACAGTGTACTGCTCCGGCTTCCTGCCCGACGTTGAGAATGATCCAGAGCTCGCGCGGGTCCGGTGCCCTGCAGGAACCACGAAGCTGGGTGTGATGCCGGACGGTGCAGTCTACCCCTGCAATCTTTTCTTCTGTAGGAAAGAATTTTTCTTGGGAAACATCCTCCAAGATACCTTCGAAAGCATCTGGAACCATCATGCGCTTTCCTTTTTCCGCACTTCACAGGAAAATGCATGTAAGCAGCTCTCTTGCCGCATTCACACACAATGCCACGGCGGATGTCCGGCGCAGGCCCTTCACATTTGCGGTGATGTGGAAGCTCCCGACCCCCGGTGCAACAACTACTGACTTGTTTATTGCCGCTTTCCTGATAAATCTGTTATAATTTAACATCTTTGCAAACGAGGAGGCCCTCATGGTTACTGCTCTGGTGCTTTTGAATGTTTCGCGAGACAAGGTGAATGCGGTAGCGGAATCGCTTGCCGATATGAAAGGTATTTCGGAAGTATACTCCATAGCCGGGAGGTACGACCTTGCAGTGATCATCCGGGCAAAGGACAACGACCAGCTGGCGGAGCTTGTAACGAGCCACATGTTGAAGGTAGACGGGATACTGAAATCGGAGACGCTCATCGCCTTCCGGGTCTACTCTCGTCACGATCTGGAGAGCATGTTTTCCATCGGCCTGTGATAACTACTCATTCCGAGAAACAGTGTCATCGTGAACCTCTAGGACATGTTCCGAAACAAAAAGCTTGAAATTCCATACCGAGGAGATCAATGGCGCAGATTTCTTGACATAGACCTCGATTCTTACCGTTCGGTTCCCGCTAAAGAAGCTCGTTGTCGGAACGATTCTTCCTTTTGCTGAATTCCTGAAAATAAGCAGCATTATACCCGTCTTACACGCTGCCGACGATTACCTGCGAGTCCGAAGATTTCAATCCGGTGCCTGAGGAATTTATCAGGATGCTCGGTCTGTTATCTCCCTAAGATATGAAAATGCCGTTGAGAATGTTGAGGAAATAGTATAGAATGGTAGAAATTTGCACCACGGGCAAATGACTCAACTTCGCAGGAGGAATCAATGAGACAAACCAAAATTTTACTCTCTGATAAGGATATCCCCACCAGGTGGTACAATATCATGGCCGATATGCCGAACCTGCCCAAACCTCCGCTTCACCCGGCAACCAAGCAGCCGATCGGCCCCGATGACCTCACGCCCATTTTCCCCATGGACCTCATTCTGCAGGAGGTGAGCCAGGAGCGGTGGATCGATATTCCTGAAGAGGTACTTGATATTTATACGCTCTGGAGGCCCTCGCCTCTGTTCCGCGCCCACCGGCTCGAAAAAGCGCTCGGCACGCCGGCGAAAATCTACTACAAATACGAAGGGGTAAGCCCCGCAGGCAGCCACAAGCCGAATACATCCATTCCACAGGCCTACTACAACAAGAAGGCGGGCATCAAGCGCATCGCCACCGAGACCGGCGCCGGACAATGGGGCTCCTCCATGGCGCTGGCAGGAAAGCTCTTCGGCCTTGATGTCACGGTTTACATGGTAAAAGTGAGCTTTGGGCAGAAACCCTACCGAAGAATGATGATGGAAACGTGGGGAGCGACAGTGCACGCGAGCCCGTCGACATTGACGAATGCGGGCCGGAAGATTCTCGAGGTCGATCCTAACAATACAGGAAGCTTGGGCATCGCCATTTCCGAAGCTGTTGAGGATGCAGCAACTCACAGTGACACGAACTACGCTCTGGGCTCGGTGCTGAACCATGTTTGCCTGCACCAGACAGTCATCGGCCAGGAGGCCAAGAAACAGATGGAGATCGCCGGCGACTATCCCGACGTGGTGATCGGATGCTGCGGTGGCGGGAGCAATTTCTCGGGAGTCGCGTTCCCCTTCCTGCAGGACAAGCTGAGCGGCAAGAAGAAGGGCCTCCGCGCAATAGCAGTGGAGCCTACATCGTGCCCGACGCTGACCAAAGGCGCATTCTGCTATGACTTCGGCGATGTTGCGGGTATGACACCGCTCTTGACCATGTACACGCTTGGCCATGATTTCATGCCGGCGGGAATTCATGCCGGAGGACTCCGGTATCATGGAGACTCTCCGCTCGTTTCCCAGCTCTACCACGACAAAATCATCGAAGCAAAAGCCTATCCACAGACAAAGGTCTTCGAAGCCGCAATCCTGTTCGCCGGAACCGAGTCGATCATTCCGGCGCCTGAAAGTAGCCACGCGGTCCGTGCCGCGATCGACGAGGCGCTCCGGGCCAAGGAAGAGGGCAAGCAGAAAACCATCCTCTTCAACCTGAGCGGCCATGGCTATCTGGATCTGCAGGCCTATGCCGACTACCGGGAAGGAAAACTGTTCGACCACGAGCATCCGGAAGAGGACATAAAAAAATCTCTGGAGAAGCTGCCGAAGATATAGTGGCCGCTTCAGGCGCAAGATTGTACCAACGAAAATTGGAGCATATCAGAAATTTATCTATCCCCTCTTTCGGAGGGGATATTTTTTTGTAGGCAGCGACCATTTGTTTTAAGAAGCCGGGTAGGAGCGCGTTGAACGCGATGTTCAGCGTCACGAGCGAGGAAATAGGCAATATCAAATCCGCTCTTGCATCAACTCCTTCAATCGAACGGATCTATCATGTTGAACTCAGCGATTCTAAACATATTGTGTGCGCTTCGGTTGAAAAGACAGTTTATAGATGACAAAAGGAGATGGCCCCTGAGAAGGAAGTACTGTTCCCGTGAAAAGTAGGGAGGTCGGCTTTCCACAGGCCCTGCCGAGCCTGCTATTTGACTTCCTGCATTTCAAGCTTGAACTCAGAGGTGAAATGGAATTTGATCTCAGGGTAGGCCTCGATCATGTTTCTGAGGACCCATTCCGATTCGGCGAGAAAAACGATGTTGCCGTCCTTGTCCATGGCGATGCGTTCCGCCTTGAACCTGCAGAACTTATCCATTTCTTTTTCAGCAGTCGCCGTGATCCAGCAGGCCTTGTACATTGCCATTGGATCGAATCTGCATTTGGCACCGTATTCATGTTCCAGCCGGTACTGCAGCACATCGAACTGAAGCTGACCCACGGTGCCGACAATTTTCCGGTTTCCCTGCCGCTGGGTGAAAAGCTGCGCTACGCCCTCGTCCGTCAGTTGTTCGATTCCTTTAGAAAGCTGCTTGGACTTTGATGGGTCCAGGTTTATCAGCTCCTTGAACACTTCGGGCGAAAAAGTCGGGATTCCCTGGAACATGAGTTTCTCGCCTTCCGTAAGAGTGTCGCCGATCTTGAAATTTCCTGTATCGTATAAACCAATCACGTCGCCGGGAAAAGCCTCGTCAATAATGCTCTTGCGCGCTCCTAGGAAACTGGCCGGGCTGGTGAAACGGATGCTCTTCTTCATGCGCACATGATAAAACATCTTATTCCGCTCGAACTTGCCCGAGCAGATGCGGATAAAAGCAATACGGTCGCGGTGCCGCGGATCGAGGTTCGCATGAATTTTGAAAACGAAACCGGTGAAATTCTTTTCGTCAGAACCAACGACGCGTACGTCCGTTGGACGGCTTCCGGGTGTGGGCGCGATCGTGATAAAGGTGTCCAAAAGCTCCTTCACGCCGAAGTTGTTGATTGCGCTGCCGAAGAACACCGGCGCAAGTCCGCCGTGAAGATAGGCATCGATGTCAAAGGGATTGTGCGTGCCTTCGATCAACTCCACGTCTTCGCGGAGTTTTACCGCATAGTCCCCGAGCTGCTGGTCAAGGACCGAATCGCCGAGACCCTTTATGGCAACAACGTCATCTGCAACCGTAACTTCTCCGGGACGGAAGAGGTAGAGGCTGTGATTATAAAGATTGTACACGCCCTTGAATGAAGTTCCCATGCTAATGGGCCAGGAGAGTGGCTGCACGCGGATATTCAGCTTGGTCTCCAGTTCGTCCAGGAGTTCGAAGGGATTCTTTCCCTCCCGGTCCAGCTTATTCACGAAGATGATGACGGGGGTGTTCCGCATTCTGCAGACCTGCATGAGCTTCTCGGTCTGCTCCTCCACGCCTTTTACGCAATCGACGACCAAGATGACGCTGTCCACGGCTGTCAAGGTGCGGTAGGTATCCTCGGCAAAATCCTTGTGGCCCGGCGTGTCGAGCAGGTTTATCTTAAGGCCGCCGTAATCAAAGCCCATGACCGATGTGGCAACAGAGATGCCGCGCTGGCGCTCGATGTCCATGAAGTCCGAGGCAGTACTCTTTCTGATCTTATTCGACTTCACCGCGCCCGCCACTTGGATTGCGCCACCGAAAAGCAGGAACTTCTCAGTAAGCGTGGTCTTGCCCGCATCAGGATGGCTAATGATGGCAAAAGTGCGCCGTTTGTTTATTTCGTCTTCATAGCTCATGGTGAACTTGGTAACATAACAATTGGAGGCTAAAAAGTCAAGGAATTCTTACTATCTGCCGAGCGCAGGGGGCGGGGTGAAGAAGATTCAGGGGGTTTTTCCCCGGTTCAGAAAAGCAGAAAGTCGGCTAGCCGAGCGAATTCCTCGACGTTCAACGTCTCGGCCCTGCGGCCGAGATCGATGCCGGTTCTATCGAGCACGGCCTCCATTTTCTCTTTGGACACGTCGAGCTGTTTCAGTGAATTTCTGAGAGTTTTTCTGCGCTGGGAAAAGGCCGCCTTGACAACTCGAAGAAAAGAGCCCTCATCCCTTAGCGAAACCGCAGGGGAACCGCGCAGTGCGAGCGTTATAACGGCCGAGTCCACATCGGGCCTCGGGGTAAATGCTCCCGCAGGCACAAGGAACTCGATATGCGGTTCCGCGTAGAGTTGGACAAGCACGGAGAGATAACCGTATTCCTTCACGCCCGGTGGGGAGGCAATTCGGTCGGCAACTTCCTTCTGGAGCATGAGGGTGAGAGTGTCGAACCGTTCCCGATTATTGAGCAGTTTCTGTATGATCGGAGTGGAAAGGTAGTAAGGCAGATTTGCCACAACTTTCCATTTATCGGACAAGCCGGCGTAAGGATATTCAAGAGCATCGGCCTGCACGATCTCGACATTCCGGCATTCGGCGAAATCCTTCCGGAGTAGGGGAATGAGTCGTTCATCAAGTTCGAGGGCAAGGACCCTTCCGGCCCGCGCTGCAAGAACACGCGTGAGATGGCCGAGGCCCGGTCCAATTTCGAGGACGAGATCGTGGGACGTGATCCGGGCACTGTCCACAATCTTATCGAGATAGTACGGGTCTTTTAGAAAATTCTGACCAAGTGACTTTTTTGCACGAAAGGTGGACATGACTGTTCAGTACGCCTGCCCATGATAGCGCACTCGCATGAAAAAGTCATTCATTTCTGTGTGAAGAAGATACAACTCGCAAGTTAGGCGTGAATTGCGGATTCTCCCCGAAAGGCATGTATATTATCATCCCGAAGCTCTGATTCAGTACAGGTGCGAGAACAGCCCTTGCTTGACGTAACAGAGATGAACTCGGCGCGTCAGTTGTCCGTCAAACGAGGGGATACATCTTGGCGATCAGGAAAGCCATAGAACGCATGGGAAAAGAAGGGGCCTGATACGCTACCAATGAATAACGCCCACCTTGACGTCCTGCATCACGTTACAATCAGAATTTTCATCAGGAGAACTCTTCCCCAGCACAAAAGGGCGGTGATTTCTCACCGCCCTGGCGTTCGCATGATTAAAGCTTGCCCGGTTTTCCTTGTTTCGCACTGTTCCCGGCCCTCACGTCTCCTTACGCCTTCTCGCCAGCAGCC
>Ga0335081_10000981_pt1 | contig 45742 bp, 43 predicted proteins | sample Lox_Sample_35_FD_206713 | JGI IMG/M metagenome (GOLD analysis project Ga0335081, IMG submission 206713) | Soil microbial communities from Loxahatchee National Wildlife Refuge, Florida, United States - Lox_Sample_3.5 | ecosystem: Environmental > Terrestrial > Soil > Wetlands | place: USA... | reverse complement strand
CGGATACTATCTTGCCGCGGCAGGTGTGGGAACCATTGGCGTTATTGACAATGACCGCGTGGAGATATCGAACCTTCAACGCCAGATCGCGCACAACACGAGCAGGCTCGGGGTGCTCAAGGCTGATTCCGCGAAAGAAACGTATGAGTCGCTGAACCACGATGTAAACGTTATTACACACAAAGAGCGGCTTTCATCGAAAAATATTTTGGACATCATCCGGGACTACGACATCGTGGTGGACGGGAGCGACAACTTTCCCACCCGCTATCTCGTGAACGATGCATGCGTGATGCTCAAGAAGACACTTGTTAGTGCAGCGGTTTTCCGGTTCGAAGGGCAGGTGATGACCATTTTCCCGGGTTCGGGGCCCTGCTATCGCTGCCTCTTCGAAGTTCCGCCACCACCCGGCATGGTGCCGTCCTGTCAGGAGGCGGGTATTCTGGGTGTGGTCACCGGCGTGATCGGAACAATCCAGGCTACGGAAGTGGTCAAGGCGATTCTCGGCATAGGTCATCCGCTGAAGGGCAGGCTACTCTTGTGGAACGCGCTTGATATGAATTTCCGCATAGTAAAAGTACCCCGGAACAGGGAATGCCCGGTCTGTGGAGAACACCCAACGATAAAAGAGCTGATCGATTACGAACAGTTCTGTTCCATGAGCCATTAAAGACCGTTATTTACGGTTGGGCGAGTTTTCCCCCGACACCGGACCACACGATACCATTGACCGGAACGCGAGCCGAGGTCCTCTCTCCATGTTGACGATACAAAAGGCCGACGTCCGGATTATTTTCGACCACTGTGATCGCGAGTATCCAAATGAAGCATGCGGGATACTTGCCGGCAGGGGGACGACGGTTGAAAAAGTGTATGCGCTGACGAGCGAAAACCCGAGCCCGACGTATTATCAGATAGACGCGCAAGAGCAATTCCGGGTGCTCAAGGAAATGCGAGAAGCGGGAAGGGAACTGATCGGCATTTATCACTCCCATCCGGCCGGACGGGCATATCCGTCTTCAACGGATGTGGAGTTGGCATTCTATCCGGAAGCCGTGTACGTGATTGTATCACTCATCGAGCGAAGGGATCCATGCATGAAAGGGTATTTCATCGTCGACGGGAAGGTTACAGAAGTCCCGCTTAACATTACTACGGAGGAACATCAGCAGTGACCTATGTCAAAGGGCTGCGGTGCGTGGAGTGCGGCAGGGACTACAAAAGCGAACCACTCTATGTGTGCGAGTTCTGCTTCGGACCGCTTGAAGTCACCTACGACTACGTGCGGGTCAGGAAAGATATGACGAGGCAAAAGATTGAGTCGCGTCCCCATCATATGTGGCGCTATCGTGAACTCCTACCCATCGACGGTGAGCCGGCCACGGGTGTCGATTCCGGGTTCACGCCACTGGTGAATGCCAGGAACCTGGCCCGGGCGTGGGGCGTAAAGGAAGTTTATCTTAAGGACGACTCAGTGAACCACCCGACGTTGTCATTCAAGGACCGTGTTGTCGCGGTGGCTGTAACGAAGGCCAGGGAATTTGGCTTCGACACCGTTGCCTGCGCATCGACCGGAAACTTGGCAAACTCCCTAGCGGCGCTGGCCGCACGATCGGGCATGAAACGGTTTATTTTCACACCGTCGGATCTGGAGTATTCGAAGACTATTGGTTCGCTGATTTATCAGCCGAACCTGGTCATGGTGGACGGCGCATACGATGAGGTGAACCGGCTATGCTCCGAAATCGCAGATAAATATCGATGGGCCTTTGTGAATATAAACCTGCGGCCCTTTTATGGTGAGGGCTCGAAGTCCATGGGATTCGAAATTGCCGAACAATTGGGCTGGAAAACCCCGGATAACATCGTGGCGCCTAATGCGAGCGGATCACTGTTAACGAAGCTCTGGAAGTCTTTTCAGGAACTAGAAATGATTGGGCTCGTCCCAACTGTCAAGACCAAGGTATTCGCCGCTCAGGCTGCAGGGTGTAATCCGATCATAACGGCCATCAGGGAAGGAAGCGACATCATCAGGCCGGTGAAACCTCGGACCATCGCACGATCGATCGCTATCGGGAACCCCGGCGACGGCTATTATGCCGCAAAGGTCACGAGGGACAGCGGCGGTTACGGTGCAGATGCTACGGATGAGGAGATTGTAGACGCAATGCAATTTCTTGCCGAAACGGAGGGGATATTTGTCGAGCCTGCGGGAGGCGCAACCGTGGCGGCGGCTAAAAAACTCGTGGACGCCGGACGGATTAACAGGGACGGAACGCTCGTTCTCTGCATCACAGGCAACGGGCTGAAAACCAACGAAGTAATCGCAGACCGAATCACGATGCCGAAGCCGATAAAGGCGAACATCGAGTCTTTCGAGGAACTGCTGAAGAAAATCCAATAAGGTTTTGCATCGCGGACATCGCGGAACAAAGATTCATGCCGACCATTGCAGGACTCCTTATGCCGTGTGCTCAGCGTTAAAATACGATGTTTCTTGTTCAGGAGGAGCAACCCATGTCGATTAAAGTGAGAATCCCTACGCCGCTGCAGAAGCTTACCAGCGGAAAGTCTGAGGTGGAATGCAGCGCAAAAAATGTTTTGGAGCTTGTCGAGGTTCTCGAGAAGGATTACCCCGGAATAAAAGAACGGCTATCGGACGGCGGGAAGATCCGACGGTTCATCAATATTTATGTTAACGAAGAGGATATCCGTTTCATGAACAAGGAAGAAACAACTCTCAAAGATGGTGATAACATTTCCATCGTCCCCGCCATCGCAGGCGGGCGCTGTTAATGCTTATATGTGCAAGCAGGGATTGGACCGCGTAGACGAGGCTTTTTAAGCAGGGTTGTCATTTTCCAATGTTTTACTCCGCGGCTACGGAACCAGGAGGGAGCATGGGAACGAAAAGGGTCAAATTGACGTTTCCGCAGGAACTGATCAAGGAACCCGTTATCTTCACCATGGCGAGGAAGTTCAATGTAATGCCGAATATCCGCAGCGCCAGGGTCACCGAGAGCGTGGGTGAGGTTGTGCTGGAACTTGAAGGTGAGGAGAAGGAACTTGCTGCCGGCATCGCCTATCTCAAAGAGCGCGGTGTTAAGGTAGATGCTGTGGCGGGTGATGTAGTAGGTTCTTGAGTGCTAGGACTAGAGTGAGGGAGCGGGTGGATGCGGTGCGGTTTGTGTGAAGCCAGCCCCGAATCTGGGACCTAAAATTATTTATATGAAATATATTATTTTGCTCGGTGATGGTATGGCCGATCGACCACATCCAGAACTCGGCGGCAAGACATGCCTGCAAGCGGCAAAGACGCCGAACCTCGACCATCTGGCGACGGTAGGACAGACCGGTATGGTACACACCGTGCCCGAAGGGTTTCCTCCGGGTAGCGACGTGGCAAATCTTACGGTCATGGGATATGACCCGAGGAAGTATTATACAGGCCGCTCCCCCCTTGAGGCGGCAAGCATCGGCGTGGATCTGGGGACCGATGATGTCGCTTTCCGCTGCAATCTGGTGACACTGCGTATTACCGGCGGCAAGGATACCCATTGGGGGAAAGCGCGGCATGCAATCATGGAGGATTTTAGCGCGGGTCACATTACTACTCAGGAGGCGAGACTGCTGATCGAGGAGATTGACCGGAAGCTCGGTACGGACCGCATACGCTTCTACCCCGGTGTCAGCTATCGCCATCTCATGGTATGGAAGGGTGGCACGGACAAGCTTGATTGCACACCTCCTCATGACATTCAGGACAAGGACATACAGGATTATCTTCCGCGGGGAGATGGTGATGAAACGATCAATGCTTTAATGGAGAGATCCATTGAGGTTCTGGCGGGCCATTCCGTAAACAAGACAAGAATCGAGAATGGCAAGCGGCCAGCGAACAGTATCTGGCTGTGGGGACAGGGCAAAAGACCGTGTATGCCAACGTTCCGGGAAAAGTACGGCATCGAGGGAGCGATGATTTCAGCAGTCGATCTCACTAAGGGGATCGGAATCTACGCAGGGTTCGAAGTGGTCAATGTGCCGGGAGCAACGGGCTGGCTCGATACGAATTACGTGGGCAAGGCCGAACATGCGCTGTGGGCGCTCAAGACCAAGGACTTTGTATATGTCCATGTCGAAGCCCCCGACGAGGCCGGCCACAGCGGCGACCTGAAAAACAAGCTGAAGGCCATCGAGGACTTCGATGAGTTCATCGTGGGCAACATCATTCACGGAATGAAGCAGTTTGATGAGTACCGAATCATGGTTCTGCCGGACCACCCGACGCCGATTGAGATTAGAACGCACTCGGATGAACCAGTCCCCTTCGTTATTTACGATAATACCGAGGAACGCAACGGAGAGCCGGTGAGCTATGACGAAAGGCTAGGAGAGCGGAAAGACGCCCTGGTGTTCAAAGAGGGCTATCAACTGATGGATTATTTTCTACGCAGAACGGATAGAGCATAGCGCAGAAAGCACTGGGCCTTGTTTTTTCACCCGCGCTCCTTGCCTTTTGCTGATTTACACATTATCTGGAGGAAAAAGGGTGCTCATAGTACAGAAATACGGCGGCACATCCGTCGGGGATCCCGAGCGGATCAAGAATGTGGCAAAGCGTGTCGTTCGGACCAGGGAGGAAGGCCACGATGTTGTCGTTGTTGTTTCCGCCATGAGTGGCGAGACCGACAAACTTATCAATTTAGCAAACCAAGTGAGCGAGAACCCCGACCCCAGGGAAATGGACATGCTGGTGTCCACGGGAGAACGGGTGACGATCGCGCTGCTGGCCATGGCGATTCAGGCCTTGGGGCACAAGGCGCAATCCTTTACAGGCCGGCAGGCTGGAATCATTTCCGACAATGTCCATACCAAAGCGCGCATCGAAAAAATCACCGGTGATCGGCTTAAGCACGCACTGCGGGACGGGAAAATTGCGGTGGTCGCCGGTTTCCAGGGGGTAACGGAAACTTCTGATGATGTTACCACGCTGGGTCGTGGCGGATCGGACCTGTCGGCAGTAGCCGTTGCTGCAGCTCTGAAGGCCGATATCTGTGATATCTATACGGACGTGGACGGTGTCTATACCACTGACCCAAACATGGTTCCGCAGGCGAGAAAACTTGATAAAATATCCTATGATGAGATGCTCGAACTGGCGAGCCTTGGGGCCAAAGTGCTCCAGACCCGCTCAGTCGAGTTCGCAAAAAAATATAACGTATCCGTAAGAGTGCTCTCGAGCTTCAACGACAATCCGGGAACTCTTGTTACCAAGGAGGATTCTGATATGGAGAAAGTGGTGGTGTCCGGCGTAGCATATGATAAAAACCAGGTAAAGGTGACGATCCAGAGTGTGCCGGACAAACCGGGTGTCGCAGCGAAGATATTCAACACCATTTCTGATAACAACGTCGTAGTGGACATGATCATCCAGAATATCGGCGAGGGGGGAATGACTGACATGTCCTTTACCGTGCCCAAGACCGATTCCAAGAAAATTCTGGAGGTCATGAAGAAAGTGGTCGCCGAGATCGGCGCGAAAAATGTGAATATCAAGGAAGACATTGCCAAGATCTCCATCGTCGGTGTGGGTATGCGTTCCCATTCCGGTGTGGCCGCCAAGATGTTCTCCGCCATGGCGAAGGAGGGGATCAACATCATGATGATTAGCACATCGGAAATCAAGATCTCCTGCGTGATCGACGCAAAGTACACAGAGCTCGCGGTGCGGGTGCTTCACGAAGCTTTTGAGATGGACAAGGCGGCGTGATAAGTTCAATAGTCGGGAGTCGGGCTCTCATCTGATTGCCGGATCTCGTTTTCTCTCTATTGAGATCAGGATGCTATGAAATCAAAAGTGCAATTATACGATACCACGCTTCGTGATGGGGCCCAGGCAGAGGATGTAAACTTCTCAGTCGAGGACATGGTCCGCGTTGCCCGTAAACTGGACCAGTTCGGCGTCCATTACATCGAAGGGGGATGGCCCGGCTCAAACCCCCGCGACGTGGAATTCTTTAAACAGATGCGGCGTGTCAGGCTTAAGCGGGCCAGGCTCGTCGCCTTCGGCGCAACGAGGCGGGCGAAGCTCAGGGCATCGGAAGATCCTAGCCTGAAAGCCCTCGTCGCGTCCGGCACCTCGGTCGCGACTATTTACGGGAAGAGCTGGGATCTCCACGTTCTCAAGGCGCTCAAAACGACGCTCGACGAAAATATCCGCATGATCGGCGATTCGGTGGCATTTCTCAAAAAACACATGAAGGAAGTGTTCTACGACGCTGAGCATTTCTTCGACGGGTTCAAGGCCAATCCGGAGTACGCCACGGAAACGCTGCTTGCCGCCGAGGCAGCGGGCGCCGACTGTCTCATTCTGTGTGATACGAATGGCGGTACCCTGCCTCATGATCTTGAAACGATCATCGCTTCGGTCAAGCCAGTGATCACCGCCGCGTTGGGCATCCACGCTCATAATGACTCCGAACTGGCGGTGGCGAATTCGCTCGCCGCGATCCGGATGGGTGCGATGCAGGTGCATGGCACCATGAACGGATATGGCGAACGATGCGGGAACGCGAACCTCTGTTCCCTCATCCCGGCGCTCAAGCTCAAGATGGGCATCGACTGTATTTCCAATACGAGCCTGTCGAAGCTGCGTGATGTTTCCCGGTATGTGGATGAACTGGCGAACCTACCGCACCGGAAGCGTCAGCCCTATATCGGCGATAGTGCTTTCGCTCATAAAGCAGGCGTTCATGTAGACGCAGTGACGAAAAGTCCACTCACCTACGAGCACATTATCCCGGAACTGGTGGGGAACAGGAGGCGCATTCTCGTTTCCGATCTGGCGGGCAGGAGCAATATTCTTCAGAAAGCTGTGGAACTGGGAATTCCCCTGACCAAGGACAGCCCTGAACTCACATCGATCCTTAGAAAGGTCAAGGAGCTTGAGAATGAGGGATATGCGTTCGAGGGGGCCGAAGGGTCGCTCGAACTGCTCATGTTGCGCGCCAGCCATAATTACGAATCTGTGTTTAACATGTTCGATAGGATCGACTATCGCATTCTCACGGAGAAGCGAAAGGTCGATCCCCATCCGGTGAGCGAGGCAACCGTCACCGTGGAGGTCGGCGGGAACGTTGAACATACAGCGGCCTGGGGAAATGGTCCGGTGAATGCCTTGGACAAGGCGCTGCGCAAAGTGCTGCCGAAATATTTCCCCGGTAAGGGTCTGGAGAACATGCTGCTCCTGGATTATAAGGTCCGCGTGCTGACTGCCGCAGAAGGCACAGCGGCCCAGGTGCGGGTACTGATCGAATCGGGCGATGGCAGGAACCGGTGGGGGACTGTCGGCGTATCCGAGAACGTTATCGAGGCGAGCTGGCAGGCGCTGGTGGACAGTATTGAATATAAGCTTTTGAGATCGGCGAAAAAAGGCATATAATTAAGCGTTGTAAGTTTACAGTACAGGACAGAATGCCGCGGGATTCGAACCGTGTTTGCGAGGTAGTAAAGTGATTGAAGAAGAAGGGATTGTAGCCGAGATCGACGGAAACATCGCCAAAGTGGCGATACTGAAAAAAAGCGCCTGCGAACAGTGCGCAGTCTCGAGTGTTTGCCATCCTGGCGACCAAGAATACCTGGAGGCCACCAATCCACTGGGCGCTGTAAAGGGACAAAAAGTCAAGGTGGTCGTTGCTCCGCAAATGTACTTGAAAGCATCGATCATTCTGTACGGAATACCTATGGCGGCGCTCATCGCCGGCGCTATTATCGCCAAGAACATCGCGCTACCCTATGTTGGCGATGCCCGTTCCGACCTTTGGGCATTCATCGGAGGAGCGTTTTGCACCTTCGTATCGTTTTTGTTCATCCGGTCCTATAACAAGAAAGTTGAAAAGACGCAGAAGTATAAACCAGTGATTGTTGATATCCTGGCCTGATGAACGATCGGGTGACGGCAACGGAGCGCCACATATGAGATTGATAACAAAGCCTGACGAAGCAAGGCGGCTCGCACGGACGATTCTTTCGGACATTCTCCTGTACAACCAGGCCAAGGTCAAGGAAGGGATTGAACAGGATAGCCTGTTCAATGTCCTGACGGAGGAGCTTGCTGAGGGCAAAAAATATTACGAGACAATGGTGGACGAGGGAATCCGTCATTCCAGTAACTTTTTCAACGAGGCTATCGTGGACGTCCTCATAAAACAAGGAGGCAAGTTCAAGTCCGAGATCTGGTAACCCGCGGGAGTGAGCAACTTACGTTGACGGCTGGAGAGAGTCTCTGCCGGCCACGATCGCGGCAGTCTTTTCGTATAGACCATCTGATACATTTAATTTTTGACAGGGTATTCCATTCCACCCGGAACAAAATTCATTTACGCAGAAGGAGCCTTCTATGCCGAACGCTGATGTCAAGGAAGTCCGAAATATCGCGATCCTCTCACACGGCTCAGCAGGAAAAACTTCGCTTGCCGACGCCATGTTGTTTGCCGCGGGCGCCGTCGAGCTCCTAGGAAGCGTTGATGCCGGGAACTCCGTGTTCATGCATGAACCGGAGGAAATTGCCCGGAAGATTACTATCACTTCGGCCGTCGGGTTTGTTGATTGGAAAGGAGTTCGCATTAATATCATCGATACTCCCGGTTACATCAACTTCCTTGAGGAAACGCGGGGTACTCTTCGGGCCGTTGACGGGGCTGTCCTCATCATTTCCGCCATTTCCGGCGTAAAAGCCGAAACCGAAAAAATCTATAAATTCGCCTGCGACTATGAAATTCCCCGCGTTGCGTTCGTGAGCAAGCTCGACAAGGAACGCGCCGATTTTTTCCGCGCCGTGGGCGACATGGAAAAGCATTTCTGCAAGAATGCGGTCGTGCTGCAGCTACCCATCGGGCTTGAAGATAGGTTCATGGGTGTTGTCGACCTTATCAGGATGAAGGCGCTGATGTTCACCCAGCCTGGGAGCGGTAGAATCGAGGAGAAGGACATCCCCGCCGCCATGAAGGACGACGTGGCGTCGTATCGGAAGAAAATGGTTGAGCAGATTGCCGAAACCGAAGATGGCCTGCTCGAAAAGTACCTGGACAAAGGCGACCTGTCCCAGGAGGATATCATGGCCGGATTAAAGCACGGTACCATCGGAGGCGGACTCCTGCCCGTGCTGTGCGGCTCCACGGTCAAGAACCTTGGGATTAATCCCCTGCTCGACATGATCGTAGCATCTCTGCCGTCGCCCGCTGAGCATGCACGGATCGTAAAAATCAAGGGGATTGATCCCAAAACAGGCAACGAGACAACACGCAAACCGGAGGCAGATGACCCGCTTGCCGCTCTGGTATTCAAGACGATCAACGATCCCTTCGCGGGCAAACTGTCCCTGGTTCGCGTTTTTTCGGGAACGCTCAAAGCCGATTCAAATATTTATAATTCGTCGCGCCAGGTCAAGGAAAAGGTGGGATCGCTTTTCATGATTCAGGGCAAGAAACAAATTCCCGTCCAGACGCTCGCAGCCGGGCAGATCGGCGCCATAGCGAAGTTGAAAGAAACGCTTACTGGTGACTCTTTGTGTGTTGAAAACCACGCCATTGTCATGGAGTTTGCGAAGTATGCCGACCCCGTCATGTCCTACGCCGTATCGCCGAAAACGCGGGGAGACGAGGACAAGGTGGGTACAGGCATTCATAAGCTCCTCGAAGAGGATCCAACGCTGAAATTCACCTATGACGAACAGACCAAGGAAATGGTGCTTTCAGGTATGGGGCAGGTTCACCTCGAAGTGACACTCGAGAAATTGAAGCGCAAGTTCGGCGCCGAAGTGACAATGAAAACGCCGAAGGTGCCTTATAAGGAGACCATAAGGGCAAAGGCAAGCGCCCAGGGCAAGTATAAAAAGCAGACCGGCGGCCACGGTCAGTATGGCGATGCATGGCTTGAGCTCGAACCGCTTCCGCGCGGTACCGGATTCGAGTTCGTGGACAAGGTCGTCGGAGGCGTAATACCCCGGCAGTACATTCCTGCCGTAGAAAAAGGCGTGATGGAGGCCATGCATGAAGGCGTCCTTGCCGGCTATCCTATCGTGGATATCAAGGTCAAAGTCTACGACGGTTCATATCATTCCGTGGACTCGTCGGAAATGGCCTTCAAGGTCGCCGGTAGCATGGCTTTTAAAAAAGCCATGGAGGCGGCCAAACCGGTCCTTCTTGAGCCGATCATGAGCGTCGAAGTGGTCGCTCCCGATGATACGCTGGGCGCGGTGATTGGGGACCTGAACTCGCGGCGCGGAAAGGTACAGGGTGTTGTTCCCCAAGCTAACGGCCAGGCTATCAAGGCTCTCGTGCCGATGTCCGAGATGCTTTCATATGCGCCTACGCTCAATTCCCTGACAAGCGGCCGGGGAATGTATACCATGGAGTTTTACGGGTATGAAGATGTCCCAAGCCACCTGTCGCAGAAGATCACCCAGGAGCGGGCTGCCCAGCGCGGACATGGAAACCACCACGAGAAAGAGAAGTAAGTCAGGGAACAGAGAAGGGAACCACGGGAGCGGCTGAGCCGAACACAACACAGGCGTTCACACAGGGAGTCGATATTATCAGTGGAGTGAAATCCTGGGTAAGCGCCCGCTCCGTCCCTGTTGAAGGGTTGGGGATTCCCCCTGGATTCCATTATGCAATTCGAGGAAACATTTTCTTCAGGATAATTCATGTATAGAAAAGATACGCTTGCCAATGGCATACGGGTTGTATCTGAAACACTTCCGAAGTCGAGATCGATCTCCATCGGCGTTTGGGTGAAGGTGGGCTCGCGGCACGAAGCACCGGAGATCGGCGGTGTTTCCCACTTTATTGAGCACATGTTCTTCAAGGGAACCGGAAAGCGATCTGCCAAGGACATCGCCATTGAGATGGATTCTCTTGGCGGCGAGATGAATGCGTTCACGTCGCAGGAGACGACCACCTACTACGCAAAAGTCGTCGATGAGCACCTGCCAGTGGTCATCGAAATCCTCGCCGACATTCTCCTCGGGGCGAAGTTCGATCCAGTTGAAATGGAGAAGGAGCGCAAGGTCATTCTCGAAGAAATTAAGGGAGTCGAGGACACGCCCGACGATTACATCCACGAGCTTTTTACGAGTACAGTTTGGCCCGACAGCTCCCTCGGACGTCCCATTCTCGGAACGAAGGACACGATCAAAGCGCTCAAACACAACGACATCATCTCTTATATTGAGAGTAACTATGGGCCCCGAGAGATCGTGATTTCCGTCGCGGGAAATTTCGAACATGCACGGCTGATTGACCTGCTGAACCAGCACTTCGGCAAGCTTGCGCGAGGCGGCGATCCCAAGAAAGAAGCGACTCCGGAGTTTACCGCTACTATATCGGTAAAGAAAAAACAGCTCGAACAGGTTCAGCTGTGCATCGGATGCAAAGGCCTGTACTATACTCATGATGACCGCTACGCGATATCGGCGCTCAACACCGTTCTCGGCAACAGCATGAGTTCGCGCCTGTTCCAAGAGATCAGGGAGCAGAATGCTCTCGCCTATTCAATCTATTCCTACGTCACCTCCTATCGCGATACTGGGCTGCTAACCGTGTATGCCGGGACAGATCCATCCAATGCCCTTGAAGTGGTACGGCTCGTGATGAGGGAACTGAGAAAGATCAAGGAAGAGGGGATCACCCCGGCGGAGGAGCTGCGGGTCAAAAACCAGCTCAAAGGAAGTCTGATCCTCTCTCTGGAGAGTAGTAACAGCCACATGAGCAGGCTTGCCCGTCAGGAGATTTACTTCGGTAAGTACCTGGCCATGGACGATATCATCAAGGGCGTGGAGAAGGTTACGGTAGAACAGGTGCAGCGTCTGGCCCATCAACTTTTCAACCCGGATAATATAGCCCTCACCATACTGGGGCCCATTAGCAGGGCCGATGTGCCTGATTCAGTGCGGGAGATTTAAAAAGCTGGCGACGGGAGTCTGGAAAGGTTCGGGAACATTCGCTCGCTCAGGGCATTCCCCTGCTTATTGTCTTCCCTCTGCCGTATACGATAATCAGCATTATGTCCGATCACCTCATTGTCCACATAACTCAGTTTCCCCATGCGGAGGGCCTTCCGGTACCCCATTACCAGACCGAGCACTCGGCGGGTGTTGACCTTTATGCGGCGGTAGAACACGCCATGCCCATAGACGCGGGGAAATGGTCATTGGTGCCTACGGGGATCGCCATTGCGATCCCGGAAGGGCATGAAGGCCAGGTCAGGCCACGCAGCGGGCTTGCGCTCAAGCATGGCATCGGCATGCTGAACGGGCCGGGCACGATCGATTCGGACTACCGCGGAGAGATCGGGATTATCCTATTTAATTTTAGCGACAAGACTTTCACGGTCCGTCGCGGGGACCGCATTGCACAGATGGTCTTTGCCAGGATCGAGAAGGCCACGTTCAAACTGGTCGAACAGCTGACGGGAACATCACGCGGCTCGGGCGGGTTCGGACATACGGGCACACGATAAGAATGTTCAGCGTTCTGAGTTTAAGGTTGGGCCAGTCATGTATTATCATTTTAAAAAAATAAGGATATCCACACTTGCGATTCTGATGGCCCTGTTGATGACTACTTCATCTTTCGCCCAGACAATGAACGTCACCGAGAGGGTGTTGCCGAATGGGCTCAAGGTGTTGCTCAAGGAAGAGCACAAGGCGCCTGTGGTCACGTTCCAGATATGGTACAAGGTTGGCTCGCGCAACGAGTGTCTTGGGAAAACAGGGATGTCCCATATGCTAGAGCATATGATGTTCAAGGGGACAAGAAAATACGGGCCCAAGACTTTTTCCCAGACCGTCCAGCGGAATGGGGGGAACGACAACGCGTTCACCTCGCACGACTATACGGCCTACTTCGAGAACTTCTCCGCGGACCGCATCGACATATCTCTGGAGCTGGAGTCGGACCGCATGCAAAACCTGCTTATCGATCCTAAGGAGTTCCTGTCGGAGCGCGAGGTAGTAAAGGAAGAGCGACGGATGCGGTACGAGGATGATCCCGTCAACAGCATGTCGGAACAGATGATGGCGGTAGCCTTTAGCGCCCATCCCTACCAGTGGCCGGTGATCGGATGGATGACAGATATCAACAACATCACCCGCGACGACCTCTACAAACATTACCGGGCGTATTACGTGCCGAACAACGCGACCATTGTCGTTGTCGGCGACTTCGATACGAAAAAAATGTTTGCCCGGATCGAAAGCACTTTCGGATCCATTCCGCGGGGGCCAGATGTGCCGAAGGTGGGAGCCGTAGAGCCTAAGCACCGCGGGGAGCGGCGCATCGTCGTTAAAAAACAGGCCAAACTGCCCGCTGTCTTTGTGGGATACAATGTGCCGACCTTGAAACAAAAGGACTCCTATGCTCTCGAAGTCTTGCAGGGGGTCCTCTCATCGGGAAAAAGTTCCCGGCTCTATCGGTCCCTGGTTTATGAAAAGCAACTCGCCCTGTATGCTCGTGGAGATTATGAAAATATTTCCGCGGACCCGAACCTTTTCACGCTGTATGCCGGTGTAATGCCGGGCATAACCACGGATGAGGTGGAAAAAGCGTTCTATTTCGAGATTGACAAGCTTAAAACCGAGTTTGTATCCGAGGAAGAACTGCAGAAAGCCAAGAATCAGATTGAGTCGAGCTTCATCATGGGGCAGGATTCGATTTTTTACCAGGCGATGCTCCTTGGGCAGTTTGAAACTGTCGCCGAATGGAGAATCCTCGAATCATATGTGGACAACATTCGCGGGGTGACGAAGGAAGACATCATGCGAGTCGCAAAGGAATATTTTACAGAGGACAATAGGACGGTGGGCATCCTGCTACCGATCAAGAGTGAGTAGATTTTATGCAAGCGTGTATTTACGGCGAAAATGTTCAGAGCGCCACGAAATGCCGGATTCCGTGTTTAAAGGACTAACCTGTGCGCCTGGTTCCAAAGTTTTCGATACGCATTTTCCGGGTTAGAGGTCATAAGAATGAAAATATACAACGTATTGGTTCTTATTCCGATTCTGGTATCTCTCTCTGTATCAGGCGTGTTTGCAGCCGAGCAGATCGGCAAACGCATACTCCTTAACAACGGCATGGTACTCTTGCTTGCGGAAAAACATACTATTCCCATGGTTACTATCAGCATGGCTATAACAGCGGGAAAAACCGCGGAACCCGCCGGCAAAGCCGGGCTTGCCGCTCTTACGGCATCTCTTCTTACCCAAGGCACTTCTAGGCGTACTGCGCAAGAGATCAGCAGCGAGATCGATTTCATTGGCGGCTCTCTTTCCACTTCAGGGGAGGATGATTACGCTGCTGTCAATTTGCGAGTCCTGAAGAAGGACATTCGGGCTGGCATGGACTTGCTGTCTGACGTACTCCTGCATCCGGTTTTCGATCAGAAAGAAATTGACCGCAAGATCAATGAGACTCTTGCCGAGATCCAGCGGCAGCAGGAAGAGCCCAGAATCGTGGCATCGGACGCCTTTAACAAAGCTGTTTTCGGTGCCAATGCCTACGGCAGGACAAGCGACGATGTGGCTGCCTCTCTGCCGAAGCTTACCCGCGCAGACGTGGTTGCGTTCTATACCGCGCGCTACAGCCCGAATCGTTCGGTCATCGCCGTCGTGGGGGACGTGTCGGAGAAGGAAATCGTAGCGTTCTTGAATGAATATTTCGCATCATGGCAGAACAACGAGCAGCAGCTGCCGGCCCCGATTCAGCCTCCTGTTCTTGAAAAGACCGTCATAGAAAAAATCCACAAAAACATCACGCAGGCAAATATTGCGATGGGGAATATAGGGATCAGCAGGGGAAACCCGGATTTTTACTCCTGCTTGGTCATGAACTATATTCTTGGAGGAGGCGGCTTTTCCTCACGTCTCATGGACAATATCCGAGACAACAAAGGACTGGCCTATGACGTGCATAGTGGTTTTGCCGCTCAAAAGGACCCGGGTGCCTTTATGGTGTCAATACAAACAAAGAATGAATCGGCAAATGAGGTAATAGCCGAAACGATAAAGGAAATCCGCAGAATGCAGTCGGAGCTTGTCTCCGAGAAGGAGCTGGAAAATGCGAAAGCATACCTGACGGGCAACTTCCCGCTGCGCATGGACACATCGGTAAAGATTGCGGGCATCCTTACCTCCATCGAGATCTATAATCTGGGGCTCGATTATCCGCAGAAGTATCCGGTTCTGATCAATTCAGTTACACGAGAGGATATTCAACGGGTTGCAAACAAATATCTTCACCTAGACAACATGGCGATTATTATTGTTGCAAACCAGGAGAAAGCAAAGCTGAAATATTGATACAATTCAACAGGAGTCAGGCTAAGAACTTGCCCGCGATCGTGGTTATTATTTAAGCCTGTCATCTGGCTTCTGACCTATGACATCTATCATCAAAATACTCCCCGATCATGTTGTAAACAAAATCGCCGCCGGTGAGGTGGTAGAGCGGCCGGCATCGGTTGTAAAGGAGCTGATCGAAAACTCGATAGACTCCGGAGCCACGGAAATTTATATTGAAATTGAACAGGCGGGGAAAAGGCTTATCCGCGTTACCGACAATGGGTACGGCATGTCTGGAGAGGATGCCCGGACCGCTTTTGTGCGGCATGCTACGAGTAAGATCTCGAGTGATGAAGATCTCGAAGCCATCAGTACGATGGGATTCCGCGGGGAGGCGCTGTCGAGCATTGCTTCGGTCTCCCAAGTAAGGTTGCTATCGGCAGTGCGCGAAGCTGACTCAGGCGTCCTGATCGAGATCGAGGGAGGTATGGTCAAAACGGTTTCAGATGCGGCCGCGCCTCAGGGCACGTCTATCGAAGTCGCTCATCTGTTTTACAATACCCCGGCGCGACTCAAGTTTCTCAAGAGTGCCGGCACAGAGTTTTCCCACATAGCGGCCGCGGTCTCACGACAGGCCATGGCGAATCCCTCACTCCGTTTCAGGTTGAATCACAACACGAAAACAGTGCTTGACCTTCCGTCGTCCATGAGCGTAAAAGAGCGGGCGTTCCAGCTCTATGGCGCCGAAATAGCAGACAACGTGATTTCCTTCTCGGGCGGCCGCGACAGCATCCATGTCCACGGGCTCATCGGCAATCCTTCCTACAGCCGGGCGGACCGTACCTATCAGGACTTTTATGTAAACCGTCGTGCAGTGAGGAATCCGTCGCTCTCTCACGCACTCTACGGCGCCTATGGGGACATGCTTATGCGGGATCGTCACCCTGTTGGATTCATCTTCCTCGATATCGATCCCGCCCTGGTTGACGTGAACGTGCATCCCGCCAAGGCGGAAGTGCGGTTCCGGAACCAGTCGCAGGTCCATGATCTTGTTCGCGAAGTAATCCGTGAGGGCTTACGGGCCCATGGAATGCCGGTCATCGATTCGACAGGCCTTGCAAACGACCATGCCGGAGAGGTGAAAGAGGCCGTAGCGGATTATCTAAAAATGCAGGAGACCGCTGGTTCAGCCCCTGAACAAAGGTTCTCACCTCTGTTCGGCCGGCGGAAGAACGATTGGAGAACGGCGGGACTGCAGGAGGATGCCGGAGCGGGGTATCGCGCCGCCTATGACGCACCTTCTTTGCAAACTACGATGGTGCCAGAGCATGATCTCTTCCCCCTGGCCCAGATTCACCACTCGTTCATTGTCGCGCAGTCGGCGGAAGGAATGGCAATCATCGATCAGCACGCCGCGCACGAACGGGTATTGTTCGAGAAGCTTCAGGACCAGTTCAATGGGGGGCTTGTGTCAGTTCAGAACCTTCTCGTTCCGGACCAGGTAGAACTCGGCCCCGCTCAAAGCAACCTTTTATCGGAGTACGTGCTGGAACTTCACAAGCTCGGATTTATCGTGGATGACTTCGGAAATGGTACCTTCATGATTAAGGCTGTTCCAGCGCTTCTTGTCGGCGCGGACTACAAGAGTCTGCTGCTCGATGTCCTCGATGAAGTAAATGTTCATGGAACGAGTGGGAAAATGGAGGCGCTTCGCGATGAGATCCTGAGCGTCATGGCCTGCCACCCAGCGATCAAAGTGCACCGGCGTCTCGATCAGAAGGAGATGGAAGCTTTGCTTGCTGATCTTTTTAAATGCCGCATGCCTCACACCTGCCCCCATGGCAGACCGACAGTTATGCGGTTTTCGATGGACGAGATCAAGAAGATGTTTAAACGGATGTAGTGCTTGCCCAGACCGCACTCCTCATCACGGAGCGGGAAGACTATCGTTCCCATGGAATGGATTACTGAGCCTCAGCGTGGATTGCACAGGCTACCCTGACGTCGCTTTATTTCGTCCTCGGGATAAACAATTATCTTCATTTCAAACCGTATCAAAAGACCGCCGGAAACACAGCAGGCCAGAGGCGCGTTCTCGGTTTGGGTCGGGCCATGCTGGCACGTATTCGGCTGCTTCTTTCGTCGACCTGGGTCATGAAACTGACCACGCCGTTCTTTTCCGTCTTATCAACTCGTGAGATCTCTGGACGGGCTTGTTTCTGATCTGGAAGAGCACCTTGAACGTCCACGGCAACCTGGAAGGCGGGAAGAGCTCAGGCAGGCGGGAGCATCGTCCCGGTTCGCGGCGGTACGGTCCGTGAAACTTCGGTAAGCTATCGAGGAAGACAGCAAGCGGGCGTGAAGGAGCATGAATTTGACAGTGAACGCAACGATGGCAAAAGGGTTCATGATTTTATTGGTTGTGTCTGGCTTTGCCATGCTTTTCAGCATCGCTGGCTGCGCAACCAGTATGACCCGGGATGAGCTTCTCAGACAGATGCAGGAGGGTGTAGCGCCGCTGATCGTGGATGTCCGCTCGCAAGGTGAATATGACCGGGACCATGTGCCGGGAGCGGTGCATATTCCTTTTTATGCGGTTGGATCTATATTGCAGGAACGGGGATTCCCTAAAAAAGAGCCGCTTCTGCTCTACTGCGAGCATGGGCCGCGGACGAGCATGGCGGCTTTCATGCTCAGACTCTCCGGCTATGAACAGGTATATTCTCTTGAGGGACACATGAAAGGCTGGAGGAAGAACCAATTCCCTAGGGAAGTAAACGCACCTCGGAATAGCGCTACACTGCCTCTGGAGCAACTTCGCTGAAACGAAGTCCTGCGCATCGCGGGCCGCTTGCGCGGGCTTCCGGAAGGAGACGGCTGAATGCCTTCCTGAACCTTCATTATGCCAAAGAACAAACCTATTCTTATCATCGCCGGTCCCACCGCTGTCGGCAAGACCGAAGTTTCCCTGCTTCTTGCGCAGGAGCTGGGAGCCGAGATCGTGAGCGCCGATTCCATGCAGATTTACCGCGGCATGGATATTGGAACTGCAAAGCCTACATTGGAACAGCGGAAGCTTGTATATCACCACCTGATTGACGTGGTCGAACCAAATCAACCTTACAGCGTGGGCGACTATCTTCGCGACGCGCGAGCGGCCCTCGATGGCATCATCGCGTCGGGCGGACTGCCTATCGTTGTCGGCGGAACGGGACTCTATCTCCGCGCACTGACGCGCGGGTTGTTCTCCGGGCCTCCCGCAGACCTCGAGGTGCGCGAACGCCTGCTGCGGCGTGAATCGGAGGGGCAGCCCGGTACGCTCTATTCGGACCTCGTCAAGGTCGACCCCGAAGCTGCGGTCAAGATCCATCCAAACGATCTCAGGCGCACGGTCCGAGCGCTCGAAGTATATTACCTGAAGGACAGGAAATTGTCCGATTTCCACCGTGAACACGCATTCAAGGAGAGACAATTCCAGTTCAATTTGGTTTTTCTGGTGCGAGGAAGGAACGAGTTATATCCGCGCATTGAACGGCGCGTGGACCATATGATCGAAAGCGGACTGGAAGCTGAGGTGAAGACACTGATGGACCGCGGCTACGGCCCGGAGTTGGCATCGATGCAGGGTCTGGGGTATAAGCACTTTTTGTCCCATTTTATGGGCAAGACATCGCGGGAAGAAGCCGTGGCGCTGATTAAGCGTGATACCAAGCGATACGCCAAGCGTCAGTTTACCTGGTTCCGCCGGGAACCTGATACCGTGTGGATCGATATCACAGGACTTGCGTGTGCAGGGGAGATCAGTAAACGCATAAAGAAAAGCGTTGAAATTTCAGATAAAGAAGTATAAGATGACAAAAATAATTTGTTGAAAAGCAGTGGTTGATGACCGGATAGTTCGTGACGGTTTTTCGGGAGGGATGGATGGGAAAGTCGCAAGTTAATCTCCAGGACATTTTTTTAAACCAGATGCGCAAGGAAAAAATCCCGGTGACCATGTATCTCGTCAACGGGGCACGGCTCACGGGAACGATCAAGGGCTTCGATAACTTTGTCATACTCCTGAAACAGGAAAACCAGCAGCTCGTATACAAACACGCCATCTCCACCATCATCCCGGAAAAACCCGTAGAACTTTTGGACAGCATGGAAGCGAAGAAACCGGAACAGGAGCAGGCAGCGCAGGTTTGACGTCCGGACGCAATCCTGTAATCATTCACACTCAACATGTTAACATTCCTTCTCTTATGCATAATGGAATAACCTAATCTCGATGCCCAAGCGAAGAGCACAGGCGGGGAAAATCAGTATCGGTGTTATCGGCGGAAGCGGTCTCTACGAGATGGAAGGCCTCACGGACGTAAGTGCCATGAAGGTATCAACACCCTTCGGCAAACCTTCGGATGACTACCTTGTAGGCACGCTCTTCGGATGGCGGGTGGCGTTCCTCCCCCGGCATGGCCGCGGTCACCGTATCATGCCGACGGACATCAATTATCGCGCCAATATTTACGGCATGAAGAAAATCGGTGTGGAACGGATCATCTCCGTCAGCGCCGTAGGCAGCATGAAGGAAGAAATCGAGCCCGGCCATATTGTCGTCCCGAACCAATTTTACGACAACACCAAACACCGGCGCAGCACCTTTTTCGGCGGCGGCGTGGTCGCCCACGTAGGAATGGCGGAACCGGTCTGCCCCGATCTCAGCGCCATCCTGATGGATGCAGGCGACAGGGCAGGGGCCACCCTGCACCGCGGAGGCACCTACCTCTGCATGGAGGGTCCACAGTTTTCAACGCGGGCCGAGTCTCTGGCCTATCGGACTTGGAATGTGGACGTTATCGGAATGACGAATGCCACAGAGGCGAAGCTTGCGCGCGAAGCGGAGATTTGCTACAGCACGATCGCACTGGCCACGGACTACGACTGCTGGCATCACAGTGAAGAAGACGTGACCGTCGAGGCCGTGCTGGCGGTCATGAAAAAAAACATCGAGACATCGAAGGCCATGATTCGCGAGGCGGTCAAGATGTTGACCAGGCTCCGGCCATGCTCCTGCGGGGAGTCGCTCCGGAACACAATTATGACGCCAGAAAAACTAATTCCGCTCAAGGCGAAGAGGGATCTTGCGCCGATTATCGGGAAATATTTGAAAAAAAGGTAATCGAACTCAACAAAGAGGTCGCCGAGAAACTTCAAACCCGGCTTTTGTGGTTTTTCCCGGAGCAGTTTTTGCTTTCTCCATGGTGAAATAAATTTTGACTTGGAGGTTTTCCGTGAGTCTTCTCGTTGTAGGGACCGTTGCCTTGGATTCCGTCAAAACCCCTTTTGGGAATATCGACAATGCGCTCGGCGGTTCAGCCACGTATTTTTCGACTTCAGCCAGTTATTTCACCGAGGTCAGACTTGTTGCGGTCATCGGCGTTGACTTCCCTCGGGAACACATACAATTTCTGAAAAGCAAGGGCATCGACACAAGAGGCCTGGAGATCCAGCAGGGAGAGACCTTCCGCTGGAAGGGTGAATACGGATACGATCTGAATGAAGCCCATACCTTGGCGACGCACCTGAATGTCCTGGCAACATTTAAACCGACGATCACCAACGATTACAAAAACACCGACGTTGTGTTCTTGGCGAACGTGGATCCCGACATTCAGCTCGACGTCCTGAGACAGGTAAAAAAACCAAAACTCGTGGCCTGCGACACGATGAACTACTGGATTTCGAGTAAGCCCGATGCACTCAAGCGGACTCTGAAGGAAGTGGATCTGCTGACCATCAACGAAGCGGAAATCAGGCAGCTTGCCGGTGAGGCAAGCCTCGTCAAGGCGGCCAAGTGTGTACAGGCAATGGGGCCGAAAACGGTCGTGGTCAAACAGGGGAGCTACGGTGCGCTCATGTTTAACGGGCACAGTGCGTTCAGCGCGCCGGCCTATCCGCTTGAAGCAGTTTTCGATCCAACCGGCGCTGGCGACACCTTCGCCGGCGGATTCATGGGATATCTGGCGAGTACAATGAACTTCACCGAGGAGAGCATGCGAAAGGCTGTTATCTTCGGAAGCGTGATGGCATCATTGAATGTGGAAGCATTCAGCCTCGACCGTTTGCGAAGCCTCGATTACCGGGAAATCGAAGGCAGGTACCGTGAGTTCAAAAAGCTCACTCATTTCGAGGATATCTGAGGGGAAGTTCGGCGTTCCTGGCCGGAAAACATCAGGATCATGAGCCGGAGCATCACTCTTGAAAGCGTTTATAAAACTTATACGTGAATTATGTTTATTATTGATCAAACCATCGAGAATCTGAAAATCAGGGAGAGGAACATCTTGAAGGTGTTCTTCTCGATGAACAACCATCAGGTCGCAACGCCGGAGATGATGCTCGAGGAAGCCCGCAGTTACATAATGTTCTTCCACGAAACAAATGATAAAATATCCGCCTACATCGGGCTGCACCTGCTTCTGACGGACAGAAAACTGTATTATGCTCATTCATCCAATCCCTTCCCCGCGGAAGAGCTGGATGCCGTTCAGGAAGAGGCAATCGACTTCGCAGAGGGACTCGGAGCGATGCTTGATGAATTGGACTTTACCCGGCTGACTCCCGAGGAAGCGAACCGCTGGATAGATAAACAGGACATTTTTAAAAGCATACTGGAACCTCAGAGCACCGCTGAGATCCAGACAACTGAATCAGTACAATTGGAACCGCCGGCCCGACAACAAGCGCCATCAGGACACCCATCTGCCGCGGAACAAGCTATGCCGTCACAAGCACCGCTGCAGCACCGGGAGCAGCCGGCTCAGCCTGTTCTGTTAACACCGCAGTCCACGTCATCTCAAGAGTTATCGCCGTCAGCGCCGCCCGTATCGATACAGCCTCAGCCGGTTCCGGTCGCGCCTCGTACCGCGCCGTTACAACAGCTGGTACAACCCCCGCAATACACTCCCCAGGTCCCCCCGGTTCAGCCGGCCCCGCAGCTTGCGCAACCCGCACCATTGTCATCGCAAGGTCAGGGTTTGACAGGAAAGGATGTAGAGTATACGCAGCCGCATGGGCATGTTCCTGCGGAGAGGGGCAGGGAGAGTCAACGCCCGTCGCAAAGGATCCCGGGTGCAGGTCAGCAAGGGCTGCAAGCCAAACCACCATCCCGTGCAGCGGGGCCGAAAGCTTCCCCAACCACCGCCCCCAAAGGCAGAGAGGCAATATTTCAGCAGGCAATTAGCTCGGGCTTTGTAAAGGTGCCGAAACAATCCGGGAAGAAGGAGTACCAGCCCACGGCTGGCGTCGTAAGCCGCGACCGCGAAGCGCTTGCACGTTTGCTCACATCATTTTGAAAGGAGTAAGGATATGAGAACCGTGATCCTGATAGTTCTACTTGCGCTAACCGGGTGTGTCACAACCGGCGGTAACACCGTAAGCAAGTCCAAAATGGCAGAAGGCTATTTTGATAAAGGGCTTGCCTATTTTCAGCAGAAAGACCTTGAGCTGGCATCCGTGGAATTCAATCGTTCCATTCAGACTGACAGCTCCTTCAAGCTGTCCTACTATTATCTCGGCATTATCTGCGATATGCGAGGCATGCTCGAAGAATCGATAAATTATTACAAAAAAGCGACCAGCCTGGATGATAAATTTTCTGAGGCCTACAATGCACTCGGTGTCGTATATGAAAAGCAGCAGAAATGGAACGATGCCATCAAGAACTTCCAAAAAGCGCTGCAAAACAAGCTTTACACCACTCCCCATGTACCCTATCTGAACATGGGGGATGTTTATATGGCTCAGAAGGATTATCCGAAAGCCGTGGAAGCCTATCGAAGCGCGAAGCAATATGCCAATCAGGACTTTATAGTTCTTGAGCTTGCCGCCGCACTGGCTGAGGACGGAAAGAACAAGGAAGCGATCAACGAGTATCTGGAAGGCGTGGATATGGCTCCGCGGAATGCCAACATGCGCTACGGCCTGGCCCTGGCCTATCTGAAAGTCGGGAACAAGAAGTCCGCTGTCCAGGAATTCAAAAAAGTAGTGGAACTTGCGCCCAAAAGCGACCTTGCCCTAAAGGCGAATGATTATCTTAAAACCCTGAGGTGATGGATGGGGACGTTAGGTAAGTATCTGCAAGATGCACGGGTTGCCCGCGGGATCGACCTGCGGGAAGCCGCCCAGCAGACGCGCATCAGCGCACAGTATCTGAAGGCTCTCGAAGCAGAGGATTTTTCCAAACTTCCCGGCGAGGTATTCGTCAAGGGATTTCTGAAAAGCTACGGAAAATTCCTGCGGCTTGATGAGCCCGAGATCATGCAGCGCTATGCGGAGATTCAGCAAAAACGTACTTCCGCAGCACCGCCGGCGCACGACGTGCCGTCCACAGCCGCGACCGCCACTGAAGAAGAGGTTCATCACGTTCCATCGAAATTTCCCCTCGAACCTGTTCTGTGGGTAGCGGGCATCCTGGTTGTCCTTGTCCTTTTTCTCTTTGCAGCGTTTCCGGCGCGGCAGCATGTGAAAGAGGCTCATGAGGGATATCCACCACCGGCCGGGTCCGGGGAGCTATCTTCCACTCCGTTACCGACATTCAGTCCGGAAAAACTTTACCTCGAGGTTGTTGCTCTCGAGAACACTTGGCTTCTGATCCGGACCGATACGAGTCCCGAGAAAAAAGCTGTGCTGAACAAGGGTGAGAGCCTTATCTGGAGCGCCGATGAACGGTTTCTGCTAAGTTACGGCAGCGCTGCCGATCTTAAGCTTGTGCTGAACGGGAAAGAGCTGACGGTCGATGAGCCGAAGAACACCGTGATTCGGGACATGGTCATCACCGCCTCGGGAATCGTAAACCGGAAAATACAGGTCCAAAATTCCACTGCGTCAAAAATAAAACGGAAACCGGTTGCAGATCTGCATTCATCTCAATCGGTATCAGCGCACGTCCGACAGCAACTGCCCCAGCCGGCTTCCACTCAGACGAAAACGCCTACGCAAATACCCCAGAAGCCTGTTCAGTAGCTCCACGACGAAAGCGGGTTGGGTTTTATCATTTGCGTCGTAAAGCCCTGTCTCTTCAGGGATGGGGTATGATGTCGTCGATAGCAGTCGGATTATCTACCACTTTCAGTGATAGTTTTGTTCCTGGTGATGATATCCACTGGAGAGGCCCGGCACAAGCTGCTTATACCATTCCTGTCGATTCCATTCGGTCTACATGCGTTCCCTTCCAGTAAATCCTGCCACAAGCCCCACAGCGGAGAAAAAAATCGCATGTTTTGTATACATAGGCTGGCACAAGGTCCACGGCTTCATCTTTGTCGATGGGCGTAAGAGTCTCATTACATTCTGAACAGCGGGTAAGGGGTGTTGCTCCGATCTGGTAGGCAGTCAGAACCTGATGGACCTGTTCATCAACCCGATCGCTACAGATCAGGAGATGGCTGGCTGCAAGAGGGCGGCGGGCCAAACCGTTATCACGGGTGAGGATGAGTCGGTTCTGCTCAAGGGAAATACGGATAATCGAGTTATCGTCGAGGCCGTTGTTATAGAGGACATCGATTCCCCGCAACCGCAATCGCTTCGCGAGCCTTCCGAGCATGACATCAGCAATAAATTTCATAAAAGCGATAGATCGCAGACAATAGGTTAAAGAAAGGCGTCGAAAAACAGAAGCAGGACAAGTATTTTTTGTGCCTGTCTGCAGCCTAATGTCTACTTGACTAACTGAACCTTTTCAGTCTCAACGAATTCGACACCACGCTCACAGAGCTGAAGGCCATGGCAGCTGATGCGAACATAGGGTTCAGTAGTATTTTGAAAAAAGGGTACAGTACGCCTGCCGCTACGGGGATGCCGATGATATTATAGAAAAAGGCCCAGAACAGGTTCATTTTAATTGTTTTCATGGTCCGGTGTGAGAGCCTCATTGCCGTCGCTACAACTCGCAGATCGTCCTTGATCAGCGTAACATCGGAAGCCTCGATTGCCACGTCCGTACCGGTTCCGATGGCAATGCCCACATCAGCCTGAGTAAGGGCCGGCGCATCATTGATGCCGTCGCCGACCATGGCCACGATGCGTCCTTCAGTTTGGAGAGTTTTAATCATATCCATCTTGTCCTGGGGGAGGACCTCTGCGAGCACGCGCGATATGCCCAACTCATTGGCAATGGCCTGGGCTGTGCGGCGGTTGTCGCCGGTCAGCATGACGACTTCGAGGCCAAGGCTCTGGAGTTCCGTCACCGCTTCCTTCGAGTGCTCCTTAAGCGTGTCAGCGACTGCGATGATTCCAGCGGCCTTGCTGTCAACCGCAACAAACATGGAAGTTCTCCCGCGGCTTGACAGGTTCTCAGCCTCTGCTCGGAGCGGTCCGAAATCGATTTTGTTATCCACCATGAGGCGCTCGTTGCCGAGCAAAATGGTTTTTCCCTGAAGCACGGCCTTAACGCCATGGCCGGGAAGCGCTTCGAATTCGTCGGCCTGTTCGAGGCCTATGCTTTTCTCAAGTGCCGCCAACACGATCGCTTCGCCGAGAGGATGCTCCGAACCTTTTTCCGCGGACCCTGCATAAAAGAGGATTTCCCGTTCGCTCATGCCGTCCCTGATAATCTCCGTGACTTTCGGTTCTCCGCACGTGAGCGTCCCGGTTTTGTCGAGGACGATTGTATTGATCTTCTGGGCCCGCTCCAGACTCTCGGCATTTTTAAAGAGGATGCCTTTTTCTGCGCCTTTCCCTGTTCCCACCATGATAGCCGTAGGCGTGGCCAGCCCCATGGCACAGGGGCAGGCGATGATAAGGACACCGATGAAGTTCAAGAGCGCGAAGGTGAACCGCGTTTCCGAAGGCCCGAAAACATACCAGACTGCGAATGTGACAAGGCCGATACCGATCACGGAAGGCACGAAGATGCCGGAGATGTAATCGGCAAGCCGCTGAATCGGCGCCTTGGAGCCCTGAGCCTCCTGGACCATGCGGATGATATGGGACAGCATGGTTTCCTTGCCGACCTTGGTTGCCTCGAACATGAAGGTTCCGGTCTTGTTGATTGTGGCGCCGATAACTGAGTCTCCGGTCTTCTTGTCCACAGGCAGGCTTTCTCCAGTAAGCATCGATTCGTCGATTGAGGAGTATCCGTTCCGGATGATGCCGTCCCCGGGGATTTTTTCCCCAGGACGTACAATGATGAGATCGCCCGATTCGACATCTTCGACGGGAATGTTCTGCTCCACACCCTCACGGAAAACGCGGGCCGTCCGTGGCTGTAGTCCAATGAGCTTTTTAATGGCCTCGCCCGCCCGGGTTTTGGCGCGCATCTCGAGATATTTGCCGAAGAGGATCAATGTGATGATCATGGTTGCCGTGTCATAGTACGCTCCACCATGGCTCCCATAGTGCCCGAGTGACGACGGGAAAAAAGTGAGCGCAACGCTGTAACCGTAGGCTGCGGACGTACCGACAACGACCAGCGTATTCATGTTTGTGCTGCCGTGTTTGATCGAGGCCCAGGCGTTCTGGTAAAAATGACGGCCTGCCCAAAACTGGACCGGCGTTGCCAGTAGGAACAGGATAAACCGCATTATCCGGGGAGGGACGACGGCAGGGATCTGGAGCATGTCCTGAAAGCTGCCGATCATCACCAGCACGGAGAGAACAGCACTCGCGATCAGCTTGGTGAGGAGTTCGGAAAGCTCCTTCATCCGCGCTTCTTTTTCTATAGCGAGAGCTGACCGGCCTTCCACCTGCTGCGGAATGCGGAAACCGGATTTTTCAAGAGTCCTTCGGAAATCGCGCAAACCGATTTGGCCGGGGACATATTCCAGCTCGATAGTACCGGCAGTGGCATTTACCAGCGTCTTCAGCACGCCGTCTATGGACGTTATGACCTGTTCGAGCTCACGTACCCGCGATACGTCAAGATCTATAACCGGCAGGGTGACTGTTTCCGTTACGGCTTCGTAACCGAGCTCATTGATGCAGGAAATGAACTTAGCCAGTCCCACAGCCGCGGGATCAAATTCAACAACAGCTTTTTCGTTGGCGTAGTTTACGTTGGCCGCCTTCACTCCAACCAACTTCGCGATGTCTTTCTGTATAGCAGCGGCGCAGTTTACGCACGTCATGCCTTTGACCGGGATAACGGCTTTCTTTGTCTCCATTGCGTAATTTTACCACAAAGAATGGCCAGGACAAAGGAGGAAGAGAACGATGGTACACTGATTAAAACGGTTTTTGGTTTTTGGTGAGGCGAGGCCTGTCGGATTGATTGCGTATTCTGAAAGAGAAAAGTTGTTAGTGAATACAGAGAGCATATTGAACAATGAGCTGAGGGCGGGCTTTTCACCCCGACTCTTATGATCGCAGCTATGTTCTGCACATAATAAGAAAAGGTTGTATTGTTCTTGAAGGGGATCCGATTCCAGGCAGATATAATCAATCGGCATGTCCAGTAGAACAATTTGAAACCCTGCCTGGCTCTTATTGACAAGAGCATATTGAATAGATTTCTCTCGGCACAGACCCTACCTACAGGGTGAAAAAATATAGTGCCAAGAAAGATGGTTAAGATGTTTCGCATATGCGATTCATTATGCAAAATTATGCAAATGGAATCATTTAAATTTTTAATTGAGTATTTTCTAAACTTGTGGTATTGTATGCGCCATGCGCCTCAGAAAGCGTATTTCAAATTCACGAAGGAGGGGTAAATCACATGAAAAAGGTTGTGGCAATTCTGGCGGTAGTGGTTATGGTAGTATCCATGACATCATTGGTTTTCGCTGCGGAGTCGAAGATGGGCACCATCAAGAGTGTTGACACGAAGGCTGGCACGGTTGTTTTCTGCGCAGAGGGTTCATCCACGGATGTTACACTTAAAGCTGACAAGTCCGTTGATCTCAGCACAGTTACGGCTGGCGAGAAGGTTCACGTAACCATCGATAAAAACATGCTAAAGCATGTCATGGCCGCCCCCGCGGCAGCGCCCAAAGCTTCAGTGGGTTGCTGAGCTCTGAATTTATCGGCCAGGGAGTCCCCGGATCGGGAGACTCCCTTTTTTTTATTCCGCATGTTAACGGTTTCGAGATCCCTCCTCTGGCCTCTCATTGAGACGTGATTCATGAGACTCTGGTTCCTTCATATCACGTATCTCGCCCCTCATGGGCTGATAGCTTTCTGGCGTGAAACCTTGCTAGCGCAGAAAGTGTTGCAAGATTAACGATAAACAGCAGAAACAGTGGTCCCGCCCACAAAATCCTTGATTTGAAGGGACATTTGTTTTATTATTGTGCGGCAAAACGATTACTCGATTTGTGGGAAAATAACTGATATCCGAGGAGGACGTATGATTAAAGTAAACCAGGAAGAGCTCAAACAGAAAATCGATAAAATGAAAAAGGCAGTTGCAGATAAGGCAGCAAAGTCTACAGGCAAAAAATCGGATCCTGAGGTACGGAAAGCACGGAAGCAGGTAAAGCGCGCTCAGCGGAAACTGCGTGTTGCAAAGTCCTATAAGCAAGCTGGGAAGAAAGCGGCCGAAGGGCAAGCTGCCGGTGAGAAAGCGTCTGCATAAAATGAAGGCAGTGTGAGATCTCAGGGCTTTTGTCATTGTATAAAGCTGGATTTTTTCAGAGCGGTTGCGGTCTGCACGCTCGAGGCAATGGTTGCCTGCGCAGCCACGGTCAAGCAGACACAGCCTCTCCCTCCTCCATAACCTCCACCACCTGCTATCCGTCGTTTCGACGTCTACGCTAACGGAACCGGACCAGATTTATCGGGAGACGGGTATGGTCAGCTGGTACGGTATTTCAAGGCAGGAAAACAGGGTCAGGAGAAGTTTTCGACCAGTTCGGGATTTCGGCGGCTCACCGGACGTTGACGCTCGGTACGGTTGTCCGCGTAACGAATCTCGAAAATTACAGGAGCATCAAGGTAAAGATAAACAACCGGGAGTCATTTGTGAAAAGCCTTTTTTTTGACCTTTCGTACGACGCGGCTAGGAAACTGGGGTTTGCAAAGCAAGGATCGACCTTGGTGGAAAATAGAAACCTTTGAGCCGATTCGCGTGATCGGGCAATATACCGTGCGTGCCGCATCCTTCCTATACGGAAGAAGAGAAGCCAGAATACTGAAAGAGCGGCTCTCGAAGAAGTTCAAGCTCTTGTATATATCGATCAACTTGAAACGAATATTGCGCATTTTACCCGGGTGCGCGTCGGATCCCATGCATCGGATCATATGCATCGGAAGAGCGGGCGGAACAGGTGGCGGGTAAATTCATGCTTGAAGGGCTGGAGCCGCTCGTGTTGAGGAAAGATTAAATATCTCGGGTAGCGACAGCTGATAAAAATATGATCGGCAGGGGTCTATGAAAATCACAGTTTCAACAGGCGGAATGGAAACATATAGAACCGAGGGCGCTATACTGCTGCTGTTTGATGAAGAGAAGCTCGGCAAGGCGGCGGAACGTGTCGACAAAGCGTTTGGTGGAATGATCAGCCGACTCATGAAGCGCGGTGATTTCAAGGCGAGGCCCGGTGCTGTCCATCTCCTCTATCCTGCTGGACATATTCCAGCGGAGCGGCTGCTTCTCGCGGGGCTCGGCAAACGCGGCGATTTCACGCTGAATCGTCTTCGCCAGGCTCTCGGCAAGGCGGCGCCGGCATTGAGAGCGGCCGGAGCAACAGACTTTGCCGTTGCGGTCGACGAACTTGGCCAGGATAGCGAGGAAATCGGCCAGGCAATAGCTGAGGGGAGCTTGCTCGGACTCTACCGTTTTCTGAAATACAAGACAACCGATGAGAACGGCCGCTCGAAGTTCATTCAAAAAATATCAGTGCTGACCGAAAGAGGATCCACGGTCAAGGATCTGCGGAAGGGTGTGAAGACCGGCGAAATAATCGCAGAGTCTACGGCCATGGTTCGCGACATGGTAAACTCCCCGGCAGCGGACATGACGCCGACAATTGTTGCCGCAAAAGCGCGCGAGATTGCGAGGCAGTTCGGACTTAAGATCCAGGTACTGGAAAGAAGGCAGATGGAAAAGCTCGGCATGGGCGCGCTTCTCGGTGTGGCCTCGGGCAGTGTCCAGCCTCCGAAGTTCATCATTGTCGAATACCGGCGAGGCGGCAGGAAGTCGATCATCGCGCTGGTGGGGAAAACCATCACCTTCGATTCCGGCGGTATTTCCATCAAGCCGCCCGAGAACATGGACAAGATGAAGGACGATATGTCCGGCGGCGCGGCGGTGCTCGGCGCGATTCGCACTGCTGCGGCGCTCAAGCTTCCGCTCAACATAGTGGCTTTGCTCCCGGCAACTGAAAACATGCCGAGTGGCAGCGCGCTCAAACCCGGTGATGTTCTCCGGACGATGTCCGGACAGACCATCGAGATCATCAATACCGACGCAGAGGGCAGGCTCATTCTGTCCGATGCCCTTGCCTATGCCTGCAGGTACAAGCCTGCCCTGATCGTGGACATCGCCACGCTCACGGGTGCGTGCGCCATCGCGCTGGGACAGGAAGCCATGGGCATGCTCGGCACCAACGAAACCTATAAACAAAAAATCCGGGAAGCCGGTTGCAAGACGGGAGAACGGGTGTGGGAGCTTCCTCTCTGGGAAGAGTACTATGAGTTGATCAAGAGCGATATCGCGGATATGAAGAACGCAGGTGGACGGGCAGGAGGAGTGATTACTGCCGCGGCGCTTCTTTCGAAGTTCGTGCAAAACTATCCCTGGGTCCATCTCGACATCGCGGCGACGGCCTGGAGCGAGAAAGAACGGCCTTTTACGCCAAAGGGCGCCACCGGTGTCGGAACAAGGCTCCTGACGCAGTTCCTCCGTGATTTCGCGGCGAACGGCAAGTGATAAGTAACCTATGATCAAGAATATTCAATAAACGCCTCTGGATATCCGAGTATTTTTTCGAATATTGCTGCTTATACGAGATTTGAAATTTTCCTCTTTCATGAATTTACGTCATCCTTCGCGGTTTTTCAGCGCTGCAGAGGCACTTCTTCTGACCCAACCCGTAGTAGAAAAAGCCTTTTCACCCGTGTCACTCCTTTCTCGATTTCCCTGAAAGAAAAATGAGTGCCTGCAGGACTTTCATGCCGGAAACAGCATGAAGTATGCCGTGTCCTCTCCCACAAATTCCTTGACTCTTGGACGCCGTGCTTCTAAAATGATGGAACTTTTATTGTGCTTGGCCTGGATGCAGACTAATCTTACATATGAAGACGCCCGATCGAACAGCGAAATGGTCCTCATCAAAGGCCGATTGTACAAGGCCGATGTGTTTGTTACGCGGTCCCGAACCGGGCGTTTTATCGTAAAGGATTATACGCAAAAGGGGTTCTGGGAGCGTAACGTCGTAGGCCGGATCGTCATAAGCCGAGAAGCCCGCGCCTATACGGCGCTTGCTGGAATTAACGGCCTGCCAGCGCAGTTCAAACGACTGTCTCCATTCGCGTTTGCGCTGGAGTATCTGGAGGGAAAAAACTTCGGTGACGTTGAACAGGATGACATCGGGCCTGGCGTCATCAGCCAGTTCGAAGGGATTGTGAAGGAAATTCATGATCGCGGCTGGGTCCATCTTGATCTGCATCGCAGGACGAATATACTTCTTGTTAACGGCAAAGTGTACATTGTAGATCTCGCCTCCGCCCTGCATCCGGGCGGCGTCCTCCTCATCGGTCGCTGCCTTACTCGGATGATCGGCCTTGCGGACCGGTTGTCCCTCATTAAATTGAAAACGATATTCGCTCCTCAAGCTTTGACCTCCCAGGAGCGGACCTGGCTCAGGATCAGGAACAGGATCATGCCGACGAAATGGGAAATACCATGATCGGTGGGCATGCGGCGCAGAGCCTATTTGCCCGGGTTTTATTGACACCGGCGTTTCTTCTGGAGTAATATCGATCCATGCCGAAATTCAAGATTACTTCGGATTATAAACCAACCGGTGATCAGCCGCAGGCGATTGACAAACTTTCTGAGGGAATCATCAAGGGATTGCCACATCAGGTTCTTCTGGGAGTGACTGGCTCGGGCAAGACCTTTACCATGGCGAACGTTGTGGAACGTGTGCAGAAGCCGACGCTCGTCATCGCGCACAACAAAACGCTGGCAGCACAACTCTACAATGAGTTGAAGGAGCTTTTCCCGGAGAACGCCGTAGAGTATTTCGTTTCCTACTACGACTACTACCAGCCGGAGGCCTACCTTCCGACAACGGACACCTATATCGAAAAGGACTCCTCCATCAATGAGCAGATTGACCGCATGCGTCACGCTGCGACAAACGCGCTCTTCGAAAGAAATGATGTGATCGTCGTGGCTTCGGTTTCATGCATCTACGGCCTGGGTTCGCCCGAAGCGTACCACGGCATGCTGCTGTTTCTCGAAAAAACACAGCATATCGAGCGGAACGATATCCTGCGCAAGCTCGTGGAGATCCAGTACACGCGAAACGACTTCGATTTCCAGCGAGGGACGTTCCGGGTGCGGGGAGACGTGGTCGAAATCTTCCCGGCATCCCATGAAAGTACGGCGATCCGCGTCGAGATGTTCGGCGATGATATCGATGCTATATCGGAATTCGATCCGCTCCTCGGCACACCGCTGAACAAACTGGAAAAAGTCGCGATTTATCCGAGCAGCCATTACGTGATACCCGAAACGCGTATGAAAGACGCCATCGACGGGATCCATGCAGAGCTTCGTGACCGCATCCAGTATTTCCGCAAAATGAACAAGCTAATCGAGGCCCAGCGAATCGAACAGCGCACCATGTTCGATCTCGAAATGATCCAGGAGATGGGGTATTGCCATGGCATCGAGAATTATTCGCGACATCTTTCAGGGCGGTCCCCGGGCGAGCCGCCGCCCACGCTCATTGATTACTTTCCCAAGGATTACTTACTGATCGTTGACGAATCGCACGCCACGATTCCGCAGATAGGCGGCATGTACAACGGAGACCGGGCCCGGAAGCAGACGCTCGTGGAATTCGGATTCCGGCTGCCGTCGGCTCTTGACAACCGTCCGCTGAATTTCGAGGAATTCGAGGCGCGGGTACGCCAGACCATCTATGTCTCGGCAACACCCGCTGATTTCGAGGTTGAAAAATCCGTAAACAGGATAATTGAGCAGGTCATCCGTCCCACGGGCCTCACGGAACCGAAAATCGCGATCAGGCCGGTGAAAGGTCAGGTTGACGACCTGTTGAATGAAATCCGGAAACGGGCGGAGTCAAAAGAACGAGTGCTCGTTACCACCCTGACGAAGCGGATGGCCGAGGACCTGACTGAGCATTACAAGGAATTGAACGTCCGCGTCGCCTACCTGCATTCTGATATCGATACGCTGGAGCGGGTAGACATTATCCGAGACCTGCGGTTGGGTAAGTATGACGTCCTGATCGGTATCAATCTTCTTCGTGAAGGCTTGGACATCCCCGAGGTATCGCTCGTCGCCATTCTCGACGCGGACAAGGAGGGGTTCCTCCGGTCAACGCGCTCGCTCATCCAGACCATGGGGCGCGCGGCGCGCAATGTGAATGGTGAGGTAATCCTCTATGCGGAAAACATCACCGACTCGATGCGAAACGCGATCAGTGAAACAAACAGGCGGCGGGCAGCCCAGGAAGAGTACAATAGGAAACACAATATTACGCCGACGACCGTGAAGAAAAACATCATGGCCGCGCTCAGGACTGTATATGAACAGGATTACTTCACTGTTCCGATCGCCGCCGAAGAAGCGGGAGATTATGTTTCGACCGTGGATATCCCCACGCTTATTGCGAGACTCGATAAACAGATGCGGGCCGCGGCCAAGGACCTTGATTTTGAGACCGCCGCTGAACTTCGGGACAAAATCAGGTCTTTGAGGCAACGGGAGATGGCCGTAGGGGTAAAGGTGGAGTAGTGGCGCCAGAGGGCACATGGACCATCTGAAATTGCGCAACAATGTGCGGACGCTCTAGCAATATATCATGAGTCGACAGTATAGAGGACCTTTTCGATGAAATTGTCTTTTCAACGGGCGGATTTCTCTTCCGATCGACATGAATATCTCCATGTTCTACTGGTACTGTAGCCTGTATGTCGTTATCGAGGGATTGCCTGTCAATCCTCGATTTAAATTTAATATCGTTTCATGACTCCTGCTGTTTCTCCCTGCCCAATATCGACCCCATTAACTACAAATGCCTTTCGGCGACATCCTCGTTTCCTGCAGGGAAAAACCATGGTACAATAGGCATGCTATGACCCTCGAAGAAAAACTCAAGAACCTTCCCGACGAGCCGGGCGTCTATATGATGAAGGACGTCCGAGGGCACATTATCTATATCGGTAAAGCGTTGTCGCTCGTGAACCGAGTGAATTCCTATTTCCAAAAAGGGCCGAAGGGCGAGAAGACCGAGCTCATGGTGCGCCAGATCGCGGACCTTGAGACGATCGTGACTCATACTGAACTTGAGGCCCTGATACTCGAATCAAACCTCATTAAAAAGCATCACCCGCGGTACAATATTATCCTCCGGGACGACAAGAACTATCCTTATCTCCGGTTCGACATCAAGTCGGAGTATCCCCGTCTTGAAGTCGTCCGGCGATTGAAAAAAGACGGGGCCGCATATTACGGGCCCTATGTACCAGCCGGCGGCATGTGGGAGTCACTGGCGCTCATCCGCAGGACCTTTCCGCTCGCCTCGTGCAGGAAGGAATTCGGAAGGAAACCGGAGCGCGCCTGCGTCCAGTTCCAGATCGGGCGGTGCCTGGGGCCGTGTACCGGAGAGGTCGACAAGGCAGCGTATCGCGATGTCGTTTCCCAGGTGCGTTTCTTTCTCGAAGGGAAGAACCGCGACCTACTCGATATACTGAAGCGCCACATGGAAGAAGCATCGGAGAAGATGGAGTACGAACGCGCGGCTGAACTCAGGGACCGGATCGCGAAGATAGAAGGCGCTTTCGAGAAGCAGAAAGTCATCTCCCCCGGGTTCGAGAACCAGGATGTTGTGGGACTCGCGTCCGAAACTGGCCGCGCGGACATCCAGGTGCTCTTCATCAGAAATGGCATGATGCTGGGGCGGAAAGATTTCTATCTCGACGATGTACGCGATCTGTCAGACGAGGATATCCTCGGGGACTTCCTGCGCCAGTTTTACGCGAAGGAAATGATTGTACCCGCCGAGGTCCTGTTGCCGCGCGAGGTGCCCGATCGGGAGGTAATCGAGAGATGGCTTTCCGAAAAGCGGGAGGCAAAGGTCGACGTCCTGGTTCCCCAGCGCGGTCGCAAGCGCGAACTGGCGCAGATGGCCTCGGATAACGCGGCACAGTCGCTCCGTGAGCATACTCTTTCACGGAGGAGCAAGGAGAAAATCCTGATGCGGCTTAAGGAGGAGCTGGGGCTCAGGAATCTGCCGCGTAGGATTGAAGCATTCGACATTTCTCAGATCCAGGGAACGGAGCCGGTCGCAAGCATGGTCAGCTTCGAGAACAACCTCCCGGATAAACGGCATTATAAACGTTTCAAGATAAAAACGGTAACGGGGCAGGACGACTTCGCGAGCATGGCCGAGGTCATCCGGCGGCGTTACACAAGGGCGAAAGAGGAGGGAATGCTTCCCGATCTCATTCTCATTGATGGAGGCAAGGGCCAGCTCAATGCGACCCTTGATGTGCTGAAGGAACTGCAGATCGAAGAGCCCGATGTAATCGGCCTTGCAAAGGCCCGGAGCGGTGATGAGGGGATGGATCGGGAGTTCGAACGCGTCTTTCTCCCGGGTGTGGAGGAACCAATCATCCTTGATCCCGCGAGTGCAACCACGCACCTCGTCGCGCGGGCGCGCGATGAGGCCCATCGATTTGCAATCACCTATCACCGGAAGCTGCGAGAGAAGCGGGCTGTCCATTCGGAGCTAGACGACATCCCCGGAATCGGGGAAGCCCGGAAAAAAGCTCTGCTTCGACACTTTGGAAGCGTGGAGAGGATTAAGCAGGCGACGATGGAGGATCTGGCTGCAGTGACGGGGATGACCGCGAGATCAGCTGAAAACATATCGAAGTTTTATGGGAAAGACCGGGCTGGATCTGGATGAGGATTAATGCGGGTTGCCAATGGGGGGAATCTTCCTGGATAAAAGCCATTTGCGAAACACGTTACGCGATTAACCGGAGAGAAAACTGGTTTTTTCCCCTTTGCGTCTTTTGCGAGTAAAACTATTTACTGATGGGCGTGGTTATGTTAACCAAGGTTCCCATGATCAAGGAGCTTTCATGACAAACGAACAATGGCTGGAGATGTTCAAAGACATCGGCGCCAAAATGCGCAGAGGAATCACTGATATCCTGAACAGCGAGGGGGGGAAGATCCCCCTCGGAAAAGGGGCGGGAGGCGATAAGACCTTCCCTGTGGACAAGTGGGCCGAGGATATTATCATCTCCGCACTTGAACAAGCGGAGCGGGAAGGCGAAACGTTTACTCTTATCTCTGAGGAGCTCGGGATTCGTAAATTCGGCGACGGCAGGAAAATAGTGCTAGTCGACCCCATTGACGGCAGCAACAACGCGAAGACCGGAATTCCCTTTTTCTCATCATCGATGGCCCTTTTGAACGGCGATACCCTGTCTGACCTTGCTGCGGGTTACGTGATTAACTTGTCAACGGGAGACGAATTCTGGGCTCTCCGCGCCCAGGGAGCATACAAGAACGGCAAGCGGATCAGGACTTCTGCGACGGAAGGCATTAGCGTCGTTGCCTATGAGGCGTCGTCTCCCCAATCCGATCTGCCGCGGCTTATGCCGCTGCTGCTGCAAGCGAAGCGGACCCGTTGCTTCGGATCAACTGCTTTGGACCTGGCGTACCTCGCATCCGGTTCGATCAGCCTGTTCGCGACGGCAACAGCCTCACGGGCCTTTGACTACGCCGCCGGCATGCTGATCGTTGAGGAGGCGGACGGCGTGATCACCGACCTTGAAGGACGACATATCGACCACGTTGTTGCGGGTCTGGACAGAACAGTTCCCCTTCTGGCGAGCGCGCATGAGCGTCTTCATGTCGTGGCGCTCGAATTGCTTGCGGCGACATGACATCCTGTTCAAGTAGTATTGACATACCATGCTTTTTATGCAATTATGAAGTATGGCACTTGTTAACCATACAACGCGCGAAATCAACGCAAAAATCGTGTATTATGGTCCTGGACTCTGCGGGAAAACGACGAACATTCACCTGATTTACCACCGGATCGCGCCCAACCAGCGTGGGAAACTCATCTCCCTGGCCACGGAGACCGACCGAACTTTGTTTTTTGACTTCCTTCCCGTCGAGTTGGGCACAATTAAAAATTACAAAGTGCGGTTCCATCTCTACACCGTGCCGGGCCAGGTATTTTATAACGCCACAAGGAAGCTCGTGCTGAAGGGCGCTGACGGTGTTATTTTCGTGGCCGATTCTCAGCGCGCTATGCTGGAAGCGAACCTTGAGAGCTTGGCGAACCTTCGCGATAACTTTTATGAACAAGGCATCAGTATCGTCGAGTTTCCCATGGTGATCCAGTATAACAAACGGGATTTACCAGACATTCTTTCGGTTGAGGAGCTGAACGCGTCGCTCAACCCGCGGAATGTTCCCTTTTACGAGGCTGTTGCGACGACCGGAGATGGCGTTCTGAAAACGTTTACCGCCATATCCAAGGTCGTGTTGCAGGATATGCAAAAATTTCCCGAACGCCATAACTTTTCACTGAACGAAATCGTCGGCAAGGGCGAGAAGCGATCCCAGCCGTCCGAAGACTTTATGAAGGAGGTGCTGCCGCCTGAACCATCGATGCCTGGAGCACCCATGGCCGAGGCGAAACCGGAAATGGCGGCGCTCGAGAAAGCTGTTGATGCGGGGATGAAAGTGAACCTGGGAAAAGTATCAGTGGAGAACCACGGCATCATCCTTCCCTTTGACATAGTGAGCGGAGATCGGGAGGAACAGTTCCAGCTTCACATTGCAATCGATATGGAGGCGCCCCTGTCCAAGCGTTTCAAGATCATCGTGAAAAATTTCAAAAAATGATTATTTTGAGTGGCGTACGGGGGGCTTTTGAGGGGAAGATGGTTTCTCTGGAGACAGTAATTCTCATTGAGAGTGCTTATCGATCATGGTCGTGAGGTCTCTATGTCTAAGGTAACAGTGCTTATCCCTGCAGCGGGCATGGGAAAGAGAATGGGCAAGGCCGTCGTGAAGCAGTTCCTTCCCTTGGGTGACAAACCCATGCTTGCTCATACCCTCCTGGCATTTCAGCGCGTCTCGGAAATCGATGAGATCATACCCATACTCTCCCAGGAGGACATGGAAAATTGTCTCGCAGAAATAATAGAACGGTACCATATTACGAAAGTGAAGACGTTGGTCGTGGGTGGCAAGGAGCGGCAAGACTCGGTATCAAACGGCCTGCATAAACTCGAAAAGGACGCATCAGTGGTGCTCATCCACGATGGTGTGCGGCCTTTCGTAACGTCCGAAATGATCAGAGAAGCCGTGGACCACGCCAGGAAAGGCGAATGCGTGACCGTGGGCGTGCCAATTAAGGACACCATCAAGGAAGTGAACGACCAGGGGATGGTGCGTCACACTCTGGAGCGCAGCAAGCTCTGGGCCATACAGACGCCCCAGGCATTTCCGGTCAAGACTCTCAAGCAGGCATACGAGGAAGCCTCCCAAAAGCGCATGTATGGCACGGACGACGCGACGCTCGTTGAGCGGATGGGAGGCAAGGTGCGGGTGATCATGGGAAGCTATGAAAACATCAAAATCACGACACCCGAAGACATGGTGCTGGCGGAGGAGATACTGAAGAGGCGCTATGATGCGGATCGGGACAGGTTATGATGTTCACCGGCTCAGCGGTGGCCGCAATCTCGTCATAGGCGGTGTGGACATTCCATCTGAGCTGGGACTGGTTGGCCACTCTGATGCCGATGTGCTGCTCCACGCGATCTGCGACGCACTGCTTGGAGCGGCGGGACTGGGCGACATCGGCCGTCATTTCCCGGATACCGCTCCGAAATACAAGGGTATTTCTAGCCTGATTCTGCTCGGGGATGTGTACCGGCTTCTCATGGAAGCAGGCTACCGCGTCAACAATATCGACGCTACTATCGTGGCAGAACGTCCGAAAATGGCCCCTCACGTTCCGGCAATGGTAGCGAATATCGCTGCTGCCGTCAACGTCGACCGTTCTGCGGTCAATGTGAAGGCAACTACGACCGAAGGACTCGGATTTGCGGGAAAGGGTGAGGGAATGGCTGCATATGCCGTTTGTACGATCTGGAAAGAGGAGTAAAGATGCTATATTATTTTCTGATCGTTTTTGTTTTTCTGGTCATGGGCACGCCGGCCTATACGCAGGTCGATGACCAGACGGGGAGCCAGGAGCAGAAAAAACAAGAAGAACAGAAACACTACCTCTACCAGTGGACCGACAGCAAAGGTGTTGTTCATATTACAGACAGTCTCAGTAAAGTTCCGAGGGAATATCGGTCCGAAGCACAAAGGCTGGAATCACCGCCGGGAACAGACGGAATGGAAAACCAGCAAGGACAGCAGAACATAACATCTCCTCCCGACTACTCCGAACAGGAAGAACTTCTGAAGGACCAGAAGGAAGAATGGCAAGCGCGCATGAAGGCGGCGAAACAGAGGCTAGCCGACGCCGAGCAGCGTTACCGGGATCTTGCACAGAAGAGAGATGAACAGCTTCAAAGTTGGGGAGGACCCGCGTCGGGACACTTGGAAGGCCGGGAGGAAGCCGATCGTATCGAGCAGCAGATGAAGCAGGTGCAGCAGGAGATCGATGAAGCGCGGAACCAGATTGAGGTCGTGATTCCCAATGAAGCGCGTAAGGCCGGGGTTCCGCCCGGATGGCTCAGGGAATGATCGCAAACGATTTTCGATTCAAAAGCCTCAACGAGGATGAAATCCTTAGTGAAGACAAATGAGCAAGACAATGCCGAGTGATGTGGCTGTCTCCTGCCGGTAAGCGCGTTCAACTCCTATGGGGTTTTTCAATTGTCAGGCGGCACTCTTCAATTCAAGATGAAAATATGAGTAATACCACTCAAAAAATCAGAAAAGATTTCCGTGCGGCACTTTCCATGGATCCTGCCGCTACGAGCAAATTAGAAGTCGCTCTGACGTACGCGGGTTTTCACGCGCTTTTGCTCTACCGTTTTGCTCACTGGCTGTGGAAAAAGCGGATTCCTTTTGTTCCGAGGGCTCTATCGCAGTTCGCACGGTTAATTACGGGCATTGAAATTCATCCTGGTGCGACCATCGGGGCAGGGTTGTTCATTGACCATGGGATGGGGGTGGTCATCGGCGAGACCACGGAGATAGGCGATAATGTCACGCTTTTCCAGGGAGTGACGCTAGGAGGGACCGGCAAGCAACGGGGCAAACGCCACCCAACGCTGGGTAGCCACGTTGTCGTGGGCGCCGGCGCAAAGGTGCTTGGCCCCATAATAATTGGTGATTATGTAAAAATAGGGGCGAACTCGGTAGTACTTCAGGATGTGCCAGATCATTCAACCGTGGTCGGCATTCCGGGAAAAATTGTAAGAGTCAAGGACGAACGCGTTCCCGATGAAGCGCTTCTTGACCACATTCACATACCCGATCCTATCGCGGAACGGTTCATCGATCTCCAGGTGCAGATCGATTCACTGAAAAGAGACATGGAGAATCTGCGACAAACAAGAACTGATTGCAAAACTCCAGGTGGACGGGGGTAAAGCCTAATCACCATCAATCCTCGACGATTTTATAGCTGTGATTGATTGTTCCTGCCTTTGCCAGTGTTGCTCCGACGGAGCAGTACTTATCGAGAGACAAGGCGATGGCACGTTCAACTGCTTCCTTTTCAACTCCCTTCCCCTTCACGACATACTCGATATGCACTTCCTTGTAAACTTTCGGAGGGTTTTCGGCCTTTTCTCCCTGTATATTGATTTCAAGACCCGTGACCAATTGACGTTTTTTCCGGAGAATTGATATCACGTCCATACCTGAGCAACCGCCGAATCCGACGAGCAGCAGTTCCATTGGCCTGAATCCTGCGTTCTGGCCGCCTGATGTATCGTCGGCATCCATGCGAAGGGTATGGCCGGATGTTGCTGTGCCTGAAAATACCATATCATGTGCAAGAGTTACTTTTGCTTCAACCATAGTTTCTTACTCCATCCTTGAAAGGAAATAAAAAGAAGTCTAAAAAATTTTGCTTATGGTACCAGAAAGACCTTCTACCTGTCAATGTTTGACGATAAAATAAGAAAAGTGGTTGGTCGAACGTAAGGCTCCAGCTTATTTACAAGTTTTTTTGGTAAAAAAACCAATTATTAAATAGCTTGATTATTATTTAAAAAAATCAATATATTATAATATTTACCAGCAAAAATAATGGTGTATATACCATAATTAAAATAGTTACCGAGTTGTCAGAAGATATAAGATTATGATTAATAAATGGATTAATTTTTCAAAATCACACGGAGGTGGCAGTCAAATTGCACATTATTGTCAAGATCATTAATGGTCATTTATAAATTCGTGTAACTATTTGTAATAATTTAGTTGTCGGATAAATATTCGCAACCATGATAATTATGCATAGTTATAGTATAATTAATTTTTTTTATTTGACTAAAACTGAAAGTACACATACAATCGCATTTCCTGACGTTGCTAAAAAAGTGATGTTTCAGTAATAAATTGTTTTACCTGCCCACCTCAGTTCACTAATAAAACCGTTAGCAGAAAGGGGGATCATTCACTTTAATTCTGATAATTTCGTAGTCTGTCCTTTGCGAATTGTTGCAGACGCCGTAGATCAGAACCTCCATTTTCGCGAATACACTTTTAGTTCACCGAATGAATAACGTACTGATAAAAAATCTATAAGGAGGATTTCCTAATGAGCAAAGATGTTAAGACACCGATGCTAGACGACCTGGAAAAAGGCGCGTGGCCAAGTTTCGTAAAAGAGATCAAAACTGCCGCAAAGAGAAGTAACACGGCGCAAGATCTGCTCGGCATTCTGGAGAGATCTTATAGGGATAAAGTCACCCACTGGAAGCACGGAGGTATTGTGGGCGTCCTCGGTTATGGTGGCGGCGTTATCGGCCGTTACTGCGATCTTCCCGAAGAGTTCCCCGGTGTGGCCCATTTCCATACTGTTCGTGTTAACCCCCCGTCAGGTTTCTTCTATACCTCCAAGGCACTTAAAGAACTGTGTGATATCTGGGACAAATACGGCAGCGGCATGACGAACATGCACGGATCTACCGGTGACATGATTTGGCTCGGCACCCAGACAGACAAACTCGAGCCGATCTTCTCCGAACTAACCGCAAAGGGCTGGGACCTCGGCGGTTCCGGTTCGTGTCTCCGTACTCCGAGCTCCTGCGTAGGCATGGCCCGTTGCGAGTTTTCGAACATCGATACCATGAACATTTGCCACACCTTCACCCAGAAATTCCAGGATGAGCTCCATCGCCCCGCTTTCCCCTACAAATTCAAGATCAAGGTTTCCGGCTGCGCCAATGACTGCACCGCAGCAGTGGCACGCGCCGACATGTCCATCATTGGCACCTGGCGCGACAATATCCGTATCGACGCGGCTGAGGTGAAGCACTATTCGAAGGACATGGACATCAAGACGGAAGTAACCGAGATGTGCCCGACTCATTGCATGAGCTGGGATGGCAGTAACCTCAAGATAAACGACAAGGATTGCAACCGCTGCATGCACTGCATCAACCGCATGCCGAAGGCATTGCGCCCCGGCAAAGAAAAGGGCGCGACCATCATGCTGGGCGGAAAGGCTCCGATTGTGACAGGCGCTCTCATGAGCTGGGTCCTTGTTCCTTTTATGAAGCTTGAAGCACCCTATGATAACCTCGAAGACCTTATCCGCAAGCTTTGGGAATGGTGGGATGAGCACGGAAAGAACCGTGAGCGCATTGGCGAACTCGTTGACCGTATGGGCATGAGATCAATGCTTGAAGCAACCGGTCTTCCGCCGGTCCCGCAGATGGTTAAAGCGCCAAGGACCAACCCCTACGTCTTCTGGGCAGAGGGTGAAGTGAAGTAGTCATACATTGACACGAATAATATCAAGGAGGGAAACCTATAATGGCTGACAAACCGAAGAGAATAACAGATCTTGGTGCACCTGACTATCATAAATTTCTGCCTCCCGTTATCACGAAGAATTATGGGAAGTGGAAGTACCATGAATATATCAACAAAGGAACAATGAAACATGTTTCCGAGACCGGTGACGAGCTGTATACCGTCCGCATTGCTACGTCCCGTCTCGTGAGCACCGACTTCATCCGCGAGATGTGCGATCTCGCTGAAAAATTCAGCGGCGGCCACCTCCGCTGGACGACCCGCCATAACGTCGAGTTCTTCCCAGAAAAGGGGCAGGTAGACGCTCTTCAGGCGGAACTCAAGAAGCGCGGCCACCTTGTTGGCGGCATCGGCTACGGTATCAGCAACGTGGTGCACACCCAGGGATGGATCCATTGCCACACCCCTGCCACGGACGCATCGGGCGTTGTGAAGGCGGTCATGGATGAACTCCATGAGTACTTCACCACAAAGAGCCTGCCGGCACGCGTAAGGATCGCCCTGGCCTGCTGCCTGAATATGTGCGGCGCAGTCCATTGCTCCGACATTGCCATCCTCGGTATTCACCGCAAGCCCCCGAAGGTAAACGAGGCGACGCTCGGAAACCAGTGCGAAATCCCGACGACCATCGCATCGTGCCCCACGGGCGCCATCAGCCCGAACCCGGCAACGAAATCAGTGAAGATCAAAGCTGAGCGCTGCATGTATTGCGGTAACTGCTACACCATGTGCCCATCGCTTCCGATCGCCGATGGATCCGGAGATGGTATTTCAATCTATGTCGGCGGCAAGGTGTCGAACGCACGCGGTCCCGCACGCATGTCCAGACTGGTTATCCCGTTCCTCCCGAATAACCCGCCACGCTGGCCCGAAACGGTCAAGGCGGTGAAGCATCTCGTCGAGATCTATGCCCAGAATGCCAGGAAACACGAACGTATGGGTGAGTGGATTGATCGCATCGGCTGGGAACGATTCTTTAAAATGACCGGCCTGCCGTTTACGTATCAGCATATCGATGACTTCACCTTTGCCCGCGATACATACAGAATGACTCCCACATTCAAGTGGGAATAAGCCGTATCATCCTGACTCCACACCGGCCCCGGTTTTCAACCGGGGCCGGTTTTCTGATGCTGTGAACAACATAACCGGAGGGGGCAACTATGGACGCTGCAGAACTGCAGAAAAAAGTTTATGAACTGGTAGAAAAGAACATGGGGAAAAAGAAGATGAAGGCCGGCGACATTACCAAGGCTATGGAAGCTGAAGGCGCCAAGAGGGATGAAATCAAGGCGGCCATTCGTGAGCTTGTTGATGGCGGTAAGCTGGTATATTCGTATTTCGGCGGCAGCTTCATCGAAATTCCCCATACGGAAGGTTCGGCCAATCCGCAATCATAATGCAGCGATTCCAAGGCTGGTACTTTCAGCCACCCGGGGAGGGCTCGGCAAGACGACGCTCTCAATCGGGATTATTGCTGCCTGGAGAAAATCTGGCAGGCAGGTTGCGGTTTTTAAAAAAGGTCCTGACTTCATCGATGCGGGGTGGCTTGGCGTTGCAGCCGGAAAACCCTGCTATAATCTCGATCTTTTCATGATGGAGCAGGAATGCATAAATCGGTCCTTCCGAGAACATTCAATGGGCTCCGACGTTGCCGTTATCGAAGGCAACAGGGGGTTGTTTGACGGTGTTGATGAATCGGGGACCTATAGTACGGCCCGGCTAGCCAGTTTGTTACAAGCCCCGGTGGCGCTTATTGTCGATTGTACAAAATCGACAACTACCGTCGCAGCAACGGTTTTAGGGTGCAGACAGTATGATCTCTCGGTCAACCTGGCGGGGGTCATCCTGAATAATGTATCATCAACACGCCACGAAAGTGTAATCAGAAAGGCTATAGCTCAGAGCAGCGGGCTCCTTGTATTAGGCGCTGTACCGCGGCAACGAGGGGACGCATTTCCGGAACGGCACATGGGATTAACGCCGTTTCACGAACATCCTGAGGTGCAGCAGGCAATATTTTCGTCAGCGTCCCTTGTGGAACGCTATCTTGATCTTGAGATGCTTTGGTCGGTTGCCTGCGCAGCACCGGAGATCGAGTCCGCACCGAGCGCGTCATCTGATAGCCTTTTCCCTGATCAAGGGGATCGAGTCGTGATTGGAGTAATCAGGGACCGGGCGTTTCAGTTTTATTACCCTGATAACCTGGAGGCGCTGGAGCGCCAGGG
>Ga0335081_10000980_pt1 | contig 45761 bp, 40 predicted proteins | sample Lox_Sample_35_FD_206713 | JGI IMG/M metagenome (GOLD analysis project Ga0335081, IMG submission 206713) | Soil microbial communities from Loxahatchee National Wildlife Refuge, Florida, United States - Lox_Sample_3.5 | ecosystem: Environmental > Terrestrial > Soil > Wetlands | place: USA... | reverse complement strand
GTACGAGAGGACCGGGATGGACGTACCTCTGGTGGAGCAGTTGTGGCGCCAGCCGCAGTGCTGCGTAGCTATGTACGGACGGGATAACCGCTGAAGGCATCTAAGCGGGAAACCCACCTCGAAACGAGTTCTCCCTTAAGAGCCGTGATAGACGATCACGTTGATAGGCCGGGTGTGTAAGCGCGGTGACGCGTTCAGCTTACCGGTACTAATCGCTCGTTCGGCTTGATCGCTCTCATTTATCAATGCCCGTTTCAGGTTTCAGGCATCGGAAATCAGGTGTCGGAAACCGGACCAAAAAGGATTGATCAGCTTGCTTCGAACATCGGGGGTCCGATTCCTGAAATCTGATCCCTGATTTCCGTCTTTCGCCGGCCTGGTGGTTCTAGCGGGGAGCCTGAACCCGATCCCATCCCGAACTCGGCCGTTAAACTCCCCAGCGCCAATGGTAGTTCGTCTCAAGACGCGCGAGAGTAGGTCGCTGCCAGGCCTGCCAAGGACGGAATTTCCTCTTCACGATATCGACTGCAAGAAGCCGCCGCGCCCACCCGGGCCGGCGGCTCTTTTATGCCCGGTCGCGAGCGCGCCGCTGCAACCGCACCCGCGACCGTGCTTAGTCGCAGCGATGCTGCCACGGCGCCGGATCGCCGCTGCCGGTCAGGGTGACGTTGCCGATCGAATAGCCGCCGGTATCGTATCCATCCGGGGTAGGCCGCAGAGGGAGCGATTAGCGCCTGAGGAGGCCGGGGTTTTGCTTGTAGGTCCTGACCAGCTCGATCAGGTTTTCGATTCCGAAGTCGGTGAAGGCCAGGACACCATCCTCGCCGACGCCGTAGACCCAGATGACGCCGTCCTCGATCTTCATTTCGTTGGCGACGTCGCGCAGCCAGTCTTCGTCCTCGCCGAGATCCTCGGCAACGCGGGTGATGGTGGTGACGTGATGAACCTTGTTGACGTGCATCGTCATGCGGCTTGAGCTGAGATCGCCTGGCTCGGCGAGGTCCAGTTCCAGGGCAGCAACTCGTCCAGCCGAGTCGGTCTTATCGCCCAAGTCTCGGTCGTGGAAGAGCTTGCCGTCGCGCACCACATATTTGAAATCCGGATTGGTGCGGCTCGCCGGCCGGGTGCAGTCGAGCCGCCATGTGCCGAGCAGGCCTCGGCTCCGCACCACGTCGGCGTTCGATTGTGCGAACGATGCCTGCGGCGCCACGCCGATGCTGAGCAAAGCGAAGAGCAGAAGGCCTGTGCGCCTGTGCATGGCGACGCTTTGATGTTTTGCCGAGCCAATGCTGCTCATGATCACCCTTGCAGCCACACCGCGTCGGCGCCGAGCTCCGGCCAGCCGATCGCGCGGCTCGCCCGCTCGGCCGCGGCGGCGGGCGCAAGCTTCGTGTCCCAGCGGGCCGCCGTGATGCGCCGTCCCGTGAAGCCGTCCGCTTCCTCGGACATGAGCCATGCGACCGGCGGTCCCATGATCTGCGGCCGCAGCATTTTTTCGCGCGGCCAGCCCGACCGGTCCGAGATCATCGGCGTGTCGGTCGGCCCGCCCGGGACCAGCACGTTGACGGTGATGCGGCTCGCCGCGAGCTCGCTTGCCCAGACGGCCGACATCGCTTCCAGCGCCGCCTTGGCGGCGCCGTAGGGCATCACCCGCAGCATGGTGAGGTAGCTCGTCGTGTTGTTGACGATGCGGCCGAAGCCGCGCGCCTTCATGCCAGGCAACGTCGCGCGCGTGAGCGTCGCCGGCGCCCGCACGAAGATCGCGAGAAACCGGTCGTATTGCTCGGCCGAAAGCTCCTCGATCGTCGGGTGGTGCGCCTCCGCGTCCGGCCGCACGCTGCTCATGCCGACGCCCGCATTGTTGATCACGGCGTCGATCGCGTCGAAGCGCGTGCGGGCGGCCGCCACCGCCTGCAGGCATCCCGCCTCGCTCGCAAGGTCGGCGACAATCGGGTGCAGCCGCTCGGTCGCGCCCGGAATGGCCGCAAGCTTGCCGAGCCCGGCGGCGTCGCGATCGATCGCCGCCACCGCATGTCCGGCCGCGAGCAACGCCTCGGCCATGACCGTGCCGATCCCGCCCGCCGCGCCCGTCAGAAGGATCACCCGCGATGGCATGGCTGCGCGCCTCCCGGGCGCAGCCTAGCGCATATCCCGGCGAAGTGGATACCGGTTCGCCGGCAGGGCGCGCCCGGGATCGGACGGCTGGTGCGCCCGGGTTGCGCGGGTGTAAGGCAAGGCCGGAACCGCGCGACAAGGAGGAAGCATGTCTCGATTGCGCATCTACGGCATCGCGCGCACGCGCGCGTTCCGCGCGCTGTGGATCGCCAAGGAGCTCGGCCTCGACTACGAGCACGTGCCGATCGAGATCGGCGAGGCCGGCGCGCGCAAGGCCGAGTATCTCGCGGTCAATCCCAACGGCCGCCTGCCGGCGATCGAGGACGACGGCTTCGTGCTGTGGGAGTCGCTCGCGATCACGCTCTATCTCGCCAAGAAGCATGCGACCGGCCGCCTCTATCCGGCCGCGCTGCCGGACGAGGCGCGCTGCTGGCAATGGAGCCTGTGGGCGCTCAACGAGGTCGACCGCGGCGTCAACATCTGGTCGCTGCACGCCGTGCGCTTGCCGCCCGCGGACCGCGACCCGCAGAAGCTCGTCGAAGCGCTGAAAGTGATCGCCGGGCCGTTCCGCGTGCTCGATGCGGCGCTCGCCGACCGGCCCTATCTGCTCGGCGATGATTTCACGGTCGCCGATCTCAACGTTGCGGCGGTGATCAGCCGCGCGATCGACATGGACCTGACCGCCACGCCGCGGCTCGGCGCCTGGCTCCGGCGCTGCCTCGAGCGTCCGGCTGCCGTCGCGGCGCGCCGCCTGCGCGAGTTATCCGACGCCGCCTCGCCGCCCGACGCCATTCGCCTGATCGCGCGCATCAATCGGCTGTAGGGCGGCGAATAGCGAATGGCGACTAGCGAGTAGCGAGTAGCGAATAGCGAATAGACTAAGCTATCCCTTCCATTCGCCATCGCTACTCGCCATTCGCGTGATCAACGCGAGAGTCGCGACGAGACGCACTGCCATGCCCAAGCGCAGCGCCGGGCTGCTGATGTATCGCCGCGGCGGCGATGGTCTCGCCGTGCTGCTGGTTCATCCCGGCGGCCCGTTCTGGGCGAAAAAGGACCTCGGCGCCTGGTCGATCCCGAAGGGCGAGTATGCGGCGCACGAAGACGCGCTTGCGGCGGCGCAGCGCGAGTTCAGCGAGGAGACCGGCGCGCAGCCGCGCGGCGCCTTCGCGCCGCTCGGCGACGTCACGCAGCCAGGCGGCAAGCATGTGACGGCGTGGGCGGTCGAGGGCGATTTCGATCCAGCAGCGCTCGTCTCCAGCACCTTCGAGCTCGAATGGCCGCCGCGCAGCAGACGCAAGCGTTCCTTCCCCGAGGTCGACCGCGCCGATTGGTTCTCGCCGGATGAGGCGCGCAAGAAGATACTTCCCGCCCAACGCCCCTTCATCGACCGGTTGGAACGGATGCTGGAGAATGGCGAGTAGCGATTAGCGAGTAGCGAGTGGGCGCCGCTCGCTCCACCATTCGCCATTCGCTACTGACAATTCGCGCATTCTTAGTGCCGGCTCTCCCACAGGCTCATCAGTCGCCGCCGGAACGCCTTCGGCTTCTCCGCAAACAGGCGGCGGGCGACGCGCGCCGCCGAGGCCGCATGCTCGGCCTGTCGCGCCGCGATCAGCGGCGTGAGCCGTGAGCGCCAGGGCGCGAGCGGCTGATGCGGCGCGGTGAAATCCTGCAGCACCGCGAGATCCTGATGATGGCCGAGGCGCTCGCGCAGCTTCTGCGCTTCGCCGACCCAGACGCGCCCGATCTTCGGCCACAGCGGCACCGCCAGCTCCATCTGGTAGCGATGCACGACCACCCGCTGGCGTAGCGCATGCAGCGCCTCCGGCGGCACATTGGCCCAATCCGACGGGACAGCGCGCCGGGCGCGCGCATAGGAGGCGGCAAGCCCGTCGGCGATCGCCGCGAAGCCGACCGCATCGAGCGGCCAGCCCATCGCCGCTGCACCCGCATGGTCGAGCGCCTCGCGCATGCGCGCGCGCAGCGTTTCGGTGAGGGTCGCCGCCTCGGTCGAGGCGCCGATGCCGTCGAGCCGCGCCCGGATGGTCGCGAGCGTGCGTTCCGACAGCGGCGCGTCGGCGAGGTCGGCGAGCGCATCGAGCGCCGAACGGGCATCGCGCGAGCCGGCAAGCTCGCGCGCGAGATCGCGCGCCTCGACCCGCAACTGCTCGGCTTCCGCGCCGAGCCGCGGCTCGTAGAGGCGCAGCAGCGCCCGCCAGCGCTTCATCGCCTTGCGGAACTCGTGCACCGCGGTCGCGTCATTCGCGCCCGGCTCGTCGATCTGGCGGCGCGCCTCGGCGAGGATGTCGCCGGAGGCGGTACGCAGCCGCGCCGCGGCGCCCGAATCCGCCTTGCGCAGCAGTCCCCGGTTCATCGTCCCGTTTCGCACCATCGACACTGGACCATCTGAAAAATATGACGAATTGGCCGGCCGGACGACTTCCCAAGTGGGGCCTCGATTGCTAGATAGCGCGTACGCGCGGCACGCGCGACCGGATTTCCGCGGGATGGAGCAGCCCGGTAGCTCGTCAGGCTCATAACCTGAAGGTCGGTGGTTCAAATCCACCTCCCGCAACCAAATTACTGAGGTAGAACAGCAGGTTAGGTGAAAGCCTAACCTGCTCTCCCATCAAAAAAGCCCTATCACACAGCTAACACAAAACAAGACGCCAAGCGCCTGATGTGGTAAAATCCTCGCAATTGGAGGATTGGCCGTGTCGAGCCACGAAATTCTTGGCGGTCTGGTGCAGGTCTACAAGCGCGGCGAAGGCCGTTATTGGCAGTGCTCCGCGTCCTTCGCGGGCCGCCAATACCGCAGCACGACGAAGGAAGAGGGCCTGACCGAGGCCAAGCAGTTCGCCGAGGACTGGTACCTTGAGCTGCGCGGCAAGGCCCGCGCAGGCCTCCTCAAGACTGAAAAGACCTTCGCGGAGGCCGCCGAAGTTTTCCTCAAGGAATATGGAGTCATCACCGAAGGGCAGCGCAGCCCCCGGTGGATCGAGGGCCACGGCATCCGGCTGCGGCTGCACCTGTCGCCGTTCTTCGGCGAACTCGGCGTGTCCGAGGTGACGGCGGGCAAGGTGCAAGAATATCGGGTGCACCGCGTTTCCACGTCGCGCACCGGCAAGGCCCCCGCGCGCAGCACCATCCACGACGAGATTGTCACCCTTCGCCAAGTGCTGAAGACAGCCATCCGTCACGGATGGCTGGCGCATCTTCCCGACCTCTCGCCGCCCTACAGGACGCAGGGCAAGATCGTGCATCGCCCATGGTTCAGCCCGGAGGAATACAAGCAGCTTTACAAGGCGACCCGGCAATACGCGCATGACTCCAAAGGCAAGCATTACCAATGGAACGCCGAGCAGGTTCACGACTACGTGCTGCTCATGGCGAACACCGGCCTTCGGCCCGACGAGGCGAAGAACCTGCAACACCGCGATGTCACGATCGCGGAGGATGAGGGCAGCGGCGAGCGCATTCTGGAAATCGAGGTGCGCGGCAAGAGAGGCGTCGGCTACTGTAAGAGCATGCCGAGTGCGGTGCTTCCCTACGAACGGCTGCTGAGCCGTGCCAAGCCGGTGCGGAATGGCCGTCGCAGCCGCCGAAAGAATGGGGATGGGGCGAAGCCGGCGGTGGAGCCGCCGAAATTTCCGGAACTTACGGACCACGTCTTTCCGGGCAATCACATCAAGCTGTTCAACGGCGTTCTCACGCGCGCGAAGCTCAAGCTCGACCGCGACAATAATCGTCGCACGGCTTACAGCCTGCGCCACACCTACATCTGCATGCGCCTGATGGAAGGCGCTGACATCTACCAGATCGCCAAGAACTGCCGCACCAGCGTCGAGATGATCGAGAAATTCTACGCTGCTCACATCAAGAACACGCTCGACGCGGCAGCCATCAACGTTCTTCGTCCGAAGGTCTCGCCCCGCAAGCGGCAGAATGGCCGTAAACAAGATCGTTCCGACGTCCACGACCAAGTGTAACCCGTCCAACTTGTGCTCGCTTAAGGGCAGCAGTGCCCCTCTTTGATTTCGAGACGTTTAGCGGCTCGTCTTGCGCGCCGCCTGGCGGGCGCGCCTTCAGGGGCTTGGCCCCTCACTGCCTTGAGTGCGAAGGCACCCGTTGAAAAAGACATCCTTTCAGGTCAATATCAGCTATTGCTGGTCGGGCTAGACTCAAAATCGATCGCCCAAAAGGCGTGTGGGTTCGAGTCCCTCCACCGGCACCAACATTTGTCGAATTGCTGAGCGGCGCAAGCCGAAGTGAGTACGAAAATCCGTTGGGGGTAACCCCATGCCGGTTCGATTCCGGCCGCCCGCACCACTTGGCAAGGTTGTTCACGAGTAATGGAAATAGGCGTCCACTAACATGGCAAGGATCGCTCCAATCTAATGGCCACCACCGAACATACAATCAATGACGCCCTTGCTGGCGTGCTCCGTGAGACACGCCGGGTATGGCAGACATCAGAAGTCGTTAGCTCCGAAAACACAGGCATGCTCAAAGGCAGCAGCCGAAGACCAGACATTTTGATTCTTGAGCGGAATGTGTCTCCCGTCGTTATCGAAACTGAGGTCTTGCCAGCCGCAAACGTTGAGTTGGAAGCAAGATCGCGCCTTGGAGAGCAAATCCGAACAACAGGGCGCACCATCCTTTCCTCAATAGCCGTTAGATTGCCGACAAGACTGAGAACTGTTTCCGGGACAGGCCTGCGTAAAGGCCTCGCGGCGGCAGGCGACATCGAAATGGCACTCTTTACAGGCAGCTCCCCGACAACTTCATCCCGTTGGCCGAATTCAGGTTGGGTTGCTGGCAACGTTGCTGACCTGTCAATTCTCACCCAATCAGCGTCCGTTCCTCCAGACGTAATTGAGGCTGCGGCGGATCAGTTAGTCAGCGGCGTAAGCGAGGCTGCTGGTTTGTTGGAGGAAATGGCATCAAATCACTTAGGCGCGATACATAAAATTAGCGAGGAGTTACGGCAGGAGGATGGTGAGCAAACGCGCCGCATGGCGACAACCATCCTAGCGAACGCCTTCGTTTTTCAGGAAAGCCTAGCTGGTGGGCCAGGAGAATTGAAAGCCGTACAATCTCTTGAAGAAATGCGCGGTGCGAGTGGTGGCTTGAGCAAGTCCGCCATATTGGCAGAATGGAGAAAAATTCTGAAGGTCAATTATTGGCCTATCTTCGACATCGCGCGTCGCATTCTAGAAGTTGTTCCTGCAAGTGACAGCAAGACTCTTATAGAGCTAATGGCTAAGACAGCAGATAGGTTGCTGGAAAATCGTTTGATGCGTTCCCATGACTTGACCGGAGCTGTCTTTCAGCGCCTGATCGCAGATCGAAAGTTTCTCGCTGCATACTATACAACACCTGCTGCCGCCGCACTCTTGGTCGGATTGACAATCACATCAGATACGCCGCTAAAACATGGAGCATGGGCCAACTCGGGGGACTTAAAAAAACTCCGTGTAGCCGACTTTGCTTGCGGTACCGGCACTCTCCTCTCGACAGCTTATCAGCGCATCGGTCAGTTGCATGAACTTGCTGGCGGTGATGCCGAAGCGATTCATCCCGACATGATGGCGCATGCACTAATTGGCTGTGACGTTTTGCCAGCTGCAGCGCATTTAACTGCCTCTATGCTTTCGGGCGCACATCCGACCATAAAATACAAACAAAGCTCGATCCTCACCGTTGGTTATGGAAAACAATCGGATGGTGGAGTCGCTCTCGGGTCTTTAGACCTACTCGATCCTCAGCGGAAATTTGAAATCTTAGCCGTGACGGCTAAGGCGGCAGAGAGTATGGGAGAGTCCGAGCGCGAAACATGGTCGGCGCTTCCTCATGCCTCGTTTGACATAGTGATTATGAATCCACCGTTCACCAGAGCTACCGGTCACGAGGGCAAGAAAATCGGCGTTCCTAATCCAATGTTTGCAGCCTTCAGCTCTAGCGATGAAGAGCAGCGGCTAATGGGGAAGGCGACAAAGAAATTGACGGATGGCACGAGTGCCCACGGAAATGCGGGTGAAGCATCAATATTTCTCGTACTTGCCGACCGGAAGCTTAAAGTGGATGGAATGTTGGGCTTGGTTATGCCTTTAAGCCTGATGTCCGGGGAAGCGTGGGAAGACTCGCGCGCACTTCTAGCGAAGAATTACGGTGATCTTATTCTCGTTTCAATTGCTGGTGCGGATGGTGCGGACCTTTCGTTTTCTGCCGACACAGACATGGGGGAGTGTCTTGTAATTGGTCGTAAATCGAAGGAAGGAAGTAAGCGCGCAACATTTGTAGTGCTCAACAAACGACCAGAATTCCCAATGCTTGGTGCCGCTGCAGCAAGACAAATTCATCAATTGATTGGAGAGAATAGCTTACGGCGACTTGAGGACGGTCCAGTGGGCGGAACGCCGATTCATTTTGGTGAGGATATCATCGGTTACGCAATGAGCGCCCCGTTACCTCATGCCGGTGGCTGGAACTTATCGCGGATAGCGGACCTCTCTTTAGCGCAGTCGGCTTACCTGGCTGCAAGTAAGGGATCCTTGTGGCTTCCGGCAATGAACAAGTCAGAATCATGTGCGATTCCGATTGCGACGGTCGGAGATATTGGAGAAATCGGTCCATATCATGCAGATATCAATGGGACTAATTCCACGGGAGGAATACGCGGGCCATTTGTAATTTCTCAGATAGGTGCGAATAGCGCGCCAACGTATCCGGTGCTTTGGTCGCATGACGCCGGAAGTGAAAGGACGATTTCATTTGAAGCTGACAGTGAGGGGCAACCGCGAAAAGTTAAAACGTCTGATGATCGCGCAGTTGTCGATCAAAAAGTTGAGAGCATTTGGAATACTGCGTCGCATTGTCATTTTAACCGCGATTTTCGATTCAATAGCCAATCGACAAGCATGCAATTTACTCCACGGCGGACAATCGGCGGTCGTGCATGGTTATCTATCAAATTGGCGTCTGAAGAGCAGGAAAAGGCATTAGTATTATGGGCCAACACATCGATTGGTTTGCTGCTTCATTGGTGGCATGCAAACAAGCAGCAGTCGGGACGAGGTAGCATTGGGAAATCGGCGCTGCAATCGTTGTCTGTTTTGGACATTACGGCGCTGAAGCCAGCACAAATCAACCACGCCGTTAAGATATTTGACGATATCTGCCACAATGAACTTCTTCCATTTCATCAGATCGATAGTGACAAAGTGCGCGAAGAGTTGGACGAGCGATTTTTCCGCGAAGTGCTGCGACTTCCCGCGAAATTATCGCAGTCTGGTGGGCCACTCGATTTGCTGCGGATGAAGCTCGCTCGGGAGCCCTCAGTCAGGGGCCAAAAATAGTTTGTCCCGAGATGAGAGTTTCAGTTGTCTGGCTCATTGAGCAAGCCGGGCTATGGCGGGGCCAGATCGCTTCGGGCCAATATGCGGTTAATGTTACGCAGGTTCGCAAGGGCGTTCTCGCGATCGGGCGAGCATTCCGGCGCGGCCACCAGTTCATTCGCGGCCTGCCGCAGCAGGGCCAGAAGCTCAAGGCGCGTCATGCGCGATAGCTCGGTTTTGGTCAGCACTCTCATATTTTCCTCCATCGTTTCCGACCGCGACCGCCGCGGCCTTCTTGCGAAGGGCCACGGGCGACGAAAGGAGGCGGCTGCATCGCTCGCGACTGGAACGACAGAGGAAGAGCGCACCGCGCTTGCGGCCATCGAGCCGACGAACGGTGCCAAACGGCCCAAAGAAGGACGCCAGGTCTGACGGGCGGGGATGGAGAATTTGAGCGTTGCCTTAGCGGGAGCACGAGCTGTGTTGAGCTTGGGCTAGGTCCTGCGCCAGCGGCAGGATCGCGTTTCAATGCTGGTGGGTCTGCGCCGCGCGCCCGACGAACGCGACGAGCATCGACATGCGGCACAAGCGGCCATTGCGCTGCACCTCGACTGCGGAAGAGCGCCACGCATCGGATGGGCGGACTCGCCGAAGCCGCGCGGGTCTGATGATGAATTCGCCGAAGGTCGTCTGTCCTTACGAAGAGTCCGCCACGGGCCTCTCAGAACGCTTCCCTACGACGCACTCCGGCGCTTCAGGGTTTCGGGCTTCGCCCTTCAGTCTATGACCGCAAGGCGGGTATCCCCGGTCTTCCTTCGCTGCGCTTCGTGCAGACCCGCTCGTGCCTCGCGGCCCCCTTCGGGGGCGGGTGATTCCCCTCCCGCCTTGCGCCCTGCCGCTGCCAAAGCCTCGCGCCGTGTCCGGTCGCTATCGAGGCCCCACAACGGCGGCCTCACAACTCGAAAGGACACGACCATGATTATCGGCAACTTCAAACACGATCAGACCAGCGGCGCATTCGCCGGCGAGATCAAGACGCTCACGCTTCTGCGGCAGAAGGTTCTCTTCCGCCCGGTCGAGGAGAAGAGCGAAAAAGGCCCGGACTACCGCGTGGTGGTCGATGGCACTCCCGGCGCGGTCGAGCTGGGCGCGGCGTGGAAGCGCACCAGCGAGGAAAACCGCGAGTACCTCTCGGTGAGGCTCGATGACCCGGCGCTGCCCCGCGCGCTCAACGCCGCGCTGATGCCCGCCGAGGACGGCAAGAGCGCCATCCTCATCTGGTCCCGCCCCGTCAAGCAGGCGAAGGCCAAGTAGGCCCGTGACCAGCACCGGTCGCTCCGCGCGGCCGGTGCTGGCGCACTCTCACCATCGAAGGAGACTTCCATGCACAATACGACGAACCGCAAAACCCGTTCGCGCAAAACGAGCGCACCTCGCACGGTGACGCTCACCCGCGCGCAAATTGCTTCCATCCATCACGATATGGGCTGGGAGCCGGAAGACACCACCACCTTCTGGCGTTACGCACAGCGCGAGGACGCCGAACCCGGCTGTCTCGCGCGCAAGCGCGCGGCTTACATCCGACGTGTGCTTCGAGCACAGCCGCCCGGCGCAATTCGGGTCACGGCCCAATCCTTTTGGCAACGACGCTGGTAACGGAGGTTAATGGCTGAGCAACCCCGCGCGCCGTAAACACTTACGGGCGCGTATTACATTCCGTTATTTAGTTTCGCGAATTGCCTCTAGCCTCGGGGCATGCCGAGTAAACGACCAAAACCAGGATCAACTTCAGTTGCCGATGCACTTCTCGCATCGCTGGGCATGCTCAGCGACCAATTGGACAGGCTGACTCGTCCCCGACAACCAATGATCGTCGTCGTTCAGCCCAAGGACGACAGCCCTTGTTACAAGCGCACTGCCGAAGAATGGCGGCAGCTCCACGCCGAGATGATCGCGCGACACAATGCGCGCTATCCCGGCGACGAAAATGTTCGCAAACGGCTTTACCCGAATGCCATGGCGGCAATGCTGGCCGTTGGCGACGTGACGCTGCGCACCATGAAGAAGCGCGGCATCGTGTGCGAATATTAGGCTGAAGTGTGGAACGGGTCCGGGTCGTAGAGCCCCGCAAGACGCGGGATGCGCCAGTACCGCTCGCGCTGGCACGGCTGCGCCCCGTGAAACCCGGCGAAGAAAACAATCTGCATGTCTCCGCCCAGGCTCATCGTCTCTTCCCTCGGAAGCAAGGGCACGTGCTCTTCGGCGTAAGACTCCGAGACGCCGGTAAAGCCCTTGGCGGCCTGATCCGCGCTGATTTCGCTGTGGGTCTGGCTCTTGCGCGTATCGAGCTTCCGGCCGCCGCGCTCTTCGAGATATTTGGCCGTCGTCAAGTCGGCGGGCGTGAAGAATTGCATGAGACCCGCGTTGGCAATGAACGTCTCCCATCGCTCCGGGTAGATTGTTTTTAGCTGCGGCAGGTCTTGCAGGAACGGCCAGACCTGCACGTTGTAGCCCGCCGCGTAGCCGAATGCCTTGGAGATGGCGTCGAGGCTCTTCAGGGCGGCGAACTCATCGAGGACAAGCAGCGTCTGGTGCCCGCCTGGCGAGGAGGTGAGCTGGTCAATCGCTGATGTGATGATGAGACGGAACAAACGCGCGTAGGCATCGAGGTAGCGGGCGGGCAGGATCAGGTAGACCGTCGTTGATTTTTGCTTCAGGTCCATCATCGTGAAGTCCGAGCCGCTCAGCACATGAATCAACGCCGGATCATCGAGGAAGTCGGTCTGCGTGATGGCATTCGAGAGGATGTTCTTGATCTCAGTTGTCCCATGCAGGAACCGGCTGGAAGGCTGGGCGATGAACGGATAATCGCTTTTCGCCATCGCGCCGATGGTCTCAAGGAACAGCGGCTCCGGTTGCGTCAGGAGCCGCCGCATCTCCGGCAGGGTCGCGTCGCCGCCTTTCTTGGCGATGAGATGCATGGTCAGCGCCGCGACCAGGCCGCGCGCGCTGTCCGCCCAATGCGGCTCGCGCGCGCTGTCGCCGATGACCAGCGCCTCGGCGAGACTGCGGACATCGGCCACGATGTTGGGCTGATCGATGCGCAGATGGGCCAGCGGATTGAACCGCACTGTCCCGAACCCGTGCTCGTTGAACGGATTGAGAAGATGCACGTCGCTGAAGGTGGCGCGGTGCCGCTTGGTGATGGCCGCGTTCTGCCCCTTCGGGTCGATGCAGATGATCGAGTGCGGCGCGAGCAGCAGCGTTTGCACGATGACCGTAGCGCCCTTGCCGCTGCGCGTCGGGCCGAAGGTGATGAGGTGCCGGTTGTCGGTGTACCTCAGGAAGGTGCTCCGGCGGGGATTGTACGCATACGGAATGGCCGGTTTCTCGCTGGTCGGCGGTTCCTGCTCTTTCGATTGCTGTTCGATGGCGGCGTTCGCGACGGCAAGCCGTTTTTTAAGTGACGCGCGGACTTCATGGCGGGTGTCGAAATACAACGTAAGCGCCGTAGCTCCAACGAAGGCTGCCGGGGACCCGAGCATCCAAAAGAATGCGGGCAAGTCCAACCAATTCACCATGACGTAGAACGTGCCGAAGCTCCCCATCAGTCCGAAGAACAGCGCAGAAGCCCACTCTTTGACGGGTGCCAGCTCGGCGATGGTGACAAGCTCGCGCAGCCATTTCGGGCTGTGGGCGCGAAGCCGCGCGGCGTAGCGCGTTTCGGCCTCTGGGCTGTCATCGCTCATCGATGATGCCCCGGCGCTTCAGCTCCTCATGGTCGGCAAAATCGGCCTCCCTGGAGTGCCGTTCAGGGGGCTCGGGCAGCTCAGGCTCTTTTTGGAAGAGCGAAATGATCCCGCCGATAATGCTGCCGATCAGGTAGCCCAGCGCCTGGCCGAGCATCAGAACAACTTGGATAAGAGGCCCGAAGATGCCGCCCTGCATGTTCCACCCCGTTGCATGCCCTCCGGGCCGCGCCGTTTTCGCGGCCCGCGCACCGGATAGCCGGTGCGGTCGAGGCTCGTGGTCGCGTGACGGTGGAACTTAAGCGAAGGCGCTGCCGGAAGTCGAGCAGGGGCGGCGGGCACGAGACGGAAGCGAAAGGCGAAACGGCGGAGACAGAGACGGAAGGCAACCGGAAGGATCGAGCGGGGAGAGCGGGACAACGGGCTAACGGGACCAACGGGACGGCGGGGGTCGGGCGAAAATGACCCTCCGCCGAAGAGTCAAAATGCCACATCCGGGTGGCTGGCAACCGGAAAGAAAAAAGGAAAAAATGCAGGGAGGGCGCACTTAAGGGTTTCGGCTGGAAACCCGGTGGCCGCCCTCGTGAGGAAGGGGACGCCAGATGGCGATTTATTCCCTCAATCACCGATGGGTCGGCAAGACGACTCACGCGCCCCGCACTGCCGGGGCGCATGTCCGTTACATCACCCGGCCCGAGGCCGCAACCTGCGTCATGGCCGAGCGGATGCCGAGCGACCCGCTGGAAGCGCGGGCGTGGCTCGACCATCAGGAAGCTATCGACCGGAAGAACGCGCGCGTCATCGACAAGGTGATGATCGCGCTGCCCATCGAGCTGACCCACGAGCAGCGGGTGGAGCTCGCCCGCGATTTCGCCGAGAGCATGAGCCAAGGGCGGGCCTCATGGATTTTGGGGATCCATGACGGGCCGGAGGACGCCGACAATCCCCACGCCCATATCATCTTCCGGGACCGGGATTTCGAGACCGGAAAGCGGGTCATGGAGCTGTCCGAAATGGGCGGCACCGAGCGCCTTCGGGTGGCATGGGAGGAGCACGCCAACGCGGCGCTCGAGCGCGCGGGGCATGACGCCCGAATCGACCGCCGCTCCCTTGAGGCGCAGGGCATCGACCGGGAAGCTGAAATCCACGTCGGCCCCAATGCCCGCGAGCTTGAGCGCCAGGGCGAGCGCCCGGAAAGCAAGCCCAAGGAGGCGACCCGGCACATTAACGGGGAGCATGTTCCCATCATCGTTGATTATCCCGACATCGACGGCGGCAAGACCCGCGCCGAGGAGAACGAGGAGCGCAAGGCGCGCAACCGGGCGCGCACGGCTTCTGCCGTCCTCGATTGGGCCGAAGACCCCGGCATGGTGGCGCAGCAGCGTTCGGCCATGGAGGCGGTCAGGACTGCCCATGAGCAGCGTCAGGCAGAGGCGGAGCAAGTCCGCCACGCGGAAGCCCCTCAGGAACCGATTAGGGACGCACCGGAGCGCGAACAGAGCGAGCGCCACGCGGAGCCACCGACCGCAAGCAGAAGGACGAGGAGCGCCAGCGGCGCGACGAGGCGGTAGACGCCATGATCGCCAAGCGCAGAGCCGACCGCGAGCTGGAGCAGGACGGCGGGCGCGAGCGGGGCATGTGACAGCCATCTCTGCATACGGCTGTATGTAGCGCGAGCCATCAGGCTCGCGCGCCCGAGTACGGGCGCATGCAGTCGTGGTTAAGCCAAAAATCGAAAGCAAGCGCGGGCGAAGAGGCGGGTCGTTAATTCAGGATTTCGCAAGCACCCAACGGAAAAGTGGTTGAGGGCGCACTTAATGGTTTTCTTTGAAAACCGAGGCGCCCGGACAGCAAGACCAACATTCAGAGGGGTGCCGATGGCGATATTTTCGCTCACACACCGGCCTATCACGCGCACCGGCAAATGCGCGCAATCCCAGCCCTACACGTCGGCCGCCCATTGCGCCTACGTCACCCGCCAGGAGGCGGCGACAGAGGTGCTTGCGGAACACATCCCGACCGACCCCGAGGAAGCCTGCCGCTGGTTCGTCAGGATGGAGGATAACGACCCGCGCAAGAACGCCCGCCTCATCGACAAGCTCACGGTAGCCCTGCCCAGGGAGCTGAACCACCAGCAGAACGCCGCGCTGGTCCGCGCCTTTTGCGAGGCCATGGGCCGGCACCGGGTGCCATGGCTGGCCGCCATCCATGACGGCCCCGGCGACAGGGACAATCCGCACGCCCATATCATCTTTCGCGACCGCGACATCGAGACCGGCAAGACCGTGATGAAGGCCAGCGACTACAAGAGCACCAACCGCTTCCGCGAGCTGTGGGAGCGCAAGGCCAACCAGCATTTGCGGCGGGCCGGTCTCGCGGCCCGCATCGACCGGCGCACCCTCAAGGCGCAGGGCATCGACCGGGAAGCGGGCATCCATGTCGGCGCGCGCGGCATGGCGATCGCGCGCAAGGGCATCAAGCCCGGCAGCAAGGCGGGCTACGCTGCTGTCGACAAGGGCCAGACCCGCGCCGAGGAGAACAAGGCGCGGCGGATACGTAACGCCCTCAAGCTTGGTCTCAATCAAAATCTGCCGCCGTGGAAGCTCGCCTTCCTTGCGGCGCGCGAGATCGCATCGCGGGGTAGCCGCGCGGCTTACGTGCTGGACCGATAGAGGGGTTTGCCAAGGAGCCTGGACGCAGACCCCTTCTGCCGGACAAGGCCGAAGATGAAACAGCCCTCGGGCTGCGCTCGGCGCACGCCGCCGAGCGCGCCCAAACGCAGGGCGAAATCGCAAGGGACGCGACGCAGGAGCGGTCCACCGCCCGTGCGCTCTTGATTGCCGAATACCGGGCGAAGGTCGCCGATACAAAACGCAATGCGCCCAAGGAGGAGGTGGCCGCGCGGCTCGCGGCGCTGCGCATCGAGTACCTCGCCGCGCTGGCCGCAATCAGCACCAAAATCCGCCAGCAGGCGCGCGAGCGCCGCCGTGCCGCGATGATGGCCCTCGCCGCGCGGCAGCAGCAGGAGCGGCTGGCGGCGGCTTGCCGGGCGGCGGCCAAGGAAGTGGGTTCGCGCCGGCAGGAGCCGAACCGGCCCCGCGCGCATGTCCCCGAGAGACCGTCCGCGCCGCGCGCCCAGCGTTGAGTTAGCGCCTTGCCACCGGCACCGGACGCGCTTTATCCGAATCTTTACGCCCTCTCTTGTAGGCTCTCCGCACCTATTCCATTTCATCCATGCCTTCCGCTTCGCGCTTTCATCTCAGACGCACGCTCAGACAACGGGGACGCACCGCAAGCGAGTTGAGCGCTTTCATCGGCGCGGCTCGTTTCCTCGCCGCTGCGATGAGGCCCGACCCCCTGGACGTGGACAAGCTCCTCAAAGCGTCGCTGCGCTATCCCGCTCTATTCAAGCTCCCGGCCGAGACGCTGCGCGCTAACGTATCGCGCAGCGCGGCCTTGCTCGGCATCGAACAAGCCCAATTCATCCGCGCGGCGACACGGCAGCCGCAACTCTTCTGGAAGCCGCCGAAACTTCTGGCCGCCAACGCCGCGCACAATGCCAAGGCGCTCGGAATTTCAAAGGACGATTTCGTGGGTGTCGCGCTGGGCCGTCCGCAATTGCTTTGCTCGAAGACCGCCACCTTGCGCCGCAACGTCGCCGCGAGCGCCAAGCTGCTCGGCCTCACCCGGGCGGAATTCATGAAGCTGGCCCTGCGCAATCCGGCCCTCTTGACCGCAAGGCCCCGAACTTTGGTGCGCAATTTCAAGGCCAATGCCGCGCTGCTGGGCCTCACCCATGCCGAATTTTCTCGGCTGGCGCTGGATTATACGGCGCTTCTGCGCACGTCTCCGGACTCTCTCGCCCACAACACCGGCCGCAGCGCGGAGTTGCTCGGCCTCGACCGGCGGGCCTTCATTGCGATGGCGCTGAAGATTCCGCGGCTCCTCTGCATGAAGCCCGAGACGCTTGGGTTGAAGGCCACCCGCGCCGCCAAGCTCCTCGGCGTGACGCGGGCGCAATTTGTAGCAAAGGCGCGCAAGCATCCCCTGCTTCTCACCCAGAAGCCCGAGACGCTGGCGCGCAAGCTTGCTCATCTGCGGACCATGGCCCGCGAGATGGACGCCGAATTGCCGGTCGCCGATATCATCGGCTATGGCCCCACCGTGCTTGGCCGAAGCGAGGCGCATCTTGAGCGTTGCATGAAGCTCGCCGCGATTTCGCCGCGCCTGAAGTCGGTTGCCGGCATCGTCGGGCGATCCGCTGCGGACGTTGAGGCGAAAATTCACAAGGCCGAGAAGCGCAGCGCAGACCAGCGCGCACGCCGCCTCTAACAAAGAAATTTGTTGTTTTTGCCATTCAGACCGGCGAAAGTTGTTGTCTCTTGTTAGCTGTTAAAATCCGTCAACCAAGCTCGTGCGGATTCACCGGCTAGACCCCGGTTCAAATTAAGAAATCGCTCATCCGCCTGCCGCAAAATACCACGGATATTGAGAAACGCCCCGTATTTGGAAGGGGCAGCGCGCCGTTTTTAGACGCGTCGAGGGCCGGTATTTTTAGAGGCGATTTTTAGAAAATGGCGATTTCACAAGAAGTACGCGGACACGCGCATATCTTCGCGCATAGCCTTGCAGCCATCATCGGCGCCAAAATTGGCGACGCACAAATACGCTCGATCATCGACCAGATGGGCGGACGTCTCGAAGGCATCAGTAATCCAAATTCCATACCGCCCGACGCGTTTATGGATATTGCCAGGCAAGTCGAAAGCTTCAAGCTTGAAGAGGCGCGCCTCGCGCCGAATGCCCAGGCGATACGAGACGCGAAGGCGACTGACGCGGCGCAGACCGCCGCCGGCGGCATCGCCGATCGGCTGCGCAATGGCAATTTCTTCGACCGCGGCGATGGGCGCAATTCAGGCGCCACCAGCAAGGATTCCGGCGCACGGTTCGATGCGATCATCGACCGGTCCTCGGCGGCATATTGGATCACGCCTGCCGGCATGGCCGAAACGCGCGCCTATGCCTCGCAGCACCTGCCCTGGGCCGTCAACGATCCTGATCTTCTCCGCCTCGGCCCGTCGGCGATCAAGGCGCTGGCCGACGTGCACCTCAAGAAGGAGAACTATGAACGGCTGACCAAGGAATTCCACCTGAAGCCAACGGAGACGGTTGAGACCGCAAAACGCGCCAAGAAATTGGGCGTTGATCTCAACCAGGCGGCCGAGAGCAGCAGCAAGATTCGCGCGGGCCTGCCCGCGGCGGAACGGCCCGGGTTCGAAGATGCGATCCACGATTACCTGCCGAAGCTTGGCGACGCGGATGCGCGGGAGAAATTCAACAAGAAGATGGAAGGCTACAAGGCGCGCGCCCCGAAACTGGCGCCTCAAATTAACGACCTGCAACAGCAACTCAGGACTACGGGCCAGGCCGAACAGCAGGCGAAACAGAAAGATGAAGTGGCTGTGACGGCGAAGAACAACACGCTGGCCGGCTTGAATGCGGCGCCGGCTGCTCCAGCGGCACCGGCGAGCGAGAAACCGGCTACGCCTGCGGCGAAAGGCGGCGACGAACGAAAGGTTACCGCCGTATCAGGAGCGGGAGCGGCGCAGCCAAAGCCAGCCGTTTAGGGAACAAGCGAAGCCCTGCGGTCATATCCGTGGCGTATCGCAATCGGGCAGGTATTATTGTCGTTGAACGTGCCTCCCGCTTCGGCCTGGATTTGCGCCAATGTCCATCTCTTGTCGGCAACGCCCTTCAAAAGAAAATCTCCGCAGGCCTTGATGGTAGTCGCATCGGCGGCTTGCGTATCGTAATTACTCGTACGCCGTCGGGATTCCGCTAACTCGCAATTGATGTAGGCCTTGAATCCGGCATCACTCTTGTCTCTCCACAATGCGGCACAGGCGTTAGAGGGCGTCGCGGGAAGCCCATCCTTCGGCGCCGCCCCCGTAGTCGCCGACTGCGCGAAGGCGGCGGCCGGCATGAACAGAACGGTTGCCGCTGTCGCCGCGACGAAAGCCGCGCGGCGGAATGCTCTGCCTTGTGCGATGGGAAACTGGGGCATTGCCGGTCTCGACCTGTGAACTTCCTTCAGGTGGTCCACTCAAGTGGATGAGGGGGTCTTCCCGCATCGTCGACTTGGCTTCCAAAGCTCGTTACTTCACCAGTATTTATAGCAGTAAATCTTTGAAAGTAATAATAGTAACTGCAACGATATTGCTCATACGGTTGCGAGGCCTAAGTATTCGTGCTATGGAATGCTGCCGAGAGGCGTGAAAGTATTAACGCTCTACACTTGGACGGTCTAAGATTTTGAAGTGGAACACAGAAGTACACGCAACAATATGAGCAAGACGGTTGCGGCCTGCCCCGAGAGGAGGGCCGCTATGGAGCCGCACACCCGGAGTCAGGAATTTAGTCTCTATGGGACGGACGGCGCGCGGAAATATCTCAACCGCGACGAACGCCAGCGCGTGCTCGCCGCCGTCGCGCAGCTTCCGGCCGACCGGGCGCTGTTCGCGCTCACGCTGGCGTGGTCGGGAGCGCGGGTGAGCGAGGTGCTGGCGCTCAGCGCCTCGTCCTTCCAGATCGACGCCGGGGTGGTGGCGATCCGCACCCTGAAGCGGCGCGGGCACCACATCCGCGAGGTGCCGGTTCCCCCCGAGCTCATCAAGGCTCTCGACAGTCGTTTCCATTTGACCGCCAGACAGCGGGATCCGCGACGCGCGGATTCTCGCCTCTGGCCGTGGCATCGCGTCACCGCCTGGCGGATCATCAAACGATTGATGACGCTCTGCCGCATCAGCGGACGCCGCGCTTCGCCGCGCGGCCTGCGCCACGCCTTCGGCGTTGTCACACTGGGACTTGTGCCACGCAATATCAGGCAGAAATGGATGGGTCATGCTCGCCCTGAGTCGACCGACGTTTATTCTGCGGTGTGCGGACCGGAGGAGCAGGCCTTCGCGGCGCGGTTCTGGCGTGCGAACGACAACGCGGCACCGGCGCTTCCCAGCCGCCGCTAAGCGCCGAACTAGACGTAGATCGGTTGACTCAAGCTTACTCCCAGATCACAAGCGCAAAGCTCTACCGCAGGATTATAGAATTAGTGAAGCAGATCGCGACTGAGCCCCGCCGCCGAAATGATGTGATCACACACGTTCCTTCCAAAAAGGCGTCAGCCCAAGCATTACCAGCTTTGCTTCAAGTTCTCCGCGCTCACGATTGCCCTGAAGCGTTCCATCAGATTTTCGGTTCAGCAATCCATATCGTGACGCAATGTCTTGCGCCATCTCTTGGTCACCCGACGCCAGCGCGGCAATTATCTTTGTTTCAATGCTGGATAACTGTAAGGCGTCTTTTCTGTAGTCCACGAATGCCTCCCAGACGGTCGGTACCCATTTCGCAACAATCTTCTCGCCGATAATTGTCGCGTAAGAGCGTATCTCTTGCTGAGCGTGAGAATGCATTCGCAGGTTCAAAAAGTTTAACAAATTATGCAGATCGATCTTCCAATACGCCTCGGTATAAGTTGAAAGCGGTAAGTCTTTGCGAGCCTGTTCTCGCGCAATGCCCGCAGCGATCCGCTCTTCGTACACCGCCCGCGCCTTGTCCTGCAATTCCCGTTCGTCCGCTGATAGCTTTTTTCCCAGCTCAACCGAAATCTTGCTAGCGCTGCCTTGGCGGTTCTCCTGCGATTGCTCTCGCCATTCGCCCGGCCTCGTCCGCTGGGCAGCATCTATGGCGATCGAATAGCGCGTTGAGTACTCATTGACATTCGCGGTTCTATGACGAATCCACTGGCGCCACGTGTCCATTGGCGCCCGAACATGCAGCTTGATCTCGCACATCTCGAACGGTGTCGTGTGCAAATGCCGCATAAGGTAACGAATAAGCGCTCGGTCATCCTGAATGCGCTTCGTGCCCGCACCGTATGAAACTCTAGCGGCCTGCACAACTGCGCTATCACTCCCCATATAGTCAATTAGACGAACAAACCCGTCATCCAAGACCTGGAATTTGTACCCAAGACACTCGTCAAGCGCCGCTACCGACATACGAGCCAAACGCTCTACCCTTCCGTCTGTTGCAGACACTGAAGGAGCCGAACTAGGCCCGTCATCTTCCCGGTTATCTACCATCCACACTTCTCGCATCCGAGGTTGATACAGGCATTCTTGCCCTGAAAGAGTCGGCCGTTTCAATTAAGCTGCAATCTCAAGATAGTTCTGACGCTCGGCTTCTCCGATAGCCGACAATCTATCGGAGAACAAGCCAAGACTCACGAGCCACCGTTTTCCCGTACCAGAACTGTACTCAGGCGCAAATCCTTCGGGCGACGGATATTCAATATGGATGTCCGGGTGTAAAGCTTTCATCAGATAGCAAGCGACAGTCTGCATCTTACTTCCCGATGGGGCCAGAAGCACACGGTGAGTTGCTGACAGGCCCCAATACAATTCTAGCAATAGCGTCATCGACTCTCGGTAGTCGAGCGTTGACGCCACGCGTGTTGGTAGCCGCTCCCCGGTCTCGTCCGGTGCTCCGAGCAAGTTATCTTCTTCCCATTCGCGCCGCACCTCCTCGTGCACCCAAGCCGTGGCGGCTTCTCGCCAGCTGTGAACAGGGGGACGGCCATTTATCAGAAACAAGCGCCCAGGATAGACGGTGTTCAGTAACAATTGTGTCAGGGCGTCGTTGAAGGACATGAATACAATGGCAGCCGTCGGCTGACCCTGCATGGCAACGCTTGCGAGCGAGTCGACACGCACGACACCGTGAACGCCTGTGAACACGTGAAGCGTGGGGCGATGAATCTCCTTGCGTTCGCGCGCTAAGTGGAATTCAGTTTGCGTTGGCCCATAGCTTTCTGCCTCGGAATACATAATCTGGGTGTCCAAGTTCAATTTGCGGCAAACCTCCAAGACAAGCAATATCGCAAGCTTTGACATGGATGAAATATCGATAACTGCGCGCCTTGTGCGCTGTTCGATAAGACAAGTGCTCAACCGCTCTTCAAAATTATCCGGAACAAACCGATCATAGATCAGTAAGTCACCATCGGAAACCGTAATGCCGCTGTCCGACAAGGCTTTGCGAACGTCCGCAACGCGATTCTTCGGGTTAAACGGACGGTAATCCAATAGAACTGCGCGGGCGCGACGGTCGGCGGTCAGCCCGCCGGCAAACCCCATCGTTCTATCTTCAAATCCGGGCGCGTGTATAATCGTGTCGCCATCTGCAAGATGCACTTTCGAGGAAGCCTGAAGCTCAGGCAGTTTCCCGAGAACATTTGAGAAGAGTTCATTTGCCATCGTCGCTATGCCTTATTCCTCGCCCTCTAGATCGTCGTAATCTTTATCAGGCACGACTGTCTCCGGTACCTTGAACATATCGATCTGCCCAGTTTGCCCGTGCTTGCGGTTCAGCGATGCCTTGAAGTTCGTCTTGAATAAATCGGGCTTCAATAACAGCTGCCGAAATGCGTCACAAGACAGCGAGACGCTATCCCGCTTGGATAGGGCCAACGTGCAATAAGGCAATAGAAGACGCCGAAGATAAAGACGCGGCACGAAAGCACCCCGCACGCTCTTTCCACGATTATCGCGCATGAATAGGCCATAACGGATCAGATCGCGATAGATTTCCTGGGCCAATCCGTCGACCCGAAACTCGTCCACAATTTCAACACGGAAGGCCATCCGGGGCACTTCGCGAGTTTTGCTCCCTTCCGTAATCGTATAGGTAGGGCCGCGCAACAGGGTCGTTGCAGCATCCACGAACGCTTCGACGACCGCCTTGAGGTGATCGCCGTACTCTCCGCACAGCTCGTATCCAGGGTCCTCTTTGCGCGCTCGGTCCAGGGCCGCGCGCATCCGTCGCGGATCGGTGGGCTCATTACGCGTGTGCGAATTCAACCATTCTCCGCCGCGGTTCCGAAATGCACGATCTTGGATGTCTGCCTTAACCGGAACATTGATCTGGCTTCGGCTAAGTCCCTGCGTGGTTGTCTCGGATGATTGATCAATCACGTCGCTGATGAGTTGAATCATCGTGCGCGTATCGCCGGACCATAAATTGGAGAACACGTCCTCCCCGAAATACTCTACTCTACCACGCGATCGACCTCGTCTCTGAGACTCACCAGAGACAGGCGACAGTACGCTCGATGATTGTTCTTGCAAGGATAGCCGCAACCGCCGGGCGAATTCCGTTTTCGATTGACCAAGACGTCCCAGAAGCTCGTGCAACGATGCCTTTCCAGCGGGTACGCGAGGATCAAGGCTTAAACGACGCGTGAAGACTTGCTCCAAGAATTCAAGCCGCTCACGGTCCGGAAGAAATAAAGATTCCTCACCCATATCCACGAGCTGATAATCATCGCCGTCTTGCAGGTTTTTACCACTGGAGTCCTCTGCGACGAACGTGGTACCAGCTTCGGTCGCAACTTTCGCCAGAAATTCCGGTGACCGTTGAAGGAACAAGCGGTTCAAAGTGCGCTGCATGGATGGTGACACTCGTGGCGTCGAAAAATCATCAATAAACAGCAGAACCGTACGATCACCAATCCACGGACAATGTGCACGCGCCTGCTGAACAAAATACGGTAGCCAACGATGCTCGCAGAGTTCGTTGAACCCCGGAAACAGGCCACTATCAGGCGGCCTATTGAAAGCCCATTTCACCTGCTCCAGGACGGCTCGATATCGCTCTAATCGATCCTCACCGACGATAAGCGCATTAAACGTCTCCGGTACCAACCATCGCTGAACGACGGAAAGCAATCCACTCGTGGCGGTATCTAATCTCCTTCCTGTGCGGGCAGATTGGACAGTCAACAGATCGCCAAGGATACAGAGGTTCGCATAACAGGTAAGTCGCTTTTCATCTTCCGCCGTTGGATCCTCCGGGAAATGCGCAAATGCATCCGCAAAGTCATTTGCGTTAACATAAAGCGCCGCAAAGCGTCCGCCAATGTTCAGCTCAGGCACCTCGCCGCATTCAACGATCAATCTTTCGCTGAGGCGGCGAAACAGCATCGTCTTCCCGCACCCCCGCGGTCCCGTAACAACCGTGGGAATGTCAAGTGCCAGGATTTTTGATCGAGCCGGAACCTTAGGGACGAATAGCTTAAGCCACCAATTCCATCGATCTCCAATCATTTCGCTGACTTGAAATTGGCCGACCGAGGGGGTCTCTGTGGGTACCGCGACTGGCGGGCACACTTCTCCCGTACGAGTTACCGACAGGCGGCGCTCCTCTGTTTGCGCGCTTTGCTTCAGTTCGTTCAGTAATTTCAATAACTCCAAAGGCGGTCGTCGTTCAGGACCTGCCGGTTCGCGCAAAAGCTTTCCCAAGTCACGCTGCATGGCGACCAATATTTGCCGATGGGTTGCCGTAGCCGTCGCATAATCAACGTGCTGAATCATCTCATTGATAATTTGCGACAGTCCCTCGTAGTCGTCCTTCGGAGAAGTTAGCGCGCCTGAAGTCCCATAACCAAAATCCGAAACAAAAACAGGCGCCCTTGGCACAAGAGAATCGTCGAGCCTTGCCATCGTATGGTCGCCAATAAGGATGTTCCCCGAGTGAAGGTCTCCATGACGCTTCACTTCAACTTCATGCTGGCTCCAGCACGCGTGAAGGACGTGCAAAATCCGTTCGACGACAGCAAGAAGGAAGCTGGTCGGCACCTTCCCTACTCGATTCAGGTAGTCCCGAAGATTTTCCCCTGGAGCGATGTAATTCCAAACCGTGAACTGACACAGCTTCGGTTGGCCGTCGTGTGTGATAGTACTAGTGCCAAGTTCGTGAAAGTGAACCACCCCATCGATGTTGGCGAGAGCTGCTACCTTTCTCAACTCCACTTCCCAGCCAGGCTTCAGTCTATTAAACACGAGTTTGACCGCGCGTGTTACGCCAGGAATGTCATCGTGTTGGGCCTTATACACATATCCGATCCGACCAGCTCCAACAAATTCTCGAAGCTCATATTTGTCGACCCTCTTGCCGCATAAACTGCGGCACCATGCGTCCTCATTTCTGCTGCGCCGCGTCATCGTTCCTTATCGCTTTCGGTAAACCAAAATCGTTTCCACTTTTGTCCCGGCGCACTCGCGACGGGATCGACGAATGTTCGGAATTTTGTCCTTGTATATTTTCTCCAGCCGAAATGCAGCCAACGCCGCATCGCTCTCAAATAACTCACGCGTGATTGTCGCCGTTCGCCCCGTTCGCCCGCCACCGCGCGTTGCGTCTCCGACAACCAAAACAAAGCTACCACCACGCTTTACGTTTGGCGCGATCCGAGTACAAACAGAACGCATAAGTTCTCGAAAAGCGGACTCACGATTTCTACCAACTAGCTCAATTCCCTCGGGAAGAGCACGTTTGATGAACCAAAGGCGCAGACGATTGTCACGAACATAATCAAGCTCATTCATATACGGGGGACTCGTAATCACCGTTGAAACATGTCGGGTGCGAGGAAATTGCCGAGCATCGACCTGTAAAACACGCCGACGTGACCGATAGCGGCCCGGCGGACGGCGATACATCCTTTGTATCTTTGCTCGCAGCCGAACCAGAACATCTCGCTCTTCGTACAGTTTGGCAAATTGTTTTCGGGGAAATTTACGATCTCGCAAATAAGGGACGAGGTGACTGCTTGGATAAGAGAGAAATCCAGGTCGTTGATGGTGAAGAATGCCGAGAAGACATCCCAAAAGGAAATCATCTTCCATGCGAACGCAAGCATCCCTAAAAGCAAGTGCACTGCGCAGCGTCTCAGGATGAAAGAATCTTCGCACCCAAACAGGGACGGTACGTAAGTCCTGGCGAGCCAACAGCCTGCGGGATAACTTCCAGGCTCTATGGAGGCGACGCTTCGCCAAATCCTCGTTGGCCGGTGCAAATAACTTGGCGCGGGTAAGAAGTACGGCGTACGGATTCCAGTCGCCAACCACAACCTGCCGATCATGAGCGGCCGCTTCAACGGCTACTACCCCACAGCCACAAAATGGGTCGACCACTATTTCGCCTGAACGGCTATGGTGCAGGACAAGCGATCGAGCCATCGACGTTTTCATGCGGCCGATGTACGGCGCGAGTTGATGGAAGGTCCAATCTGATTTTACTGTTGAACCGGACGACCAGATGTTTCTATCCGGCGTTGGTCGCGATCGTACCTGAACAGGACGCTGGGCCATCTTTTTAGTCCGAGAGTTGAGAACAACGACGATTCGAAGAAAGAGTTAGTTCCCCAGGGTCACCACCACACAGCGCGACGCTACCGCGAACAGAAGTATTCCAAGAGTGGTTGTCCGGAAGCCCAATATTACCGTGACCATTTGACGGCTACAAGAGGCGGTACTCTCTGAGAACCTTGTGTACCTCCATGCGGCAAGGCCCCATCGCGCGGTAGGCATTTTGCTCTCGGACGACTGGCACGAACGATACGCGGTGATATTATTGCCTCCGCCATTGGGCGCCTCACCGTCTCAGACCTTGTAGGCCCGTTTCATACAGATAGGCCATAGGGTGTTTCTTTAGGGTGGCCGCCCGATCCTTGAGATATTTGTTACGGGTTGCCAGTAGGCCGCCGATCGTAACCGGCGCACCGGCAGCGGTGAAAACGTCGCCTAGGTTTACCGGCGTGCTAAACAGCCAGCTCGCCACGGTGCCGATAGCGGCCAGTCCTGTAACCAGAAATTCTTTGGAGAGAAGTGCATCTTTTCGGGCGAAGCCAAGCTCGGCTTGAAGGTCCTTGAGATCACCCTTCATGTCGTCAGCAAATTGGCGCCGAATTTCAGCTGCGTCTGCTTTGGTGGTCTTTTCGTTCACGATGCGAGCGATGTAGGCCTCAAGCCCGTCCACGTAGCGGTGCCGAAGGTCGCGTAGTGTATGCCCTACCTCTTTCGCTTCCCGCTCGCGCAGCCTAATTAGCGTTTGTATGTCAAGCCGGGACACATTGATGATCTTGAGGCTGATTGCAACGAGTTGCTCGTGTGCATCGGCTTTACGAATCTTGGGACCGCCAGGGCTATTGCCAAGAAAGCCGGAGACGGTTGCGTAAGCTTCACCGCGATCAGTGACTCGGCTTCGTGTCGTTCCGGCACAGCAGTCCGCCAGGATCGACATCACCAGTAGGCCACCGAGTTCAGTTAAGGGATAGTCTGAGTTGGGCAGCAGCTTCCCCGACATGCGCGCGTCCCGGAGTAGACGCCAAGACTCTGGAAAGAGCTTTTCGGGATAGATTTCATACGGGGCATCGTGCCAATCTCGGTGGTCCCGATTGAAATAAAATTGTAGAGGAAGTTTGCGCCTAACCAGCTCTTTAAGCCGTGTATGCGTTTCCTCCTTTTCGTCATCCGCTGGGCAATGCGGGAGCCCAATCAGCTCCATTGCACGCCTGATGTCATGACCTCCATGATGTGCATGAAAATGCGGCCACGGCACGATGTACTCCAGATGATCCCAAAGCAATAGCGCCGTTTTGACAAGATGCTCGTTCCGGATCGATGTGTGCGGATAATAAAGAGCACTTCTCATTGGATTCCCTCCATTAGGGCGATAGTACCGTCGCGCGAGGGATCGCGAAACATCGAAGTATCGGGCGCGCCCGGCGTTGCCGGACCGGGCTCTACTCGCTGCGCTCCCCGAGCCGCATGGCGTCTCGGCCATTCGGTGACGACCCCTCGCGCAAAATTGTGCTCCTCGCCGGGGGCATTCGGTCCCGGGTCCCGATCCCATATATAAGTGTCGGCGCTATGCTGACCCTCCTGCGGATGCCCTCTTAACCGGTCTCGTCGCCGCATTCCGCTCGCGAGCGGCCTTCGGCCTATCGCTATCACTCTCGCTCGCGGGATGCATTTCTCTTCGGTGAAGGCTCAGGGGCGCTGCCCCTCGCGCGGGGAAGGGTGACGCGGGCTTTGGCCCGCCGCCAGCCGGGCCTCCCCGGTCTTCCGCGCCCCCAAAGGAAGAAGGGGGCTTGTGCAGACCCGCGCGTGCCGCGCGGCCCAAGAGGGCGGGTGATCCCCCTCCCGGCTGCCGCCCATCCCCTTGCTACCCCCGGTCTCGCCGACGGGCAGGGGTTCAGGTGCGCGCTTTGCGCTCTGACCCCAAGCCCGAGAGGCAGATATGGCAAGCAAGACCGAGACTCCCCGCGCCGATGTGTATTCGCGCGTCACTTCCAAAATCATCGCCGACCTTGAGCAGGGCGTGCGTCCTTGGCTCAAGCCTTGGAATGCCGAGCATGCCGCCGGACGCATCACGCGGCCCCTGCGGGCGAATGGCCAAGCTTACAAGGGCGTCAATGTGCTGATGCTGTGGGGCGATGCCGTCCTGAAAGGCTTCGCGTGCCCGATCTGGATGACCTACCGCCAAGCGCTCGAATTGAACGGCCAGGTACGCAAGGGCGAGCACGGCTCGCTGGTCGTCTATGCCGATCGCATCACCCGCACCGAGACCGCCGAGACGGGCGAGGACGTGGCGCGCGAAATCCGCTTCATGAAGGGCTACACCGTGTTCAATTGCGAACAGATCGACGGCTTGTCCGCTCATTTCTACGCGACGGCTTCCCCGCCAGCGCCCGCGCTTGAGCGCATCGAGAACGCCGAGAGCTTCGCGGCCAGCACCCGCGCGGAAATCGTCCACGGCGGCAGCCGGGCCTGTTACATCCAGCGGCACGACCACATCCATATGCCGTGTCTCGACGTGTTCAAGGACGCAGAGAGCTACTACGCCACGCTGCTGCACGAACTCACCCACTGGACCAAACACCCATCGCGCCTCGACCGGGAATTCGGGCGCAAGCGGTGGGGCGATGAAGGCTACGCTGCCGAGGAGCTCGTCGCCGAACTTGGCGCGGCCTACCTCTGCGCCGACCTCGCGATCACGCCGGAGCCGCGCGACGACCACGCCGCCTATCTGGCGCATTGGCTGGAGGTGTTGAAGAACGACAAGCGCGCGATTTTCACCGCCGCCGCTCACGCGCAGCGCGCGCTGGATTTCCTGCATGGGCTGCAAGCGCAGCGCCAAGCGGCGTAAGGCGCGGCTGGCCGGTAGGGCGGCAGTAATATTTCCTAGCTCTTGGATGTAGACGCTGAATCCCGAATGTATTCAGCGCAGTACGGAATAGATTTTCGATGTTGCTTTTCAGTATAGATAGGACGATAAACCTATGCCTCACACCCTATATTGGCGCGGGGTAGAGCAGCCCGGTAGCTCGCAAGGCTCATAACCTTGAAGTCGTGGGTTCAAATCCCACCCCCGCAACCAATGCAGTAGATTTTTAACCTCGTACTGTGCATACTCGCGCCGCCTGATTCCCCCCGATTTTTGGCGATTTTAGCACGTGTGCTAGCACATCACATTTTTTCGAGCGGATTTCTCTTATAAAATCAGGTGGATAACTTTTGGACCTTCGGTCTCATAACCTGAAGGTCGGTGGTTCAAATCCACCTCCCGCAACCAAAATAAGCCCGCTGGATCAGCTACTTAATCGCTGGTCGGCGGGCTTCTTCGTGCGCGACGCAGCCAACCGGGCGATTTCGGCCTACATTCTGCCGTGTGACGACGGAGAGAACCCCGATGTGCCGCAACATCCGTACCCTGTTCAATTTCGATCCACCGGCGACCGAGGAGGAAATTCGCGCCTCGGCGCTCCAGTTCGTGCGCAAGCTCTCCGGCTTTGCGCACCCGTCGAAAGCCAACGAGGCCGATTCCAGAGGCCGGGCGTAAGGCCGCCGCGCCGGTGTCGGCGTATATGCTGCAAACTGCGCGCCCGCTGTTCTGTCACATCGGCGTGATGAATAGCGGGGAGCTTCGAGGCCCTTCGACCTTTGTGTTGCAGTTTGAGCAACGCTATGCGGTGGTGACCGCCGACCATGTCAACGCTCCAATATATCGAAGCGCGTACGGCCGACCCGAGGACAGTCTGTCAAATTGGTCAATGCCAAGTCTGGCAGAGCACTCGTTGATCGCGCGCAGCGTAAGACGCGAAATTGCTGTTTTCGCGGTCGATGGTCACCAACTCAAAGTAATGGGCGCAGTCCCCTTCGACTACCGGCGTCACTGGCCGCCACCCGACGTGGCAGTAGGCGATATGCTGACGCTTGCAGGTTATCCCAACACTCGGCGCACGCGGATTTCCCACGGACACTGAAAAATGGAGGCCTGCGGCACGCACAGGGTAGCAGATGCCGTCAGTGACCGTGACATCCTTACGATCTACGACCCCGCGACTGCGTTTGCGACCAGCGACGACGTCGCTAAGCCTCCTCTGGGCTTCAACATGAGCGGTTGCAGCGGCCGTCCGGCCATTATCGTCAAAGAGGTCAATGGATTGATGCGCGCCTCATCTACAAGGGGCCTGGCGAAAGGGGGGAAGGTGAATTCTCCTCATTTGACCGGATTCATATCCGCAAACTCCGTTTCATCGCGCCTGATGGCTCCATACAGGAACCTGATAGTGGTCGGCTTCCGTCATGAAGCACGACTTGTTAAAGCGGTTAAGTGGCGGCTCCCGTACCTTCTGTCGATCTGGTACCAAGCGGGGGCATCCGCGAATCCAGCGCCAAGCGACGACGACGACAAGTCCTCCCCTGCGTCGATTGCGCTCCGGTCTTGCAAGCCGATCGGCGGCAGTCGTGTTACAGCACCTCTGCATCAAGCCGTCCGCCCACACACAATGCCCCTTTGCTGCGACGCACCTTCACTTGAAAAAAATAACATATTCAATCTCCGTTATATGAGCGATAGTCGGAACTCATCTTTGTCGACCTCGCCCTCTTGTCAACATGCCCCAAAAAGGCACAACTCATTCATTTCAGACGCTGGTATGCCAGCGACAAGCACATTGAATTCAAAGGGATGATCGTTCTGGCGCCCTTCCATTCACTTGATCATCAAATCGCCCTTTGCACCGAACAATTGCTGAAATCATTTGACAACTGTGGATGTTATCCTATTTTTTACAGATTCGTGCGAAGGTGGGGGGCAAAGCTCGCTTTTACACCGGACCCTCGACCGGTGTGCGGCCTTTAGTGGGTCTGTCCACTGAAGGTTTTTTAGTGCTCCCTTGGTCGCTTGCTTCGCTAAGGTGGAGGGGTAGGCGAATGTGTTTTTTGAACGCCAGGGACGGAACGTTTGCCCGTCTTCGGCCGTTTTCCGGGGAGCATTGAATGCCGAGTGACGAGGATGGCGCACACTTCGATACCGAGGAGGGTGTCGCCATGCGGAGTTGGGCCAAATTGCCACCTGCGGAAAAGGCCGCGGCAATCGAACTGAATGTTCGGAGGATCGTGCTTGACAGTCACCAGGCCGCAAAAAAAATCGTCGATGCGGCAATGGCGGATTTTGCCCGCGACTATAAAGAAATAAAAAGCAAAAGCATGCGGAGATCTGTTCTCAGAAACCTTAGCGAGCGCACGGGCGTTGAGCGAATTGTCCCTACAGTGCCAGAATCGACCAAAGCTTCACGTCCCGGATTCTCGGTGAGCGAGGCATTCAACGCGGTCTTAGCCCTTTTTATTGGCTAGCTGTGGCGCTCGCAGTCAACTAAGCAACGTTTTGCATCTCCCCATCAAGACGGGTAGCGATTTCATGCGCCCGGTCTTCGAGCAGACTGAGATCTTTGGCAACCTCCATGATTGGTGCAACAATCGCACCCATTGACTCAGCAGAGAATTCGAAGCGCTTCAGTTGGATATTGCTGTCGACGACAACAACCCAGTCCGTCGACTCTCTAGAACGTTGGACGTCGCGAGGAACAAAAATTGCGAGCATCCATTCCATTCCGGCCCAGTTCAATCTGTGGGCATAACGGTGCTGCTCCGGATTGAAATCGTCCCAAATGATGTTGCCGGGATCTTTCCCGACCTCAACCAACTGGGGCCTTCGTGTTTCCCACGCCCGGCCGGGAACGGAGGTCCCCTTTCTAAATAACAGGCGATCGTCGGTGTCGCCCTGGAAAGCAGCGTCCGAACTGCAGTGCCACTCGGATTTGAGTGCTCTCGCGCCATTGCTCAGCGGCTTCAGCAATCTCACGCGAATGCGGGGCTTGAAATCCGAGCTCCGCCGAATGGTCGGTGATTCCCTAAGATGCTCACGCACCGTTGCACAAATGCGCTGGCAGATTGAAGCATACAGTTGCCGCCTAGCGATGCGAAGATTTAGGCTGCTCCGAAAGCATCGGCGCGCCGACTCCATTTCTGATATCGCCGTTTCCGTCGACATATCAAAATGCAGAAGGTCAACTGCCGTGTCTAGTTGCACCGCGATCGCTCGTGTCCTGCGGGTTTCGAGGACTCGGGCGCCAAAGATAGTTGCGTTTATTAGCGCTCGAAGCTGACGAAACGGCTGAAAGAGCCAATTTGAAATTCGCCACCGCATGCTGTCGAAAGTAAAGTGTCGCCCCGGAATTTCGATCGCCAGCGTATATAAATCTGGATTCAACTCACGCGGAACGTCGTAAGGCCAAGCTGGAAGGTTGGAAGTGACGCCACCGTCGAAAAGGAATTGTTCCTCTCGCCCATCAATCACAAGAACCGGCCGAAATAAGAATGGCACAGCTGCGGACGCGGCAACAGCCCGCGCGACCAATTCTTCCGGGGTGGCATCGCTCGAGAAGAGCTTCACCGCACTCCTGTTGATATTAGTGGCGGCAATTGCCAATGGCCGACACTCCGCATTTCGCATCATGCGAAAAGTCACAGCCGGCGTATAACTCTTCCGAGGCCCTCTCAAAGCGCCTTCAAGTTGTTCCCAAAGGCGGCGGGCCTCGTCAGGTCGAATACGCCCCGGCCTGCCGTCCGGGTTCTTTTCGATGTCCTGCAACCGACTTACCAGCTTGGCCGCCAAGGCTCTGTCAACGGCATACGCCAGCCGATCGGTGGTAAAAATTCCCCTGACAACCACTCGCACCACCGCAAATACGAACAGCAGGCTTAGGAAACCAACTACCAAGACCGTTATAGTTGGGAATTGGTGAACAGCGACAAGTTCCCCGACCATTGAGCCAATGCGGGTTTCCAAAATTGGAGGAACTAAGCCACTAAACGTTGACCGCAGCCATTCAGGAAGGCGCGGATAAAATCCAATCATCAACCCGTGAAACAGAATCAGGCCAACCAACCATACGAGCGCCACGCCCGCTATCACGGGAAGCGGATGATTGATGAACCATCGAAACAGGTAGAACCGCCACCGCCACGGTCCAAAGAGATGCATCACCTTCTTGACTTCTGCGGTGTCCAAAACGTTGCTCGTCAACCGTCTTCGCGCCCTGCGAAAACGCCGCCAGATCCCGTGCCGCTCGATAGGCTCCTTGATTGAAAGCATTTCATCTGATGTGTATCCTGCTGAGACGAGGGCCGCTATAAGCGCGCCCATCGACGTCCCCGAATACGCCCGGATCTCGTATTTTGGCCAATGGCTGTAACTGGGCGGCCGGTCCTTGCTTCGGGCGATCTCGATCTCATGATACGCGCCAAGATGGACGATGCCTTTCGCGCCGCCGCCTTCAAACGTCAGCACAAGCTTAACCGTCTTACCTGCAAAAGTGTCTTCACCTGCTTTCGGATCGATCGAAAGCAGCCGTTCTGCTTCGGATGATGGTGGTGAAGACTCTGAAGAGGTTATGTTAGCTCCATCTTCGTCTTCACGATCAGGCTTGTTGTTCATTCAGACACAGGTTCGCGTTCCCACCCAGATCGAGGCTGAGTCTAAAGACGAGTTCGAAGGAAGTACCCCCCGTCGGCCGTAATTATACCAAGAACTGACTTTGAGCAAGTCTAGGTTGCTCAGATCATGGCGGTTGTCGGCGCCCACTTTGCGCCGCCGGGTGGGCGAAGCCCACCGCCGCTGGCAACCGTGACCCGGCTGCTGCAGTCCGACGCAGGCCGGGTGACCTCCCCGGATTTTCGGACCGTCGATAAGTTGAGAGACTGGCTCAGCTATTAGTCGCTGATCGACCGGCTTTTTCGTGCGCCCCGCAGACGCCCGCGCGATTTCGGCCTACATTCCGCCGTCCGACTACGGAGACCCCCATGTGCCGCAACATCCGCACCCTGTTCAATTTCGATCCGCCCGCGACCGAGGAGGAAATCCGCGCCTCGGCGCTCCAGTTCGTGCGCAAGCTCTCCGGCTTTGCGCACCCGTCGAAAGCCAACGAGGCGGCATTCCAGCGCGCCGTCAACGAGATCGCCGACGTCGCGCGGCGCCTGCTGCATGATCTCTCCACCGCGAGCCCGCCGCGCAACCGCGAGGTCGAGGCGATGAAGGCGCGGGAACGGGCGCGCGAACGGTTCGCTTGAGGCGCCATGACGTCGGCACCACGACGCGCTCGCAAGACCCGTCATCGAGCGCCCGGCGTGACGCCTCGCATGAGCCGAACCCTGCGGGTGGCCTCGAACCATGAATGATCTGACCGCGCCCGCCCAATCGCCGCGCCGCGCCCGCGCGCTCCTGCTCGGCGACCGCATCAATACGGCCGGCATCGATCCGGCCCAGGTCGTCTCCTCGGCGCCGTTGACCTACCGCGTCGGCGCCGACGGCTTCGTCACCCTGTTCCGCTACGGCGTCGCGGTGCTCGTCGGCCTCACGCCCGCCCAAGAAGAGTACGTCCTGCGCGAGTTGCGGCCGCGCATCATCGGGCCGATGGCGACGCCCGAGGAAGAGACGGCCTTCGTCGCGATCGACGCGGCCAAGGACGATCAGATCCTCCCCGGAGGCCCGATCACGCTCAAGACAGTGACGCCCGAGCATCTGATCGTCATCGCCGACGCGCTGTCGAAGAGCGTGGTGCTCGCGCGCGACGAGCGCGAGGTTGCTGCCGTGTTCGACCTGGTCGAGCCGTTCGCCCGCCAGCTCGCCGAAAAGGGCGGCGCGTTCGGCGGCCGCCGCGCCATCCTCAAGCACATCGGCAATGCGCTGCTGGTGAAGCACCGCGTGTCGGGCCGCGTCGCGGTCGCCGAAAAGCCCGACGTGGTGTGGGACCGCTACGATCTCGAGCGGCTGACCGCGCGCCTGCAGGACGAATACGAGCTCAAGGAGCGCGCCGAGGTGCTCAACCGCAAGCTCTCGGTGATCGCCGAGACCGCCGAGGTGCTGACCGACATCATCGACACCCGCCGCTCGCTCCGCCTGGAGATGATCATCGTCGCGCTGATCGCGTTCGAGATTCTCATCGCCGGCTATCAGATCCTGCGCTGACGCCCGCAAGACCCATCCGCTGCGCCGCCTCGCGCGCGGCCTCTTCCATGCTCATGAAGGCGGCGCCGGCGGCGATGAGCTTGTCGACGAGATCCTCGAACGCCAGCACGCGATAGCCGCGGCCGATCACATAGGGATGCATCGTGTAGGTGAGGATGCCCCAGTCGACGCTCTTCTGCATGTACAGGAATTCGTCGTGCCAGTTCTGCATCACGGCGCGGGCGGACTGCAGGCCAGGCATGATCCCTTGCGGGCCGCGCATGTATTCGAAATGCGGATGGTCGTCGAGCGACCAGCTGATCGGCATTTCGAGCAGCGTGGTTTGCTCGCCGGCGTGGAATGGCGCGCCGAGGTCGGCGCGATCGCCGTGGCGCGCCCGGTAGGGCCAGTAGTCGGCGCCCATCAGGCTCGAGTCGTAAATGAATCCATGCGCCGCCAGGAGGTCGAGCGTGCTCGCGCTCAGGTCCCACGAGGGCGAGCGATAGCCGCGCGCCTTGGCGCCGGTGAGCTTCTCGATCGCCGCATTGGCGCGTACGAGATCGGCCTCCTCTTCGGCGCGGCTCTGCGTCGCCGGCGGGATGTGCGCCCAGCTGTGATGGCCGATCTCATGCCCGGCCGCGACGACTTCCTCGCAAGCCCGCGGATGGCTCTCGATCGTGAAGCCCGGCGTGAACCAGGTGCTGCGCAGCCCGCGCGACTTGAGCAGTGCCAGGATCCGCTGCGCCCCGACGAGACCGAACTCGCCGCGCGACAGCGGCGTCGGCGTCGTCATGCCGCGCGCAATGAAGCCGGATTGCGTATCGAAATCGAAGGTCAGGCAGACGATATGGCGCGGCACGGCGGTTCCCCCAATCGTTGCCGGCTGGCGTCCAGTGCCCCCGCGCCTGTTTTCACTGGTCGGCGCGGTAGGCGTGACGGTGCCGCGGCCCGTGGTCCTCGTAATTGTCGCCGTACGGATTGGGATGCATGTTGCGCGGATCGCACAGCTGGCATCCGTTCGCGCCCCAGCGCTTGGTGGCCGCGAAGCCGCACAGCGGCAGCGCCATCCGCGCCGCGACCTCCGGCGGCGCCGGCAACTGCCCGTCCTCGCAGTAATAGGCGAGCGCAGGACGCCCGCCTGCGAGGATCAGAGCAAGCCCTGCCAGCCAAAGCATTGTTTTCATCGGCGTCACTCCCGGTATCGGCCGCACGCGGCGAGGCCGGCATGCGCGGTGTCGGGCCTGCACTCATGCCGCGCCGGCTCGTCATCTCCATAACACGCGATGGGGTTGCGCGCACCGGGCGGTCGATCACGGTGATCGAACGCCCCAATTGCGCAATTGATCCCGCACGGGGGTGCCTGTAGGTCTATGACGATTTGGCCGAAGACAGCAGCATGGACGCCACGCGCCTACCCGCGCCGCAGCTTGCCGCCGCAATGGAGCACCATCGCGCCGGCCGCCTGCCCGAGGCCGAGCGACTCTATCGCCTCGTTTGCGCCGCCGATCCGCAGAATGCCCGCGCGTTCCACCTGCTCGGCATCGTCGCCCATCAATTGGGACGGCCGGACGCGGCCGACCTCGTCGCGCGCGCGCTCGCGCTCGATCCAGACGTTGCCGAAGTTCATAACGATCACGGCGCGATCCTGGCCGCGCGGGGCCGGTTCGATGAGGCGGCGGCGAGTTTCGCCCATGCGGTCGAGCTCAAGCCGGATTATCGCGAGGCGCTCGGCAACCTCGGCGCCGCGTTGCACCGGCTCGGACGGCTCGATGAGGCGGTGATGCATTTCGCGCGGGCGCTCGACCGGGCGCCGAGCGCCGCCGCGGCGCGCCTCCATCTCGCGATGGCGCTGCGCCAGCAAGGCAGGCTCGCCGAGGCAGCGGCGCACTACGAGCAAATCCTGTCGCTGCGCCCCGATCTCGTCGACGCCCATGTCAATCTCGGCGCCCTGCTGCAGGAGCTCGGCCGGCTCGACGATGCGCTCGCCCACTGCGAACGGGCGGTCGCGCTGCGCCCGGACGCTGCCGGCGCGCGCAACAATCTCGCCAACGTGCTGCGCGAGCTGGGCCGGCTCGACGAGGCGCTCGCGCAATATGACCGCGCGCTGGCGCTCGATCCGAAGCTCGCGATGGCGCACTACAACCGCGGCCTGGCGCTGCGCCGGCTCGGCGATATCGCGCGGGCGCGATCGGCATTCGCGCGCGCCTTCGCGCTCGATCCGCGCCTGCTCGCAGCCGACCTCGCCGCCTGCATGGCGGAGCTTCCGGCGCTCTATGCGGACGAATCCGAGATCGCCGAGCGCCGCGGCGCCTATGACCGGCATCTCGCGCGCCTCGATGGCGAAATCACGCGCGCCGGCACGCCGGCGGCGCTCGCCGACGCGATCGGATCGCACCAGCCGTTCTACCTCGCCTACCAGGGCCGCAATGACCGCGATCTGCAGGCCCGCTATGGGGCGCTGGCCTGCCGCATCATGGCGGCGCGATTTCCCGATCCGCCCTTGTCGCCGCCGCCGCGGGCCGACGAGCCGATCCGGCTCGGCATCGTCAGCGCGTTCTTCCGGCAGCATTCGAACTGGAAGATCCCGATTTCCGGCTGGCTTGCCCGGCTCGACCGCAAACGGTTTCGCCTGTTCGCCTACCACCCGGCGGCTGAGCGCGATGCGCAGACCGATGTCGCGACATCGCGCTGCGAGCGCTTCGTGCAAGGCCCGCTACCGCTCGCGGGATGGCGCGACGCCATCCTGCACGATGCTCCGCACGCCTTGCTCTACCCGGAGATCGGCATGGACAAGATGACGGCGCAACTCGCGGCGCAGCGGCTTGCGCCGGTGCAGTGCGCCTCCTGGGGCCATCCGGTCACCAGCGGATTTCCCACCATCGACTATTTTCTCAGCAGCGACCGCATGGAGCCGCTGGACGCGCAGGCGCACTACACCGAGCGCCTCGTGCGCCTGCCCAACCTGTCGATCTGGTACGAGCCGCCAGACGCGCCGCCGGTCGCGATCGACCGGGCGCAGCTCGGCCTGCGCGACGGCGCGACCGTCTTTTGGTGCTGCCAGTCGCTGCCGAAATACCTGCCGCAGTTCGACGACGTGTTTGCCCGCATCGCCGCCGCGGTCGGCGACTGCCAGTTCACCTTCATCGAATTCGCCGGCGGTCGGCACGTCACCGACCTGTTTCGCGACCGTCTCGAGCGCGCGTTCGCGCGCCTCGGCCTCTCCGCCGCCGATCATTGCGTCATGCTGCCCCGCCTCGCGCCCGATCGCTTCGTCGCCGCGATCGGCCGATGCGACATGCTGCTCGACAGCATCGGTTGGTCCGGCTGCAACTCGACGCTGGAGAGCCTCGCGCACGATCTGCCGATTGTGACGCTCGCCGGCGAGTTCATGCGCGGCCGCCATACGGCAGCCATTCTCGAGATGATGGGCATCGATGACACGGTCGCGGACAACGTCGACGACTATGTCGCGATCGCGGTTCGGTTGGGCCGGGATGCGGGGGCGCGCGCGGCCGTGCGGGCCAGGATCGCCGCGAACAAGCATCGCGTCTATCGCGATCGCGCCTGCATCGCGGCGCTCGAAGACTTCCTCGATCGCGCGGTGCGAGCCAAGGCCTCAGGCTGAAGCGGGATGACCGTTTCCTCGAATCGTCGTCGCGCTTCAGCCACCGCGGTCGGGATGCTACGATCGGCTCGATGAGGAACCCTTCGACCATTCGCGCCGGCCGCGTCTGCGCGATGCTTGTCGTGGCGCTTGCGGGGTTGATGTTTACGGCTTCGGCCGTTTGCGCTGCCGCGAAGACGGATTCGGCCGCGCGGCTGACCCCGGAGCAGTGGGCCAAGATCGTCAAACGCATGGACGGCAGCGGCGACACGCGGGTCTTGCCCTTCAAGGTTGCCGAGCATCTCGGCCTGACCAGGGGCACCGAGATCCTGACCGTGCATGAGCTCGCCTTCGAGCGCGAGGGCTACCAGCACGGCATCTATCGCAACGTCGACCCGAAGGACGATCGCGTCATCCTGGCGTTTCGCACGCCGGAGAAGAAATGGACCGCCTTCCTAACCGATACGCGGTTCAAGCTCATTTCGGCCATCGTGTGGAGCGCGGGAAGCGAACCGGTGCCCTGGCCGAACAACGAAGCTTTGCCGGCGTTCAACAACGAGCTCGCCTATTGGTCCGTGCTCGCCGACTTGTTCTGAGGTGGAATCCCACCGAATGGGATGTGAAAAACTTGGGCCGCGCAACCGAGGTCCTGCCGTGCAACCAACGGCAGTGTTGGGGCGATGGAAAATCATTTTGGTACAAGGTATCCCGCCGAATATTGCATTGCAGCAGGAGTCGATTCAAAAATCATCCTGCAAATTGAAGTGTTGCATATTTGCCACGAAATTTGGCAAACGCATCTGGAATGCCACAAATATGTCAACAATTGCCCATGGCTGCGGCAATATGGCATCGACATTAAGGTTAATAGGGGCTCGCTGGGGCGGTCTCGGGGGGGGCAACATGAAGTCGAAGCTTTTGGCCGGCACCGCTACGGCCGCGTTGAGCCTGACGTTGTTTTCCCACACAACCTCCGCGGCAACGCTTGACGACGTGATGCGTCGGCTCGACAAGCTCGAGAAGGAGAACGCCGAGCTGCGCAAGCAGGTCCGCACGCTCTCGGCTGAGCGGGGTACGCGGGCAGCGCCGGTGGCGGTAGCGCCTGCGCCCGGCCTGAAGGGCAATCCGGTCATGCATGCGCGCGTCGCGCCCTCTCCCGCGCCGCCGCCGGTGCGCACCATCGCCGGCATGCCGGTCAAGGCCGGTCCGCTCGGGCCGATCATCGACAACACGACGGTCACGCTCTACGGCCACTTCGATCTGTCGGTCGACGGTCTCATCAACTCCGTCTACGACCAGGGCACCAAGGCCGCGATCGCCAGCAACGGCTCGTATTTCGGCATTCGTGTCCGTCACAATCTCGCGCCTTATGGCTATGACGGCTATGCGGTCGTTGGCCAGATCGAAGCCCAGGTCGACGTCGCATCGGCGCCGACCGAGCGCGCCGCCCTCGGCACCCGCGACAGCTACGTCGGCATGGAAGGCCCATGGGGCGCCATCAAGATCGGCAAGGAGGATACGCCGTACAAGAAGGCGACGGCACAGTTCGATCCCTTCGCCAACACGGTCGGCGATTACAACTCGATCATGGGCAATACCGGCGGCGACAACCGCGCCGAGTTCGATTGGCGCATGAACCATTCGATCTGGTACGAGTCGCCGATCTGGAACGGATTCCAGTTGAGCGCGCTGGCGTCGCCCGGCCAGAACTACGCGCAGGACAACAGCGATTACGCGTACGGCGACTACTTCCAGTGCAACGGCGCCTCGACCCGCGGCAGCGGCAGCAACTTCCCGAACACCGGCGGCGCGCAGCCTGGCGCGATCGGCGGCGAAGGCTGCACCGACGGCTCGTTCGGCGATGCCTACAGCGTGGCGCTCACCTACAAGAAAGGGCCGTGGACCGCGATGGGCGCCTACGAGCTGCACACGGCGACCAATCGGCATGGCGACGACGGTCTCGAGCCCGGCCAGATCGCGCCGGTGTTCCTCGCCGACGGCTCGCAGGTCATGACCGGCGTCGCCAACGAGTGGGCAGCCAAGATTGGCGGCGGCTATCGCTTCAGCGACGGCCTTGGCGATGTCCAGCTCTATGCCTACTACGAGTGGATGCGCCGCGACGTTCCGGCGGCTTTCGAGCCGTTCAACGAGCGTTCGCGCGACGGCGTCTTCGCCAGCGCGACGCAGTTCGTCAACAAGTGGTCGTTCAGCGCGTCCTACGCCCATGCCTTTGCCACGCCGGGCAATCCGGCCATGCTGAGCCTCAACGATCCGGTGCTCGCGCCGGCGGCGACGCTGCAGGCCAATCTGCTCGACGACTCGGCCAGCATGTATGCAATCGGTACCCGCTACCGGTTCAATCAGTGGGCAAGCTGGTACCTGGTCGGCTCGATGCTGACCCAGGGCCAGGGCGCGCACTACTGTCTCGGCGTCAGCGGCCACGGTTACGCGCTGTGCGGCCGCGACGCGGCCAACGATACGATCGGCGGCGCCACGCTCAAGGCCGTCTCGTCGGGCCTGACCTTCGACTTCTGACCGTCCGCTCCGATCGGGCGATCGGCAAAGGGGGCTCGCGTGAGCCCCCTTTTTCATGGTCGGTGCCGCAATACACGCGCGTTTCGCAAGGCTGACGTTCGGCGTATCGTTGCTGTCGTCCGCGCCGGCGATCCGCGCCCGGCCGCGCCGCGTGAGGGGTCGAGACCATGCACATGCATCCGCCTCCCGCCTACGTCCAATTGGCCCAGGCTCAGCGGGCGCCGCTCGACATTTTGCCGGCTCCGCCCGCCCAGCCCGCGGCACCGGTCGAGCCTGCGCCAACCGCCGCCGAACCGGCGGCGCCGGTCGAGCCGATGCCGATCAAGGTGGACGTGAGCGAATACATCCCCGAGGCGGCCACCACGGCCACGATCATCCTGACCCTCACGCCACCGACCGGACAGGCACTCGTCTACACCGAGGGCTCGGAGGACAACGGGACCGTCTTCAAGGGCGGCAGCTCGGTGGGCGAAATAAGGCTCGACGGGCGCTATATCTACGTGAAGCTCTACGGCGCGACGAGCTTCAGCATCAAGTACATCAACTACCACGTGCCGTGAGCAGATTGTCGCCGCCGCGCCTGGCACAATCGGATTGCGCACGATGACGACATCGACCGGTGCGCTGTTTCGCGAGGCCGTCGAGGCGCAGCGCCGCGGCGACATTGCGCAGGCGGCGCGCCTCTATCGGCAGGTGTTGAGCCTCGATCCGCGCGACGAGGCGGCGTGCGGCAATCTGGCGATCATCGCGGCCCAGCAGGGAGACCTCGCGGGCGCCGAGCGCCTCTTTCGCCAGGCGCTCGATCTGCGCCCAAATCCCGAAGGCTTCAACAATCTCGGCACGCTGCTGCAGCAGCAGGGCCGCGCCGCCGAGGCGATCGCGGCGCACCAGCGCGCCATCGCGCTGCGGCCGGACTATGCCGCCGCGCATCTCGCGCTGGGCAATGCGTTGAAGCAGCAGGGCGACTTGGATGCAGCGCTCGCCGCCTATCGCGACGCCGTCCGACTCAATCCCACCGCCGCCGAGGCGCACAACAACATCGGCGTGGTGCTGCAGCGTCAGGGCAAGCCCGATGAGGCGCTCGCCGCCTATCGCGAAACGGCCGCGCTGCAGCCTGCCTACGCGCAGGCGCATTTCAACATCGGCGTGGTGCTGCACGAGAAGCGCGATCTCGACGCGGCGGCGGCCTCCTATCGCCAGGTGATCGCGCTGCGGCCCGACATCGCCGACGCCTACAACAATCTCGGCACGGTGCTGCAGGACCAGGGACGCCTCGACGAGGCGCTCGCGGCGTTCGCTGCGGCGATCGAGCGGCGCGACGGCTATGCCGAGGCGCATTTCAATCGCGGCGTCGTCCTGCGCGAGCAAGGCAGGCTCGAGCTCGCGCTCGCCGCCTTGCGCGACGCCATGGCGCGGCGCGCCGACTATGTCGAGGCGATCAACAATGCCGGAATCGTGCTGCAGGAGCTCGGCCGCCTCGACGAGGCGCTCGAGACATTCGAAGGGATATTCAAGCTCCGGCCCGCGCATGCCGAGGCGTACAATAATTTCGGTGCCGTGCTGCTCGGGCAGGGACGCGCCGACGCCGCCCTCGGCGCCCTCCAGAAAGCGCTGACGCTGCGGCCCGACTACCCGGAAGCCTTCTACAATCTCGGCAATGCCTGGCGCGAGCTGGGCAGGATCGAGGGAGCGATTGCGGCCTATCAGAGCGCGTTGCGGCTGCGGCCGGACGACCCGGATGCCTTCAGCCAGCTCGTCTATCATCGCTGGCGCGCCTGCGACTGGACCGATTACGCGGCCGATCAGGCAAGGCTCATCGATCTGGTGCGCGGCGGCACGGCGCGCGTTCCGCCGTTCTATCTGCTGGCGACGGCCGCCTCGTGCGCGGACCAGCTTGCCTGCGCGCGCCGCTGGGCCGAGCCGATCAAGCCGCCGCCGCAAGATGTGTTTCGCCACATCGCGCCCCGCGCGCACAGCCGCATCCGCCTCGGTTACCTATCGGCCGATTTTCACCAGCACGCGACCGCCGCGCTCGCGGCCGAATTGTTCGAGCGGCACGACCGCGAGCGCTTCGAGGTCGTCGCCTATTCGTATGGTCCTGACGATGCGAGCCCGATGCGCGCGCGGCTGATACGCGCCTTCGATCGTTTCGTCGACATCCGCACCCTGTCGCACCGCGCCGCGGCGGAGCGCATCCACGACGACGAGGTCGATATCCTGATCGACCTCAAGGGCTACACCCAGCATGCGCGGCCGCAGATTGCGGCCTTCCGTCCGGCGCCCGTGCAGGCAAGCTATCTCGGCTTTCCCGCCACCATGGGCGCGGATTTCATCGATTACGTCATCGTCGACGAATTCGTCGCGCCGGCAACCGAGCAGCCTTTCTTTGCCGAGAAACTGGTGCATCTCCCGGGCTGCTATCAGGTCAACGACCGCCAGCGCGCGATCGCGCCGTCCGCGCCCTCGCGCGCCGACTGCGCATTGCCGCGCGAGGGCTTCGTGTTTTGCAGCTTCAACAACAGCTACAAGATCACGCCCGATTTCTTCGCCTGCTGGATGCGCCTGCTCGCGGCGGTACGGGGAAGCGTGCTGTGGCTGCTCGAGGCGAACGAGCTGGTCGCGCACAACCTGCGGCGCGAGGCCGAGCGTCGCGGCGTCGATCCCGCCCGCCTCGTGTTCGCGCCGCGCGCGCTGTTGCCAGAGCATCTCGCACGGCATCGCAACGCCGACCTGTTTATCGACACGCTGCCGTGCAACGCGCATACCACCGCGAGCGACGCTCTGTGGGCCGGGCTGCCGGTGCTGACCTGCGCGGGAAGCACGTTTGCGGGACGCGTCGCCGGCAGCCTGGTTGCGGCGATCGGCTTGCCCGAGCTGATCGCGACATCGCTTGCGGACTACGAGCGCGCCGCGCTCGCACTTGCGGGCGACCCGCGCAAGCTCGCCGATCTGCGCGCGCGACTGCGGCGCAATCGCGATTCGTCCTCGGTTTTCGACTTGCCGCAGACGACCCGCAACCTCGAAGCCGCCTATACGGGCATGTGGCGCCGGTGGTGCGCGGGAGAAAGCACGGCGGCATTCGTGGTCGAGAGCAGGTGACGCGCGGCCCATACGGCAGGTCAATGGTGCGTTGCACAATTATCTTCCATAGGAGCCGATCGGAACGATTCAATTAGTTTGGTTCTGCTTGAAAGCCGGGCGAAGTTGCATCGATAAAAAGGTTCGCTGCAGGGCAAACAATTGCGCAGCGAACTCGCGTCCGTATGCGGTGGACCGTGGCGAATCCGCGCGGAGAGCCATCAACACGGCTGACTCGCGTACGGATCAGGTATAACGTACACCAGCTACGCAGTGCGGGCGGATGCCGTGTCGCGCTGCCGGAAATAAGGTCGACAAGAAACGCTCATTAGGGGTGGATTATGGCTACGCTCGCAAATCCTGCAGGTACCTCGTCAGCCGTAGATGCGCAGACGCGCTGGACACAACTGATCTGCTGCATCATCTGCATGGTGCTGATCGCCAACCTGCAATACGGCTGGACGTTCTTCGTCAATCCGATCAACAAGGCGCATGGCTGGTCGATCGCATCGATCCAGTTCGCGTTCAGCATCTTCATCGCGCTCGAGACCTGGCTCACGCCGATCGAAGGCTGGATCGCCGACAGTCTTGGCCGTTTCGGGCCGAAGCTCGTCGTCGCGTTCGGCGGCATCATGGTGGCCGCCGGGTGGATCATCAATTCGCAAGCCGACTCGCTGACGATGCTCTATCTGGGCGCGGTGGTGGGCGGCACGGGCGGCGGTGCCGTTTACGCGACCTGCGTCGGCCAGGCGGTCAAATGGTTCCCCGATCGGCGCGGCCTTGCGGTCGGCCTGACGGCGGCGGGCTACGGTGCCGGCACCGCGCTCACGGTGATTCCGATCCTCCACGTAATCAACTCGGCGGGCTACGAGGCCGCCTTCTTCTGGTTCGGTCTGGTCCAGGGCGGGCTGGTCTTCCTCCTCGCCTGGATTCTGCGCGCGCCCGAGCCCGGTGAGGTGGCGGCAGCTCCTGCGCCGAAGGTCGCGCAGACGACGAAAAGCTACAAGCCTTGGGAGGTTCTGCTTACACCGGTCTTCTGGGTGCTTTACGTCATGTTCGTCATGGTGTCAGCGAGTGGCCTCATGGCCACAGCCCAGCTCGCGCCCATCGCCAAGGACTTCAACATTGCGGGCGTGCTGCTGGTGGGCACCT
>Ga0335081_10000978_pt1 | contig 45822 bp, 46 predicted proteins | sample Lox_Sample_35_FD_206713 | JGI IMG/M metagenome (GOLD analysis project Ga0335081, IMG submission 206713) | Soil microbial communities from Loxahatchee National Wildlife Refuge, Florida, United States - Lox_Sample_3.5 | ecosystem: Environmental > Terrestrial > Soil > Wetlands | place: USA... | reverse complement strand
CCCTTTGGCTCATTATGATCCTGTCCTGTTCCGCCATTATGCCCTCCACCTACAGACGGGCATTGTAGCTGAAAATAGGACATTTTAACTTTGGCAAAATAGGACATTATCGCTTTGGGAGGACACAGGAAAAGGGAATCATGAAAAGGGAATCAATAGTTCTCCGTCCAGAGTTCGAAAAAGCTCTTCTTATGGAGACAGGCGGGACACACTTCGGGCGCGCTCGAGCCATCGTGGTGATAGCCGCAATTCCTGCAGATCCAGGTCGCCTGCTCGTCCTTGCTAAAAACCGTCTCCGAATCGACGTTTTCGAGCAGCTTCAAGAACCGCTTCTCGTGCTCGATCTCGACCCTGGCGATATAGCGGAACGCAGCGGCCACATCGGGAAAGCCTTCACGCTCTGCCTCATCGCCGAAGCCCGGATAGAGCCTGGTCCATTCCTCGTGCTCGCCTGCAGCGGCCGCCTTCAGGTTCTGAGCCGCGGTCCCAATGATTCCTGCCGGGAATGATGCTGTAAATTCCGCCATGCCACCCTCAAGAAACTTAAAGAAACGCTTGGCATGCTCTTTTTCGTTTTCGGCAGTTTCCAGAAAAATTGCCGCTATCTGTTCATAACCTTCTTTTCTCGCCACGCTCGAGAAAAACGTATACCGGTTCCTTGCCTGGGATTCGCCGGCGAAAGCAGCGAGTAGATTTCTTTCCGTTTTGGTCCCTTTCAGCCTCATCAATACCTCCCTCGCACCCTGCCCGCATGCATGCTTTAACCACGGAGCGCATAGGGATAAGCTGACTACTCAACTTGTTACCTGCTTCTACCGCTCCATCCCTCGCGCATGCGGTTAATGGATCTCCCCTTGGCCGCAATGAGGCGCAAAATCCGGAATAAATCTGCCTTGGATGCGCCTTGCGCCTTTTGCGGCTATCATGCTGGCGGAGGATCTACTGACTGTAAACAGTTATTCCCTCGATCGAGGATTGTCCAATTTTGTCTGTGGTCTAGTGCTCACTTTACGTTCATGACCGCGGCCTTGTTCTCAAACGCATCCTGAGGGTAGCGCTTGATAAAATAATATCTGCCCGCGCCAGCAGGCAATAGCTGAAGCGCTCCTTCACCTTCTGGAAGAATGGACGTTTCTTCCACTCGTCATAGGTTACGCGGACCGAACGGGCCACATCGGCCTCGAAATCATCCCGCGCCTGAGCGGCGAGCACGGGATCGTGCACGATAGCCACCAGTTCGTAATTAAACCTTCCGCTCCGGATATCCAGATTTGCCGAACCGGCGATCACCGTATCATCGGCGATTGCTAGTTTCGAGTGCATCATGGAAGGAAGATACTCCCATATCTCGACGCCGGCGCGGAGAAGCCTGCCGTAGAGCCCCCGGGCCGCCCACCGGGCAATCGGTACGTCTGTATGAAGGGGCACCATGAGCCTCACGCGCACCCCGCGCATCGTGGCGCGCTTGAAGGCCCGCAGCATCCTTCCATGAGGATAGAAATAGCCCATGGCAAGATCGATGCTCTTCACGGCATTTACAATCACGTGGCGGTAAGCCCTGCGCACAGGCCGGGCGGGGTTGTCCGGTCCGCTTTCAAGAAACCGTATACTGCTTCCGTTTTTTTCCCTTCTCCGGACACTGCGTAAACGCTCAATCAGTCTTCTGATCGGGGATTCCGCAATTCTCCACATGTGGGAAAAGGAACTTTTCAAACGGGCGGCCTCGGGGCCGGAAATCTTAAGAACATTGTCGCGCCAGGGCGGTTGCCCGTGAGCCCCGCCATAGTATTCATCGGCGATGTTGAGTCCGCCGGTAAACACGATGCTATCATCGATAAGCAAAAGTTTGCGATGGTTCCTGAACGGCAAGAGCCCCTTGGTTATTGGATGAAACCAGCGCACCATGCCGCCCGCGGCGCGCAGTTCATCCCAGAATGAGTCGGGGAGGTTCCAGGAGCCCCAGGAGTCGACGAGCACTCGTACAGAGACGCTTCGCTTCGCAGCACTGGTGAGATGACGGCGAAATTCTCTCCCCGTTTCGTCATCCGCGAAAACATACATTTCGAGCGCGATGGACGATGCGGCGTGGTCAATAGCCGCAAACATCTCCGGAAATGCGGCTTCGCCGTTTTTGAGGAGGCAGACAGAACCCATACCATCACTCGTATCACAGCCGGATGCGAGGTTTGTGCGAGGTGACCCTATGCGCTTATCCCCGCCTGGCCTTGACAGGGACATCAGGCGGTCTCGAACGTGTAGTCCACCTTCATTTTCATGTCTTTTCTCAGCGAGTGATACACAGAGCAGTATTTCTCATGAGATAGGGATATCGCCCGTTCAACCTTTTTGGCGGTGAGCCCCGTGCCTGTAACGGAGATAACCATCTCCATGGAGGTGTAATATTGGGGTGGCGTGGGGTTCCGTTCACCCATGATGTCCATCTTGTAGGTCTTGATTTCACACTTCATTTTTTTCAGAAATGAAACCATGTCGATGGCCATGCATCCAGCCACGCTCAGCAGCAGCGTTTCCGTCGGGGAGCATCCCCATTGCTGTTGAGCGTCGTATTCCACCTCGTATCCGCGGTTCGTACGGCCGACGAAGATCAGGTCCCTGTCCCAGGTGAGCGTCGCCTTGTTCACCTGCGATACCTTTGATTTATACGCATCCAGTGATTCTTCCAGTTCCTTGATTTCCTTTTCTTCCGCCATTGAACTCTCCTTCAATAATGATGGGACCATGAAGCGGGCTTTGGACCAAGCGGACAAAGTCTGTCCAGTAAAGTGTTTGCCATGATCCATCCGCCTGATCCTTTACTTTCCCTCGAACTTTTCCCGCAAGAATGCGAGCGCTTCGCCCTCCCTGCCGACTTCAACTTTCAGGACATACGTCTTGATAGCGGCAGGCTCGAGCCCCAGGGAAAAAGAATCAAAGGTTGCCCTGACCCCACGCGATCCAAGATAGGTCACAAGGTCCAGCATGACCGAATCGTCGAATCCCCTGCCTGTATCTCCCCGAAGAACCTCAACGTACTCAATGTCTTCCCCTGCCGCAGGTTCCTCCGGTGATCCTTTCTTCCAGACATCGCCGTAATCCCAGCCCGATTCATCCTCACTATCGTCATTATCCCGTTTCATGATCAAAGTGAATATTAAAGGAGAGAGCGGGTACTGTCAAATAAAAAATCCTGTCTGCCTCATTCCGTTGAGAAGAACAAAACAAACGCATCGCGATTGCCGAAGGAAACTCATAACAGCGTTTTAAACCTCTTCGTGACCGCCCCTTCGCACGTACTGCCGGAAAAAAGGCTGACAGGCTCGCTGGCCCCGATAAAAATACTACCACAATCAAAAATCAGCAGGCACGTTGACAATGCAGGTCGATTCAGATACAATTTACCATGATCGAGGCCATCTTCTTCCTTGCCGGTCTTGGTTTCAGCCTTCTCGTCTATGTGCTCTCCATCAGGCCTTTGCAGGAATCTCCATTCAGGAAGTTCGTTTATTTCTTTTTTACGCTGATCGGAATAACAGGAAGTCTGTTTCTCTTCGGGGTCCTGAGCGTCTACTTCCTGAGAAAACTCGGGTGGTGTCCATTGAAGTGATTAAGTTTTCGCCCTGATGTGCTGATAATTATTTCAATGAGTGATTTGCGACGCCACGCATCTCCACCCCCCTGACAGGTTCCTGTCGTCGGCGCCTGTGTTCTGCATTTTAAATCAATTGCGTGAGCGACCACAAAATTCAGCGACTCGCCGTCTCTTATGGATTGGCGCCGCTTACGTCGGGCAGGGCCGGTTTTGATACAGTGGTTGTGATCAGCACATGCGACAAACTCGGCGTCAACAGTGGCCAGACTTTGACGACATTGGATCTTACCGTTTACATGTATACAGAGATAATCGGCGCTTATGCCGGGCAGGGCAAGAACAACAGACAACTAGTAACAGTGAATATCGGCAGGTAAAAAAAATTATTCGCACAGACAAAAGAGGCGTGCCCCTGTCGGCAAGAGCACGACCCTTTATTTCTATGACCCCATCTCCGACAGAGCATCCCTGGCGGCCTCTCTCACCCCGGGGTTCTCATCCTTGAGGCATTCCTGCAGAGCACGTTCTGCTGCTTTATCTTTAATGATGCCGAGCACCAATGCGGCATCTCCCCGGATCGTCGGGTTTTCGTGCTGGAGCAGTCCGATAAGTCCCGGCACGGAGGCCTGCAACTCTTGCCCATGCTCTTTGATCAGTTCTTCAACCAGTGCTGTTGCTCCCAACCGTACTCTGATGTTATCGCTCCCGAGCATGCCGGCGATGAAACGGTACACGGTCGCGTCCTGTCTGAACAGGGCAATGATGTTGTCGAGAAACCCCCTGCCCATATAGTCGACAAGCGTTTCCTTCATTTCCTCGTCGTCCATAGATGATTCATTAGATCCGGCAGACCGCCGATTTACCGTTTTCCTCCCTGCGATGCGTCAGTTCAAAAACGCCTTCAAGCAAGCTCTTTCTTTTCCGTCAGAATATTCTTCACCCGCTTCAGCCTATAGAAGGATTCCCGTTCCCGTTCCCCAATATACTGTGCAATGAATTTTATATCCAGCTTCAAGCCCGGCAAGACCATCTCTTCGAGCACTTTGATGCGCCTGGTCGTATGAACAATCTCCTCGCCGAGGCGTTTGAGCTTGCTCTCATACTCGGCGAGATGAAGCATGAACTCCAGCAGCTTTTCAAAAAGCCCCGCGCTTTCCTCGAGGTGCGGCGTCGTTCCCCGCTCGTCATAGCCCCGCTTGTCCGCGGCCCTGACTGGCACATCGTGAAAGAGAAGGTCTTTGTACCGCAGGCCCCAGATGCTTTTTTCGATGACATCGATTCCAAACTCGCGCTCCGTCGCCTTTACGATCGATTCGATGTTGTTTTTCCCTTCCCGGCCGTCTGCAATCACCAGTTCCCGAAGCGCCTTTCCGTACGTCTGTCTGATTTCCTCACGGGACCGCAGAAACGGCAGCGTAGCAGCAAGAAATTCCTTGATCAGTGCCTGCTTCCTCGCTTTGAGGATGCCGATGCTGTTCACTACGGACCGGGCTTTGTCCTTCAGCAAAAGCAGGTTGGTACGGGTCGGATGAATCATGCGGCAACCCCCCGGATCAGTTCGGCGTCATTCGTTCGTAGTTCAAAGATTCAATCTTGACATCCTTCCCGGCCTGCAGGCCGGAAATTCAGTCTCTGTTGCTGCTGATCACGACTACTGATTTTGTTCGCAGATGCGGCAAAGACATGTGCCCGGTCCCCGGTCTATGAACTGAGGTCGATGACCTGTTTTTTCTCCGGCCAAACCGGTTAACCGCGGGCTGTACCAACAAGCCACTCCTCCAGAAGACACTTATTTGCTTCGGGAGATACTTTGTGATGTTGCTTGCACCGTTCCCTTCGGCATTGATTACGGCTCTGCATTGTTGATTAAAGAGATGCCAAAATGCACAGGGCTGGACTTTTTGTCTTGTATCAGGCATCCAACAGGTCTGGCTCGTGAAGTCTTCCTGTATTTCTACGACGCGATGTCGTTAAGTTGTGCCTTATACGCGAGCATCTTAATGATCCGGTCGAACAGCCACTTGTGGCGCTGCTCGTTTCCGCTGCCCCCCTCTCTCATGTCCATAAGGCTCCCCACGACGATCGTGGCAACACCTCAAGCATCTGCGGCACGAAAGATTTGGCAAAGCCATGGAGCAGGGAGGTCTCCTTGCACACCGACCTCCTGACTGCCGAGTTCCAAGCCGGTGTCAATTCACTTCCAGTGAAAATTTCCTCATCAGCGCCAGTCCCGCGTCGAGCGTTTCGGTCACCGTCCGCCTGGTCATTCCCTGTCCGACGAAATCCCGCTCGAAAGCGTCGGCAAAATCGAGCATGAGAATGTCCGCCTTGGTCATGCCATCCCTGCCCACGATTGCTTCAAGCCTTCGGAGATCGCGGCCCTTTGCATAATATTTGTAGAGATTGTTCGAGACCTTGCGGTGGTCGGCGCGCGTATGCCCTTCGCCGATCCCTTTCTGCATCAGTCGCGACAGGCTCGGAAGCACGTCCATGGGTGGGAATATGCCTTTCTGGTGAAGTTCCCGGGAGAGCACGATCTGGCCCTCGGTAATGTAACCGGTCAGGTCGGGAATAGGATGGGTAATATCGTCCTCGGGCATGGTCACGACCGGCAGCATGGTGACCGATCCTTCCTTCCCGTAGATCCTTCCCGCGCGTTCGTAGAGCGACGCGAGGTCCGAATACATGTAGCCCGGATAACCGCGTCTGCCGGGCAACTCCTCGCGGGCAGTGGATATTTCCCTCAGGGCATCGCAGTAGTTCGTCATGTCCGTGATGATGACGAGAATATCCATCCCCTTTTCGAAGGCAAGGTATTCCGCAACGGTCAGTGCAAATCGTGGGGCAAGAAGTCGCTCCATAACCGGCTCGTCAGCCATGTTCACGAAGGCCACGAATCCCGTTTTCATATCCTCCAACACCTTCAAATAGAAGGCATATTCGTGGAAGGTCAAGCCGAGCGCTGCGAAGACCACAATGAATCTTTTCGAACTGTCCGCGAGGCGGGAATTTCTCAGGATGGCTGCTACCACCTCTTTTGACGGCAGACCCGCCGCGGAAAACACCGGCAGCTTCTGGCCCCGGACGAGCGTATTCAGACCATCGATCGGCGAAAAGCCGGTCTCGATGAAATCCGCCGGCCGCGCGCGCGCCGACGGATTCATCGGCGCTCCGGTGATCGGCGTGAATTTCTCGGGGATGAACATGGGCGCCCCGTCCTTTGGCTCGAAGGACCCGTTAAAGATCCTGCCCACGATGTCCGATGACAGAGGAACCTTCTTGATGGCATCCGTGAACGATACAGAGGTCCGCTCAACGTCGAGGCCCTGTGTGCCGCCATACGCTTCAATGAGCACCGTGTCCTTGTCGATTTCGAGCACCTCGGCCTCCATGTTCCGGCCATCGGGAGTATGGATCGTCACGACCTCCCCGATCCTCGCGCTATAAACATTTTGCACGAACAGAAGCGGACCGGCTACGGTCGATATGGTGCGGTATATATGTTCTGAAAGTCGCATAGTAATCCCCGAAATATAGAAGAGAGAAGTAAGAAAACAGCTGGCAGGCTAGGACAATTTTTTTCTGACTTCCGTCCTCCGACAGCTGCCATCCATTCTTTATTTGTTTTCTGCTTTTATCGCTTCGTCCAGTGTCATCCCTTCCTTCAGTTTCCCCGCGGCCCGGTCGTGGTCTTCAATGATCCGCTTGATACGGGCCAGCGTTTTTTCCGGCGGCGAAAATCCATCTTCGGTATAAGCATTCTGTTGAAGAAATTCCGTGCGTATGCGTTCTGCCGTGAGCATCAGTAGACGGTCCGCATCCTGCAGGCCTTCCGCCCCTACGATTTCCGCTACTTCCCTGAGTGCTTCCTCCTGCTGCAGGATCTGCCGGCACCGGATCAGCATGTCGTCCCATTCCGTGGAAATTTTTTTGCGATAATGAACGGCGACCTCTCCGGCATAGAGGGAATAGCTCTGGAACCAGTTGATGGCCGGGTAGTGCCTGCGGTGCGCCAGTGAAGTGTCGAGCATGAGAAACGCGCCGGTGGTCCTCAGACAGGCCTGGGTAACGGGTTCGGTAAAATCGCCACCGGGAGGCGAAACCGACAGAATCATGCTGAGCGATCCGATCTTACCGCTCAACGTTTCCACAACGCCCGCGCGTTCCATAAAGCCGGACAGCCGCGAGGAGAGATAGGTCGGGTATCCTTCTTCTCCCGGCATTTCCTCGAGCGACGCCGAAATCTCGCGGAGCGCTTCGGCCCAGCGCGAAAGGCTGTCCGCAAGGAACAGCACATTGTATCCCATATCGCGGTAGTATTCAGCCATTGTGACGGCCGTGTAAATCGAGGCCTCGCGGGCGGCAACGGGCATGTTCGAGGTGTTGACCACGAGAACAGTCCGCTCGCGAAGAGGCCGTTTGGTCCAGGGGTCCTGCAGTTCCTCGAATTCAGCGATCATGTCCGCCATTTCGTTGCCGCGTTCGCCGCATCCGACATAGACCACGATGTCCACATCGGCGAATTTCGCCACTGATTGTTCAAGGATGGTTTTCCCCGTGCCGAAGCCGCCGGGGAAAATCGCCGTCCCTCCCCTGGCCAGGGGGAAGAGAAAATCGATGCTTCGCTGGCCCGTGATGAGCGGTTCAACGGGCGGGAACTTCCTTCGGAAAGGCCTGGCAATGCGCACTGGCCACTCATGACAGCCGGGGATCTCCCGCTCATCGGCGTAATCGCCGACTGGTTCGTCAAGACTGATGCTGCCGTCTGCGATCCTGACTATGGTCCCGGACTCGTCGGGCCCGCTCATGATGGAATGCTTGAACTGTCCCTCCTGGACCGTCCCGATGACCTGTCCGGGACGGACTTCTTCACCGCTTTTCATCACAGGAGAGAACATCCAGCGCTTCATGTAATCAAGGGCATACATTTCTCTGCCGCCGGTGATGAAGGGACCCATTTCTTCCTTAAGCCGTTCAAGGGGACGCTGCAGACCGTCAAACATACCGCCGAGGAGGCCGGGCCCCAGACGGACGGTAAGCGGCCTCCCCACGCCTTTTACCGGTTCGCCCGCCGCCAGACCGCGCGTGTCCTCGTAGACCTGGATCACGGCCTTGTCCTGTTCGATCCTCACCACTTCCCCCGTGAGCATGGCATGCCCCACGTAGACACGCTCGTATAGTTTGAGCCCTTTGAGATCGACGCTCACGGTAGGTCCTGATATGCCCAGTATTTTTCCGCTCATAGGAAAAGTCTTCCTTAAATGTCCGCTCCGGCGCCGGATATCCGGACCGGGAGATTCGATGCCGTCAAATCTTGAGCCTCACATGATAACCAATGGCCCTTCTGATGAGACGCGCTGCATAATCCTCAACCTCGGTGGGAGGTTTCACCGGCGAGGGAAGCACGAGGAGAATCCCGTTCCAGGCATGCTCAAGCTCGCGGATCCGATCTTCCGGCATGCCCGCTAGGAGGCGTTCCTCGATAATGACGAGCCCGTTATCGCCCTCGGCCATGATTTTTTTCAGCGTCTCCTCGGCCTCATCGGCCTCCGACGTATACTGCGCCACCCCGCTCAGGCTGAAACCGTACTTCACATCAGGGGGCGTTAAGAAGGCGACCTTTTTCATGGGGGTCTCTCCAGGATCTGCAGCGACATGCTACAGAGCAGCCACCGCGGGCACAGAAAAAGCCCCTCGGTCAGGAACAACTCTCTTTTCCGGCTTTCCTCCCGCTCCTGCCTTTTTCCAATTTCTCACGATTCTATTCACGACCTGATCCGCATTTTCAAGGTGCACTGCGTCCCCTGCCCTTTTTCGTACGTGGTTCTCCCTCTCGTGACCTCATCAGGGTTGCACAATTTCAGCCGCGATTGTCTCCCGCTCAAGATCCCTTCCGTAATAGAGTACACGCAGATTCATTGCTTCAATGGAACAGCGCCAGAGATAATCAAGAATAGGAGCCACACCGAAGGGGTCTCTCCCGGCCTTCCTCAGCCACCGCGTCATGCCGCGATATAACGCAAGTTCGATTGATGTCGGGTCAGGCCGATCAACGGAAACACCGGTCAGTTCTTGGATCAACGCGCACGCTCTAAGAAGGTCATCGGACTTGGCAATTTCCTGCAGTCTTGCTTCTGGGACGCTGCCTCCTGCGATAAAGGTCGGCTGCTTCGTCAGATCCAAGCGCAGAAATTTATAAAGGCTCAAAGCGTTCCGCGCGTCAATCAGCCGGGAGAAGAATTCCTTCATGAGCGGATGGAGCCTTGATCTGACTGTCTCGGCCAGATAGCGGTCCGTAAGCTGCTGCTCAACGCCGCGCAGACCCTCACTCTCCAGCGTCACGGCCAGCCCTGCATACCGCGGCGATTGGGAAGAAAAAAGCGTCTCAATCCTTGCAACGGCAGTTTTCAAATCCTCGCTGACCAGCAGAATGTCTTTCACCGTATCGGAAAGCAGACTGGTGGCGAGCAGTTCGTCAAGAGCACCGGCTTTCCTGTCCTTGAGTCGCCTGAGGCACATGAAAACTGTCCTCAGCTCTGTGTATAGAAAAAAGGGTGCGAATATCCTGCGGAGCTGCCGGTTCATCTGCTCATAAACCCAGCGATATTCCCGGACAAGCTCGGCGCCGATTGACACCGGAGATTTTATTTTGAACATGCCGTCCGGTATCGACGGTGGGGAGGCATCGAACAGTCCGGCATCAAATATCAGGCGTTTCCAGTCCCTGATCAACCGGGCCCGCCTGCCCTTGATCCTGGCCAGGAGGTATTCCGCGGGGTATCCGCGGTCAACGGGGCTGCACAGAAGCTCCATCGGACACCTCCCGGTAAACATCCTTGACCAGGAGCGGGATTATTTCGCTCCATGCCCGCTCAAGCCTTTTTTCGAGGGTATTGATGACCCTGACCGTGCTATCGGCCACCGTCGCATCCATTCCCCCGGCAATGGTCTCCACCGGAATGATTTCCGCACCGGGGAAATATTTTTGCGCCATACCGACATCGGCCGGATTGACGCGTACCAGTTTCCAAGGAAATGAGGGCAGCTCAAGCGCCAGCTTTTCAAATACAGCCGGATAGCCGTTGTCGCGAAGCCTGTGAAGTGAGGAACGGGCAATCGAGTAGAGGCGATCGGAAAGCGCCTTTTCCGCCTCTAGTCGCACTCCCCGAGCGCGGCTTCCCGCCTCCGCGAGAGCGCGCAACGCCTCTTCTCCCTCCGTGGAAGCGAGTTTATCTGCGTAGTGCTTGCGCAGATCCTCAATCTTCCCGGCCGCGGACTGCTGCAGGGCTTTTGCCTCCTGCTCGGCTTCCTGCTGGATAAGACGGACCTTCTCCTTGCCGGCAAGCCGCAGCGAATCGATCAACTCCCGGGAGCTCATCGCTATTTCACCGTGAACAGGATCATCGTCGCCACGACGAAGCCGAGAATAACCATGGTCTCGGGGATAGCAACGAGGATCACAATCGTACCAGTCAGTTCCGGTTTCTCTGCCAACGACCCGGCGCCTGCAGCGCCGATTTTTGACTGTGCCCAAGCCGTTGCCAGGGCGGTGAAGCTGATTGCCAGGGCGGCGCACAACGCGATGAGCACCTTTTCATAATTCATATAAACCTCCCTTTTCATTATTTTTTTTCAATAATGACGCGTTCTCAGAACGTCGCCATCCCGTTTTTCGGACAGCAAATTACTCTCATACCGACTCCATGACATGATTCCGAGTCTTCGAAGTCATCACCCCTGCTTCTTCAAGGGCTCAAACCTCCTCCCGCCGTGCTCCATGAATTTGCTGAAAAATTCGACATAGTGAAGCCTGAGTGAATGAATCGTGGGAGAGAAGACGCCGAGAATAATGTTAAGCAGGTGGATCAGCCCCGCGACAACGACACCGGTTACGACGTCTCCGGTCAAACCGCCGAGGTTGTTCGCCACGAATGCGAGAAGGACGGACGTGAGCCCGATGGCCATGATACGCACGTAGGAAATGATGTTCCCGATGTTCTTCAAAAGCTCCAGAGGCGCCAGCAGGCCGCCGGTAAAGAACAGGATCGGGGTCAGGAACAGGATGGTGATGATGACTGGTCTGGCAAGTATTTTGGGAAAGATACCAAAGAAGGATGCGAGAACAACGAGCAGTGCCAAGATGACGATGATGCTGAGCAGTTTATAGACTGCCTCTTTCTTTTCCTTTTTCCGGAACTCCGTAATGACGCCGAATGTCAGGCCGATCAACACGTGGGCCACCCCCACCGCCAGGGTGAAGAAAATCATCGGTACCACCGCGGTGCGGCGCTCCACGCACAGCGGTTGCAGGTGGAAGAGCCGTTCGGGCAGATCTCCAAAGAACTCTCCGAAGAGGATCCCGAAAAAAATGGTATACAGCGATGCAACTAGCAGGATGGAGGCGCCGTCTTTGATGAATTTCTGCTTCCTGAATTTCCGTTTCAGCATGAACGCGATGCCCGCAAGCAGAAGGCCGTAACCGGCATCTCCCAGGATCATTCCGAAAAAGACGGGGAAAAAGAGGCCGATGAATGGTGTCGGATCGTAGGACGTATAAACCGGCAGCGGAAGCAGGCTTGTGAAAATTTCGAACGGCTTGAAATAGGGAGGATTTTTAAGGATGATCGGCACCCGTCCAAGATCTTCCTCGCGGATTTCCTTTTCCTCCATCATGACGCTCCCGTGATAGGAATCCGCAAGGCTCTTTCTCACCATGGCAACGTCCCTTGTAGGCATCCATCCGTTGATGAAGAAGCACATGCGTGTTTCGAAGGCAGACGCGGTCGTGGAAAGAAGCGACAGCCGGTCGTCGATCCATTCACGCACGCTCCGGTAGATCGGCACCCAGCGTCGAGAAAACTGGGAAAGCATCGCATCGACCCCTTCCTTCTCCCTGATAACTTCAGCGATCCGCTTTTCGACATAGGCAATCTTTTCGGAAAAGGTCAAACTGCTGAAGGACGGTGGAAAAATGAGTTCGGGTACCTGCTCGTCGCTCAAGGTCTTTTTGACCCTGTCGGCAAGATCCTTTTCCACCGTAATGAGCCCAACGAGCGAACCGTCCTTCGCAGGCTCCGTCATAAGCTCGAATTTCCAGTCCGTGATGCGTGAGAGGGCCTCTTTCAGGCGGAGCACCATGTCGGGTTCGCGAATGGTCAGACCGATGAATTCCAAGTCCGGTGTTTCCTTGACATTGCCGAGGAGCGGTGCTAACGTCCCCAGGAAAACGGCATAGCGCTGGAGTTCGCTAAGTTCCTTCCCGAGCGATTCCTTTCGTTCATTCCGTTCCTTGGTCGTCGTAATATGCCGTTCGATGATTCCAGCTAACGTATCAATGACCGGACGCGGGTCGAGGTAACTGCTTCTGACTGGCAGTTTCGGCAAAAGGGATAGAAGCTCATTAATCTTGGCTCGAAGCTCGCTGAGAAAGGTCCTTTCCAACAGGGCTTTTTCGTCAAGGGTGTAGGTTCGGATGTCGTCCTCATGCCCCTCTTCGACAAAACCGACTGTTGCCGGCTCAACTTGGAATACACCGAGCTCCCGAAGCTTGGAGAGTACGTCCTGGAGCAGGTTTTTCGCCCCGACAATTTCTATTTTTGACATCCTGACGATCATAAGTCATCCGGGAAGGATTTTGTGGAGATTGTTCGATACCATGCCTGCGAGAACATCCTTGTCAATCTGTTTAATCCGTGCAGTCTGCTGCTCAGCGTCTGCAATGATATTCGCTGCCTTTTTTCGAGCGTCCTCAATGGCCGCTTCCCGGGATTGGCGAAAGGATGCCTGAATCTCACCTTCACTTCGCGCAAGCTCTTCTTCAATTTCTTTTTTTCGGGCATCGAGCCACGCACGCATCGTCACCCTGGAATGATCTACAGATTGCTGAATATCTTTTTCTACATCTATTATTTCCCGCAGGATGTCATTTTCCATGTTTACATTTTAGCAAATAAATTGCGTTTTCGTGTGCAAAATTTAATTGATAATATTTTTATTGTCTCGACCTATCCAGCGGGAAAGTTTGTTTTTTCCGCCAGGGGGGGATTTCTAAACATTCCTCCAACCATCCCCGGGGTTAAATATTTCTGAAATGACCCCGTCTCTGGGGTAAAATAAAAGCATCTTGAGGAAAAGGAAGCGTAAAAGTGATAAAGTTCAACGGGATAAACCATTTAGCCATGGTCACCGGCAATATCGATGAAACCATTCGGTTCTGGCGAGACCTGCTCGGGATGCGGCTGGTGGCAGGACTGGGCAAGCCGGGATACCGGCAGTATTTTTTTGCCCTTTCCGAACATGATATGGTTGTTTTCTTCGAATGGCCCGGCATCGTGCCAATAGAGGAAAAGGAGCACGGTCGGCCCATGTCAGGGCCTTTTATTTTCGATCACGTATCTTTCGGAGTTGACACCGAGGATGACCTTTGGGAGCTCAAGGACAGACTTATGGCGGCGGGCATCTGGGTATCGGAGGTGATCGACCACGGGTTCATCCATTCCATTTATTCCTTCGATCCGAACGGAATTCCCGTTGAATTTAGCCGGCCTATCGAGGGCGCCGATGTCCGCGGAAACCCTCTCATGGCGGACCGGGCACCCACCGCTGTCGCCCTTGAGGGGCCGGAACCCCTGGTCGCTAAGTGGCCGCATGTAGTAAAAGCGACCCCGAAAGAGCAAAGGACCGTCTATCCGGGGGCTGGAAGCGAGCTGTTTCATGGTAAAAAAAAGGCTTAGCGGAGAGCCGGCTCTATCCGGGGAAAAACCGTTGACGTCTGTGGCCGGAATATGGAAGAAGGGGAACGGAATCCTTCGGCTCATCGACCCTGCCCTATCAGGGTAGTCCAATGTATTTGGAAAGCCGGATGTCTACTGTCGGTGTTTATTCAGCGTCACAACTTATCATCATCGGCATGAGAGCTCAAATTCAAGGAGCGCCATGGAATACGATGTTATCATAGCCGGAGCCGGACCTGCGGGCTCAACCTGCGCGCGAATATGCGCGCAACAGGGGCTGAAAACACTACTGCTGGATCGGGACGGCTTTCCACGATCCAAGCCCTGTGCCGGAGCAGTATCCGAACAGGCGCTCAAATTCCTTGATTTCAAGCTGCCAGAGCATGTCATCGAAAAAGAATGTCTCGGCATCCGCGTGCATTATCAGCGCCGTTTTGTGGAAATTAAACGGGATCAGCGGTTCGCTGTTCTGGTCAACAGAAGGGATTTCGACTCAATCCTGGTCAACAAAGCAATCGAAGCGGGCACGCGTTTTCTAACAGGCGAACAGGTCGTTGCAATTCAGGACAGACGAGACATCGTTGAAGTCTCCACCGGGACGCAATCGCACCAGGGAAAATTTCTTATAGGAGCTGACGGCATTCACAGCCGCGTCGCGCAAGCCATGCGGCCATCCCTGCGCAAGGATGAGATTGCCATTGCACTGGTGTGTCAAGTCCCCGCCGATGACCGGGAAATCAGCAACAGGCTGGGCAAAACGCTGAATCTTTATTTCGGCGAAGCGCCCGTGGGATATGGCTGGCTGTTTCCCCACCGGGGATACTATTCTATCGGGATTGCCGGACTCGCCTCACGCTTTTCAAAACCCCGCGAAGCGTTGACGGATTTATCGCATGCTCTTCATCTCAAGCTCCCCCGAATCGAGGGTCATTTCATCCCCTTGGGGGGTATCCAAAGAGCCATTGCCCGGGGGAGATTGCTGCTTGCAGGAGATGCGGCGGGATTTGCCGATCCCTTCCACGGAGAAGGGATCGCTTATGCGATTCTCTCGGGCAAACTGGCGGCACAAGCGCTCAGCGAAACGGTTGGAGGGGGAAAATCTCCGTCCTTCGCAGTTTCTCGCTATTGCAGCGAAACCAGCAGGCTGATCACCGATCAACTGCGCATTGCGCTGCGCATGGCATACCAGTTCGAGAGGCATCCGGACCTCTTCGTGCGCATATTTTTGGACCACCCCGAGGCCCTTCGGCGATACCTGGATATCCCCGCAGGCAGGAGCGATTACCGGAGCTTTCAGCGATGGATTCTTACCCACTTACCCCTGCTGCTTTTTCCCGGCTCGCGCAAGGAGACAGCGGTGCATAATCAATACTAAGCGTCCGACCTTCCAATCCCATAGAGCGGCTCTTTTATCGATTCCCCCCTGCAAACGGGGCATTTCCCCGGTTTTTTCATGCGGTCGCGCTTTGAGAACGAGAACCCGCATCTTTTGCACTCTGCGGGTCTTATGAGAAAACGGCGCCCCGATGATGCAAGCGTTTTCCGGATGTGTTCGAGATGGCCGTAAACTTCACGTTCCGGGATCTTCACGGCAGCAGAAAGGTCTTTTGCCGAGCAAAACCCCTTCTCAAGCTCCTGTAGAATCCCGTGCCTGACAGTGTCGTACAATGATGGCGGCACAACGGATTCTTTCGGTTTTATTTTCATGGGCGGTTTTCTTCCGGCGTCATGGCACGAAATGCGGGGGGAATCTTTGTACCAATGCAACCGTACAGGTGCTTTTGCCGGATATCGTGGTTGAATAACCTTTCGATGACAGAGGCAGTCCCGGGCAGGCTGGAATGAAGCCTGGAGCAGATCATTGCCTCGCTAGAACGAAGCGATCCATTTCATTCATGTGAGCAGCAGCTGATTCTCTTTCGACCTGCTCTCGCCAACGCTCGAAACGTAAATCGCGGGTCTCCCGAGCACGGGGCACTTGGATTCGCAGATGCCGCAGCCGATGCAGAGTTCGAGGTCCACATGGGGCTGCTGGACGACGGTGATCATGCCCCTGCGGTCCCGCACAGCGACTTTTTCAAACCAGACGGCTTTCTTCGGCGTGGGACATACTTCCTCGCACATGATGCACGGTCTTGCCTGCGCCCACGGAAGACATCTGCCCTTGTCAATCATTGCGAGACCGATCTTGATCTTTGCCTTCTCTTCGACTGTCAGCCGTTTGATCGCACCGGTGGGACAAACCTGACCGCAGAGCGTGCACCGAGCTTCGCAATAACCGATACGCGGCACCAGCATAGGCGACCACATGCCCTCGAGGCCGGCTTCGAGGAGTGTAGGCTGAAGGCCGTTCGTAGTGCAGACTTTCATGCACTCACCGCACTTGACACACCGCTTCAGGAATTCTTTTTCTTCCAGCGCTCCCGGCGGCCGTAAGAGCACGGGGTTGCCGGAGTTTGTCCTCGAAAGAGGCGTGATGCGCAGCAGCGGTACGCTCACGATGCCGCCGAGAGCGGAGGTGATAATGCGCCGCCTGCTCAGATCCATGGTAGCTGCCGCCTTTTTCCCGATGAACCCGAAACTTACGGCATTCTGGGGGCAGATGTCATCACAGTTCCTGCAAACAAGGCATTCCGCATCGCGCCAGTTCTCCCTGGCATCAGGCTGGGCGTTTCCCTGGCACACGGTGGCGCAGGCGCCGCAGGAGGTGCAGCCCTCGCTCACGGACCGCTTCAGGAGGGAAAACCGGGAGAGAATCCCGAGGAACGCGCCGAGGGGACAGAGATACTTGCACCAGAACCGTTTCTCGATGAAATTAAGGCCGAGAACCAGAAAGAAGATGGTGCCGAGAAGCACGCTCTGATTATAGAATGACTGCTCGAAACTGAGCACTGTCTTTTTCATCACTGAGTATACCGGTTCCGAAAGACCGGCAATGCCGAAAGGATTCGCATTATAAAGAGCATCAAAGACCGATCGGACACCGTAATTGAAAACCGGGTAGACGCTGACGGATAACGAGCGGATAACGAAGGACAGGGGGTCCATGACGCCGACAGGCTGAAGCGTGAACAGGGCTGATGCCAGGATGGCGATCAGGATGTAGTATTTCAGGCGGTACCAGTCCTCATACATCCCCACAGGCCGTTTCTTACGTATCGATCCTACAAGGTTGTTCAATGTTCCGAGTGGACAAACCCAGCCGCAGAATACCCTGCCGAAAAGGATAGTGACGACGATCGTGACGAGGGATAGGGCGAAAGCCTTGGCCACCGCATGGGCCGACAGGAGCGTTGTTGCAAGGATGAGCGGATCGAAATCAAGAAAAAGACGGACCGGATAGCCGAGGTCGTCGTTTCCCTTGGACTCGGTCTGTATGAACAGGAAGAGGAAGAGCAGCAGGAAGAGGCCTTGCGTTATCCTGCGCATATTTTGCGCTGAGGGTTTAAACATACACGCCTGGCAATTTCAACATGCAACGCATATTTTAACACCTTCAGGTTATCGGCACTAGAGGGATTTCCCGGAAAAAGAGCTGGCTTGAACAATTTTAAAAAAACGTTTTGTTGTTTGCATCGCTTGTCAGATATCCAGCGGGCCTTTGTTTCCTTCAACATTCTGCCCAGAACGCAATGGGTATAGCTCCGGAAGTGGGGCTGAGCTTCTGGCAAAGCCCACCGTCTTTAACTACCAGGATTCCGCGCGCATCGCAGAAATCATCGGCTAGATATTAATTTTTTTGATTTTCAGTCTTTCCAAATTCATTTGCCCCAGCCCCATCTTGTGGCCAAGGGTAACATAACCGAGGTCGCCTCCCTTCATGCCGAAGAGCGTGGCTCCATAGGAATCGATCGCGACCTGGTCCACTCCGACGATGACCGTATCGAGTTTTTTTACGTCAGCAAGATTTCCTCCCTGAGGACCGTTGGCAGTGAGAATGCGCACGGCGTCGAGGACGGTGAGTGTGGGCTTGACTTTGGTCGATAGATCCACGAGGCTCGCGTCCAACTTCTGATGGATCTGGCGACGCAGGCCTCCCATGATCCCCATCCAGTTCTTCATGGACATCGTCAACTTAGCAAGTCCATGATGCTTTGCGATCGGGATATTGATCACTTTGTCCGCCTCAAATATCTCTGTGTAAAGCGGCCAGGACTTGAGTGTTTCTCCTTTAATGTCCATGTCTTTGAATTTTCGTTCGTCCACATAGCTAACGTCGGCCCCCAACGCTCCTGCGGCAGGAGCTATTCCGCTCTGGACATAGCAGCGCCGCGGATCGTTCACGGGACGGTCGAAGACCCGCACTTTTTTGGCGCCTGCTTCAAAGCACAGTTTGACCACTGTTGCGACTACGTCCGGATTCGTGTTCCCTGCCTGTTCAGGTGTCCGGTCCCATCCGATGTTTGGTTTGATCACCACAACATCGCCGCGGGATATAAACTTTCCAATCCCGCCCATGACATCGATTGCGGCTTTCACGATTCTTGCTGGTGAATCACCGTGTACCACGGCGAGGTCAGGCGGCATCGCTGCTTCGGCCGGCACCGCGAGGAGGTCCAGACCGGCAGGAAGAGTCATCCCGATGCCGGTTAACGCCGTCAGTTTCATGAATGTTCGCCGATCCATATGCCCTCCAGAAAGAAGAAGTACGTTCTGGTGATAGCCCGCTGCTACCTGAACTTACCAATGATATAGACAATGAGGCTAATGATGATACTGAGAATGATGCTCAGTCCCAGGGGCAAGTAGAATGTAAAGTTTTCCCGTTTGATGAAGATATCGCCGGGAAGCTTTCCAGGAAAAGAAAATCTCTGGAGACCGAGCAGAACGAGGCCGATTACGACCAGAACGGCCCCCAGGAGAATCAATGATTTCCCTATTTCTCCCATAGTCAAAAAAGTTGCCATTCCAGACAGGCTGGAGTGGTGTAAAAAAAGAAAAACATGTTCTGGTACAAGACTACCGCGTTCTACCCGGTGAAAAAATCGAGGATTTTCCCTACGGTTGCTCGCATTTCCCGGCGCGGGACGATCATATCGATCATGCCGTGCTCCAGCAGGAACTCTGCCCGCTGAAATCCCTGTGGAAGCTGCTGTTTAATCGTCTGCTCGATTACGCGGGGGCCGGCGAAACCGATGAGGCTCTTAGGCTCGGCAATGATGATGTCACCGAGCATGGCGAAGCTCGCGGTAACACCGCCGAAGGTGGGATCGGTCAGCACTGAGATGAAGGGAAGCCCCGCCTCGCCAAGCCGTGCCACGGCAGCCGAAGTTTTGGCCATCTGCATGAGGGAGAGGATGCCTTCCTGCATGCGCGCGCCGCCCGATGAGGCAACCGACACGAAGGGGGTTCTTTTTTCGATTGCCCGTTCAACGGCCCGCGCGATCTTCTCGCCCACAACAGAGCCCATGCTCCCGCCCATGAAGTTAAAGTCCATGATAACCACTGATACCGGCTTGCCCCCGATCCTTGCCTCTCCCGATATGATCGCATCCTTGAGCCCCGTTTTCTTGCGGCTACTCTTGAGTTTGTCCTTATAATCCTTGAACGACAGGAAATCCTTTGGCGACAGGCCGTCCTCCACCTCGAGAAAGCTGCCTTCGTCCACTATGAAGGGCAGCCGTTCGGACGCGGAAATACGGAAGTGATAGTCGCATTTGGGGCAAACCTTGAAATTCTTTTCCACTTCCTTGCGGTAAATGATTTCCTTGCAATTGTCGCATTTGATCCAGAGCCCCTCGGGAATCTTTATTTTTTTTGCGGGAGCTTCCGGCGTTGCGCCTTCAGGTCGTTCTTTTTTAAACCAGGCCATCCTTCTCCTTCTATCTTATAACATTGAACATTGTTCTGTGAACTCTTATCGCCGTTCTTGTTCAGAAGTTATACGTCTTCCCTTCCTCCAACACCTTTATGTTTTTCCGGCCCAGAGCAGCCAGTTCACTAATCACTTTCTTTTTGTGTACCGGTTTGATGTGATAAATGTAAATCGGCACCTTCCTGTCGACTTTTGCTTTTGTGAGGTCGTCATGGAGCTGCCGCGGTGTAAAGTGACCGCTCGCATTGGCAATGCTGTCGAGACTGTTCGGGAACGATGTATCGACGATAATCGCAGAGAGGTTTTTTGCTTTCGCTGCTTCCTTCCAGAGCTTCTCGTTCGGCCCCGTATCGGCGCTATAAAGGAAGGAAGAATTTCCGTCACTTACCAGGAAGCCGACGGCAGGAACGGGATGGTTCATGGGAATCGCCTTGACTTTCAGCCCAGCGACGCTCACGACTTTGCCCGGCGACATCGATGCATAGGCCAGCACCGGATTTTTTGGCGTCGGAATTTTGGTAAAATCGGGCCAGATGATGTTGTTCATCAGGTGTTTTTTGATCGCGGCTATCACTTCCGGAATCGCATGGATTATTACCGGCTTCTTGATGCGGCCGATAATGTTGTCCGCCAGAAACAGCGCTGATTTAATGTGATCGAGGTGGGTATGGCTGATGAGGACATCGGTGATTCTGCTTTGTGCCTCGATAGTCAAGGCTGCGGTGATCGTACCGGCGTCCAGCATCATGACATCATTGACGAGGAAACCCGGGGGCATGTGTCCAATTGCCTCGGAGCCGGAGCAACCCAGTATTTTTACCTTCATCCACCCTCCTTGACACACCGAATGCTGTGGCGAACGCATGCCGACGACAATTACTTCAACTCCACCAGATCATACACCAGAACGGGCTTCTCTTTTGCTTTGACGGGGGACGGAATCGAGCTCCGTAGCTTGGACGATGTCCTTGATCTTTTCATAGGTGTATTCGGATATGATGATATGATTATTATCCTTCCTTGTCAAGCCTTCCAGGCGCGCGTGTCCTTCCAGGTGCGCGTGTCAGGCGCGCGCCTAAATTGACGTTGTCCTCTATCGCCTTTACCTTCTGCACCTCGAGGAACTGGACATTCATAAGATGCAGCGCCGAAAGCACAGTCGCGACGATCAGCACAACCGCAGTCCCCGCTCGGTTGCCCGTCACTTGTTTGATCTCAACTCCGCGCTAGGGGTTCAGGCTGTCGTTCTCCTTCGGGCTAAACCATTTCACCGAATATTTCCCGCATTTCCAGATAGCGCAGAAGCTTGTCAGCCTGGTCCTGGCTCCTGATGAGCACTTTGTCTCCCGAAACCTCGAGAATCCGCACACTGGCAAGCTTCTCCAGGATTGACCGCGCTAACGGTCCTTCGATGCCCGCCAGGCCAGCCAGCTCTTCAATTGTCAGCGCAAATGCGCCGCCCTTCTTCTGATCCCTGACCTGTTTCGCGAGGATGCTGACGAGTCGGCTCGTGTTGTCCTTGATCATGAGGGATTCCATCTGGTCGTTGGCCTCGCGCAGACGGTCGGCCAGCCGTTTGATGAATCGTACGGCAATCTCCGCATTCCCACGGATAAGCGTATCGAAGGTCTTCCGGTCAATAACCAGCATGTCGCAGGCGTCAAGCGTTTCGGCTGTCGCGGAGCGGGGCTTGTCGTTCAGGATGGACATCTCTCCGAAGAATTCCCCCTTTCCAAGGGTTGCGAGGGTCTTCTCGACTCCGCGGATCCGTTTGCTGATCTTGACCCGCCCGGTCTGGATGATGAACATCTCATCACCGCGGTCTCCCTCCTGAAAGAGCACTATATTCGCGGGAAATTTTCTCCCAAACCGGGCAAATAGCTGATTCTGGATGTCGGCCACGAAGTCCCCCTTTCTTTGCAAATGTGCTTGCTGATCCTGGGAGTTTGTCCTGAAAAAACAGCTCTGGCACAAGAAGCCTAAAACTTCTTCAGCGGTCGCTTCTCGCGAATCTATTTACCTCGTCCAGCGAGGACACCCTGTTTAAGTGCCTTAACGAACGCCACGGTCCGGCTGACAAGCTCGGGCGAATTGATATTCTCTTCCATGACCTTCACAAGCGCGCTGCCCACGATCACGCCGTCAGCCCCCCAGCGTGCAATCTGCGATGCCTGATCCGGCGAGGAAATGCCGAATCCGACGGCTACCGGCTTGTCCGTGACGGACTTGATCCTCCTGAGCGATCCCTCGACAGAACCATGAATGCCGGCGCGGGCGCCAGTCACTCCAGTGAGCGAGACATAATACAGAAAACCCTGGGTGACCCTGCATACGAGCTTGATCCGCTCCTCGGTGCTCGTGGGTGCAAGAAGAAAAATCACGTCCAGCCCCGCTTTTTTTGCAAGGGGAATCAGCGTGCCTGCCTCTTCGGGAGGAAGATCGGGCAAGATGATCCCGTCCAGGCCGGCTGCTGCAGCTTCGTTCACAAACCGCTCCTCCCCGTAGTGAAAGATCAGGTTGTAGTAGGTCATAACAATGAGCGGTATCGTACTGGTCTTCCGCACGGCGGCTACCAGGCCAAGAACATCGGCAATGCTTGTATGATTCATCAGCGAGCGTATTGCGGCCTTCTGGATCGTAGGGCCGTCCGCCAGAGGATCGGAAAAAGGTGCGCCGACTTCGATGATGTCACAGCCCGCCTGCTCCATCTCGAGTATCAGCGTTTTCGACGTCTCGAGGTCCGGATCACCGGCCATGATGTAAGGAATAAGCGCCGCCTCATTCTTTTTCTTCAGCCTGTTGAAGGTATTCTTTATTCTCGACATATGCCCCGGCTTTGATTCGTGATTTTAAACAGTGTCTTTGCACTCACAGATCCACTCCTTTGATCTTCGCCACCTGCATAACGTCCTTGTCACCGCGGCCCGAGAGGTTCACGATGACAACTTTGTCCCTTCCGAGCGTCGGAGCCAGTTTCAGGCAATAAGCGATCGCGTGCGCGCTCTCGAGCGCCGGGATGATGCCTTCGAGGCGGGACAAGAGGTCGAATGCCTCCATGGCCTCCTCGTCGATTGCGTAGGTGTATTCAATGCGCCCGGTATCGTGATACATCGCATGTTCGGGGCCGACGGCGGCGTAATCGAGGCCCGCGGAAATGGAATGGGTCATCTCGATCTGGCCGTGGTCGTCCTGAAGCACAAAAGTCTTGCATCCCTGCAGCACACCGAGGGACCCGCCGGCGAAGCGCGCCGCGTGTTTTCCCCGCTCGATGCCCAGTCCGCCCGCCTCGATACCGTACATCCTGACCGAGTCATCATGCAGGAACTCGTGGAACAGACCCATGGCATTCGATCCGCCGCCTACGCAGGCGATAAGAGCATCTGGGAGTTTTCCCTCGAACTTCAGAACCTGCTTCTTTGCCTCGTGGCCGATGACAGACTGGAAATCGCGTACCATCATCGGAAACGGATGGGGGCCGAAGACGGTTCCCAGCACGTAATGCGTATTCGCCACGTTCGTGATCCAGTCGCGCATGGCTTCATTGATGGCGTCCTTAAGTGTTTTACTGCCAATGTCAACGGGCCTCACTGTCGTGCCCAGGAGCTTCATGCGGAAAACGTTTAATGACTGGCGCGCCATATCGTCGGTGCCCATGTATACTTCACAGTCAAGCCCGAATATGGACGCCGCTGTGGCCGTGGCAACCCCGTGCTGGCCCGCACCCGTCTCGGCCACCACGCGGGTCTTGCCCATGCGCTTCGCAAGAAGAGCCTGTGCCAGGGAATTATTGATCTTGTGTGCGCCTGTATGGCAGAGGTCTTCGCGCTTGAGATAAATCCTGGCACCGCCAAGATGCTCCGTAAGCCGCTTCGCGAAATAAAGCGGTGTCGGCCGGCCGATGAATTCACGGAAATAAAAATCAAGCTGGGCCTGAAACGCTTTGTCTTTCTTTGCCGCAAGATATGCGGCTTCAAGCTCAATTAGTGCCGGCATAAGCGTTTCGGGTGCGAACTTGCCGCCGTAAATGCCAAAGTGCCCTTTCTTATCTGGAGTGATCATTGCCGTGCAGCCCTCCGGACCTCGGCGATAAACTTCTTGATCTTAGCATGATCTTTGATCCCTTTCTCTTTCTCCTTCTCCACTCCACCCGCTACATCAACTCCGTAGGGCTGCACAAGTTTCACCGCTTCAGCCACATTTTCCGGTGTGAGGCCGCCGGCAAGGATCACTTTGCCGAATGTTTTGGCGACCACCGCAAGATGCCAGTCGAACGTGACCCCTGTCCCGCCGCGAACGCCGTCGCGGTAGCTGTCGAGCAGAAACGCACCCACGTGATAATGGGCCATATTCTTAAGGCTTTCCTTGTCCTTAACCTGGAATGCCTTGATGACTCGCGCGCCGAACCGCTGGCAGAACTCCGGGCTTTCATCACCGTGGAATTGGAGCGCTTGCAGACAGGCCAACTGCTGGATTTCCCGGATTTTCTCTTCGCGCTCGTTCACGAAAATGCCGACGGGCATGACGAAGGGGGGCAGCTGGGCAATAATCTCCGCTGCCTTCTCGGGCTCGATACAGCGCGGACTTTTTTTGTAAAAATTGAACCCTAGCGCATCGGCGCCGGAATCAGCCGAAGCGAGCGCATCATCAAGATTGGTTATACCGCAGATTTTTATTTTGATCATAACGCCCTCATATCAGGTCCAAATATCAGAATCAAACATTGATTCAAGCCAATAAAACCAAACGGCCAATGCCGCAGCTCCCCCCGCGACTTCCCTCGGACTTCCCGCTTTATAATTTGGTCTTCCTTTGACTCTTGCCCAGAAGTTCCTTCGTTTTTTCCCCGATGTCTTTTTCCTGCATCAGGCTCTCACCGACGAGAATCGCGTCCAAACCCGCTTTTTCGAGCATCACCACGTCATCCCGGGTTTTGATGCCGCTCTCGCTCACGACGATCCGGTCGTCAGGAATATCCTTTAAAAGATCGAGCGTCGTCTGCAAACTCACGGTAAAAGTCGCGAGATCGCGATTGTTTATTCCCACGAGCATCGCTCCCGCAAGGAGAGCTTTGTCCAGTTCCTTGTAAGTATGGGACTCCACCAGGACATCGAGCCCCTGTCTCTCCGCGATTCCGAGAAAGTCGACAATCTGCTGCTTTTCCAGGCAGGCGGCAATCAGCAGCATCGCATCAGCCCCCGCGGCTTTTGCTTCAAATATCTGGTACTCATCAATAATAAAATCCTTGCGAAGTAGCGGCAGTCCCACGGCTTTCCGGATCAGGCCGAGGTACTCCAGTTCGCCCTGAAAAAATTTCTTCTCCGTGAGGACGGACAGGCACGAGGCTCCCGCTTCCTCGTATACGCGCGCGATCTTGACTGGTTCGAAGTCCTCGCGGATCACGCCCTTTGAGGGTGAGGCCTTCTTCACTTCCGCGATGAGGTGAATCCCCGTTCCCTCGGAAAGGGCCTCTCTAAAACCTCGCGTCGGCCCGGTATCAGCTGCCCTAGCTTTTATACTGGACAAGGAGGATCGGCGCTTTGTTGCCGCAAGTTCCCCTTTCTTGTTAGCAATGATGTCGTCTAAAATCATAAAGAGTGTTTTCGCATGGCCGTTTATTACTATTTGCCCCGTGACCCTAGGACTTATTCGTGAACGCTTTCATCTGTTGCAGCTTTCCCAATGCGGCTCCTGAATCTATGGATTCGACGGCAATCCTGATTCCTTCCGGCAAATTACGGGCCTTACCCGACGCGGCAAGACCGGCTGCAGCATTCAGCAGCACAATATCTCGATGAAAACCTTTTTTCCCCTTCAGCACATCCAAAGTTATTATCGCATTGTCCTTCGCATCCCCGCCCCTCAGATCATCTTTGCTCGCTGTTGCCATGCCGAAATCCGACGGGTGGAGGTAATAGTCCTTCACCTTTCCGGCAGCGAACTCCGATATTTTGGTCCTGTCGGTGTTGGTGATCTCATCGAGGCCGTCCATGCCGTGAACCACAAAAGCATGAATGGCCCCGAGATTCCCGAGGGCCTGAGCAAGAGGCGCCGTCAGGTCCGCTGCATAGACACCCATGATCTGGGACGTCACTTTTGCGGGATTGGTAAGTGGTCCCAGGATATTGAAAATGGTCCGGATGCCGATTTCCCTCCGTGGTCCGATGGCGAACTTCATTGCCTGGTGCATGAGGGGCGCGAACAGGAAAGCAATGCCCGTTTCTTTCAAGCATTCTTCAACCCGGTGCGACGGAATCTCGATATTGACGCCAAGCGCCTGAAGTACATCTGCGCTGCCGCTCTTACTCGAAACCGAGCGGTTGCCGTGCTTTGCAACGGCCACTCCCCCGCCGGCGACAACAAAGGCCACAGTGGTGGATACATTGAAGGTATGCGCCATATCGCCGCCAGTGCCGCAGGTGTCTACCTGGTACTTCGCATCGAGTTTGATCGGCACGGCCTTCTCGCGCATCACCCGAGCCGAACCGGTTATCTCGTCAACCGTCTCGCCCTTGATCCGCAGGGCAGTGATATAGGCGGCGATCTGCGCGTCGGTCGCCTCGCCCTGCATGATCTCGCGCATCACGACCTCGGCCTCGGTTTCGGTGAGATTGATGTTGGCAACAACCTTTGCAATTGCTTCTTTGATCACAAATACCTCGCGGTCAGCACATTTCCGGGAAAAGCAACGAAAACCACGGGAGCTTTGCCCACACGGGCTTCACCTCATAGATAATGCATTATTGTGGTTCAAGCAGTGAAATATCCGTTTGTGCGGCGCAGCCGCACCCGTTTATCGTGGTTAACCATCACAGCTTCAGAAAATTCTGGAGCAAATTTTTTCCCACTCCCGTCAGGATCGACTCTGGATGGAACTGCACGCCCTCGAGCTTATGCTGCTTGTGGCGGACTCCCATGACTATGCCGTCGTCGGTCCAAGCGGATATTTCGAGGACCGCCGGCATGGTCTCCCGCTTGATGATGAGCGAGTGGTACCTGGTTGCCTCGAAGGGGTTGGGCAGACCTGCGAAGATGGTCCTGCCGTCGTGATGAATCATCGACGTCTTGCCGTGCATAAGGTAGGGTGCGCGAATCACGTCCCCGCCGAAAGCGTCTCCGATGGACTGATGTCCCAGGCAGACCCCAAGAATTGGTATTTTCCCGGTAAAATGCCTGATCACGTCGATCGAAATTCCCGCCTCTTTCGGCGTACACGGCCCGGGCGAAATCACGATACGGTCGGGATTCATGTTCTCGATCTCGGCAACCGTGATTTTGTTGTTCCGGTATACTTTCAGGTCCTGGCCCAGTTCTCCAAAATATTGGACCAGGTTGTAGGTGAAGGAATCGTAATTGTCAATCATTAATAACATTGAGAGCCTCTCTACATCAAATTCAGTTCTACGTCAGCGGTTAACCGTCCAGAGTAAAGAGAATTCAAACCAGCTGCAGGATATCCCTTTGTGTGCCTTCCCCTCTGAACTGCCGTTTAATCCAGCCCCTTCTCCGCCATCTCCACGGCGCGCATCATGGCCGTGGCCTTGTTCACCGTTTCCTGGTATTCAGCGGCAGGATCGCTGTCCGCGACCACCCCGCCGCCGGCCTGGATATAGGCCACATTGTTTTTGATCACGAGCGTCCGTATGGTGATGCAAGTGTCCATATTTCCGGAAAATCCGAAATATCCGACGGCGCCAGCGTAGGGTCCTCGCTTCGTGGGCTCCAGTTCGTCGATGATTTGCATGGCCCTGATCTTCGGAGCGCCTGATACCGTGCCAGCCGGAAAACACGCCCGAATGACGTCATAGGCGTCGTTTTCCGCAGATAATCTGCCGAGCACATTCGACACGATATGCATAACATGCGAGTAGCGCTCAATCACCATGAGTTCGCTTACCTTTACGCTTCCCGGCTCGCTCACCCTCCCCACGTCATTCCGCCCCAGGTCCACAAGCATGATGTGCTCAGCCCGCTCCTTGGGGTCCGCGAGAAGCTCCTTGGCAAGCGCCTCATCCTCTTCCTCGTCAGTCCCGCGACGCCGCGTGCCCGCTATGGGGCGGAGATCGATCCGGTTTCCTTCGAGCCTTACCATCACCTCAGGCGAAGCGCCGACAACAGTTGTATCGCCGCACCGGAGAAAATACATATACGGCGATGGATTAATCAGACGGAGAGCGCGATAAATTTCATATGGTTCTACGGAGATATTCGTCTGGAATCGCTGGGACGGAACGACCTGGAAAATATCACCCGCCTTGATATATTCTTTTGCCTTGAGCACCGCCTGTTCATACTGCAGCTGGCCAAAGTTCGACGTCAGCGTATGATCCTGTGACCTCGATTTCCCTTTGCCCCTTGACCCCTGAACTGTAATCCCGGCTTTCAGTTTCCTGACCAGGCTGTTAATCTTCTTTACGGCTTCCCGGTATGCGGCCTCGACAGACCTTCCCTTGACATGGGCGTTCGACACGACCTTGATCATATGAGTCACGTTGTCGAAAACCACGAGCGTGTCGGTAATCATAAAGAATATGTCGGGGGTGTCCAAGCCCGCTTTTTCCCGCCCGGGCAGTTCTTCAAAAAAGCGGACAACGTCATACCCCATGAATCCTACCGCTCCGCCAAAAAACCGCGGCAGGGAGGGATCAGGAACCGGCCGGTATTCAGACAGGACCTTTTTGACCACTTCGAGGGGATCCCGTTCAAATGCAACCTTTGCGGTCTTGCCGCTTTGGACGATCTCGGCTATCCTGTCAAAGGTCCTAACAATGACCGAGGGCCTGCTCCCCAGAAAGGAATAACGTGCCCATTTCTCGCCGCCTTCCATACTTTCGAGCAGGAAGGAATGCCGCTTGTCGTCGATCTTTTGGAATGCTGATACCGGTGTTTCCCGGTCCGCCAGAATCTCGCGGTACACGGGAATCAGATTGCCTTTTTTTGCTTTTTGTTTGAATTCTTCCAGAGAAGGCTGGAACATAAAACTCCTTGCAAAATAAGCGAATTACGTACTATACCAGATAATTTCCAGAAGTGTCAATCAGAAAGACTGGAGGGGGGACTGCATGTTCCCTTTGAGTAGGGAAATACCCCTTTTTTCCCCGGGTCGCCTAGCCGGCCAGTTCATGAATCTCGCCATAATTCTGCGACCTCAGGGAGGTCTCGACGGGGTTCGTCATTTCATCGGCCAGGCGAAACAGGTGCGTGATAGTGCTCCGGAAGAGGATTTCCCGTTCTTGCACCTGACTGATATTAAGAAGGCGAGAAACTAATCAGCACGACCGGTACCGAAACGATCAACGCCATCTCAGACTCATCGACGAGCGGTGTTTGAGAAAAGCGCTTGTGAACGCCGGGGAAAAGTCCCTTCGAATAGAAAGGGCTACGAACAGAATTTTCGCTCCAAGCAGACGAATCGGGCAAGACCTGGCAGGAACCTACTCCCTGATCTTCCTCATCAACCAAGCCATGTTTTTGCCCAGGTTCTTCATGGTCTGAACGCCTTCGACATCATTGTTCACCTCTCCCGGTTGGCGCCCGATGCCCAGGTTCCAGTAGCTCGATCCCGGAATGATCATCTCATTGATCGAGAAAAAATAGTTGAGCGAGTTAAAAACATGAATGCCGCCGGCGCGCCTGACCGCCACAACAGCCGCGCCCACTTTGCGTTTATACAATCCATCGTTCGCGCGCCCGACCATGCCGCATCGTTCAATCAGGGCCTTCATATTCGCGGACACATCAGCAAAGTAAGTCGGCGAACCCAGAAGGATGCCGTCCGCCTCGATCATCTTCTGAATACATTCATTGATGATGTCTTTCTCTACATTGCAGCGCATATTTTTCTTTTCAAAGCACTTAAAGCAGGCAATGCATCCTGAGACCGCTTTTCCAGCGAGCGGATACACCTCCGTTTCGATTCCCTCCACCTTCAGTTCATCAAGGACGAGGTTTAAAAGGACCGACGTATTCCCGTCTTTTCGCGCGCTTCCGTTGTATGCTATGACCTTCATACCGTTACCTCCCAGAGCAATAAAAAATTTATAACACCCTATTTATAAAGTGTATACCATATCCCCCTCTTTTTGGAAAAGGAATTTTTGAACAGCAAGGGTGTCTCGTCTCAAGAAACAGCTTTACAACACGGCTCAGTGCCACTAAAATATGCATGAGGCAACAATGATCGAGTTGAAGAATGTTAGCAGGATCTATCTGCACGGTACGAGAGAGATCCGAGCCCTCCAGAATATTACTATCGTCATCAAGGCGGGAGAGTTTCTCTCTGTCACGGGCGCGTCAGGATCGGGCAAAAGCACGCTCCTGAACCTCATCGGCGGACTGGACCGGCCCACTCATGGCGAGGTGTACATCGATAACATGCCACTTCACGGCATTTCCGATGACGAACTCACGCTGCTCCGCCGCAGGCGCGTGGGATTCATCTTCCAGTTCTTCAACCTCCTTCCCATCCTGACCGCCGCTGAAAACGTGGGTCTCCCCCTCTTGCTCGAAGGCATTCCCTTCTCAAAGGTGAAACCCGGGGCGGAAGCCCTGCTACGGAAGGTCGGCCTCTCAGGCCGCACTGAACATCGTCCCGAGCAGCTCTCCGGCGGCGAGATGCAGCGTGTAGCCATCGCACGGGCGCTGGTCACCAATCCCACCGTGCTGCTGGCAGACGAGCCCACCGGCAACCTGGACTCGCACACGAGCACGGACATACTCAACCTGTTGAAAAGCCTTCACGCGGAGGGACAGACCATCGTGATGGTGACCCATGACCCCAAAGCAGCGTCCTTCGGAACCCGCACCATTATGCTCAAAGACGGAAGCATTGCCGAGGACAGAGTCGTATGACTGTTTTGCCTCGAAAAGGCACAAAAACGTGTAGGCTACATGACAGACAATTTTGCAAATTTATTGCATCCTTGTGGCTCAACAATCACCATTCTCCTGTTTAGAAGTGTATATTCGGGTTATGATGAACCTGCTCAATTTGCTCAAACATATTAGTGTCAGGCGCATCCAGCTCCAGAAGGTTCACACCGTCATGACCGTGGCAGGCATCTGTCTCGGGGTGGCCGCTATTATCTCAATAGGCATCGTCAACAAGAGCGTGCTGCGTTCCTTCGAAGACACGATCAATCGCGTGACGGGACGCGCAGCGCTCCAAGTCACCGGAGCCGCGTCCGGGTTTCCTGAGAGCATGCTCGAACGCGTGCAGAACATTCCCGGCGTGGAGTACGCGGTTCCGGTGATTGACACCCAGGGAATCCTTGTGGGCGCCAAGGAACAATCGCTCATGATCCTCGGCGTCGATGTGCTCCAAGACAGCAACATCCGCGAATACAAGCTCTCGGACGAGAACGCCGACATCCCGGACCCGCTCCTGTTCCTTGCGCGTCCCGACTCGATCCTTCTGACCCGGGAACTAGCGGACCGGGAGGGTATCAAACTCGACCAGACAATACGGGTCCAAACCGTTCGCGGCATTAGGACATTCCGCGTGCGGGGGCTTCTGAATCCCGAAGGGCCGGCGAAAGTCGCGTCCGGCAACATTGCAGTCATGGACTATCCGGCGGCTCAAATGGCCTTTGGCAAGGAAGGCCGGATCGACCGGATCGATGTAAGCCTTCTCAAAAACGAGGGTCTCGATGTCGTACGTGAGCGCATCCGCAAAGCACTCCCGGAAGGCTACAACGTAGTAACGCCGGAAGGCAGAACCAGACAGGTCGAATCCCTCGTCTCCCGCTTCCAGAAAAATATCAACCTCATCAGCTTCATCGCCGTGTTCGTGGGAATGTATCTTATTTATAATGCCGTTTCCATATCGGTGGTCCAGCGAAGAAAAGAGATCGGAATCCTGCGCGCCCTCGGCGCGACACGTGGTGAAATCATTGCGCTCTTCATGAGTGAGACCTTCTTTATGTCCATGATCGGTTCGGGGCTGGGTCTAATCCTCGGCATCTTCTTTGCCCGGTCGGCGCTCGGGACGGTGGGAGAGGCAGTTTCTGAGCTGTATGTCAGAACATCGGTCAACAGCGTAGTGGTATCGTGGACCGATCTTGCACGCGGTTTCCTGGCCGGCATCGCCGCGAGCCTTGCCGCCGCGCTCTTCCCGGCCCTGACGAGTACGCGCATTACGCCGGTATCGGCCATCCGCTCCGTTCCCTACGCGGAAGAAGGATTTCTCTCCGGGAGGAGGCTGAAGATCGCTTCAGCGTCGCTCATATCCCTATCGATAATACTCCTCGCGTTCTTTCAACTCTCTGGCGAGTCACCGCTTTTCCATACCACCGCGTCCATGTTTGCCGCCTCCATTTTGCTACTCCTCGGCATATCCCTTGCCATGCCGTCGGTCCTGCAGGGATTTCTTGCTGTCTTTCGAAAGAGCATTGCGCCTCACCTCGGGGCGGCGGGGAGACTCGCGGGCCTGAACCTCGCGAAGAACATCACGCGAAACGCAGTGGCTGCGGCCGCCATTTTCTATGGCATCTCCGTGTTCGTCAGTTCCGCAGGCATCATTTACAGCACCAAACGTTCGGTCATGGATTGGATTGACTCCTACGTGCGGGGGGACATCATCATAACGTCCGGCCATCCCATCGCTACTACGGGTTCGCAGAATATCCCGATGCCCGCGGATATGTGGAAAGATATCGAGACTGTCCCCGGCGTCCTGTCCGCCGATCCGTTCCGAAAGATATACATCGATTACCACGGGAAGCGCATCCTTCTTCTCACGATCGACATCGCGCGGCGGCTCACGTACAGCCCCTTCAAGATCGCACAGGGGACACGAGAAGATATGGCGCGGCTGTTGCCGAATCAGGATTTTATCGCGGTGAATGAAGCGCTCGCCGCCCAGGAGCACCTTAAGCCGGAAGATACGCTGACACTCCCAACGCCGGAAGGGCCAGTGAACTTCAGGGTTGCTGTCATCAACGTCGATTACAGCTCCGACTCGGGATCAATCCTCATGGACGTGCACACCTACCGTCGGTATTGGAAGGAGTACCTCGCTGATTCCTTCTCCGTAAAAATCAAGCCAACCGCAAATGTCGAAACGGTCCGGGACGAAATCGCAAGGCGATTCGGCAATGACCGAAAACTGTTCGTGCTCCCTGCCCGCGAGTTCAAGGACGAGATTCGGAAAGTCATCGACCGCGGATTCGCCGTGAACAACGCCGTTAACCTTATTACCCTCCTGATTGCCTGCCTCGGCATTGTAGTCACGCTGCTTGCGTCGGTGCTCGAGCGCACACGAGAAATCGGTATCCTCCGCTCCATCGGCATGCTCCGGAGCCAGGTTTCGCGCGTTGTTGTTTTCGAATCCATGCTCCTGGGCGCAATCGGCGGCACCCTCGGCATCGGCGCCGGCATGGCAATCGGCTGGATGAGTCTCGAGGGCTTTCTCCGCGGCGACTACGGCGCGAGCATGCAATACCACGTTGACTATTTCTCCCTGTTCTGGGCACTGGCCCTTTCGACGCTGCTCGCGGCCCTGGCCGGCGTCTACCCCGCGCAAAGGGCAGCAAAAACCAATATTGTGGAGGCGCTCTCCTATGAATAACAAGTTCCTCGTCCGATATTCAAAGTTCAGAATACGGTCCCACTTATTTGGCTGCTTGCTGTTCTTTGTCTTCTGTCTTCTTTCCTCTGGCTCATTATCCTTCGCACTCTCTGGCCGCGAGGTGTACGAAAAGGTCCACGAAGTGCGCTCCAAATCCCTCGACCGGAAGACTGAAGCATCGATGGTCCTTTTTGACAAGGGTGGGGGTAAACGAATGAGGACGCTCACCGAATACAGCAAGAAGGCCGATCCCGAGGCATACAAGGTGCTCGTTATTTTCAATTCACCCCCGGATTTGAAAAACGTAGGGTTCCTCATTCATGCGCATACCTTCTCGGAGCGCGATCTCTGGGCCTATTTCCCCGAATACAAGCGCGTTCGCCGCATTGCCACAAGTTCGCAGGACGATTCCTTTTTCGGATCGGATTTTTCCTATGATGACTTCGGCGGCCCGCCGAATCTGGACGACTACAAGTTCAGCATCGAAAAAGAGGAAGTCATCGACGGAAAACCCTGCTACGTTGTAGAAGTAACGCCAAAGATCCGCCGGAAATATACGAAATACATCGCCTGGGTGGCGAAAGACTGGTGGATTCATCTCAAGATTGACTATTATCAGGACAAAGACATCTACCGCTCCGCCGTTTTCAAGGACGTGAGAATCATTGACGCTATTCCCACGCCCTTCCGGATTGATGTGGAGAACAAAAAGACTGGTCACCGGACGGAGCTGACCATCGGTAACATTCAGTACCATACGCATTTCAGCGATGATCTTTTCTCGCAGCGTTCTTTGGAACGGGCGGGAAAATAGTTTTTTTGATGAAATTCTTTTTATTATTATGGTATGCTAACAAAGAAGTAAGCGTTGTTTATGCAGACTCTGATTATGGGCGGATACGGCGACTCCGTTTCTCTTGGATCATGCACTTCCCCCGTTTAAAGGAAAGGGCGAGGCAGACGTATGCATTGCATCGTGATTGCGGAGGATCTGAAATATCTTTTTGCAGAGAAGAAGACATTCCTCGATCGCACGGACATTACAGTGTTCACCGCGGCAACAAACGATGAGGTTTTGAAAATCCACCAGGAGCACAAAGCCGACCTCATCATCACCCAGCTCGACATGCCCGGCATCCGGAGCGAAGAGATCTTCAACGCCATCAGGAAAAGCGAGGAGTTGAGGCGGGTTTCAACCATTATTGTCTGCAGAGACACCCTCGCCCAACGGGAACGATCCAGGCAGTGCAGCGCCAACGCGGTTTTTCCCATGCCCGTTGACCCCACCCTCCTCCACATCAAAGCCCAACAATTCCTTCATGTCGCACCGAGAATTGCCTATCGGGCCGCGCTCGCCGTCGCGATTCAAGGCCGGTTCAAGAACAGGCCGCTGCCCTTCTGGACGGAAGATATCAGCGCAAGCGGAATGCTCATCAGGGCTGAAGAACCGCTTGTCGTGGGCGACGGGATATTCTTCTCCTTCTTTCTCCCCGATGGAACGCATGTAAGCGGCTACGGTGAAATTGCACGCGCCGTCCCACTGGCAAAGGTCCTCGATGTTTTTCATTACGGGATCAGGTTCACCGATGTCGATCCATCTGTCAAATCGCTAATCGAGGCGACCGTCAGAAAATACTGATCAGCGCAGCATTTTAAATGAAGGGGGCCTTATTTGTTCAAGCAGCGGTTGTCCTTCGTTTTCCTCTGCTTCCTTCTTTGCAACACCTCCCCTGCTCGCGGCGACGATTCCCTCTCCTTCACGGGTAACATAAGCGCACGCGGCGTGGAACGGGAGGAGAGCGGCAGCGTCAAGGAAGATCCGGACCTTACCGGGAAGGTGAAGCTCGACGCGATCGGTTCAGCATGGCGCTTCCACTCCTGGCTGGAGGGAGGATGGGACGGGACTGTAAAACGGCCGCCGCGGGATCATTCGCTCGTAAAAAATTTCGACGATGTCTACCAGAGCAACTCACCCTACGTCGAATTCAAAGAACTGTACATCACCCATTCAGCAGACAATCTCGACGTCCGGGCCGGAATCCAGCGTTTTGCCTGGGGCAGACTCGACGAGTTCCCGCCCAATGACCTTTTAAATCCCTGGGACTATACCCGCTTCCTCAGAAAGCCGCTTGAAGACCGGAAGATCGGCGTTCCCTCGCTCTCCGCAACGCTGAACAGGGGAGACTGGATCACCGAAGCCGTCTGGGTCCCCATGCTCGTTCCCTACCGCTTGCCCATGCCAGATGAGCGCTGGTTCGGATCATCGCCTGCTTCGGTGATTGTCCGGGCAGTCCCGAATGCCGTCATTGTTCCTCATGAACCGGATCTGCCCGATCGGGACATCAATAACAGCAACGTCGGTGTCCGAGTCAAACGCTTGGGCGACATAGAATGGGCGATAAACCTGTTCCATGGTTATGACCCGCATCCGGTGTTTAAAACAACAGCGCTTTCAATCATGCCAAGCGGAGGAACAATTGTTATCGACCCGGGATATGTGCCCGACTTTCACGAGATAAGCGTCATCGGCATGGATGCTGCCGCGGTTAGCGGCGACCTCAGTATCAGGGCCGAAGCAGCATATGCAATCAACCGCTACCTCAATATCAGGCAGGAATTATGGGGGTATCCCAGCATTCTCACACCAGGCGTCTTCCCGCTGAATCCCATCGAGCAGAAACACGACACCATGGACTACGGCATCGGGGTGGATTACCGGTTGTTCGAAGACGCCATGCTGACCGTGCAGGCCCAGCAGACCGTCATCATGGGCAATGTCGACTTTCTGTATGAGAGGAAGGTTGAGACCCTCCTCTGGTCGAATGTCAAAATCACCTGGATGAACCAGAAAATCGAGACAAACCTGAACGTTGCCTATAACCCGGAGCACGGGGACAGCATGACAACGGTGAATGCCTGGTACGTTTTTAACGATTTCTGGAAAGCCGGGCTGACAGCAATAACCCTGAACGGTCCGGCGCAATCGATCTTCGGCAGGTATTCACGGAATGACCAGGCCGAAGCAGAAATCGTCTATGCGTGGTGATCGCATCCTTCCCTCGCGCCCCCTTCGCACTCCGACCGAAAAACTCGCGATCTGTCGTTGACAGCCTCCCGGCCCTGAAGAGAAGCGGTCTTCCGGTGCAAATGATAAGGGAAGATCACTACTGTGAACTATGAACTTTGACCCGCCTGCTGCGGCGGCTTATATCGGATGAGCCGCAGGAAGTGATCGACGAATTGCGGGTTGAACGAGACGCCGCTCCCCTTACGCAGAACATCGACGATCCGTTCGACGGGGATCGACCCCTGGTAGGTACGGCTACTTCTCATAGCGTCGAATACATCTGCAATGGAGATCATCTGACTCGTGACGTTCGGGGTCCACCCACCCTTTATCATCGGATACCCGCTGCCATCAAACTTCCGATGGTGCTCCAGAGCCGCCATGATCGCCAGCTTCGGAATATCGTCGATGCCCATCAGATACCGTGCTCCCTTGACCGTATGCGTCTCGATGATTTTCCGTTCCTCAGCTGTGAGTACCCCGGGCTTAGACAGGATTTCCTCAGGCACAAAGATTTTGCCCACGTCATGGAGGAGCGAGGCGACCCCGATACTATGGAGATGCGCGCCGCTGAAGCCTAGGCTTTCCGCCTGCGCCATGGTCAGGATGCAGACATTCGTCACGTGAGTAAAGGTATATTCATGGACAGACTTGAGTGTCGCCAGCAGGCTCAACGGATTAATTTCCTGTCGGAACCCCTTGATGAATCCTTTCACCATGTCATCGACGCCCCGAACATCGATCTTCCGGTGTCTTTTAATCGCAAGATAGAGCTCTTTAAGCTCATCGATTTCTGCGGTCGTGAGGGCCAACAGTTCTTGCAGATCTTCCTCGGCTGACACGATGTCGGTTCCGTCAGTCCCGGACCCGAGATCGGTGCCGATGTTGCTGCCGCCTTTCTCTCCGGTGGTACCGACGACCCTGAGTGCGACTTTGCCAAGTTTGATGCACCGGCTCGAACGCACCGAAGCGGACTCCGTCGAGGCTATATCCCTGATCAGCTCCTGTAACTCCGCTTTCTGAACACCTTCGAGAAAGGAAATCCTTTCGACCGCTTTCGTTCGTAAAATCCGCCTAAAGTTGATCACGTATGCGCTTCCCGCCGGAAGAGGGCGGTTATCCGCAACCAGGTCGTCGCCAATGAGCAGAAGGGTAATATCGGATTTGCTTTTCAGAAGCCCCTCGAGAAGGTCATAGGCCTTGTCTATGTACTGGGCCACCTGCGGATGGGTCGGGGAATAGAGCGTCGTATTCTTCACCGCGGCGGTGAGCTGAGAGATAACTTCAACCAAGTCGCTATGCGTATCGGGTTCAGCCATTCAGATATGCCTTTTACTGCAGCCCTTGCTCCGCATTGTCACGCTCCATCAATTTTTTACAGCTCTTTCTGATGGCGTCGTCTCCGGACTGCTCTCCTATCCGGAGGAGACCCGTTATGCTCTCGACGGGGTATCTGCCCAGAGATGCAAAAAGCAACCGCTGCATCTTCAACCGGCGTTGAGGATAGAGTGTCCGCACGCGGGCAAGCCTTTCAAGATCGCCGATTGCCCGCGGATCTCCGATTTCACCGAGCGCCTTTATGATCTCTTCATTCACAGTATAATCAGTTTCAAAAAGAATGACCCTCTTGATAAGGGAAAGAAGGTCGTCCACAGCCTCCGTCACGCGGAAATGACCGGCGAGAAATACTGCCTGTGAAACCACATCGGGATCCTGAGAATGAATAGTTTCACGGAGAAGCTGCGGCGCCTCGGGATCTTTAAATTTGAGCAGAGTCATCAGGACTTCAATCCGCACCTTTACAGCCTGGTTATTCAACAGGAACTTTATGGATGGAATAGCGGCAGGCGTCCCGGCCCAACGGATCAACATCACCAGGTTCCGCACGTAATGGGGCCGGGGATCAAGCAAACGCCTGATGGCTTCACGCACTGCATCCTGTCCGAACCGGCAGAGGAGATCGAAGAGGACCCGACGGCCGCCCGGCGTTGTATCGATTGCGTAGAGATCCATCAGCCCGGGAATCGTTGCCGGTCCAAGCGCATAGAGGAAGTTTGAGGCTTCCCGTCCCTTTGTACGAGCCCATCCGTCAAATGCCTGAATTGCATGGTCCACGAACGATGGATCGCTGAATATTTTCAAACAGTCGGCCGCCATAGCACGGAGGTTCTCCGTCGGCTTTTCCCTCACCTGTTTATGCATCGTCTCAAAAATATCGAGCAGAAGGACAAAATTGCCTGTTTTCAGAAAGTCGGGTACAAGCGTGACCAGTTTTCGCCCGAATTCACGGTAATCCTCCTCATCGATATTTTCTTCCATAAAGGCAATGAGCGCCCGGCCGATCTGGAAATCGAGACGATCATCTTCGAGGGTCTTCTCATATTCGTCAACGGGGATCCGGGTGGCCACGACACCAGCGGTTTCCGACAAGCGTTTGAGCGTGGCCTGGTAATCGTCGGATACATACTCCTCATATTTTTCCCGGTCAAATAGTTTTTCCATGTGTTCGGGCAGAATAGAGGACGCGAGGTCTTTCTCCCCCGCTTCCTCCCTTGCTTGTTCGTCGCGTTGTGACGACTGCACACTCTGGGCTTGCGCCCGCGTCAGCTTGCCGAGCAATCCTGTCAGGGTCGGTGATATTTCCTTCCCTTCGACGCTCGCCTGGGTCAACATGTCGATCACAATATCATCGGGAAAACCGCCTAAAAGTTCTTCCAACCCCATCGCTTTCGTATGGGTGGAGATGCGGCGGAAGGCGACGGAAAGAAACTGTTTTCGAAGTTCGGGATGAAGATCTTTCAACAGCATATTGAGGTTCGCCAAGGTTGTTGACTGTTCCTGCGAAAGCTGCTTCTTCTCCGCCCGCACGCGCACATGTTCGGAAATGATCTGGTCATAACTTTGGAGTGCAGATTCGGAATCGAGCCTGCGCTCGTTCAGAAGGCGTGCAAGTTCGGACGGGTCGATTTGCTCCGTTGCCATCACAGACACACCCTCGCCTGAAGTGGCTAGCCTGCCTTCCGTAAGGTGCGAGACGAAATCCTGCCACAGACCGTGGCCGGCCTTGGGTTTGGCAGCCGTCTCACCGGCACCCGGACCTCCCTTGCCCGGCGACGCGAATATTTCCTGCTCTTCCGTGATATAGAAGCTCCCGTAGTCGATGGCCTGTATCCTGACATGGGAGATGCCTGACTCGCCCATAACTTTGCTAATCCCACCGGCTGCGACGATGTCCTCGGGCTTTGTCGTAATGATTCGGTGAAATTCCACAAGTTCGTTCTTTTCCAGACCGCGGATAAAGGTAACCGATGCAATTGACTGCTGGTTCAGGGAGAGCGCGAAATCGCGGTATACGGGATTTTTCCGGTCAAGGTAGTCTTGACCCACGAGGAGTGTATCCTTGGCTACGCCAAAAGTCATTTCAGATCGGATTTCGAACAGCTTTTGGAGAATCTCGTAAGCCCGGTCAATACTTTTCGTGATCTGAATATGGCCGGCGGGGTAAATCCCCACATTCTTTCGAGAGATGTTCAGTTCAATGACGGCTTCGGACAACAGACGCGTATCAAGGGGAATTTCCTTTTCGATGTGTGAAGAAGGAGGTGCGGGAGCATTCATATCGTCCTGTTGGTCGGACATGGAAATATATTATATACAATTTTACCAATTTTTCCAGCGGAATCGGATATTTCTTGTATTTATGTTTTTTTCAATCCTCTTCATTTATTCTGACGCTTTGCTGTGCTCCCGGTTCTCTCTCCCTGATTCCGGGTGTCTCAAAACCAGTCTCTTCCGACAATCTGTGCTATAATCCGAAATAGCGTAAAATACTGGCTTTGAACCTCAAAAGGATGTTCTCGATAATTGCGATGATCCAGCTGAAAGGGCGCCCGTCTCCGCTGAAAGCGAGCGAAATGATGCCATGATATTCAGAGTGCTAGACAAAGAGGAGCTGGTCAAATTTTTCGATCATTTGTCCGCAAACAATGCGATCGTTGGGCCCGTGGAATCAGGTATTGACCGGAAAGGGAAACCGATCTATGCCTTTGAACAGGTCTCCGATTTTGCCAAGATGCGTTTGGACTATACGACGACAAAGTTGCCCTCAAAGCGGTATTTTCTCCCGTTCAAGGAAGACTTGGCTGTATTCAAGGTCGAGGGCGATGAGTGGCATAAAACCATAGACTTTAATTGCGACAAAGCAACGGTGTTCTTCGGTCTTCACGCCTGCGATATCAACGCACTGAACAAACTCGACAAGGTACTTCTGGGCAATGTTTATCCCATGCCCTATTACGCAGCCAAGCGAAAAAACATGTTTATCATCGGCGTCGGGTGTCTACCGCAGCCTTTCTGCTTCTGCCGATCCATGGGTGCCGATACCGTACTCCACGGCTTCGATATGTTCCTCACTGACATTGGAAGCCGGTATTTCGTGGAAATACTTTCCGCCAATGCCTATAATTTTCTGCAGTGCATCAAAACACGGGCTCCTGAAGAAGCCGACAATCTTCTCTATATGAAGTTCGTTTCTGAAAAGAACAAGATGTTTGCCTCACGGGTGGACACGACGGACCTGACTAAAATTCTCGACATGGAATTTCAGTCCCCTGTATGGAAACAGTGGGGCGATAAATGTCTGGGCTGCGGCACCTGTTCCAACGTCTGCCCGACCTGCTACTGTTACGGCGTTGAAGAGACGGTGAATGTTAATCTGCGCGCGGCAAAAAAAACGAAGACCCTTTATTCCTGCAATGTCATTGACTTCGCCGAAGTCGCCGGCGGACATAATTTCAGGCCCGAGCGGTCAACGCGACTCAAATACCGGTACTACCATAAACACCGAGGGTTTGTCGAAGCCTACGAGGAATCGCTCTGCGTGGGCTGCGGCCGGTGCGGCGAGTCCTGTCTCGCAGGCATAACCGTTCCGGAAGTCATTGCAAGCGTTCGCGGCGAGGAGGCCTAATCTGGACACCCGTTTGAAATACGTCGACATCCAGAAGCAGGCGCAAGGAAGACACTTCCGGAAGCACGATCTTGGCATGTATGAATACACATACAAATCCGAGATCACGCGCGTGTCTCGACTCACGGACAAGGAAAACCTCTACCGCATAAGGATCATCGACCAGAATGATCGGAAGCGGTTTTCCTTCAAGCCCGGGCAATTTGTCATGCTGGAAGTTCCAGGGATCGGCGAAGCGCCCTTCAGCATTTCCTCCTCCCCCAGCAGCCACGAAGACGTCGAACTTTGCATCCGCAAAGCCGGGAACCTCACCAACTATCTTTCGCGGGCAAGTCGCGGTATGCGCGTCGGCATCCGCGGCCCCTTCGGCACCAGTTTCCCCATGGAAAACATGCAGGGCCAGAACATCCTGCTCATCGCCGGAGGGCTCGGACTGGCTCCGCTTCGATCTCCCATCGCCTATGTTCAGGAAAACCGGACTCATTTCGGCCACGTGGACATCATTTACGGCGCCAAAACTCCGTCCCATCTCCTTTTCACCTACCAATACGATATGTGGCGCAGGGACGAAATCGGGCTCTCCATCATCGTGGAAAAAGCCGACTCCCTCTGGAAAGGCCAAGTGGGACTCATTACGAACGCACTCGAAGCCGTGATCGCTGGTAAGGATGCGGCTTACATCCATAACACCTCCGCCATTGTTTGCGGTCCTCCCGTCGTTTTCAAGTTTATCTGCAACATTCTCAGCGAGATCGGCGTCCCTATGCAAAAGATGTTTGTCTCGCTGGAGCGTCGGATGCACTGCGGTATGGGGAAATGCTGCCGCTGCAACGTCGGCTCCACTTACACCTGCCTATCCGGTCCAGTGTTCGATTATTGGACCGTCATGAATTTGAAAGAGGCAATCTGATGACCGACCTGGGCACAATCAAACGAACCTATCTCGGCATGCCGGTTGAACAGCCGAATGTCGCCTTCTTCGAGCTCTCCTCCTGCGAAGGATGCCAGCTCCAGATCGTTAATAACGAAGCTTCGCTGCTCGACTTTCTCTCTTTGGTAAATATTGTCAACTTCCGGGAAGCCATGACGGAAAAAGCCGACAACTATGACATCGCCTTTGTCGAAGGAAGCGTCACGCGGGCGGACGAAATCGGGCGTCTCACCGCCATCAGAAAAAACGCGAAGGTCCTCGTGGCCTTCGGCTCCTGTGCCTGCTTCGGCGGGGTGAACCAGCTCAGGAACCGGTTCAACGATCCTGTCTGGGTCAAGAAGCAAGTCTACGGCAATGCCCCCATCGATACAAACGATTCGGCAAAACCACTCGATGCCTTCGTTAACGTGGATCTCAGAATTTATGGCTGTCCGGTTAAGAAGGAGGAAGTTGAAAAAATTGTGACGAATCTTGTTATCGGGAAGACTGTGGTACATCCAAAATATCCGGTCTGCATGGAATGCAAGGCGAACGAAAATGTTTGCCTTTTCGACCTGGGCGAACCCTGTCTGGGGCCGATTACCCGGGGTGGATGTGATTCCTGGTGCCCGAACAGCCGCTTCGGATGTTGGGGCTGCCGCGGTCCCGCCGAAGACGCCAATGTGAATCAGATGAAGACGATCATGAAGGAGCATGGTTTTTCGGAAGAGACCATCCTCGACCGACTCGAATGCTTCGGCGGCTTCGCGCAGCACACGGACGACTTGAGAAAAAACGTAAAAAAATAAGAGTATGTTCCGCAATCAATGAATGTGGCAGGATCGAGATCAAGTTGATCAGAGTTTTTATGTTTTACCGAGTTCATCCGTGGTAAAATTAGAGGGATTTCATGAAATTGACGCGCACAATCGATATTCATCATGTCAGCCGGGTTGAAGGCCACGGCAATATTCGGATCACAATCAAGGACGGTAAACTCCAAGAGGCAAGCTGGAATGTGGTCGAAACGCCCCGTTTCTTCGAAGCAATGCTCGTGGGCAAGAAATGGGAGAACGCCCCATGGATCAGCGGCCGCATTTGCGGTATCTGCTCTATAGGCCATACCTTAGCGAGCATCCGGGCCATTGAGAATGCCTTCGGAATCATTCCCTTAGAACAGACCCGCAAGCTTCGCATGCTGCTCAAACACATGGAGACGCTCCAGAGCCATATCCTTCATCTCTATTTTCTTGCCGCCCCCGACTTCCTGAACACCGGCAGTGTTTTTCCGCTCATTGACTCTCATCCCGAAGTGGTGCAGCGCGCAGCACAGCTAAAGCTGCTCGCGAACGACCTTTGCGATTGCATCGGCGGCCGTCGCCTCCATCCAACCAGAACAGTTGTGGGCGGTTTCACCATGCTACCGGAGAAAAAGGAACTCATCCGGTTCAAGCTTCGCTTGCAGGAGGTCACGGACGACCTTCAACGGATGGCCGAACAGTTCCGAACCTTTACCATCCCGGATTTTGTCCGGGAGACTGAATTCGTTTCCCTGAAGGGCGATGGAAGTTATCCTTTTATCGGCGGCGACCTCGTCTCATCCGACGGCGTCAGGAAATCGGAGCATGAATACAAAGCCATGACCAACGAATATATGGTCGAGCAATCAACATCAAAATGGAGTCGCCTGTCGCGCAAATCCTTTGCTGTGGGCGCGCTCGCCCGCCTTAATAATAATTTTGCCTTCCTCCATCCCGCTGCGCGTGATATAGCAAAGAGCTTCGGCCTCACACCGGTTAACCACAACCCCTACATGAACAACATAGCCCAGCTGGTCGAATGCGTTCATGTGGTCATGGAGTCTATGGATCTGATCGATGAACTCACCGGCATGGTCTGGAAAGAACCTCGACAAGAGGTGATTCCGCAAGGCGGCATCGGCGTCGGCGCGGTCGAAGTGCCGCGTGGCATCCTCTACCATTGCTACGAGTTCGATGGCGAAGGCAGAATCATGAACTGCGACTGCGTCATTCCCACGAGTCAGAACCATGCGAACATTCAGCACGATCTCAGCGAGCTTGCCGCCCGGCATGCATCAAAGGGCGCTGATGATCGCGTGATCGAGCTGCTTGCGCAGATGCTGGTCCGCTCCTATGATCCCTGCATATCCTGTTCAGTGCATTAATCGGAATTGTCTTCTTTTTTCTTGACAACACTAGGGTGTGATGTTACATTAATTTTCTTGTTGCGGAACATTTTGGGGCTGTAGCTCAGCTGGGAGAGCACAAGGCTGGCAGTCTTGGGGTCAGGGGTTCGATCCCCCTCAGCTCCACCAAGTTTATTCAAGGGGTTAGCTAACATGTGCTAACTCCTTTTCTATTTGATTGTGCATTAATTGTGTAGTTGGCAGGTCGTGTGCAGTTTTAGGTTGGTTCAAGAGGGTATCGAGTACGTTGACGGCCTTTCTCTTGTGTGCTGGGGCAAGATGTGCGTAGCGGAGTGTCATCTTAATATCTTTGTGTCCAAGCAATTCCTTGACAGCCACCAAATCGACTCCGGCCATGACCAAATGAGAAGCGAATGTATGACTGTGCACGCCAGGAGTTTATGATACCAAAATCAGAAAAAATTGGGTAACACTTTTCCATTGATGCTGACGGTTATAAACCCTTTCTTTCTCAGCCAGACCTCGACGGCGATCCTCCAGGCCGCTTGTGGCTGAACCCCGTTACTGCATTGTATATCATCCCGTAAGTTCATTATCCAGGCATAGGCATCCCTCCTCTCCCATTTGGTAAACGTTCTTTTACCCGTGAAGTAAACATGACAGGCAATGTTGCCGTTTAAGCAGGGTCGCGGTTGGTGATTGAGATCGTGCTCAACGGTTGCGGCATAGACCTCCATGTGATCGCGGGGGCAGCAGGACTGGTAGAAGAGTTTTGCGGCTAGCCCGTTCTTTAGTTCCGTTTGCGCCTCCTCGATTGCGCCGTTGTATGGCGGATAATGAACCGGGCTGTTTACCGGTACGACGAAGTAATCGGCGAGCACGTCATTAACCGCTGTATGGTTCAGGTTGCCGCCGTTGTCCCGCTTGAGGAACAGCGGTGCCCCATATTGATCGAAGATTGCGGCAAGATAGCCGGAGATCTCTTCGCCGCAAGGGACATCGCCTGTCATG
>Ga0335081_10000977_pt1 | contig 45855 bp, 43 predicted proteins | sample Lox_Sample_35_FD_206713 | JGI IMG/M metagenome (GOLD analysis project Ga0335081, IMG submission 206713) | Soil microbial communities from Loxahatchee National Wildlife Refuge, Florida, United States - Lox_Sample_3.5 | ecosystem: Environmental > Terrestrial > Soil > Wetlands | place: USA... | reverse complement strand
CGAGGTCCTGGGAGGCCTCGATCATCGAGCCAGGGATCCGGTCCAGCGCCGCGAAGATCGGGATCACCATGTACGGCAGCCAGATGTAGCAGAACGCGATGTACACGGCCCAGTTGGTGTTGATCAGATTGGCCGGGCCGAGCGCGATCTTGGCCAGGCTCCAGTCGAGCACGCCGTCGTGGGTGAAGATGAGCTGCCAGGCGTAGACCTTGGCGAGGTAACTGGCCCACAGGGGCAGCAGCACCGCCACGTACAGCGCGGTCCTGGTGCGGCGCGAGGCGACCCGCGCCATGTAGTAGGCGAACGGGAACGCGACCACCGCGTCGGTCACGGTGACGGCGGCGGCCATCCCGACGGTGCGGACGATGATCGAGCGGTACGCGCCGGTCTCGATGATCTGGGTGAAGTTGCCCAGGTTCCAGATCCGCACCAGGTTGCCGGTGAACGCGTTGGTCTCCCAGAACGCGGTGATCAGCAGCACGATGAGAGCCGCGATGTAGATCACCAGGAACCAGGCGAGCGGCGGGGTCAGCAGCAGCGTGGCGCGGGCCCACGGCCGACGCCACAGGAACATGCTCGCCCTGGACCAGGCGCCGGGGCGGGCCGGGCCTTGGCCCGGCTCGCCCCGGCGCTCGATCACTTGACCTGGGTGTTCCATGCGGTGACCCATTCGGAGTACGGCACGCAGTCCGGCTTGCCGTTGTCGCAGGTGGCCACCGGGGTCTTCCACAGCTCGATGGAGTTCAGGTAGGCCGCGGGCGCGTTGGCGTGGTACTCCTCGCACGACCCGGCCGCGAGCTTGTTCATGTACGTGCAGGCCAGCGTGTTGTCCGGGGTCTCGCCGTAGCTGACCGCCTGCTCGGCCTGCACCTGCGGGGTGCTGATGTAGCGCATCCACATATAGGCGCAGTTCGGGTGCGGCGCCTTCGCGGCCAGCATCCAGGTGTCGGCCCAGCCGGTGGCGCCCTCGCTCGGGATCGTCGCCCCGATCGGGAACTTCACCGACTTCAGGGTGCTCACCTGGTAGGGCCAGCCGGCCCCGACCACCACGTCGCCGTTCTTGAACGCGGAGATCTCCTGGCTGGCCAGGTCCCAGTACGACTTGAGCAGCGGCCGCTGGTCGGCCAGCAGCTTGACCGCCGCGGAGAACTGCGGCTGGGTCAGCTCGTACGGGTCGGTGATGCCCAGGCTCGGCTGGTGTGTCTTGAGGTACAGCGCGGCGTCGGCGATCTGGATCGGGTTGTCAGGCACCGTGATCTGGCCCTTGTACTTCGGGCTGTAGATCACGCTCCACGAGGTCGGCGGAGTCTTGAACACCTTCTCGCTGTACATCAGCACGTTCGGGCCCCACTGCAGCGAGACGCCGTAGTGCACGCCGTCGACCGTGTTGAACGCCGGGGACTTGAACTGCGGGAAGAAGTTGTTCCAGCTCGGGATCAGGTTGATGTTCACCGGATGCGCGTCGCCCGCGTAGATGATCCGCAGGTCCGCGTCGCCCGATGACGACACCATGTCGTACTGGCCGCCGCCGCCGTTGGCCATCAGCGCGACCATCTCGTCCGAGGTGTTCGCGTACTTGGCGCTAATCATGCAGCCGGTCTGCTTCTCGAACGGCTTCACCCACTCGGGCTGCAGGTAGCCGGCCCACGCGATCAGGTTGAGCTGGCCCTCGCCCTTGCCGATGTGCTTGAGCACCGGGAGGTTCGCGGTCGGCACCGTGCCGGTCGGGGTTCCGCTCCCGTTGTTGTTACCGCCGCCGCTCGAGCTGCCGCTGCTACCGCAGGCGGCCATCAGGGTCACGGCACCGAGCAGCGCCGCCCCGGCGAGAGCCCGGCGGTGCAATCTGTTATGAATGAGCATTTCCTGACCTACCCTTCAGCGCGGCTCCCTGCTAGGGATGCGCGGCCTCCCCTTGCGGAATCGTGATGGTCTGATCAGGCATCCAGGCGATTCTGGCGCGCGTCCCGCGCAGGCCGTGCGTCGCTTCTGGTGACTGCTCGTTCTGCCTGGCGACCACGAGCTGGCCGCCGGCGTCGAGGTCGATGACGTACCTGGTGAACACGCCGACGTACACGACGTCGCTGATCACGCCGGTCTCGGCGTGCGCCCCGGCCACCGGTTCCTCGCCGTCGGCGAGCAGCCTGATCTTCTCCGGCCGCACCGTCATGTGCCTGCCGTCGCGCTCGATCAGGTTGGACGTGCCGATGAAGCCGGCCACGAAATCGGTGCCCGGCCGCTCGTAGACCTCGAGCGGGCCGCCGACCTGCTCGATCTGGCCGTCGCTGAGCACGGCGATCCGGTCGCTCATCGCCAGTGCCTCTTCCTGGTCGTGCGTCACGTAGACGAACGTGATGCCGACCTCGCGCTGCACGTGCTGCAGCTCGAGCTGCATCTCCTGGCGCAGCTTCAGGTCGAGCGCCCCGAGCGGCTCGTCGAGCAGCAGCACCTGCGGCCCGTTGACGATCGCCCGGGCCAGCGCGACGCGCTGCCGCTGGCCGCCGGACAGCTGGGCCGGCTTGCGCTCGCCGAGCCCGGTCAGCCTGACCATGTCGAGCGCCCGGGCGGCCCGGTCCCGCCGGTCGTCCCTGGCCACCCGCCGTACCCGCAGCCCGTACTCGATGTTCTGGATCACCGACATGTGCGGGAACAGCGCGTAATCCTGGAAGACCGTGTTGACGTCGCGCGCGTACGGCGGCACGGCGGAGATCTCCCTGCCGGACAGCTCGATCGTGCCGCCGTCCGGCCGCTCGAAGCCCGCGATCAGCCTGAGCAGCGTCGTCTTGCCCGACCCTGACGGCCCGAGCAGCGTGAAGAACTCGCCCTGCCGGATCTCCAGGTCCACGCCGTCCAGCGCGACCACGCCGCCGTAGTTCTTGCGCAGCCCCCGCACCCGGACAGCGGGCACGGCGCCGCCAGCCCGTTCGGCGGCAGCGGAGAGCGCGGGACCAGAGCTTGCGGTCATTCGGCCTGTTGTACCACGTCAGCGGTCAACGGACAACGATGAGCCCAGAAGATGTGACGTATTCGGTATAGCCGCTATAAGAGTATTAACACTATTCAAGCGCGTAACTCGCCGAGCGGGGAGTGTCGGCTACGGCACACGTCACTTTACGCAGATCCGCCGAGGACGGCGCGGAGCGACCTGAAGGGGACATTCCCCGACGAGCGGCCCGATCGTTGGTAGCGTCGGCTCGATCGTGCGCCGACTTAGGAGGATAGGCATGAAGGGGTTCAGGGCTTTCCTGCTCCGCGGCAACATCGTCGACCTGGCCGTGGCGGTCGTGATCGGTGTCGCGTTCAACGCCGTCGTGCAGGCGCTGGTCAGCGACATCATCACGCCGCTCATCTCGGCGATCTTTGGGCAGCCCCAGTTCGGCAAGCTGACGTTCACGATCGGCAAGGCGACGTTCACCTACGGGCTGTTCCTGAACGCGCTGATCTCGTTCATCATCCTGGCCGCGGTGATCTACTTCCTGGTCGTGGCGCCGATGAACCGAGTGATCGCGTACACCCAGCGCAACAAGGCAGCCACCAAGCGGGAGTGCCCGGAGTGCCTGCAGCAGATCCCGATCAAGGCCACCCGGTGCATGTACTGCACGGCGGCCGTGCCGCCCGTGGCTCCGGCGGCAGCCCCGGCGACCTGAGGTGCCGACGGGGGCGCCTGCTCGGGCGTGGCGGGCCGCCACTCGGGCGTGGCGGCCGCTACTCGGGCGGGGCGGCCTACCCCGGCGACCAGAGATAAGGAGTGGTGACCGCGACCCGCTCGAACCCGGCCCGCTCCAGGATCGGCCTGCTCTGGTCCGACGCGTCGACGGTCAGGTACCTGTAGCCGCGGCGGGCGGCTAGCTCGGCGCGGCGGCGCACCAGAGCACGGTAGATGCCGCGGCCACGCCAGTCGGGCACCGTTCCGCCGCCCCAGAGACCGGCGAACTCGCTGCCGGGGATGAACTCGATCCGGCCCGCGCACACCGGCCGCTGGCCGGCCATCGCCACGGTCAGTCCGACCGAGTCGGGCGCGGCGGCAAGCTGCGCCTTCAGCGCCGCCCTCAGCTCGGACTCGTCCGTGCCGAACACGGCCTCGTGCGCCTCGGCCAGCAGGTCCACGACGGCCGCGTCGCCGCGCTGTTCCAGCCTGACCCCGGGCGGCAGCCCGGCGGAGCGCAGTGTCTGGCACACCTGCTCGACCTCGCCGATCATCAGCGACTCGGGCTCCTGCGGCGTCAGCCCGGCGGCCAGCAGCCGGCCGGCCAGGTCGGCTGGGGTGTCGTAGCTGTACAGCTTCCACTCGAACTCCTCGCCGCGGGAGCAGAACAGCGCCACCTGCTCGGCGATCGCCCTGTCGGCCGTGCCGGCCGACAGGCCCGACCACAGCACGGCCGAGCCCCCGGTGCCCGGCCGGGCGATCCGGCGGACCACGAACTCGTCGGCCTGGTAGAGCGCACCGGCGGCGTCCGGCGCGGTGCTCCCGCGCACCTGCCGGTCGTAGGCGGCAAGCGCCTCGGCGTGGTTCACGAGGACAGGCTTACCACGGCGCCGGTCCGGGTGCCCGGGCGCCGCCCTGCGGGCGGCGCCCGGGCACACCAGCTACGCCCCCGGCGTCACGCCCGACCGCTTCGTCCTCGACAGCCGCGGGATGGAGTAGCCGCGGGTGATCCGGTTCCGCCTGGCGTAGCCGGGGCCCTGGTGGTCCTGCGGTTCCTGCGCTTGCTCATCCGGCTCGCCGGGCTCGCCCTGCTCGGATTCCGCGTCGAGGTAGGGCAGGTCGGGAACCCCGGCCAGCCGGTGCCTGGCGCCTGCCGCCGTCTCTGGCCGCGCGGCCAGCTGTCCCCGACCGTCGCCGCCGCGGCCGCGGCGACGACCCCCGGCGGCGGCGTGGCGGCCGTTGCCGCGATAGTCAGGCTCGGCGTATCCGGCGTCCGCGTAGTCCGGCTCGCCGAGCGCGGGCTCCTGGTAGCCGGGCTCGGCGTAGTAGGTCTCGGGCGCCGCGTCCCAGCCGCCGTCCTGCCCGACCTCGAGGTCAGGATCGGTGACGTCGAAGCTGCCGCCCGAGTAGGGGTAGTCGGGCTCGTCCGACCACTGGCCATCGAGCAGCGCGGCCCGGATCCTGGCCTCGGCCTCCACCTGCGCGGTGGACGCGGCGAGCGCCAGCGGTCCCGGCTCGCCGCGGCGCCGGTCGGCACGGTCGGCTCCCAGATCGCCGGCCTCGGCTGACCCAGCAGCGGGAGAGACGGCAGCCGGCCAGACAGCACCGGGCGCAAGGGCCTCCTCGGGCTCGGACTCATCCGGCCAGCCGAACCTGACCAGCACCCCGGTCGCCTCCAGCGGGTCGCGGCCGACGGCGTCGCCGTCCGCCGCGTCGGAGCCCGCCGCATCGTGGGCCGCCGCATCGGATGCAGCCGTGCCGTAGGCAGCCGCGTCGAAGGCAGCCGGGCCGTAGCCCGCCGCATCGTAGCCCGCCGCATCGGACGCAGCCGTGCCGTAGGCAGCCGCGTCGGAACCGGATGCGTCGGAGCCCGCCGGTTCATAGCCCGCCGGGTCCTGGTAGCCGTACTCGTCGTCCTCGTAAGCCTCGTCGTCACCGGAGAGGTCATCCTCGTCCGAGTCGGCGTCCCACTCGTCGGTGTCCTCTTGTTCCTCCTGCTCATGCCGCGCGGCCGTGCTCGCACCGGTGCGGGCCTCATCAGGATCGCGGGCCTCATCACGATCGCGGGCCTCATCACCGTCGGCGGCGCAGCCAGTCTCGCTGGGCTCGCCCGCCGGCTCGCGATGGCCGGGAAGGCCTGGAGCCCGCCGCAGGCCCGTCAGGATCGCGTCGGCGCCCTTGGCCGCCGCCGCTTCCTGCGCCGCCGCAGCCACCTGTCTGAACACCGGCCCGTCGCGGTCATCGCCGCCCGGCAAGCGCCCGGCAAGCGCGACCTGAGCCGGGATCGCGATCGCGTGCGCCGGGCCGGCGCAGTCGTGCCTGTCGAGAAGGACCGCGAGCTGCTCGGCATCCTGCGCGGCGAGGCCGAGCACCACGCGAGGCTGACCCCACGGGTCCTCCAGCGAGTACCCCACGTAGCTGGAGACCACCGGCGTCGGATCTGCCGTCTGCCCATGCACTATGCGCCAGCGCTGCCAGGCGCGCTCAAGCGCCGACGCGGCTCGCTGGGCCCTGAACACCAAATCCGGATCCCGCATGGCGGTCCCTCCCTTATGGCGACGGCAGCTCCCGCCTGACGGCGGGCCCCCGGGCGTCACCCGCTGCACCGGTCCCAAGTCGTGCTGCGCCGCTGCCGCGCCATCGGGCTCGGTCGTGCGCAGACGCCTCGATGCCGCCACGGTTCTGTAAGGGCGGCGGCATCGCGGACAAGTATGGTCCGGCCACCATGGCCATCAGGGGCGATTACTCAAAGTTGCAACACGACTGCGATGAGCGATGTCTGGGTCTCGTGCCGCGACGGGCATCAGCGCTGCCGATGGCCCTTTTCTGCCCCCGTGAGCTCCTGGCCGCATCCCATCGATGCGGCGGGAGGACCGGCAGCCTATCTGGCTGCGCGCACCAGGCCACGCGATCCGCGGGCCGGCAATGTCATGAACACCATGTCAATCTCGTTTGAACGCGCCCTTTCGGGCACCTGCTTTAGCTTGCATTTTTCCCCAATCCCCCGCACAGGCCGGACCGGCCCCGGCTGCGGTGCCAGGACTCCGTCCAGAGCGCCAGCGCTCTGCGCACGACGACCTTCGGACGGCAACCGCCGCCGGGGCCGACCCCCCTGTGCTGCGCTGAGCTTCGCTACGCGTCGCTCCGGCGCGCGCCCGCCACCCCCGTACTCCGGGCGCCAGGCCGCGACCAGCTTTACTCCGAGCGCTGCTGCGGAATGCCCGCCAGCAGGGCGCGGACCTCGGTCTCGCGGTAGCGACGGTGGCCGCCGAGCGTCCTGATGGACGTCAGCTTTCCTGCCTTGGCCCAGCGGGTCACCGTCTTCGGGTCGACCCTGAACATGGTTGCGACCTCGGCTGGAGTCAGCAGCGGCTCAGCCTCTGGGGTACGTGCAGACATTTTGACGGCCTCTCCTCCTGGACCTGTTGTGAGATCCTTGCGTCTGTTCTGTTCGTGGCTCCATTAGGAGCCTGCCTCGGATGTCCCATATGGTTCACTGTTACCATATTGCCATCACCAGCGGTGACAAAGCGACCACCAGGAGCAGAAGTTTTTGGACGTGTCCCCGTTACCCCCGTTGATCTCCATCACGTTGCGTGATCCTACAGACACGCACCGTCGCAACGGGCGGATTCGGAAAAGTCATGTCCGCCTCCTGCCGACTACTGGATGAAGCCCCTCTCGCCCTTGCCGGTAACAGCCCCGCCACGGTTCTGGCCGTCGGTTCCGCCCTGGCTGTCAGATCGGCCCTGGCCGTCAGATCCGCGTCGGCAGGCTTAGGTGCCCCGCTGAACGCCGCTCACCTCCTAAGGACGGGAGGTCACGCACCGTCACATCGGCGGCTGCGTCCTGCGGCCGGCGCGCGCGTGCCGCTTCGAATACCCCCCGGCTGCGCAGGATCCCGCTGACTACTGCAACTATCGCCAGTGCCGAGATAATCCTCCGCAGTTCTACGGCATGCTCTGTCACGAGGTATTTGCCCCGCACAGACGGCTTCATGCATTGCGCGACATCATTAGTGCTGTCAGCAGACCTGCGAATAGTCTGGGGTGGTGCGATCCGGGTCAACGAGGTCCCGGAGCTGACACCCCTGGAGCGGCAGTGGTGACCGTAGCAGAGCCCCCCGTCCCACCTTCGCAGACCGTGCTCGGCGACACGGACCATGAGCAGGTGGTCTTCTGCCACGACGCGCCGAGCGGGCTACGCGCGATCATCGCGATCTACTCGACCGCGCTCGGCCCGGCGCTCGGCGGTACCAGGTTCTACCCGTACCCGAGCCTAGGCGCCGCCGTGGTCGACGTGCTCAGTCTGTCCAGGGCCATGGCCTACAAGAACGCGCTCGCCGGGCTTGATCTCGGCGGCGGCAAGGCCGTGATCATCGGCGATCCCGGCCAGCTCAAGTCCGAGGCGCTGCTGCGCGCCTACGGTCGGTTTGTCCAGTCGCTGAACGGCCGCTACATCACCGCCTGCGATATCGGCACGTACAGCCAGGACATGGACATCGTGGCCCGCGAGTGCAGCTTCGTCACCGGCCGGACGCTGGCGCGCGGCGGCTCGGGCGACTCGTCTGTGCTCACCGCGCTCGGCGTCTTCCAGGGCATGCGCGCCTGCGCCGAGTACACGTGGGGCAGCCCTGACCTGCGCGGCAAGGTCGTCGCCGTGGAGGGTGTCGGCAAGGTCGGCGGCCATCTGGCCGACCACCTCATCGCGGACGGCGCCCTTGTGGTGGCCTACGACGTCAGCGATGCCGCGACCGCCAGGCTGCGCGAGCGCCACCCTGAGGTGGCCGTGGCGCCAAGCCGGGCCGCGCTGGCGGCCGGCGAGATGGATATCTACTCACCGTGCGCGCTCGGCGGCGCCATCGACGACGCGGCCGCCGAGTCGCTGCGGGCTAGGATCATCTGCGGCGGCGCGAACAACCAGCTCGCCCACCCTGGCCTGGAGAAGGTGCTCGCCGACCGTGGCATCGTGTACGCGCCCGACTACCTGGTGAACGCCGGCGGGGTGATTCAGGTCGCCGACGAGCTCGAGGGATTCGACTTCGAGCGCGCCAAGGCAAGAGCGGAGCAGATTTTCGACACCACCGGCCGCATCCTGGCCGCGGCCGAGCGCGACGGACTCACTCCGGCCATCGCGGCTGACCGACTGGCCGAGCGCCGGATGTCGGAAATCGGCAGGCTGCGGGGCCTCTGGCTGGCTCGCTGACGCAACAGGCGCCATCCGCCGGAAGCGCGAGCCGCCCAAAACAGGTACGGTTGTCTATGTACGAAGGCACTAGGCGCGCTGGAGTCCATGCGCTGGAACTGCAGCGGGCGGTCCGACGTGCAAAGAATCCGGTGACTGGCCGGATAATTGATTGAGTTGGGCGTCAAGCGCTGTGGTCAGGGACCTCCCAGGGTCCCGTACGTTCGAGGGGGTCGAGCCAATGGGGCGCGGCCGAGCCAAGGCCAAGCAGGTGAAGGTGGCCCGCCAGCTGAAGTACAGCGGTGGCGGCACTGACCTTGACCGACTGCGGGCAGAGCTGGGTGTCGGCATGGATCAGCGGGACACCGACGGCCGGGACGCGTACGCGGACCACGGCGATCGCTACGCCTTCGCTGACGATGACGGCGCTGAGGATGACGACGCCGACGAGGACGACGACTACGCGGACGACGCGGGGGACGACGAGGACGCGCGGTAGACGTCCCGGGAGTCTGGCCAGCAAAGGATCGGGCCACTTCAGCCGTCCCCCCGGCTGACGGTGCCGCCGTTTAGCCGCGCTTCCGACTAGCCGCGTCGCCCGACTAGCTCGGCTCGGCCGGTCCCTTCGGTGATCTCGCCGAGCAGCCAGCAGGGCACCCCCCGCTCGGCAAGCAGCGCGATAGCGTCGTCGGCGTCGGACGCCGCGACCACCGCGGTCATCCCGACCCCCATGTTGAAGACGCGCTCCATCTCCTGCCTGGCCACCGAGCCGTGCCCGGCGAGCAGGCCGAACACCGGCGGCGGTGTCCAGCTGTCCCGGCGCAGCCGTGCGTCGGCGTCCGGCGGCAGCACCCTGGCCATGTTCGACGCCAGGCCGCCTCCGGTGATGTGGGCGAACGCATGCACCTCGCACGCCCGCGCCAGCGCCAGGCAGTCCTGTGCGTAGATCCTGGTCGCGGTGGCAAGCTCGGCGCCGAGCGAGCCGCCGAGCTCGGCAGGCTCGGACTCAAGGTCCAGGCTGGCACGGTCGATGATCTGCCTGACCAGCGAGAACCCGTTGGCGTGCAGCCCGGAGGAGGCGAGCCCGAGGACGGCGTCGCCGACCGCGACCCGCTCAGGGCCGAGCAGCCGTTCCGCGTCCACCACGCCGGTGGCCGCGCCCGCCAGGTCGAACTCCTCGGGCGCGAGGTGCCCGGGGTGCTCGGCCGTCTCGCCGCCGAGAAGTGCGCAGCCCGCCTGCACGCAGCCGTCGGCGATGCCCTCGACGATCTGCGCCACCCGCTCGGGCACCACGCGTCCGCAGACGATGTAGTCGGTCATGAACAGCGGCTCGGCCCCGCACACCACCAGGTCGTCTACGACCATCCCGACCAGGTCGACCCCGATGGTGCGGTAGCTGCCCAGGCGCTGGGCGATGACGACCTTGGTCCCCACGCCATCGGTGGATGTGGCGAGCAGCGGGCGGATCATCCCGGCCAGCCTGGACGCGTCGAACAGCCCGGCGAACCCGCCGATGCCACCGATCACCTGCGGCCCGGCCGTCCGCGCCACCGCTGCGCGCATCAGCGCGACCGCGCGCTCGCCCGCCGCGATGTCCACCCCTGCCGCCGCGTAGCTGGCACCGCCGGCTTCGCCCGCGCTCTCCGGTGTCATCCGGCCCTGTGTCATCCGGCCCCGTGTAATCGGGTCCTGTGTCATCCGGTCCTGCGTCATCCGGCCGGCGCCTCCTCGAGCAGGTGCTTGCCCTGCTCGGACTCGCTGACCGGGACCGGGTAGTCGCCGTCGAAGCAGGCGCGGCACAGCCGGTCGGCCGGCAGCGTGGTCGCCTCGATCAGGCCGTCAAGCGACACGTAGCCGAGCGAGTCGGCGCCGATAGAGTCGCGGATCTCGTCCACGGACAGGCTTCCGGCGATGAGCTCGGCGCGGCTGGCGAAGTCGATGCCGAAGAAGCACGGCCAGGCGACCGGCGGGCTTGAGATCCGGACGTGCACCTGCGCGGCGCCCGCCTCCCTGAGCATGGTGACGATGGCCCGCTGAGTGTTGCCGCGCACGATCGAGTCGTCGACCACCACCACCCGCTGGCCGGCGATCACGTCACGCAGCGGGTTCAGCTTCAGCCTGATGCCGCGCTCTCTGATGGTCTGGCTCGGCTGGATGAAGGTGCGGCCGACGTAGCTGTTCTTGACCAGGCCCATGCCGTACGGGATGCCGCTGCCCTGCGCGTAGCCGATGGCCGCCGGGGTCCCCGACTCGGGCACCGGGATCACCAGGTCGGCGTCGGCTGGGTGCTCGGCGGCCAGCCGCCGGCCCACCGCGACCCTGGTCGCCTGCACGCTGCGCCCGCTGATCGAGGTGTCCGGCCTGGCCAGGTAGACGTACTCGAAGACGCAGCCGCGCGGCGCCGCGGGAGCGAACCTGCTCGACCGCACCCCGCGCTCGTCGATCGCGATCAGCTCGCCGGGCTCGACCTCCCGCACCACGGTAGCGCCTACGATGTCAAGCGCCGCGGTCTCGCTGGCCACCACCCAGCCGCGGTCCAGCCTGCCGAGCACCAGCGGCCGGAAGCCCTCGGGGTCGCGGGCGGCGTAAAGCGTCTGCGCGTCCATGAAGACCAGGGAGAACGCACCCTGCACCCGCGGCAGCACGGCGAGCGCGTTCTGCTCGATGCTGGGCGGCTCCCCGCCGCCCGGTGCACCGGCGGCGACGCCGACGGCGAACAGCGCGGTGAGCACGTCGGTATCGGACGTGGCCATCTGGGCACCGCGCGGCGCGCCGGCCAAAGACGCCAGCTCGAGGGTGTTGATCAGGTTCCCGTTGTGGCCGAGCGCCAGGCTGACCGCCGGCGTGGCGCGGAACGTGGGCTGAGCGTTCTCCCAGACCGATGAGCCCGTCGTGGAGTAGCGGCAGTGCCCGACCGCGATGTACCCGCGCAGCGTGGTGAGCACGGACTCGTTGAACACCTGGGCGACCAGGCCCATGTCCTTGAAGACCACGATCCGCGAGCCGTCGCTGACGGCGATCCCGGCCGACTCCTGCCCCCGGTGCTGGAGCGCATAGAGCCCGAAGTAGGTGAGTTTCGCCACATCCTCGCCGCGGGTCCAGACCCCAAAGACGCCGCAGGCGTCCCTGGGCGGATGGTCGGACGAGCAGAGGTCGTGGGTCAGTCGGCCGTCAGGCTTCATCACCAGGTAAGTCTAATGAGACCGGTCGGGTGGGGCCGCCCAGTCAGGTCTTGACAGGTCAGTCAGGTCACGACGGGCCAGTCAGTTCATGACGGGCTAATCGGGTCATGACGGGCCAGTCACGGCAGGCCAGTCGGGTCACGGCGCGCCAATCAGGTTATAACAGGCCAATCGGATCTCCGGCGGGCTGATCAGGTCACCGGGGGCCAGTCAGGTCGTTGGGGTCAATCAGGCGGCCTAGTCAGGTCGTAAAGGGCAGATACGCGGACAGGTCGGCTCGCGGGCCGCTGGCCCGCACCGAGCCGTCGGCCAGCGCCTTCGCCCAGGGCTGCCGACCGGTGGCCAGCCTAATCCAGCTGACCGGGTCGGTCTCGACCACGTTCGGCGGGGTACCCCTCGTGTGCCTGGGCCCGGCCACGCACTGGACCGCGCCGAACGGCGGCACCCGTACCTCGACCGCGCGGCCCGGCGCCTGGGCCTCAAGCAAGCCGAGCGCGTGGATCACGGCGGCCCGCAGTGTCTCACGCTCGGGCGTGCCCGACGCGTCGATCACCTGCCCGGCCAGGTCAAGGCAGGCGGCACCGAGCGCGGCGGCGGTGATCGGGCCGTCCCATGGCCCGGCGCCGAGCGCGGCGCGCTGGGCGGTCAGCGCGGCGAGCAGGCGCTGGGGATCGAGGCGTCGTGCGGGCATCGCTTGCGACCGTAGCCGAGGGGCCAGACGCTTGCCAGACCCATGGTCGGCTGAGCCCGTGTTGCGCGATAATCGCTGGCTATGCCGGACCCATCGAGCACGCGTCCGCGCCGGGCCAAGGGATCGTGGATCCCCAGGCTGACCGGCCTCGGCATTGTCGTCGTGCTCGCGGCCGGCGGGCTGACCGCCTACCTCGCGTCGCAGCATCCCGCGCCCTCGCCGCGGCGCCACCGGCCCGCCGCGCTGTCGTCGAAGATCGTCAGGGCGCAGACCGTCGGCATCATCGATTTCGGGCCGGACGACGACGGCGACCCGTTCGCCAACGACCCCGACGACCACCCGCTGATGCTCGAACCGACCAGGACGGGCCTGGAGTTCGCCACCATTTCCAGGGCAGAGATGACCAACGGCACGCCGCTGTGGACGGCGAACCTGATGGGGGACGGCAGCGAGATCTTCATCTACACCCCGAACGGCCTGTGCCTGGCCGCCGGCCGCCAGGCCGGCCAGGTAGTGCTGGCCAGGTGCAACCTCGGGCTCGGCCAGCGCTGGCGGGCCAGGCACGCCGTCACGGTACTCGGCCAGGCGATCGCGGCTTATGCCAACGCGGAGACCGGCGGCTGCCTGACCGCGCCCGCCCCCGCGCCTGAGAAGGTGAACAAGTCCCGTCCCGGCCCGGCCAGGCTCGCCGCCTGCGGGCCTGCCAGGGACAAGACCCAGGAGATCGCGTTCTGGTGGAGCGCCTGACCGCTGGCCGAGGAACCCGACCGCTGGCCGAGGAACCCGACCGCTGGCCGAGGAGCCCGACCGCCACCCGAGGAGCCCGACCGCCACCCGAGGAGCCGACCGCCAGCTGAAGCACCTGACCGCTAGGGCCGTCCCGAAGATCATGGGACTGGGTCGCGGAGCCAGATCCTGATGGCCCGCCTTGAAGGTCTGGCGCGGGCCGTCCCCCGGAGATGATCTTGATGGATGTGGCGGATGTCCCAGAATACGCAGTGGATGTGGCATCCATTCCAGCGAGATCCAGATGATCACATGTGGTTTCGACGGGTATGCGAAGATACGCGTGATCGTGCTCGGCCGGGCGGCCGCCGCGGCGCGGCGCGGCGCGGAGGCCAGCCGAACTGCTCCGGGTTGTCCGTGGCCGGTGATGCCGCGCGGTAGAGCCGTCGGTGGCCGCGGAGATCTACGGGACGGGCGCGAGCCGAACCGCCTGACCGCCAGCCCAACCGCCTGACCGCCAGCCCAACCGCCTGACCGCCAGCCCAACCGCCTGACCGCCCGCCGAACCGCATGACCGCTAGCCGAACAGCGCGGGCAGCGTGCGGCGGTACGCATCGCCGAGGTCGGCCAGCGGGATCGAGAACAGCCCGGTGACCTCGAGCGCCGGCCCCCCGGTGCTGCCGAGCACGACGGCAGGGACGCCCTGACCGGCGGCCAGATCGGCGAACTCGGCCCCCGCCCCGCTGCGCGTCACCGCGACCGCCCGCGCGGCCGACTCGCTGAACAGCAGCGTGAACGGGTCGCCGGGCAGCGTCACGGTGGCGCCGACCCCGCTGCCCGCCGCCACGCCCGCCGCTCCGGAGCCGCCGATCAGGCAGCACTCGGCCAGCGCGAGCGCCAGCCCGCCGTCGGACAGGTCGTGCGCGGCCGACAGCAGCCCGCGGTCCGCCGCCTGCGCGAGCACCGCCGCCAGGCGGCGCTCGGCCGGAAGGTCGACGGCGGGCGGCCGGCCGCCGAGGTGCCCGTGCCTGGCCTGCGCCCACAGCGAGCCGCCGAACTCGGCGGCGGTCTGGCCGAGCAGCACGATCGCCTCGCCGGGCGCGGCGAACCCGCTCGGCAGCCTGCGCCGCACGTCCTCGATGACGCCGAGCACGCCCACCACGGGCGTGGGCTGGATCGCCCGGCCGCCGGTCTGGTTGTAGAAGCTGACGTTGCCGCCGGTGACCGGGACGCCAAGCTCAAGGCAGGCGTCGGCCAGCCCGCGCACCGACTCGGCGAACTGCCACATCACCTCCGGGTCCTCGGGCGAGCCGAAGTTCAGGCAGTTGGTCACCGCCAGCGGGCGGGCACCGGCCGCCGCCACGTTGCGGTAGGCCTCGGCCAGCGCGAGCTGCGTGCCCGCGTAAGGATCAAGCTGGCAGAACCGCCCGTTCCCGTCGGTCGCGATCGCCACGCCGAGGCAGGTCTGCTCGTCGATCCGCAGCACGCCGGCGTCGTGCGGCATCGCGAGCACGGTGTTGCCGCGCACGTACCTGTCGTACTGCTCGGTCACCCACGCCTTGTCGGCGCCCGCGGCCGATCCGAGCACCGCGAGCAGGTCGCCAGCCAGCTCGCCGCCAGCCAGCTCGCCGCCGGCCAGGCCGCCGCCCGCCGGGCGGGCCAGCGCCGCCGGGTCGTCGGCGGCCAGCGCGTCCTGGCCGGCCGGGCGGCACCGCGGCCGGTCGTACAGCGGCCCTTCGGCCGCGCTGCCCGGCGGGATGTCCACCACCGGGTCGCCGTACCAGGTCATCTCCAGCCTGCCGGTACCGGTCACCTCGCCGATCACGGTGGCTGGCACGTCCCACCGGGCGCAGATGCCCAGGAACGTCGCCAGCGCGGCCGGCTCGGTCACCGCCATCATCCGTTCCTGTGACTCGCTCATCAGGATTTCCGGTGGGGTCAGCCCGCTGTCCCGCAGCGGCACGGCGTCGAGCGCCACCGCCATGCCGACCTTGCCCGCTGCGGCCAGCTCGGTGGTCGCGCAGGCGATGCCGGCCGCGCCGAGATCCTGGATCGCGACCACCACCCCGGCCGCGTACAGCTCGAGGCAGCACTCGATCAGCAGCTTCTCCATGAACGGGTCGCCGACCTGCACGCTCGGCCGCTTCGCCCGCTCGCCCCCTGGCTGGTCGCTCCGCGTCTGGCCGCCGCCCGCCCCGTCGCCCCCCGCCTGGCCGGCCCCGAACGAGGCGCTGGCCAGCACCGAGGCGCCGCCGATCCCGTCGGGCCCGGTGGGCGATCCGAGCAGGACCACCTTGTTGCCCGGACCGCTCGCCGCGGCGAGCTTGAGGTCGGCGTGCCGCATCACGCCCAGGCACAGGGCGTTGACCAGCGGGTTGCCCGCGTAGCACGGATCGAAGGTCAGCTCGCCGCCGATGTTGGGAAGACCAAGGCAGTTCCCGTAGAACGAAATCCCGCTCACGACTCCGGCCACCACCCGGCGGGTGTCGGCGGCGTCGGGCGGCCCGAACCGCAGCGCGTCCATCACCGCCACCGGCCGCGCGCCCATGGCCAGGATGTCCCTGACGATCCCGCCGACGCCGGTCGCCGCGCCCTGGAACGGCTCTACGTACGACGGGTGGTTGTGCGACTCGATCTTGAACGTGACCGCGTAGCCCTGGCCGATGTCGACCACTCCCGCGTTGCCGCCGATCCCGGCGAGCAGCGCGGGCGACGGCGGCGCCTTCTCGGCGAACTGCCGCAGGTGCAGCCTGGACGACTTGTACGAGCAGTGCTCGCTCCACATCACCGAGTAGATCGCCAGCTCGGAGTCGGTGGGCCGGCGGCCGAGCAGCGCGCCGATGCTGTCCCGCTCGGCGTCGGTGAGCCCGAGCGCGCCGTGCGGCTGCTCCCGGTCCGGCGTTGCGGCGGCGGCCGCCACGGTGTCCGCGGTCACGTGGTCGCCGACGCCAGGATCGAGGTGAAGAACCGCATCCCGTCGGTTCCAGGGCCGGTCAGCGCCTCGATCGCGTGCTCTGGGTGCGGCATCAGCCCGACGACGGTGCCCGCCGCGCTGGCGATCCCGGCGACCGCGCCGGCCGAGCCGTTCGGGTTGCCGTCGGCATAGCGGGCCACGATCCGGCCCGATCCCTCAAGCTCGGCCAGCGTGGCCTGGTCGGCCTGGTAAGCGCCCTCGCCGCTCTTGAGCACCAGCGTGACCACCTCGCCGGCCGCGTAGCCGGCCGTCCAGCAGGTCCTGTTGTTCTCGATCCTGACGCGCACGTCCCGGCAGACGAAGTGCAGGCCGGCGTTGCGGGTGAGTGCGCCGGGCAGCAGGTGCGCCTCGCAGAGGATCTGGAAGCCGTTGCAGATGCCGAGCACGGGCAGCCCGGCCCTGGCCGCGGGCACCAGCTCGGCCATCAGCGGCGCGAACCGCGCGATCGCGCCGCAGCGCAGGTAGTCGCCGTAGGAGAAGCCGCCGGGCAGGATCACCGCGTCCACGCCGCGCAGGTCACGGTCGCCGTGCCAGAGCGGCACGGGCCGCGCCCCGGCCCTGGCCACCGCGCGGCACGCGTCGGCGTCGTCGAGCGAGCCAGGGAAGGTGACGACCCCCACGCTGAGCGTCAACGCAGCCCCCGGCGTCCCGCCAGGCGCCCGCCCGGCCTGGTCACCATGACGGCAGGCTACCCGGTCAGCCCGCGTCCTTCAGTGCCCAGCCTCCGAGATCGGCGAGCGGGGCGCCGTCACGCCACTCGATCCGCTTGCGAAGCTGCACCACCGTACCCTTGCCTGGCCCGCTGTGCAGGCTCACGTCGTCCACGCACGCCCGCATGATGGCCAAGCCGCGGCCGGACTCGGCGAGCCTGGCGATGTCGGACTCGCGCGACCTGCGGCGCACCAGCAGCGGCACCGGGCCTACCGGCGGCCTGCGCAGGTGCTCGCGGCGCGCCGCCCTGATCCTCGCCCGGCTGAAGCCGCGGCCCGTGTCGGTCACCTGAACCACGCACCGGTTCCGGCTGACCGCGGCGACAAGCTCGTACCCCTCGTCGCCAGGGCCGGCGTGCCGCACCACGTTGGTGCAGGCCTCGGTGACCGCGAGCAGCAGGTCGGAGATGCACTCCTCGTCCATGCCGAACCGGCAGAGCGTGTCGCCAAGCACATGGCGCATCACGGGAATGCTGAGCGACTCACGCGGAAACACCAGACAGAACCGGACATCCCTGGCCGGCCCGTGCAGATGCGGCATCCGAGCTCGCATTCGCTCCTCAGTCCCTTGGTCTAACCCCGCGCTGTACTTCACATTGTGAGAGTTTCCAAACCTGGGACCTGGTAATCATGAACTCGGGCGATCTTCGGACGAACTCTGCCGTTCTTACAGGTCAACAGCGGATTGCCAACGGCGGACCGGCAACGCTGAACGCGCCCGCCCAGCAATAATCCGCGCCTGCCGGGGCGCGTTGTAAGTGGCGGAATCCAATCCCGCGCGCCCCACCGAATATCGGCGTGATCAGCCGGCCCGAATGACAAATTCCTCGATGACCGGGTTCGCGAGCAGTTCCCCGGCTAGCTCGGCCACCCTGAGCTGCGCCGCGCTGGAGTCGGCAGGCTCGCCGAGGTCGATCTCGAACCGCTTTCCCTGGCGCACGGAGACCACCTCGCTGAAGCCGAGCCGATGGCACGCTCCGGCGATCGCCTCGCCCTGCGGGTCTGCGATCTCGGGCTTCAGCATGACGTCGACGACTATCGTGGCCACATCACGCAGCGTACGTCAGTGACTCACTTGACCGGGCGTGCGGAGTGGGCAGTACTGTCACAGCGGAACACGATTGCGGTCCGAGCGGCCGCCGGCCTTCGCCGGACGTCCGCCCTGAGCATGCAAGGAGTGGCACGTGACCGTCAGAGCTGCCGGGCGAGCTGCCTCCAGAACCCGAACCCCAGACAAGTCAGTGGCCACCACCGACGAGCCGGTGACGAAGCCGGAACTGATCCAGCTGCTCACCCCGGAGGGCGAGCGCAACGAGCACCCCGGCTACCCGCTCGACCTGTCGGTCGACGAGATCAAGGCGCTCTACCGGGACCTGGTCCTGGTCAGGCGGATCGACTTCGAGGCCATCGCGCTGCAGCGCCAGGGCGAGCTCGGCATCTGGGCCTCGCTGCTCGGCCAGGAGGCCGCGCAGGTCGGGTCGGGACGCGCGCTCGGCCCGCGCGACATGGTCTTCCCCACCTACCGCGAGCACGGGGTGGCCTGGTGCCGCGGCGTGGACCCGGCCAGGCTGCTTGAGCTCTTCCGCGGCGTCAGCCACGGCGGCTGGGATCCGGCCGAGCACCGGTTCCACCTGTACACGATCGTGATCGGGGCGCAGACCCTGCACGCCACCGGCTACGCGATGGGGATACAGCGCGACGGCGCGCTCGGCGACGACGGCGAGGCCGTGATCGTCTACTTCGGCGACGGCGCCACCAGCCAGGGCGACGTGAACGAGGCGTTCATCTGGGCCTCGGTGAACAACGCGCCGATCGTGTTCTTCTGCCAGAACAACCAGTGGGCGATCTCCGAGCCGCTCGACCGCCAGACCAGGATCCCGCTCTACCTGCGGGCGCGCGGCTTCGGCTTCCCCGGCCTGCGGGTGGACGGCAACGACGTGTTCGCCTGCCTGGCGGTGACCCGCAAGGCCATGCAGGCCGCCAGGGAGGGGCAGGGCCCGACGCTGATCGAGGCGTTCACCTACCGGATGGGCGCGCACACCACCACCGACGACCCGACCAGGTACCGGCTCTCCGCCGAGCTCGAGTCGTGGAAGCTGAAGGACCCGATCGAGCGGGTCAAGCAGTACCTGATCAGGTCTTCGATGGCGAAGGAGGACTTCTTCACCCGGGTCAGCGCGGAGGCCGACGAGCTTGGCCTGCGGGTCAGGAAGGCGTGCCTGGAGATGGCCGATCCCGATCCGCTCTCGATGTTCGACAACGTGTACGCCGAGCGCACCACGCTGCTCGACCGCGAGCGCGAGCAGCTTGCCGCCTACCTCAGTTCCTTCGCCGACGAGGAGGTCGCGCGATGACGACACAGGCACCGGCGACCAGGGCCACCCAGACGCTAACGCTGAGCAAGGCGATCAACGAGGGCCTGCGCAAGGCACTGGAGAACGACCCGAAGGTGCTCATCATGGGCGAGGACGTCGGCAAGCTCGGCGGCGTCTTCCGCGTCACCGACGGCCTGCAGAAAGACTTCGGCGAGGCCAGGGTCATCGACACCCCGCTGGCCGAGTCCGGCATCGTGGGCACCGCGATCGGGCTAGCGCTGCGCGGCTACCGGCCGGTCTGCGAAATCCAGTTCGACGGGTTCGTCTACCCGGCGTTCGACCAGATCGTCTCCCAGCTGGCCAAGATGTCCTACCGGTCGCGCGGGCACTGCAGTCTGCCTGTGGTGGTCCGGATACCGTTCGGCGGCGGCATCGGCGCCGTCGAGCACCACAGCGAGTCGCCGGAGGCCCTGTTCGCGCACACCCCCGGGCTGCGCGTGGTGGCCTGCGGCGATCCCGCCGACGCCTACGCCATGATCCAGCTGGCGGTCGACTGCGACGACCCGGTGATCTTCTTCGAGCCCAAGCGCAGGTACTGGGACAAGACCGAGGTCGACCTGCGCGGCGGCGTCGCCGCCGCGCAGCCGCTGGACAGGTCGAGGACGCTCATCGCCGGGACCGACGTGACGCTGTTGTGTTATGGCCCTATGGTCCGTACCTGCGTGGAGGCGGCCACCGCGGCGCAGGCCGAAGGACATTCCGTGGAAGTGATCGACCTGCGCTCGCTGTCGCCGCTCGACGTGGATGCGATCTACGCATCGGTGCGCAAGACCGGTCGCTGCGTGGTGGTGCACGAGGCCCCGGTGACCGGCGGGCTCGGCGCCGAGATCGCCGCAAGGGTTTCGCAGGAGTGCTTCTACTCCCTCGAGGCGCCGGTGCTGCGGGTCGGCGGCTACTCCACGCCCTACCCGCCGTCCAGGCTGGAGGAGCACTACCTGCCCGACCTGGACCGGGTGCTCGACGCCGTCGACCGCTCGTTCGGCTACTGAGGGGTCGTCATGTCAGAGCTGAAGCAGTTCAGGCTCCCCGACGTCGGCGAGGGCCTGACCGAGGCGGACATCGTCAGGTGGCACGTGCATCCCGGCGACAAGGTGACCGTCAACCAGATCATCGTGGAGATCGAGACCGCGAAGGCCGTGGTGGAGCTGCCGAGCCCGTACGAGGGGGTGGTGGCCGACCTGCTCGTGCCCGAGGGCAGCACCGCCGACGTCGGGTCGCCGATCATCGCGGTGCGGGTAGGGGAGGCCGGGCCGGACGACGCGGGAGCGGGCGGCGACACGTCGGCCGCCGAGGCGGTCACCGGCATCGGATCGCCGCCGGCCGAGGGCGCGGTGGAGCCCGGCATGCACGGCAGCCCGGCACCCAAGGTGGAGCGCCAGGCCGTGCTCGTCGGCTACGGCGTCAAGCTCGGCGCAACCAAGCGGCGGGCGCGCAAGGCCGTGGGCGGCGCGGTGAGCGCTGCCGTGGTCCAGGCTCCGGCTCCGGCTGTCGCTCCCGCTGTCGCCTCGGCTACCGCGCCAGCGGCCGCTCAGGCAGCTGCTCAAGCAGCCGGAGCGAACGGCGCCGCGGACGGGCACCTCCCGCAGGCCGGGACCGCGGTGCTCGCCAAGCCGCCGGTGCGCAAGCTGGCCAGGGACCTCGGCGTGGACCTCAGCCAGCTCACGGGCACCGGCCCGGCCGGCTCGATCACCAGGGACGACGTGCAGGCCGCGATCGGAGCGCAGGCGGCCGGTGCGGCCGGTGCGGCCGGTGCGGTCCGTGCGGCCGGTGCCGCCGGTGCGGCCGGTGCCGCCGAGGCGGCCGGTGCCGCCGGTGCGGCCGAGGCGGCCGGTGCCGCCGCGATGCCGGCCGGGGAGCCCGGCCTTGACCGGGTCGCCGCGATGCGGCTTGCCTCGCTGCCGCGCGAGGAGCGGATCCCCATCCGCGGCGTGCGCAAGCACACGGCGGCCGCGATGGCGGCCAGCGCGTTCACCGCCCCGCACGTGTCCGAGTTCCTCCAGATCGACATCACCGAGACGATGACCGCCACGGCCAGGATCAGGTCCCTGCCGGAGTTCGACGGGGTCAGGGTCTCGCCGCTGCTGCTCGTGGCCAAGGCGCTGCTGATCGCTGCGGCCCGGCATCCGCTGATCAACTCCTCGTGGGACGAGGCCGCCCAGGAGATCGTGGTCAAGCACTACGTGAACCTCGGCATCGCGGCAGCCACCGACCGCGGCCTGATCGTGCCGAGCGTGAAGGACGCGCACGCGCTGTCGCTGCCCGAGCTTGCCAGGGCGCTGGCCGGCCTGGCCGAGACCGCGCGGGCCGGCAAGTCCTCCCCCGCCGACCTGCGCGGCGGCACGATCACGATCACCAACGTGGGCGTGTTCGGGGTCGACACCGGCACCCCGATCATCACCCCTGGCGAGGCAGCGATCCTGGCGTTCGGGCAGATCAAGGATGCACCGTGGGTACTCGGCGGCCAGCTCGCCGTCCGCAAGGTGTGCACGCTCGCGCTGTCATTCGACCACAGGATCGTCGACGGCGACCTCGGCTCCGCCGTGCTGCGCGACGTCGGTGCGATGCTGACCGACCCGCTGCGCATGCTTGCCTGGTCCTAGGCCGACCAGTCCCAGCCAGCCAGCCCAGCCAGCCAAGCCAGCCAGTTCCAGGGCCGGACTACCGATCGGAGCGCGAATGATCAGGCACGTGGTGGTGATCACCTGGCGGGACGACGCGACGGCCGAGCAGCGGCAGCAGGCACGCGACGAGCTCGCCACGCTGCCGCCGCTGATGCGCGGGCTGGTCAGCTACACGCTCGGCCCCGATATCGGGGTCAACCAGGGCAACGCCGACCTGGCGATCGTCGCCGACTTCGACGACGTGCAGGCCTACCAGGCCTACCGCGACCACCCGGCGCACGTCGAGGTCGTCAGCCGGTCGATCGCGCCGATCGCGGCGCAGCGCCGGGCCGTGCAGTTCGAGATCTGACCCGGGCCGTCCAAGGCCCCACCGGCCCCGCCGCCTAACGCCTGTCCCGTAGATCTCCGCGGGCACCGACGGCGGTACCGCGCGGCATCACCGGCCACGGACAACCCGGAGCAGCGCGGCCGGCCTCCGCGCCGCGCGGCCGCGGCCGCGGCCGCCGACCGAGCACGGCCGCCTGAGCAGCACTGCCGCCCGAATCCCGCATACCAGCCGAAACCGCACATGATCACCTGGGCGTCGCTGGAATGGATGCCACATCCACTGCGTATTCTGGGACATCCGCCACATCCATCAAGATCATCTCCGGGCGGCACGGGGCGCGGCGGCCGGCGGCGGCCTCGGGGACGGGCCGCGCCAGACCACAAGCCGAGCATCAGGACCTGGCTCCGCGACCCAGTCCCACGATCTACGGGCAGGCCCTAGAAGGCGGCCTCGGGCAGGTCCATCAACTCAAGCGAGGTCGACTCGACAAGCTCGCGCTCGGTGGCCAGCCTCGGCAGCACGGTCTCGGCGAAGAACCTGGCCGCCGCGATCTTGCCCTGGTAGAAGGCCTTGTCGCCATCACCGTCTGTGCCGCCCCGCCCGCCCGTACCGTCCAGCCCGCCTGTGCCGCCCAGCCCGTCGAGGGCCCTGGTGGCGACCTCGGCCTGCCTGACCAGCAGCCAGCCGACCACCAGGTCGCCAAGGCTCAGGAGCAGCCGAGTGGTGTTCAGGCCCACCCGGTCGACCTCGGCAGGCTGCTCGAGGCTGGCGGCCAGGTAACCGTGCAGCGTGTTCACCATCGCCTCGACATTGTCCGCTGCCCTGGTCAGTGCCGCGCGCTCCTTCTTCAGCCTGCCGTTGCCCTGCTCTGCCGCCGCTGTCGCCCTGATCTGCGCGAGAAGGGCGGCGAGCGCCTCGCCCTTGTTCCGCACGATCTTCCTGAAGTACAGGTCCATGCCCTGGATCGCGGTGGTGCCCTCGTAGAGGCTGTCGATCTTGGCGTCCCTGATGTACTGCTCGATCGGGTAGTGCTGCAGGTAGCCCGAGCCGCCGAAGGTCTGCAGTGACAGGGTCAGCATCTCGTAGGCACGCTCCGAGCCGAGGCCCTTGACTATCGGGAGCAGCAGGTCGTTCAGCGCTGCGGCCTGCTCATCGGCGGTGCCCGCCGCCGCGCTGACCTGGATGGCGTCCTGGATGCTCGCCGTGTACAGCACGAGCGCCCGCATGCCCTCCGCGTACGCCTTCTGCAGCATCAGGATCCGGCGCACGTCCGGGTGGTGCACGATCGTCACCCGCGGAGCGGTCTTGTCGGACATCCTGGCGAGTTCGCCGCCCTGCACCCGCGTCTTGGCGTACTCGAGCGCGTTCAGGTAGCCGGTGGAGAGCGTGGCGATCGCCTTGGTGCCGACCATCATCCTGGCGTGCTCGATGATCACGAACATCTGCTTGATGCCCTCGTGCACGTCGCCGACCAGGGTGCCGACCGCTGGGTGCTCGGCGCCGAAGGTCAACTCGCAGGTGGTGGAGGCCTTCAGGCCCATCTTGTGCTCGACGGTGGTCGCGTAGACGCCGTTGCGGGCGCCGAGCGAGCCGTCCTCACCGACCAGGTACTTGGGCACCAGGAACATGGACAGCCCCTTGGTGCCAGGGCCGCCTCCCTCGGGCCTGGCCAGCACCAGGTGGAAGATGTTCTCCGCCATGTCGTGCTCGCCGCCGGTGATGAAGCGCTTCACACCCTCGATGTGCCAGGTGCCGTCAGGCTGCCTGATCGCCTTGGTGCGCCCCGCGCCCACGTCGGAGCCGGCGTCCGGCTCGGTCAGCACCATCGTGGCCGTCCACTGGCGGTCGATGGCCTGCTCGGCGAACTGCTTCTGGGCGGGCGTGCCCATCTCCCACAGCGCCCTCGCGAACGTGGCGCCGCTGGCGTACATCCAGACCGCCGGGTTCGCGCCGAGCACGAACTCGGCGACCGCCCAGCACAGCGACCGTGGGGCGGCAGTGCCGCCGAGCGCCTCGGGCAACTCCAGCCTGTACCACTCCGCGTCCATGAGCGCGCGGAACGACTTGGCGAACGACTCGGGCATGGTGACCGAACGGGTCGCCGGGTGGTAGACGGGCGGGTGGCGGTCGCTGTGAGCGAACGAGCTCGCGATCGGCCCCAGCGCCAGCCGCTCGACCTCCGCGAGTATGCCGCGCGCGGTCTGCTCGTCGAGCTCGCCGAACGGCTCCATGCCAAGCAGGTCCTGCCTGCCAAGCACCTCGAACAGATTGAACTCGATGTCGCGCCGGTTGCTCTTGAAGTGCGTGGAGTGCGCCATGTCCATCCCCCTAGGTCCCACCGCCTGCTCTGGCAGATCCGAGTCCCTGGTTACTGGTCCGAGTTGCTGGTCCCAGCCTTAGTTACTGGTAAGTAACAAAGTATACTACCGGTCGGTAACTAGGCCAAGGCCCCGGTCGCCAGCGGAGCCGGCGTGAGTGGGTAGCCGGGAGCCGGAGAGCCGGTGAGCTGGTGAGCTGATCAGCTGGTGAACTGGTGAGCCAGGGATCCTGTGATGAACTCCGGCTCACAGGATGTTCACGGCGCGGGCGATGACCAGGGCGCCGAGCGCGAGCGAGACGGCAGACTGCACGAGCATGGTCAGCTTCGCCCACCTCGCCAGCGGCATGACGTCGGTCGGGCTGAACGCGGTCGCGTTGGTGAACGATAGGTACAGGTAGTCAACGAACCGCGGGGCCCAGCCAGGCGGGGTCAGCTCGGGCGCGGTCATCTGCGGGAACTGCAGGTCAGGGTATGGCCTGGTGCCCTGCAGCCGGTGTACAGGGCCACCGCGGTCGAACTCCCAGTACCACAGGGCGAACGCGATCACGTTCGTCCCCCAGATCGCCGCGCCTGAGGCGAGCAGCGCGACCGGGGCGTGCCGACCTGGCACGTGTATCTGGCTGGTCACGATCGCCCTGACCAGGAACGCCGCCGAGGCCGCGTTCGCGGCCGTGATCAGCAGCACGAGCGCGAGGCTGGCGGCGCGCAGCGGGCCGGACATTCGCTCGATCCGCACCGGGTTGGCGACGCTGAGCCCGACCAGCAGGGCGATCTCGAGCGCGGGGATCAGGTACCTGGGGTGCAGCGAGAGCTCGCTGGAGAGCAGCCACTGCAGCACGATCGCGACGATCACCGAGGCGGACACCGGCCAGCGCGGCTCGGCCCGGCTTGGCCCGTGCAGCCGGCGGGCCCCGGCCGCCTGCAACCGCCGCACCGCGTGGTCGAGCATCGCCAGCATCTCATCCCTGAGCACCTGCTCCTGCTGGCCGTTGTGCGGCGCGGTGCCGCCTGGGCTGCCCTCGGCGCTGCCGCCGGGGCTGCCGTCGGGGCCGCCGGCCCGGCCGGCTCCCCGATCCTGATCGTCCATATCCTCATTCTGGCCGGTAGACACGTTCGGTCTGTCGTCTTCCCGGCCTACAGTGTCGGCAAGGGCGGCGGCGGCAACGGCGGCCGGAGCAGGCGGCGAGCGAGGTGGCTTAATGACGGTGGGCCTGACCCCTGAGCACGTGCAGCTTGCGGACGCGGTCCGCGCCTGGTCGCAGCGGCACTGCCCGCCGGAGGTCGTGCGCGCCGCGATCGGCGACGCCGACGGCGGGGTCGCGCGCTATCGCGAGCAGCTTGTGCCCGCACTGGCCGGGCAGGGCCTGTTCGGGCTCCACATAGCCGAGGCCGATGGCGGCCACGGTTACGGCATCGCCGAGCTCGCGATCGCGGTGGCCGAGCTCGGCCGGGCGCTGCTGCCAGGGGCGTACCTGCCGACCGTGCTCGCCGCCGCCGTCCTTGCGCAGGCGGACGGCCGGACGGCCAAGCTGCTCGCCAGGCTGGCCGACGGCTCGCTGGCCGGGACCGTCTGCCTGGCCGGCGGCCTGACCGGCACGCCGGACTCCGGTGGCGGGCTGCTCGTCAGTGGCGAGGCAGGCCCGGTACTCGCCGGGTCGATGGCGGACATGGTCGTGGCGGAGGTCGGCACGCCGGGCGGGGACCGCTGGGTGGCAATCGACACGGCCGACCTGGCCGTGACCTCGCTGCCGGGAGTCGACCTGACCAGGCCGCTGGCCAGCATCGCAGCCGACGGCGTGAGCGTGCCCGCCGACCGGGTGCTCGGCGCCGTCAGCCGGGCCGACGTGACCAGCCTGGCCGCGATCCTGTTCGGCGCCGAGGCCTGCGGCATCGCCGACTGGGCCGTGCACACGGCATCGGAGTACGCGAAGATCAGGATCCAGTTCGGCCGGCCGATCGGCCAGTTCCAGGCGGTCAAGCACCGCTGTGCCCGGATGCTGACCGGCGCCGAGCAGGCCGCCGCGGCGGTCTGGGATGCCGCCCGGACGCCGCGTGGCCGGGACCGCGAGTTTGCCGCGAGCGTGGCCGGCGTGGTCGCGCTCGACGCGGCGGAGGACGCGGCCAATGACTGCATCCAGACCCTCGGCGGCATCGGGTACACCTGGGACCACGACGCGCACCTGTACTACCGGCGCGCGATGTCGCTGCGCGCCCTGCTCGGGCGGTCGGCGAGGTGGCGCGAGCAGGTAGCCAGGGCCGCGATGGCCGGAGCGATGACGCCGGCCACCGTGCAGCTTCCGGACGGTGACGCCGAGTTCCGGGCCGAGGTCAGGACCGAGCTTGCCGAGATCCGCAGGCTCACCGGCCGGGACCGCACCGCCGCGCTCGCGGCGGGCGGCTGGGTGCTGCCGCACCTGCCGCGCCCGTGGGGACGCGACGCCAGCCCGCTCGAGCAGCTCGTCATCGACGCCGAGATGCGGGCGGCCGGGGTAGTGGCGCACAACCTGGCGATCGGCGCCTGGGTGGTTCCTGCCCTGATCAAGTACGGCACCCCGGATCAGCAGCAGCGGTTCCTCCCGGCCACCCTGCGCCTGGACTACCTGTGGTGCCAGCTGTTCAGCGAGCCCGGTGCCGGCTCCGACCTGGCCGGGCTCACCACCAGGGCGCAGCGGGTGGACGGCGGCTGGCGGATCACGGGCCAGAAGATCTGGACCTCGCTGGCCAAGGAAGCGGCCTGGGGGATCTGCATCGCCCGTACCGACCCGGCGGCCGCCAGGCATGCCGGGATCAGCTACTTCCTCGTCGACATGCACTCGCCGGGCATCGACGTGCGCCCGCTGCGCGAGATTACCGGGGACGCTTCGTTCAATCAGGTCTTTCTTGACGGTGTCTTCGTGCCCGATGACTGCCTGGTGGGTGAGGTCAACGGCGGCTGGCGGATCGCGCGGACGACACTGGCCAACGAGCGGGTCTCGCTCTCGCAGTCGTGGACCTTCGGGGCCGGCCTGCCCGAGCTACTCGACGCCGCGCGGGCGGCCGCCGATCCGCCGCTCGCCGAGGTCGGCAGGCTCGTCTGCGACGGGCGGGCGATCGAGCTGCTCGGGCTGCGGGTCACGCTCAAGCGGCTGTCCGGTACCGAGCCGGGCGCGACCGGCAGCGTGCGGAAGCTGCTCGGCATGCGCAACGCGCAGCAGATCGCCGGGCTGTGCTGGGCGATGGCCGACCAGGGCGGCGCGCTCGGTGATGACCGGTGGGCCAGGCAGACGCTCGCGGTCAGGGCGGTGACCATCGGCGGCGGCACCACGGACATCCAGCTCAACATCATCGCCGAGCGGATGCTCGGGCTGCCGCGCGATCCCGAGCCACCGGGGGGTGACCCGCTGCCGACGTGACCAGCGCGGGGTGACCCGCCGCGCGTGTGACCCGCCGCGGGCGTGACCAGCCGCGGTGGCCAGCCGGTGAGAAGCTCTCCGGATCAGGCTCCAGACGACGGGGGGAACAAGCCCTGGCCCTGGCCCTGGTCGGGCTCGGGCTCGTCGACGGCCGCGGGGAAGCCCATCGGGTTCGCCACGGGGAACCCGGCGGACCCGCCCTGCTGGGGGTACCCCGTCGGCGCCGAACCATGGAATCCGCCCTGCGCCGCGCCCGGGAATCCGCCCTGGTCACCGAACCCGGACTGATCGCCAGGGAAACCGGTCGACCCCGGCTGCTGAGGGAACCCGGTCTGCACTGCGCCGGGGAAGCCGGACGGAGCACCCTGCTGCGGGAACCCCGCCGGCGCCTGGCCGGGGAAGCCGGCCTGCGCGCCATGCTGCGGGAAGCCCGTCTGTGCCGCGCCAGGGAACGCGGACGGAGCGCCCTGCTGCGGGAACCCCGCCGGGGCCTGGCCGGGGAAACCGGACGGAGCGCCTTGCTGCGGGAAGCCCGCCGGGGCGCCCTGCTGCGGGAAGCCTGAAGGCGACTGGCCAGGGAACCCGGCGGCCGATGGCGGCACGTTCGGGTCAACCGGCGCCGCGCCCGAGAGGTAGTCGCCCTGCATGTTCATCCGCGCCTGCTGTGCCTGCATCTGCTGCGCCTGAGCCTGCGCGGCCTGCTGCACGAGGTCCACGTTGTTCTGCGCCTCATGCTGCGCGAGCTCGGCCAGTATCTGGTCGATCTGCGTCTGCGTATCGCCGGTTGCCCGGCCGGTGCGCTCGGCGAGAACGGCGAGGCCGAGGTTGCGAAGCAGCGCGTCGGCGCGCCTCTGGGCGGGTATGGCGTCGAGCTTGGCTATCCCAGCGTTCGCGGACTGCGCGAGCGTGTTAGCCTGCGCCTTCACCTTGTCCATCAGTCCCATGTCGGCACCTTCCACGTCGCTGGCAATGGGGAGAACCGCCGGTCACCCGGGCAGAGCCCGCGGGTTCCCAAGGGGCGTCGGCCCAGACTGCGGCCATCGCGCTCAGACTAGCCCCGGCCAGCCGAACAAACCAGAAACGGCCAAGCCGCTACCCCATCCGCCATTCCCGCCACCGCCGCGAGCCGCCCCCGCCCGCCCCGACCGTCGCCAGCCGCCTCGCCCACCCAGCACGGCCGCCCGGATCGCCGCATACCACCCGAAATCGCATCTGGGCATCTGAGTGTCGCTGGAATGGATGCCACATCCACTGCGTATTCTGGGACATCCGCCACATCCATCAAGATCATCTCCGGGCGGTACATGGCGCGGCGGTCGGTGGCGGCCTCGGGGACAGCCCGCGCCGGACCGCAAGCCGAGCGATCAGGATCTGGCGCCGCGACCCGGTCTCACGATCTACAGGACAGCCCCCGGTCGGCGCGGAACGGCGGCGACGCGGGCCGGCGCCGGCACGAGACGGCGACGCGGGCCGGCTCCGGCACGAGACGGCCCGCGGGCCGGCTCCGGCACGGAGGCGCGGGGCGGCGGCGTTACCGGGTTGGGGCGGCCACGTCGGTCGTGATAATCGGCGAGACGGCAGACCAGTCGCCGGGCGCCTGGAGCAGGGCAGCACCGGGTACGCCGGCGAGGTCGGGCACGACGCGCAGGTCCATCTCGCCGGTGGCCGACACGCTGGAGCGGCTGGCGGTCACCCGGAACCGCACCGTCGCCTGGCCGCGCGGCCCGAGCCTGACGACACCGATCAGCATGCCGTGACCCGACTGACGCCAGGCGCTCGCGCCAAGAGTCCGCCAGGTGCGCCCGTCCAGCCACTGGACGCTCGTACCTGGTGGCGGCTTGGCGCAGCCGGCGCCGTCGTGGCATAGGAACGCCGAGACCAGCAGGCGCACCCGGAGGGACATGCGGGCCGGGGAGCGGACGGTGATGCCGAAGGTACGCGACTGACCCCGGGGCACCGTGATTCGGTTCGCCGGCTGCCAGGTGAGGGCGACGGTCCTGAGCCTCGCCGGTCGTCCGGACTGAGCCCCGACCAGCGCGCCTGCGCGGAATACGCGCACCGTCACCCGGCCCGCTCCCCACGGCGGCGCGGCGGCGGGCTCGGCGACCTCGACGAGCAGGTGCTGCGTGCTGGTCCACGCGGGCACCCGCACCTGATAGGCGCATCGCCAGTCGCCGTGCAGGTCGACCACCGGCACGGACAGCCACCGGCCGGTCGCCGGGTCCTTCCTCAGCACGACCGGCTTGCGGTAGACCGCGTACCGCGGCCGGCCTAGGTTCACCTCGACCCGGACGGTGCCGCGGCGGCCGGTGCCGGAGATCGCGAACGTGACCGCGCTCGGCACGCCCGCCAGGTAGCTGACCGGGGCGACCAGCGCGAGCCCGCGGTCGCTGACTCCCGTGGGGCTGCCCGGCGCGGCACCGAGCGCCTCGTAGCCGCCGAGCAGGCCGGCCACCGCGAGCAGGGCGAACGCGGCCGATCCGGTGACCTGACGGCGCCTGCGCTGCTCTCCCCTCGCCCTGATCTGCTCGGCCCCGGCCGGCCTGACGGCCTCGGCGAACCGCTCGGTGCCTTCGCGCAGCGCGGTACCCGTCCGGCCGAGCCCCAGGTACTCGCGCCCGCTGCCGAAGTCATCGTGCATCGACGTCTACCCCCTCATCGCGCAGCCCGCCGCACGGCTGGTCGTCTCCGAGCAGCGGCTGCAGTGCCCGCCGGCCTCTGGCCAGCCGGGCCTTGATCGTGCTGGCCGGCATGCGCAGCTGTCCGGCGATCTCAGCTACCGACAGGCCGACCAGGTGGTGCAGCACGATTGCCTGGCGCTGCGCGGCGGGAATCTGGCGCAGCGCGGCGATGATCGTGACGTAGTCAGGCCCGAGTTCGGGCGGGTCGGCTGCGGGTCCGTGGCGGCGCTGCGCGGACAGCCTGTTCACCGCCTTGCGCCAGGAGCTCACGCTGATCCGCCATGCGACCGTGCGCACCCAGCTCTCAGGATCGGCGTAGCCGCTGACCCGGCCCCAGTGCTGCCAGGCCCTCGCGTACGCCTCCTGCACGGCGTCCTCGGCCTCGGCGCGGTCGCCGGTCATGGCGTAGAGCTGGCTGGTGACCCGGCGCACGCTGGCCGCGTAGAACGCGTCGAAATCCGTCGCGTCGCGCACCTGTCACCTGCCGCTCTGCGCACCGATCGCCGCTAGGCTGGCCACCGCGCTCTGGGCACCGCTGCTCTGGCCACTGCCGTCGTACCTGACACGCCCGGGACGGGCCTGAGGTTGCATGCCGGCGCGACTTTGCGCCGGCGGCCAGGATCAGCGCAGCCGCCACCCGGTCAGGCCGCCGCTGTCGGCCGTGAACAGCATGCCGTCGGCGAAGACGGTCTGCGCGAAGTCCAGCTGGCCGGTGACCAGGGTGCGCAGGATCCGGCCGGTGGCCGCACTGACGAGATCGATCACGTTCGGCGGCCCGCCGCCGTAGGTGCCGACCGCGAGCACCCCGGCGCCGTCCAGGGTCGGCGAGCCGGTCACCACGTCAGGAAGCCCGGTCGCCCAGATCCGCCTGCCGGTGCTCGGGTCGAGCCGCTGAATGGACCCGAAGTACCTCTTTCCCCGCAGCGTGATACCGCCGCCCGCGACGTACAGCGAGCGCCCGTCGTAGACCGCGGCGGCGATGCAGGTGCTGTTGCCGTGCCGGGGCTGTGGTGCGCCGATCCGGCGCGACCAGGCGAGCGTCATCGACGAGCGGTGCAGCGCGTAGAAGACGCCATTCTTATCGCACGCGCCGACATCGCCGCCGAAGATCGTCGGCGAGGCGCCGAAGTCGCCGTCCGCGATCACCTGCCAGGCCGGGACCGCGAACGACCCGAGCACGCGAAGTGTGCTCGGGTCCAGCTTGAGCATGGAATCGGAATACGGCGGCTCACGATAGCCCTTTATCGCGTTTCCGGTCGTGACGTAGATATCGCGATCCGGGCCGATGGCCGCGCTCGACCAGATCGACCCGCCGGGAATCCCGCGCGGCAGCGTATAGAACGTAGCCAGTCTCCGGCCGGTCGCCTGGCTGAAGCTGATCAGCCCGCCGCGGACCAGTGGGTGATCGCAGTTCGATGAGATGCCGATGTAGATCCGCCCCCTGGCGATGGTCGGCGAGGCCCACTCAAAGTAGTTGCTCACGGTTCGCGACGGGATGCCGATGACCGAGCGCCACGCGACCGAGAGATTAGCTGCGCGCAGCGCGTACAGGTAGCCGTCGGGCCCGCCCACGTAGACCATCCGCTGCCCGCTGGCGTGGTCGACGACCACCGTGGCGGTGTCCACGAACCCCAATGCGTCGCACGTCTTGGCTGGCTGGTAGCCGATGAACCGCTTCGCGAGGACGGCACCGGTCGCCGCGTCGATCTTGTAGAACCAGCCAGTGTCGGCACCGATGTAGATCACCCCGTCCACCACGGTCGGGCTGGACAGGAACCCGCGCGGCGGCTGTCCGCGATGCGTCGGCGGGTCGCCGAGGAAGGTCCAGGCTGGCGTGAGCTCACGCACCGTAGCCGACGTGATCACCGTCTGACCCGCGCCGTAGGACTGGTGGGCGGGCCCGTCCAGGTAGGTCGACCAGTTGCCGGCCGACCCGGTCGATGCGTCCCCGCGCACCGCGGGAAAGGCGGTTCCCGCCGAAATCATGACGGCAAGAACGGCACGTGTACCAACGACCCTTATGCTCCGCTGCATTTCGCTGCCCCCCGGCGATGAGCTTTCGCGGCGGGCACCATCCTGCAGCAGGAATGAGCCTCGGGCAGCTATTTACGCGCGGCGGAGAGCTCGGATTTCGCTGTCCTGGAAATCGCGAGCACATCGGAGACCACGTTGACCAGGCGGCATCCGTTCTCCCGGTAGAGCCTGGCCGTGGCGCCGTCGGCCGAGTGCACGCCCACGGGTTTGCCGGCCCGCGCGGCGGCCGCCCAGATCTGCTCAAGCGCGGGCCGCAGCACCGGGTCGTCCGGGTCGAGCACGCAGCCGAGCGAGTAGGACAGGTCCCTCGGCCCGACGTAGATGCCGTCCACGCCGGGCAGCGCGAGCGTCGCGTCCAGGTCGGCCATGGCCGCCCGCGATTCCACCATGATCACGCAGAACGGCTCCTCCTGGCTGGCCAGCACGCCACCGCCGGACCGGTATCCAGCCGGCGGGTAGTGGCACGCGCCGACCACCGCCGCCGCCTGCTCAGCCGACTCCACGTTGGGCACGATGACGCCGGCGCAGCCGAGGTCGAGCGCTCGGCCGATGTCGGCGGTGTGCGCGTGCCTGACCCGCGCCACCGGCACCGCCCCCGCCTTGCTGATCGCGGTGGTCAGGGCCGGCAGGTCGCGCTCGGTGGCCCCGCCGTGCTGCAGGTCGATCGAGACGTAGTCCAGGCCGGCGCCGGCCATCGCGCCGACCGCGATGACGTCACCGATGGTGACCCAGCCGCCGTACAGAGCCTCGCTGCCGTCGCGCAGGCGCGCCCCGAAGGATTGGTTCTGCATAACGGACAACCATACGCGTGCCGCGAGTCGCCGCTGGTGGCCGGATTCACCGGAAGAGAACAGTTCGGTTCCAAGGGGGTCGCACGCCGGGCCGGGGCGGCACCGCGGGCGCTACCCTCGTTCCGATGATGCACTGGGTCACGAATTGACCGTTCCCCTCGCCACCGCCGGGTTCTGGCTGACCGGGCTGGAGCGCGGGCTGCTGCTCGGCGCACTGGCCGTCGCGCTGGGCGGCCTGGCCGGCCGCGGCCTGGCCAGGAACTACAAGGGGACCGGGCCGGCGCCGCTTCCGGCACCGTGGGCGCTGCGCGCCAGCCTGGTCGGCCTGGCGGCCTCGGCCGCGCTGGTGGTGACCGCGCTGGCCGGGCCGAACCTGGCCGCGCAGCTGGCCAGGCCGCCGGTGGCGGCGCTGCGGTCGAGCGCGACCCTGGACATCGCCATCGCCGAGTGCGCGTGCTTCGCGATCGCCGCCGTCCTGCTCAGGCTGCGCCGGCCGGGCCCAAGCGTGCTGCCGCTGCTCGGGGTGGCGCTCGCCGAGGCGCTGCGCGGCCATGCCGAGGGCATCATCCCGGTGGCCGGCGCGCTGGTCACGCTGTGCCACGTCGTGCCGGCCGTCCTGTGGGCGGGCATGCTGGCGTACACGCTGCGCGCCGCGGTTGCCTGGCGCGGCGACCCGGCCGCGATGCAGGGCCTGATCAGGTTGTATGCCAACGCGGCCGCGTGGCTGCTCGCGATCGTGGTGGTGACCGGCGTGGTGTCCGCGCTGCTGCTCGTCCCGCTCGGGTCGCTTTTCAGCACCGGATACGGGTGGCTGCTCGTGGTCAAGGCCGCGCTGGTGGCGACCGCCGCCGCGCTGGCCGTGGCCGGCCGGCTGGCGCTGCGCCGCCCTGTCCCCGCTGGAACCGGCCCGGCACGCGCGAGCAGGGCCGAGGTCGTCGCGCTCGCGGCGGTGCTTGTCATCGCCGGCCTGCTCACCGTGCTCACCCCGCCAGCCAAGCCGGTCTACCCCACCGGGCTCCGGGCGCCCGCCCATGCCGCCCGGCATAATGACCACTCGTGGAGATCTCCGAGCACATCACCGCCCTGACCGAGCAAGGACCGCTGCTCGCGGCCGCCGCCGCGGCCGCCGGGCCCGACGCGCCGGTGCCGAGCTGCCCCGACTGGCTGGTCAGGGACCTGGTCAGGCATCAGGGCGGGGTGCACCGGTGGGCGGCATCGATCGTCGGTACGCCGCGCACCGAACCGTGGGACGTCGACCTCGACGACGTGGTCGGGACCTGGCCAGCCGACGACGAGCTAGTGGCATGGTTCAGCGACGGCTGCCGTGAGCTGGTCGGCGTCCTCGAGCAGGCCGATCCGGGACTGTATTGCTGGACGTTCCTTCCCGCGCCGTCGCCGCTGGCGATGTGGGCGCGGCGACAGGCGCACGAGACCGCCGTGCACCGCGTGGACGCCGAACTCGCCGCCGGGACGCCGGTCACGCCCTTCCAGGCGCCGTTCGCCGCCGACGGCATCGACGAGCTGCTGAGCTGCTCCATCACCAGGCAGCACGGCCGGCTGCGGTCCGACGACCCGAAGCTGCTGCGGGTGCGCTGCGCCGAGGGGGCTGGGGAGTGGCTCGTCAGCATCGGCCCCGACGGCGCGCGGACGACGGCCGGCGCCGAGGGGCCGGACGGCGACTGCCTGGTCGCCGGCACCGCCGACGACCTGTACCTGGCGCTGTGGCGCCGCCGCGCCCCTGACGTGCTCGAGGTCGAAGGCGACGGCGGCGTGCTCGATCTCTTCCTCGACAAGGTCCAGGTGCGCTGGAGCTAGGCTGAGCTGGCCGAGCTGGCCGGGGAAGGAGCGCCGGTGCGCATCTCGAGCGAGCATGGCGAGACCCAGTGGGTGAGCATCGTGCCGCAGCTCTCGGTACGCGGCGGCATCGCGGCGGTGCGCTTCTACCAGGAGGCGTTCGGAGCCGTCGTGGTCTACCAGGTCGGCGGCACGCCGGAGAACGAGGCCGTCGTCGCCCAGCTGTCGGTGGCCGGAGCTCCGTTCTGGGTCGCCGACGAGTCGCCGCGGCACGAGAACTTCAGCCCCGAGTCGCTCGGCGGCTCCACCACCCGGATGCTGCTGATCGTGGACGATCCGGCCGCCGCGATCGACCGCGCGGTCGCGGCTGGCGCCGCCCTGGTCCGGCAGGCGCAGCGGGAGCACGGCTGGCTACTCGGCCGGGTGAAGGACCCGTTCGGCCACCACTGGGAGATCGGCAAGCCGCTGACCGCCTGGCCGCCGCCTGGCGGCCGGCCGCGGCACGGGCCGGGCTGACCTGCGCCTCAGATCCGGCGGCCGCGCAGGAACGAGGAGGCCATCAGCGCGACGATGCTGCCGCCGATCGTCAGCCAGGCACCCTCGCGCAGGTCCGAGGCCGTCAGGCTCACCTGGCTGTAGTGGCTGGCGTTCAGCCCGATCCACAGCCCGGCCGCGGCGAGCGCGAGGAACGAGAACAGCCCGGCGATCAGCCGGGAGGCCAGCAGGCCGCCGACGAACACGAGCACCCCGGCCACGATCACGGCGAACGAGAATGACTGCACGAACGTCTGGCACGGCTTGTACGACCAGGTCAGCAGCCCGGTCACGGAGGTCCCCGCAATCCCGGAGGCCGACCTGGCAGCCCGCGCGGTGACCCAGCCGAGCCTTGCCCCGGCGACGATCGCGATGCCGCAGAGCCCGACCAGGACGGCGATCCCGGCGCGACGCTGACTCCTCATGGGTGAGAACACTAGCCCCTTGCGTCCGTTTACCCCCAAGAACCGGAGCGTCCCGCCGTGAAAGGATCGCCACGTGGCGAATCCCGGCCAGGACGGCTACGACTCGGCCGCCGTTCGGCGCGTCTACCAGGGCATGGCCGCCGACTACTCCGACCGCTTCGGTGCCGACCTCGCGTGTCCGGACTCCGACACCGCCTTCCTCGACGCCGCGCTCGCCGATCTCCCCGACGGCCCGGTGCTCGACGTCGGCTGCGGGCCCGCCCAGGTCAGCCGCTACCTGCTTGGCCTGCGCAGGCTCCCGATCGGCGTCGACTTCGCCCCTGACATGCTCGCCGCCGCCGCGCGGCTCGTGCCGCAGGCCAGCCTGGTCGCCGCCGACCTGCTCGACCTGCCGTTCCGGCCAGCGAGCTGCGCGGGCGCGGTGGCCTCGTACTCGCTGCACCACCTGCCTGGCGCGCGGCTTGACGCGGCGCTGGCCGGCCTGCGCGCGGCGCTCAGGCCGCGCGGCGTGCTCGTCGTCATCACGCACGGCGGCAGCGGCGAGGAGCGGCTGGGCCAGTACGACGGAAACGTGGTGCTGTGCCGGCACTCGGCGGCGGACCTCGCGGCTAGGCTGGCCCGCATCGGGCTGGAGATAGAGCTGGCGAGCGAACGGCCGCCGCGGCCCGGCGAGTTCCCCGCCGACAAGGTCCGCGTCAGCGCCCGCGCCCCGGCCTAGGAGGCAGGCCATGGACGGGCAGCCGGAGTTGCCCGGGGCGGTGGCGGCGATCGTGGCCGGCCGGCCGGTCAGGCTGGCCTGGGAGAACGCGATCGGCGGCCGCACCTGGCAGGTCGGCGACGGCCGCGGCCGCTGCTTCGTGAAGTGGTCGCCGCACGACCCGGGCATCGACCTGGCCGGCGAGGCCGCGAGGATGACCTGGGCCGGTGCCTACACGCCGGTGCCGCGCGTGCTGGCCACCGGCGCCGACGAGGCCGGGATGTGGCTGGTGACCTCGCCGCTGCCGGGCAGCAACGCGGTCGACGACTCCTGGATCGGCAGGCCGCAGGTCGCGGTGCGCGCGATCGGTGAGGGCCTGCGCGCCCTGCACGAGGTGCTGCCCGTGGACTCGTGCCCGTTCTCGTGGATGGCCGAGCAGCGGGTGGCCGACGCGGTGCAGGCGGCGCGGAACGGCTGGGCCGGCCCGCGCGAAGACTGGCACGAGGTGCACAGCCACCTCACGCTCGCCCAGGCGCTCGAGCTCGCATCCGACATCCCGCCGGCCGACCGGCTGGTGGTCTGCCACGGCGATGCCTGCGCCCCGAACACGCTGCTGACCGACGACGGCCGCTGGTCGGGCCACGTGGACCTCGGGTCGCTCGGCGTCGCCGACCGGTGGGCGGACCTGGCCGTCGCCACCTGGAGCACGGAGTGGAACTACGGGCCGGGCTGGGAGGGCACCCTACTCGGCGCCTACGGGATCGCCCCCGATCCCGACCGCACCCGCTATTACCGCCTGCTGTGGGACCTCGGCCCCTGACCGCGCTCCCGCTCCGTGGCCGCTGACCCAGCGAGAGATGACTCAGCGAGGTCAGACTCCGGCCAGCGTCGCATCACCTCGGTCAGCAGCAGCGTGGCCACCCCGCGCCGCCTGGCGTCCGGCCGGACCGCCAGCCAGCTGATCCGGCGCGGCGGCGCGGCGGCACCGACCCACGTGGCCCCGAGCACCACCTCTCGCGGGTCGCGCACGACGAGCGCCAGGTTCTCGTCGATGGCACGGCGCAGGTGCGTCTCCAGCCGGGGAACCGACCCGGGCAGCGGCTCCACCTGCGCCGCGAGCTCAAGCCAGGACGCGACGTCGGACCTGGCGGCGGGCTCGGCCTTGAGCACGACGGCGTCGAGCAGCCCGGAGTCGGCGAGGATCGTGTCCACGGTGTGGCCCAGCGAGCTCGCCTCCCCGATCACCCGCTCGGGAACGCAGCCGAGCAGGTCGCGCCGCAGGTACCAGGAGCGCATGTCCTCCGCGGTGAACTCCGCCGCCTGCGGCCTGGTCGCGTGCCTGCGGATGGTCTCCTCCAGCGAGATGTCGAGATAGTAGAAGAACGAAGGGCCGCCGTGGAACTCGCGCAGCGCGGCCAGCATCGGGCCGTACCGGCCCGCGTCCAGGATTCCCTCCACCACCACGTGGAACCGGTGCTCGAGCGCGTACCTGGCCACCTCGCCGATCAGGCCGATGTTCGACGTGCCTGGCCGGTCGCGGTCGCGCAGGATGGTGCGGCGGATGTTGTCCTGGCCCACCACGGCCACGCCGCGGCCGTAGGCCGCCCGCAGCGCGGTCGCCACGCTGCTCTTGCCCGAGCCCGAGTTGCCGCGCACGACGATCAGCCTGGGCTGCGCCTGCACCGCCGTCATGGCATGAGTATGCGGGCGATGAACGCGCCGTGAACAGACCGCGCACGAGCGGCCGCCGTCAGGATTCCGTGCGTCGGCGACTAACCCGCGCGGTCCTGTTTGGCACTATGAGACGTGGGACTCGGGCAGCCCGGCAGCTCGGACGCCGACCTGGTCGACCAGGCGCTCGGCGGATGCCGGGACGCGCTCGCCGCGCTGCTGCGCCGCCACTGGGACACCGCCGCCTTCCTCGCGGCCCGGGTGCTCGGCTCGCCAGACCTGGCCGCCGATGCCGTGCAGGAGGCCGCCATCGCGGCCATGACCGACCTGGGCAGGCTGCGTTCGCCGGAGAGGTTCGGCCCGTGGTTCTGCGGCATCGCGCTGAACGTCTCCCGCCGGTGGCTGCGCCAGCTCTGGTCCGAGGTACCCGGGCCGCAGGCCGACCGCGCCTGCGACTCGCCGGGCCCGGCCGAGGCGGCCGAGCTAGCTGACCTGGCCGCGCGGGTCAGGCGCGCGATCGGCCAGCTTCCGGCCGGCCAGCGTGACGCGGTGCTGCTGTTCTACCTCCAGGGCCTGAGCCACCGCGAGGTCGCGGCCGAGCTCGGCATCTCGGCCGGAGCCGTCAAGGCCCGGCTGCATCAGGCGCGGGCGGGCCTTGCCCCGAGGCTGGCCGACGTGATCGACGGACAGGAGAGGCCCGTGACGCACGCACACGCGACGTCCGACGCGACGGACTGGACCGACATAGTCGTCTCTGAGATCAGGCAGACGCCGGGCGATGACCTCATGTCGCGCAAGCACATCGTGATCCTCACCGAGCGGGACGGTGAGCGCTGGCTCCCGATCTGGATCGGGCCCGCCGAGGCGGTGGCGCTCGCGATGACGCTGGAGGCCGAGCAGACGCCGCGCCCGTTCACCTACAAACTGGCGGCCGGCCTGGTGGAGGCCGCGGGCGCCAGCGTCGCCGAGGTCAGGATCACCCGGCTGCTGGCGCCGGTCTTCTACGCCAGCGTGCTCGTCCGCGGACCGGCCGGGGTCAGGGAGGTGGACGCCAGGCCGAGTGACGCCATCAACCTGGCGCTGGCGACCGGCGCGCCGATCAGGATCAACCCCGAGCTGTTCGGCACGGCACCGCCCGGCACGCGCGCCGACGACGTCACGCGGTATCCGGTGGCGACCGCCGATCTGGTTGCGCAGGCCAGGCAGCGATTGGAGGCGGCATTGGATCCGAACTGGGACTGCTGAGGAGACCTTTGGCCCTTCCGGATGGGCGGCCGACGCCAAAGACTGGCAATGGCGGATCTTGGGCAGTCCAAGTCCAATGGCCGGAAGAAGGTTCGCCATGTGGTGGCTCATCTCGCTCGTGGTGGCGGTAGCCCTTATCTTCGGAGCCTTTTACTTCTGGGCACGACAGCGGGCGAGGGGCGGCGAGGTGCAGGCCAGCCAGCCGAGCATGCCGCGCATCTGGCAGGTTGTCGAGGCCCTAACCCTGGTCGGCATCGTGTTCGTGCTGGCGGGCGGCGGCATCGCGGCCGGGGAGCGCTGGCAGTACCTCAGCGACTGGGGTCACGTCACCGTCTTCGCCGTGGCCGCCGCGCTGTTCCTGATCATGGCGCTGCGGATGGAGCGGTTCGAGGTGGCCGCGCTGGAGCGGCTGACCAGCGTCTCCTGGGTGTTCTGCCTGGGCTGCGCCGCCGCCGGAGCGTCGATCGCGGTGCACGACGTCTACGGCCGGGGCGGACCGGTAACGACGCTCGCCACCGGGCTGGTGATCTCCGCGGGCTCGATCGGCCTGTGGCTGACGTTCAGGCACGAATGGCAGATGGCGGCATTGTTCGCCGGTCTCACCATCACGCTCTGCGGGTCCATCCTCACCGTGACAGGAACGGCCCCGCCGTGGCTCGCGGTCGCGCTCGGGCTGTGGGCGCTCGGCGTCGGCTGGACCATCCTCGGCATGTGGTACCCGGACCCGCTGTGGACGACCGTGCCGCTCGGCGCCGCGTTCGGGCTGCTCTCTCCGGCGTTCGTGGTCTGGGACCACGGCTGGGTGTTCGCCGTCGGCATCCTCACCGCGGCAGCGGCGATGGCCGCCAGCGTCCCGCTGAAGAACGGCCTGCTGCTCACCTTCGGGACCGTGACGCTGGCCGGCTACCTGATCGCGACCGTGGCCAGGTACTACCAGGTGCTGTTCGGGCTGCCAGGAACGCTGGTGATCGCCGGCCTGCTCTTGCTGGCGCTTGCCGTGGTGACCGGACGGCTGTGGCATGGCACCCGGCTGCCGGAGGACGACCTGCGGGATCTGATCCGCCAGCTGCCGCAGCGGCCGATCACCAGGCCGCCGGTGCCCCGCCGGCCGCCGGTGACCAAGCCGCCGACGCCGCGGCCTCCGGCCGCGCGGCCACCGGCCGCGCGGCCCCCGGTGCCCAGGACCTCCTAGAGGTCCACCGAGCCGCCGGTGCGCCAGTATTCGCCGTGGTCGCGGCTGAGGAAGCCCTCATCCACCAGGTAGCGGCGGAGCGCGGCGTAGTCCTCGTGCAGGCCGAGCAGGATGCGGTTGACCTCTCCCTCGCTGTAGCGCACGCCGACGTCGAAGAGCTGCGCGATGTGGTCGAGCAGCACAAGGCGTCGTGACCGCTTGGCGGGCAGGGCCGTGATCCGGCCGTTGCGCATGAACGTGCGGAGCACCGCCTCATCGGACAACCCCAACGTTCCGCCCTCCCCAGCCACGCCGCCGTGGTCCGGGCCCGCGCGAGCCGCGCCGGTGCCGCTAGGCGCGGAAGCGTAGCCGTGTTGCTCACTCAATACCCGGATTCTCCCGGCATGCGCGCGTGGATGCGGCCGCGTCATCGTCCATCCCCGGCCGGCGGGGTGATCAGCGCCATGCGACCAAGCCTGCCCGCGGGCCCGCCGCCGCGACAACAGGGAATTCCTGAGCGGGACTTGTGCGCGGGCCTGGAGTCGGTGAGTCGGGGCGGTTCGCGACGCGACCAGGCTGCGGGCCGACTGGGCCGAGACGGCGTGCCTGGTGGCCGACGGGCTGCGGTTGCACCTGCCCGGTCCGCAGACACTCACCGCCGGGCTGCGAGTTCGAGCAGCGCTACCTGCCGCACGAGGACGGCTGGCTGGAGGAGGCCGAGACCGCGGTCAACGCGACCGGCGACGTCGACGGGCTCGCACCGCCCGGCGACATCCACCTGGTGCGCAACAACGGCAGCGAGACCGCGATCTCCCTGCATATCTACGGCACCGACATCAGCCGCCTGGGCGGCAGCGTTCGGCGGGTCTACGACCTGCCCATGGTGGCGCGGGACGAGCGGTAGCGGGCAGGGCTGGCCTGGCGGCCGGGATGGCGAGGGCGAGTTGGTTACGGGGAGTGCTTGAGGTTGTGCCTTCAGGCAGCGGCGGGCCGGGCACGCTGACCCGGCCCGCCGCCGACGGACTCAGATGCCGGACAGCAGCAGTCCCGCCTGGATCACCGGATGGAGGGTGATCTGCCTGCGGTGCGTCACCTGGCCGCCGGAGGTGAGCGTCACCGACACGGACTCCCCGCCGAACGGCCCGAGCCGCAGGCCGCCGTGCTTGTTCAGGGTGGCGAGCAGGCGCGCGGGGAGGGCCCCGCTGAAGCTGGCGGCGCTGGTCACCTTCAGCCGCAGCACGACGAAGAACGCGGGGGCGCGCTTGTTCTTATGCACCTTCCTTTGCCCCGGCGCAGGCGGCATCGGTCCCGCCGGGCCGAACGTGAACATCAGGGCCGGCCTGGACACCTTCACGTTCGCGCCGCCCGAATAGGTCACCGAATCGATCTTGATTCCGCCTTTTGGCCCGGACACGTACTTCACCTGCACGGTCAGGCTGCCCGCGGCCGACGACGAGGTCACCGTCGACGTGGTGGCGCCGCGCATCGATGTCGATGACTCGGCCGCCGCCGCTCCCTGGACGCCGGCCGCCGCGGTGGTGAGGAGCACCGCCGCCGCGACCCCCGCGACCGACAGCCCGGCGAGCGACGTCCGCAGGCCCACCTTGCGGCGGCCGCGGCCGCCGGCGCGGGCCTCGCGCTGGTCTGCACCTACTTGATCGGACACTGAACCTCCCGGTCATGACTAGCTGGTCAGGCCGGCCGCTGCGGGCCGGTCGACGGCAGGCCGATGTGGCCGCCACAGGCCAGCATCGGGGACCAAGCTCAGATGACCGCGAGGATTGCGTGTGAGTTGGATGTGAGCGCCGGCCCGCGGCTCACTCGCCGTGCCACTGCTAGCGGTTCCACTGGCAGCGGCTCCACTGGTAGTGGTGCCACTGGCCGCCGTGGTGGCCGGAGACGTAGCCGCCGCCCTGGCCGCCTTCGCCGCCGCCGCCGTGGTCGAAGCCGCTCATGCCGCCCGACTGCCAGTGCCTGCGCAGCCGCCGCCGGAACCTGGCCATCGCCACGAATCCCACCAGGCAGGCCACCAGCCAGGCCACAAGGAGCACCTTGACCACCGTGGCGAGCACGAAGCCCGCGCCCGGCAGGGCGATCGCGACGACCAGCGCGACCAGCAACAGCGGCAGGATCCGCGGCCGCCGCCCGACGAGGACTCCGCGGCGGCCCGCCCACGGCGGCCCGGACTGCGGCGGCCCGGACTGCGGCGGCCCGGACTGCGGCGGCACCGGGGCCGACAGCGGAGTCTCGCCAGGCAGGTCGGTCATGACCTGGCGCAGGTCACCGACCGTCTTCGCGCCGAGCGTCGCGGTGATCCGCTCCTCAAGCTCGTCAGAGGTCAGCCTGCCCTGCGCGAAGTGCTCGCGCAGTCGCTCGGCGACCCGCTCGCGGTCGGCGTCAGAAACCCTGATGTTCTCGTTCATGCCGTGCCTGCCTTACCTCTTGGTCCCTGCGTCCGTGCTGCCGGTCCCTGCGTCGTCGGTACCGACGTCCTGCGTGTCGTCTTCATACGCGTCGGCGTCGTCCGTGTCGTCGGCGTCATCTGTGTCGTCGGCATCGTCAGCGTCGTCCCCGTCGGCGAGTATCTGGTACAGCGACCGCCTGGTCCGCTCGAGCAGCCGCTCGGCGGCGCGCACCTGCTCGGGAGTCCCCGCGTGCGCGATCTGCACGATGCCGCCGCCGAGCCGCGCGGCCTCGGCGAACAGGCCGGGCAGCTGCCAGGCCTCCTGCTGCTCGTCCGACTCCCACGCGCCGCGGGCCATGTCCGGGTTCCGCTCCACGTACGCCTGGCCGGCCTCGGTCAGGCTGAACACGCGCTTCCCGCCCGACTCGTCGCCAACGATCAACCCTTCGTCGGCAAGCTGAGACAGGGCCGGGTACACCGCACCCGGGCTCGGCCGCCAGGCGCCGCCGCTGCGTTCCTCGATCTCAGACATGATCTGGTAACCGGTGCACGGACCCTCGCGCAGCAGGGCCAGGATCGCGGCCCGCACGTCACCGCGGCCCGCCTTCCTGGTGCGGCCAGGTCCGGGCGGCCCTGGCGGGCCGGGCGGTCCCGGCGGCCCTGGCCACCAGCCGCCCCACTGGCCCGCGAAGCCGCCGCCCCAGTGCCCGGGGCCCTTGCCGCCGAAGCCGCGGTCCCACGGCCCGCCCCGGCCGCCGCCGTGCCGGCGCTCGCCATGCCGACGCTCGTCGGCCATGGTCTGGCCGCCGCGACCGGCTTGCCCGAGCAGGTCGCGCAGGGTCTGAGCGCCGCGACCGGACTGCCCGAAGAGATCGCGCAGGGTCCGGCCACCGCATTCGCCCTGCCCGAAGAGGTCGCCGAGGAACCCGAACACCTCGGCGAAGTCAGGACAGAAGTCCGACGCGTCCCAGGCCGCTGCTGCCGCCATCTCGCCTCCCGCGCTCCCACGATACGGTCACGATATATCGACAGCCTACGTCGCGTGACTCGAAAGGACAAGTAATAGCTCGATGGATTTCGCGGGCCGGGATGCTGGCGCGGGCCGGGCCACTGGAGCGGGGCAGGTCGCTGGCGCGGCCTATGGCCCGGGGCGGGACGCCGATGGGGCTGGGACACTGATGGGAGCAGGATACTGGCCCCTGGGCCGGCGGCCGGAAGGCAGCGGGCACCGGCCGACGGGTGTGGCCGACGGGCAGCGGGCGGAGGACGAGATGGCGCAGATGCCGGTGCTTGACGTGGTGGCGGTGACGATCGCCGCACCCGATCCCCGCGAGCTTGCGGCGTTCTACGAGCGCATGCTCGGCTGGACCATCGTGGCCAGCGAGCCTGCGAGGCCCGGCTTTCCGCCGCAGGACGGCTGGGCGCAGCTTCGGCCACCCGAGGGGCGCGGCGGACCGACGCTGAACTTCGAGTACGAAGAGCACTACGCGGCACCGACGTGGCCGAGCGCGCCGGGCCAGCAGCACATCACCGCGCACCTGGACATCGCGGTGGCCGACCTCGACGAGTCGGTGGCGTGGGCGCTGGCGACCGGGGCGACGCTGGCCGAGTACCAGCCGCAGGATCTGGTCCGGGTGCTGCTCGACCCGGCGGGACACCCGTTCTGCTTGTTCCTGAGCGCTACCCCGGCCGGATCGTAGGGCGCATGGATCTCGGCTTCGGCGGCGAGGTCGCCGACCTTTACCACATGTACCGCCACGGCTATCCGGCCGAGGCGATCGACCTCATCGCCGGCGCGTTCGGCCTGGACGGCGCCGACCTGGTGGTCGATCTCGGCTGCGGTACCGGCCAGCTCACGCTGCCGCTGGCCAGGCGGGTGCGCGCCGCGGTGGGTATCGACCCGGAGCCCGACATGCTGCGCCGGGCGAGCGAGGCCGCGCGCGAGGCGGGGATCGGCAACGTCAGCTGGATGCTCGGCGCCGATGCCAGCCTGCCTGGGCTGGTCGGGCTGTTCGGCGCGGGCTCGGCCGGTGCGGTGACGATCGGCCAGGCGCTGCATTGGATGCGGCCCGACGAGCTGTTCGCGGCGGCCGTTCCGCTGCTGCGCCGTGGCGGCGGCGTCGCTGTCGTGACCAACGGCACGCCGCTCTGGCTGCAGGACAGCAGCTGGTCGCAGGGTCTGCGATCCTTCCTGGAGCGATGGCTGGCTACCAGGCTCACGTTCCACTGCGGCACCGACGGCGCCAGCCAGGAACGGTACGC
>Ga0335081_10000976_pt1 | contig 45871 bp, 39 predicted proteins | sample Lox_Sample_35_FD_206713 | JGI IMG/M metagenome (GOLD analysis project Ga0335081, IMG submission 206713) | Soil microbial communities from Loxahatchee National Wildlife Refuge, Florida, United States - Lox_Sample_3.5 | ecosystem: Environmental > Terrestrial > Soil > Wetlands | place: USA... | reverse complement strand
TAGCACGTCCGTCTCGATCTGCGAGCGGTTCTGATCAAGCAGGGCTCTGGCCTCACGAAGGGCGCCCTCGGCTTCCACGATTTCCCCACGAATGCGGCCACCCGTGTAAAGGGGAACGTTGATTGAACCTTGCACCCTGTAGGTGTTTACGTTGTGCTCCGGGGTGCTCCCACTTTGGCCGTCACCAAACGTCATCGCCAGCGTGGGGAGCCCGGAGGCTTTTGCCGACTTCACCTGTAACTCAGCGGCCCTAACGCTGGCCTCTGCGGCGCGATAATCCGCCCGCATAGCAAGTGCGGCTTTGAGGGCGGCCTCGCGATCCGATGGCGTCCCTGCGCCGTATGCCGCGTCGTCGGCCACTTCGAAATCCGCGGTGATGCGCGCCTGTAGAACGTTGGCGAGGTTCAGTTTCGCCGCGATATAGCTCTGTGCAGCCTCTTGCCATTGCTGTTCGAGCGCATTAACTTTCTGCATCGCGCGATTGGCGTCCAGCTCGGCGGAAACTCCCTGGTTCACGCGATCTCTGGTAAGCGTGTAAAGCTCGTTTGCCAGTTTTGTCTGCTCCGCCAGCGTATCCCTGGCCGCTTTGGCTTTCAGAGCCTCCAGGTAAGTCGCGATAACGTTTAGCGTCACCACCTCCCGCGCATCGTCTACGAGGAGACGAAAAGAGTTCTGCCTGAAACGGTAACTTTGCCAGGCCCGGACATTCGCGAGATTGAACAAATCCTGGCTCAGCAAAATGCGGGCGTCCATCGAACCGAACGGTCCGAGCAATCCCTGTGCGGACGGTACGTCGATTCCGATCCCGAGCAGATTCACCGTCTGATAATTTTGACGTGTGGCTACGTCCAGTTGGGGCAACAGCGCGCTCCGCGACTGTTGATATCGCCCCGATGCTTGGTCGAGGCGAGCCAGCGCCTCCCGGATGTTGGTGTTATTTGAGAGGGCGATGTTCAAAGCCTGAGAGAGAGTGAGTCGCGCAGGCAAGTCGGGCCCGGCTGCCGCCCGTGCCAACGCGGACGTCAGCACGAGGAGTAGAGAGAGCCGAGGCATCACCGTATTTGATTCTCTTGAAACTGAGGGCGGCTTACTTTATTTGGGTGTTTGACCTAACCTTGATCGACGGCGAACACCTGACTGCTCGTGCGAGTTTTCTGCAACCATCTCGCTTGGCCCTTTAGGAATGGGCCGCTACGAGCCCGAGCAACATGGCGGTGTGCCGGACAATCATGAGTTCTTCATTTGTCGGGATCACCCATGCAGAAACCACGCTCGTGGGCGCAGAGATCGTGGGACCGTTGCGGGTATTGGCATCCATGTCGAGTTCGATTCCAAGCCATTCGCAAGACTCGCAGATTCGCCGGCGGATCTCCGCGGAGTTCTCCCCGATGCCGGCGGTGAATACGAGCGCGTCTATCCCGCGCAACACAGCCGCCAGCGCGCCGATCTCCTTCGCCGCGCGGTATACAAAGTAATCCACAGCCAAACGGGCCTCCGGCTCGCCGCTTGCGAGAAGACTGCGCATGTCATTGCTGATTCCAGAAATGCCGAGCAGCCCAGACCTGGAGTAGAGGATCGCCTCAACTTCCTTCGCGGAGAGTCCCAAGGTCTGGAAAAGGTACAAAATGACTCCGGGATCGACCGAGCCTGGCCTCGTGCCCATGCAGAGCCCCTCCAGGGCAGTGAAGCCGAGACTGCAATCGACGCTCTTGCGATCCTTCAAAGCACAGAGGCTGGCACCACTTCCCAGATGGGCAACGATTACGCGCCCCCGGGCGATTTCGGGCGCGATTCGCGTCAGCACAGATGCCACATATTCATAGGACAAGCCATGAAAACCGTATCGCTGCACTTCTGCGCCGCAAATGTCACGCGGCAGCGGAACCAGTTTCGCGACGCGCGGCTGGCTCCAGTGAAAACTTGTGTCGAAGCAGGCAACCTGGGGCACATCGGGAAACCGTTCCGAAACCGCTTCAATCGCTGCCAGATGGTATGGCTGGTGCAAAGGGGCAAGCGGCACCAGGCGATAGAGCTCAGCCAGTACCTGGGGCGTTATAACCGTTGGGCCAGGATACCGTGTGCCACCATGTACAACACGGTGGCCGACGCCGACCAATTGCCCATCGCCGTAAATAGATCTGAGCCACGCAGCCAATGTCTCGAGGGCGTTGAAGCCGTCGGCGACCTTGGCATCGAGTTTCTGATCGATGAGGACTGTGCCCGCAACATCCCTTGCTGTGATTCGGGGTGAAGTCCCGATGCCTTCGATCTGGCCCCGTGATTCCAGTCGCCAGTCTTCGACCTCAGGTCTACCGTACACGCAGAACTTCAGGCTTGATGAACCAGCGTTTAGTACCAAGGCATAATCGTGCATGGCGAACCCTTGTCAGGATGTTCTCATGGAATTCATGGGTGTCCTTTCAAGCCTGTAGCGAAGGCGACCGAATATACGATGAGAGGCGGGGCACATCGGTTGTAAGAAAGACTCGTTTTCGCAACGCGGAGTAAACCAATTGACGATCACCAGGGCCGCTGGCGGTATCCAGAATCGAAAAAATGAATCGGAGAAGGTGATGTGAACAGTCTCAGGTCAGGTGAGTGGCAAGTGAAAATCGCACGCAGATGCTGGAAACCCACCGAGACGGAGCTGCCCATTTCACTCTTCCAATTGGTGACGCTACACAGTCATCGGATTCGGCCGATGGGAATCATGATCCGATTCGTTGGTTCTCTCTCGCTGGCTTGTGCAGGCGCAAGCCTGCTGTCAGCTGCGCCTTGGGATAACGAGGTTCTGTTTCGCAGCGATGTGACTTTAGTTCGCGTCGACGCGCAGGTAACCGACGGCGGTAAGCGCCCCATCACTGATCTCAGAGCTGAAGATTTTGTTCTCCGCGAGGAAGGCCGTCTCCTTCCGATCCACAATTTTGCCAGCGAAGACATGCCGCTGGACGTTCTGATGCTGCTGGACGTCAGCCTCAGCATGAGACGTCATGAGCAGCGCATCGCCGATGCATCCCAACAGGCGCTCAACGTGTTAGACCCGCGCGACCGCATCGGCATTATGGTCTTCGATCGATCCACACGCCTGCGCTTGCCTTTTAGCGCCACCCAGAAGTTCCAGCGTGAGCTGGACCGAGTGATAGAGGAGGAGCGATTCAGCGGCGGAACCGACATTACTCGTGCAATGCTCGACGCCGTGTCCTACGTCCAGCGCGAAGGCCGCCGCGATGCACGAAGGGCAATCGTCATCCTCACTGACGATCAGACCGAATTCGATCGTAATGAAGCCGCCGTCTCACTCTCGCTGGCCCGGACGGATGCGGTAATGTGCGCTCTGATCGCGCCCGGTTACGTCCAAACTCAATCGGCCGGCACGGCTCAAATTGCTCGCAACTCAGGGGGAGATGTTATGTCGATCGATCAGGCCTCGGCGCTGGAGCAGACGTTTTTGCGCATAAGGCAGCGCTATTCGTTGTACTTCACTCTCCCCGAAGGCGTGAAGCCCGGTCAGGAGCGAAACATCGAGGTAGGCCTCGCAGACGCAGTTTACCTTCGCTTTCCCGGTGCCGAGGTCCGATACCGGCGTGTGTACATGGTGCCGAATGGCAGCGCGTGACGGAACCTCTCGGGACCGTGACCACCTTGGCAGCCCTCAACCTCAATCTGTCGGGCTACTCTCCACTCCCGGCTGGGCGAACATCATCTGGGTATCTATTCGGCGATGGCATATGCCGTTGCGGCCGCCAGGGGCGCGGGACTTGCCGGTCTGGCGGTTGGCGTTACCGGTCGGTGCGGGCGATCGTCGGAAACCCGGCTCGATGCGAAGGCCTACCGGACTGAAATCGATCTCCCACTCTGAGTTGTCTCGATCCGCGCTATGGATTATTTACAGTCTCCCCGCCCGCGTAGGAATCTACAGTTATACGGGGGCCTCAGACTGCCGGACTCCCGAGAGTCAGTGCAACCGGCAGACGGGTACCGCGCGGAGGAATAGTCAGATGAGAACGACACTCGCCCTCTTCTTCTTTCTTGCGACTTCGGCCGTCGCGCAACAGCAAGCCATTCATGTCAAGCGTGTAGCATCGGTCACCTGGGATTCGCAGTCCGGAAAGCTGGTATGGGTGGTCCAGGACGGTCAGGAACAGAATGGCGAATTCGCTGGGTCTTCTGAAGAGCGCTACGAAATCTCGCCAAAAGAAGCGGTCATGGCAGTGGAAGGCCAGCAGCGTACTTTCACGGATACTGAAGTGACTCGGCTATGGAGCCTGCTGCATTCGCTCACTCTATACTGTGTTGAGAGTACAATGTGGTGGGAAACCGGGCAGGGTGATCCGCTCGACCATGGGAAACCGACGGACCAGCCTCCCTCAAACCAGTCCGCGCCGAAACCCACGGCCGGGCCCGATATGGCTCCGACCAAAGTCATGGATAGGCCACAACGCGGCAGCGTGCCGGGGCTAATCCCGTTCGTGGCCTTGGACCTGATGCGCTGAGATAGCCCACTGGAATTCCCGCCGAAAATAGCACGCGTGAACTAACATCGCATTGGGGATGTTCCACCTCTGCATGCCGTGGTGAATTGGACGGCCGGCCGATATCCCGTTTCGAGCGCGTCAAGCCAAGGTTTTTGGCGTCATTGAATTACGCCCCGCACGTTGCACCCGCTCAATTTGCGTGGGGGATGCAAATAAATAAAATCGACCGGATCCGAATTGGCATCGGAAGAGTATTGGCACATCGGCGTGCGTGGCCTTCAGGGCGTTTCCGGATGTATAGTCGACCCTGGAGCGTCCGGAGGTGAACCTATGCGCCTGGTCATTGGTACGATCCTTCTCACGGTCGGCATCTCGTTTCAAGGCATCGCCCAGCATTGGGAAGTCGGCGCAATTGGCGGTTACGGGTGGTATCAGAATCCCACCATCGCCAATTTCACTTCTTCCCAGCCGGATTCGGCCGCGATTGGATTTCCTGCACGCGGCACGGTAGGCGTCGTTGTTGGCGACAACCCGTACCATCACCTGGGGGGTGAGCTCCGGTGGCTTTTCCAGTGGGGAGGACCGCAGATAGAAGCGAACGGTATCAAGACCTCGATGACGGGGTTCTCAAACCTGGTAACGTACGACTTTGTGATCTACCCAATCTCCAGCGAGTCCGGCTTCCGTCCCTATCTAGCCGGAGGCGGCGGTGTCAAAGTCTACACGGGTAGTGGTTTCGAATTAATGGGTCAGTCGCCGACAGCAGGACTGGCTCTTCTGCGTTCGGCAACTCAAGCCGAAGGGGCCCTCAGCGCCGGGGGTGGTCTGAAATACCTTTTTGCGAAACACGCCCAGTTTCGCATCGATCTCCGAGCATACTTCACACCCATTCCAGACGATGTGATCCAGCCCACCAGATTTTCCAGCATTCGCGGCTGGCTTACCGAAATCGTGCCGACAGCCGGCTTCAGTTACGTCTTTTGAGCGGGCACTCGGAAGTTCGAGGCGCTTACCTCGTCTGCCTTCTGTGTCTCCCGCCGTCACACCGCGAAAGATCGACCATGTCCCGCCGGGGCGTTACCTGCCACGCTCGTGTTTGAGATGATTCGGGACTCGTCGTCCAAGTATCTTTCGCAACCAAATAGAAGCAGCAGAAATCGATAGGGCGTAACTCTTGCAACCCGGCGCTGCAGGAGTAAGCTCCGAAGTAGAGGAACTCTTAGCTGGCGTCGACTAACTATTACATGTCCCTACTGACGCCGCAAGAAAGGTTTGCATCGTCATTTATTGTGAAAGGTAGGTAACAAATCATGCGATATCCATTCATGAAATACGCCGCAGTAGCTGCGCTCGCGGCCGGCATCGTTTTCGCGCAAGCGCCAACCGCCAACTTACAAGCTGGCGCTAGATCGTTCGGGCTTGCTCTTTCTGGGAGTCCGTGAGATTGAAGCACATCGATGACAGGGACGCCCTACCGGGTGCCATCAACGGCCTGGTAGAGCTCGTCAAATCTGCCGTGGCAATGAGTAAAGGAATGCCCGGCGGCCGTTGGAGAACGCGATTCGCAAGAACGTTGAGAACGGAGTCGAGAGGCTACGAGGGCTGGAGCCCATCGTGGCGCCGCGAGTTAGAGATCGCAAGGTCAAGGTGGTCGGTGGTGTTTACGATCTCCTCACCGGTACAGTCGCGCTGGTCAGCCACGAAAAATGACCCTTGTACCCCGACGTGAGAAGACCTTTGCGACATGGAATGCCCACCTTGTGAGGTCCGACGAAGTTCACGGAAAAACACAAGCAATATCAACCTGCACACCTCTGCTGCTCCTCACGCTATGGCTCGTTGGAGTTCACCAGGCGGACCGTTGGCATGACCAGGTGTGCGCGACGGAACACGGAGAAAGCTTCTGAGTCCCACTCGCCTACTGCGAATCAAGACACGCAGGAGTAGAAATCATGCGTCTTTTCAGTTTGTTGATGTTGCTGTCCAGCTTGAGCTTTGCCGGAACCTGGTCGGGTTACCTGGTCGATTCTCGTTGTTACACCAGCTTACAGAACAATGTCAGCGCAGACACCACTACCGTCAGTCGCGACATGAGGTTCGGGCTTCAGCTATGCGGCGCCACCCACAAAACGAAAAGATTTGCCATCGTACTCAACGATTGGACCGTCCTCAAACTGGATACTGCTGGAAACGAGAGGGCGGCCGCAATCGTTCGCAACCATTCAAAGGGATCGGCTCTATACTGCATCACTGTCGGCGGCACTCGCGTTAAGAATACGATCGTTGCGGGGCCCGTCGTCCTTGCATCGATAAGAACGGAACGATAACGAGACTGCAAACGAGGAGTTCCGCGCAGCGCGAAATCGGTCGGCGCGGTGGAGTCGGAATGCGCCGCCCAGTATGTGATGCCTAAATTTGTTAACGTGAGACGCTCGGCACCCGGCGCCTCGATGCGTAGTCTTTCCGCGCCAACCTCACTGATACGGCCGGGAAAGCTGTAGCGAACGAGAGATGCAGCCTCTCGCCGCGCAGCACGACCCCGCTACGCGTAATGCTCAGGGTTCCCGCCAGCCGCCAGGAGCAACGCGCCGGTTGGATTGTCCAGTGCCGCCTGGATTCGCGCTGTGTTGTCGCCGGACACGGGTAAAAAGCCGCTGGGTTGCGATGGCAGACGGCAGTTGCACACCGCCCGCGCGATACCCGCCGAGGATGCCGCAGTCATGCCCAAGCACTATCTGCCGGTAACGATTCCGCGACCCAGTTTCTATTCTCTCCTGGGCAACTGGAAATTCACGCCACAGACACGGTTTAGCTGAACTGTGACTGCAAGATCAATGGAGCTTATCGGCGTTTTGTTCAACTCGCCTTGCAACGTTACGAAGTTAAGGGTTCCCGGTGTATACCAATAATCCTGAGCCAGCCAAACCTTGTCCTGGTATGTCAACTTGATCAGATCAAGTGGCCTTCCACTTGTTTGCAGGCAGGAAGTCTGGCCCGTTTGGCTGTACGCATACCCATTGTCTTGGTATGGGTACGAGTACACTGTGTAGGAATAATAGGGATAGCTGTAGTAAGGATAAACGCTGTAAGAATATGGGTACGCATAGGGATAGTAGGGATAGGCGTAGTAAGGATAAGCACCGGAATAATAAGGCCAATAGGGACCATAGCCGCCCACAAAACGGTTGCCCCAAAAGTAGCCGCCATGGAAGCCCCTAAAACCACCGTTACCGAATCCACCACGAAATCCTCGGCTGACAAAACCGCCACCGCGGAAACCACCCATTCCGCCGTGGAAACCACCACCCCCACGCTGAGCTACCGCAGGTATTACCAGCAAGAATCCTATGAGGAGGGACTGCGCAAGTCTTTGCATGACACTTCACCTCCGATCGCATTTTGTTGTTGCGCGGAAGGTTCGGTAGTCCGGCATGTTGGGACCACGCTACACAGCGTCACGAAGGAGAAGTGGCGTACACGGAGTTCCCAAGCCGACGTACACTAAGCCTCCCGATACCTTTGATGCTGTGTTAGACCCCCAGCGTTATTTCTTTGTAGATATGCTGCCGTAGTTTGGTATGAGACGATCGGCACGGCAGGCCTCAGAAATCTGGCTGGGCAGACTCCCAAACCTGGACGCCGCAATGCGGAAGCTCTGCAGGCGAACCGAACGAAGATCCCGGCAGGCTTGTAAGCAGGCGACCGCGGCGCCCGCCAACCAAGGCCGCCGCCGGCAGCTCCGCCGACGGATGTGTTGCAAAATGGAGCCGCGATGGCAAGCGGGAAAGGTGAGGTCCGGTCCAGCCTACATGGCGGTGCCAAGAGGTGTGGATGAATTGGCGCTACCCTGTCACGTCGCCCCCTCGTAACCCTCGTCGTTCGCCAGCGCGCCGGGTGTCCGTCCACATTGATCACCCGATGCGCGCTGGGCGTACGGCGGCGGGCCGAACATTAGGCTGGGAGTCGGCAAGGACTGGCTGAGAATCCTTTAACACCGCGTCCGTTGCCAGATAGACTAATACGTCATGGCATACACTACGTAGTTCACGCCGGTCCGAATTCCCAGAGCCGAGAACTTCTCGGGATATTTCGGGTTATCAGCGTGCTCCCACGAGTCGCCTAGGTCCATGTCAAAGCAAATCGCCACCATCAGGCGACCCTTGGCGTCGTAGATGCCGCGCCAGTGCGGAGTCTTGCCGTCCTTCTCCCAAGTCTGCCCCGTCTCGAGGAACTGCGCACCCGGAACCTGGTAGCGGTCGTTCAGATCGTAAATCGTGTGAAAGATCGCGTCTAGCGACGGGATCTCAACAATCGGCCGACCTGGGAGCACTCTTTTCATGCTGGCCGTGAACGCGTCCCATTCGATGGAGCCATGAAAATCGTCGCACATGAAAAAGCCGCCTCGCAGCAGGAACTCGCGAAAATTCACAGCCTGAGCGTCGGAGAGATCCCAGTGGCCGACCTCGACCCCGTACAGCCACGGCCAATCGTACACGTCGCCGTTTTCCAGATTCACTGGTTGTTCCGCGGAACGTGCATGAATCCGCGTTAAGCGGCGCAGGGCCGCGGCGAAATGGCGGTCCGACCGCGGGTAGTCCATGGTCCAATTCGAGCCGCCTTGCCGCCAGTCTCCGAGTAATTGAATGCCGCCGTAACTCCCGCCTACCGGAGGATACATCAGCCGCGCAAAAACCCACTCAGTCTTTTCCAGATAGTCGCGCGGCAATGCGAAGTTTTCATACTCCAGGCCGGGGTATTCGTGGAACGGCTGGATCGAATAGCCCGCGCCAAACACCAGCAGTCCCCCCATTACTAGGGCTACCGCACGGCGGACGTGGCTTGATGAAAACATTTGCAGTTCCATCGCTTGTCCTGATAAACCGCCCGTGACGTAATCGAGGCCGTGGTTGCGAACGGCGCCCCTTGCCGGGTCGTTCGGAGGGATCGAGTTATTACGTATGCGCACACTCAGGCATTGCCTAAATAGCAGCGATGCCTCTAGCATCAGCAGAAATGCATTAAAAGAGCGGTGATGTCGGTGCCGGTGCCAAGATCCTCAGACTTGGCCTATGAACCTCGCCTTGAAACAAATCTAAGATTCGCTCACGGACCTAGCAGCCGATACCCGTATTGGGCTGTGCCATGGGCGTTGCCGGGAGTACTCGTCAGCCTTTCATCTCGCAGACGAAAACTCTTGTGTCGTACCCGTTGTCTTCCGCCACTGTGACTCACCCCACGCCCGGAATTCGCTCGGCCATTACCAGCGCCGCGTCGCATTCTGCCGTCCTGTTGGCCAACAGCTCGACATCCGCTACCAATCCATGCCGATGTTCGATCATCGCGTTGCCACAAGCTTCAATCAGCGTGCCGTCCACCGAGAAGTGGTCACTGCTCATGAGGCTGCGTTTCTGATTGGCGCTTGTCCCAGCACTTCCTCAAAGAACAGCCGCGATACCTCTCCATTCGATGAACCGCTCCTGGTTCTCGGTGAAGGTCGTCGCATCCCCGGCTTCATCGCGCGCCGACAGCCCACGAACCAACGGTACAGCAGATTGGAGTTCAATTCTCCCATCAGCCGCCGCTCGCTCCGGATCGAGTACAACACCATCACCCGCAGCAATTTCTCCGACGAGATCGAATAGAAAGACGTCGCGATCCAGCTTGACACGGAGCTGCGTTTCTTCAAATCATCGCCATGCCCACTAACGCTACTGATATGGAACGCGATTGGAAACTTTACACCCAAAAGTTGACAGAGGCATCCATATACCCGGAGGGGAATGCTATGAGCCGTGTCATCACATCCTCAGTTTGCTCCTTCATTTGTCATTTCTCTGCTGGCCATCTGCTGTAGCAAAGGCTGCTCCAGCCCCGCCGCCCAACCTGCGAACGGCTCTGCTATCCCCTTCCGTCTACGCGGTAGGCGAGCGTCACTGGCCCGACACAACGGAAATCGAAAGTGTTCCGGCATCCGCAGCCAACTGGCTGCCGACGCACTCACCCAATATCGTCATCATTCTGCTCGACCGAGTGGATTTTGGGCTGCCGCACATCTTCGCAAACACGATTTATTCGCCAACTTTCTCACGATGTCGTCGTGTAACGTGGTTTCTTCACGGAGGCGGCCGACGACAAGAATGTTGCAGCCGCGCGACACCGGCTGAAGTGCGACTGGCCGCCCTCCAACGTTCCCAGATGGGTTCCCGCTAGCCAAAAATGGCGGCTTCTGTGAAAACTTTATGAATCTAGAAGACCGTGAAGAGAATCGTTTGTAAAGTTTCCGCGACTAACGCGATTTTTGAAAAGTAATGAACCTGTTGACCTGTTCCGAGGCCGCCGTCGGTCTCATTCGAAGCAATAAGGAAAGCCGATGACTCCAAAAACGACAGATGCCGTAGCGAGCGAGCTCAAGAGATTGGCTCAAGAATTAAACCTCTCTGATTCTCAGAAAGAACAACTGAGAACACACCTTGCGGAAAGACATGCCAAGCTGCAGGAGTTCATGCAGCAGAATCCCAATATCTCACGACAGGATATGATCCAGAAAGTCAATTCTATACGCGGCTCCATTCGTGAGCAGATCGTTAAGTTCCTTACACCCCAGCAGCTCGAAAAATGGGATACCGAAGTGGCGAAGGCCAAGGAATTCTTGGGCCACAAGGTAGCGTCGTAGGCCGTAAAATTGGGACTGTTCTACACGCTTAGCCTTTACAGTGTGATGGAAATTCGCCTCCAGCGCTAGCGGCGGCCGAATCGGCGCTTTAGGGCTGGAGGCCTAATCCGCCCTTGCAACAGGTATTATTGCGATATTCACACGGGAAGTTCAATCGCTTAGACCGCTGGATACGTAGATCCGTGATGTTTTCTGGGGCCCTCGTGATTGCCTGTTCGCGAATCAGCTGTGCGATTGTCCTACTGTCAGTGGATCAGTCGCGCTAGAGACAAAACATAAGAAAAGCGAACTGAGGGAGCTGCAATGAACCGGACAGAAATAGACAAGTATAGAGAGATGCTGGAGACCAAGCAGGCGGAACTGACAGCTGGCCTTCATAACAGAAAGGATATCGCTATTGAGAAGGCGCCAGATGCCATCGATGAAATACAGTTCGCCGGAGAGCGCGAACTGGCGACTCGCAGTCTGGAGCGTGGATCGAACCTGCTTCGCAACGTGCAAAGTGCGTTAGCGCGAGTTGCCGACGGCAGCTACGGGGCGTGCCTTCACTGCGAAGGGGAGATCAAAGCCAAACGCCTGGAAGCCGTTCCATGGGCCAAGTACTGCGTACGCTGTCAGGAAGCGGCCGACTGTCACGAATTTGAGACCGGGCCGCTCGCGGCTTAAATCCCGTGGACACCGTATCCAGCGCGGGAAATAGGTGCCCTCGGTGCAGCACTCACGTTACGATCGATGCTGGGCTGTCCGTTTACGCTCTGCGTTCGAAGCGAGCAAGATGCCATAGTTTCAGCGAAGCAACTGCGTTCGGCCAGCCATTAGACTATCGGTAGCCGTCCAGTCTTCATGGCGCGGACGCTACGCCACGACTGCAGGGGTCAGGACTGACCTATTCCGAAGGGGATCGAGCCCGGTAAAGCGGCCTGCGGGGTGTAGTTGAACGTGCCGAATTCGATGTGAGGAGATCCAACAATGAAAAGGAGTATTACAATCATAGGGGTGGTGTTGCTATTCGCTTTGACGGCGGCAGCCCAGGAGTCTCCGCGAATGGAGACATTCCTGGGATACACCTATATTCGGGCCAATTCAGCCACCAATGTACCCGCCTTTAGCTCCAATGGCGGCAGCGGGCAGTTTGTCTACAACCCTAACGAGTGGCTCGGCGCGGTCGCTGATCTTGGCGCGGCACACAACGGCAATATCGCCGGCGTGAGACTGGACAGTACCTTTGCCAGTTTCCTATTAGGGCCCCGATTGACTCTCCGCCAAAGTCCCCGCATTATCCCGTATTTCCAAGTGTTGTGGGGTGGAGTCTATGCGACATCCAGCACGCATGTCGATGTCGTGTTACCGCCTGCCACATCACAGCCGATTTTCCTGCCTGGACAGGGCACCATAAACAACCTCGATCAGGCGCTCTCAGCCCGCGTCATCACCAGCCAGGACGCGTTTGCGATGACAGCCGGCGGTGGTCTGGACATCAAGATCAGCAAGCATATGACGTTTCGGCCGATCGGCTTGGACTATTACCTAACCCGGCTACAGAACCTCGGGTCGGCGACCGATAATAGCCAAAACAACCTTCGATATACAACGGGATTAAATTTCACTTTTGGCGCACAGTAGTAATGTGCTCCTCGATCGGTGTTGGCCGCAAACATATCTGAAGTTCGGCGCCGGTTCGGCAACGGCTCACGACGTCGTAGAACCAATCATCGGGGCTGGAGATCTCATTAGATACATAGCGCCGGGCTCGTCGCCTTCGCCCGGGCCGCTTCGCATCGGTGGGGATCAAGCTATGCGTCAGAGCCTTTCGGAAACCTCGAGTTTACCACTTGCCTGTCTGAGCTCTATGACTCGCTTGGCACGGCGACTTCGCCCTCATCAGCCCTGGCCGGATTGATGGTGTTTTAAGGATGGTGCACGGTCAATTTCCTACCAGGTATTATCTAGACTCGAATTTCATTTACGTGGACGTTGGTCGGGTTCGCGGTTCGTAATCATAGTGTGCGGCTGAGCAGAGAGCTCGTTTTCGAGGACCGCGTCGTCCCCATAGATATCCTGAAAGAAGTTCACCTCGCCGCTTTTCGTGACCACGGCAGTCAAGTACATCGTCACCACCTGAATCGAGCGTTTGACTTTTACTGAAATGGATTTCGTCCCTTGCATCGCTGCGATGATGCGATCTCGCGACCAGCCGGACTGCTTGCGTAGAACCCACTCCGCCAGCTCTTCCGGCTTTTCCAGACGAATACAGCCATGGCTGAAATCGCGGCGCGCCGCGGCGAACAACCAACGTGCCGACGTGTCGTGCATATAGACGCCATACTCGTTCGGGAACTCGAACTTCACCAGCCCTAGCGTGTTCTTCGGCCCCGGTTTTTGGCGCAGCACAAGTTCGCCCTTGCGCAGTTCCGATAGCGTCTGCTCCGAAATCGGTCGATCCGCCGCCACTGTCCCCTTCGGAGTGATCAACTCGAAGTTGTTTGCTGAAATCCACGACGGGTCTTGCATGATCTCTGGTAACAGTTCGTTGCGTTGAATGCTGACCGGCACGTTCCAGTACGGAAGGAAAATCACCACATCAAGTTGCGAATGCAAAACAGGAGTCTTGCGCTCGGGAGCCTGCCCGACCACTACCTTCATGTCGAGTTCGGGATCGTGCCCGGTAGCGTTTGTCCCATCGAAGGCGCGCAATCGGAACTCTGGCAGGTTCAGAACAATGGCCGGGCGGGCGGGATTGTAGGGATGCCGCCGCCATCGCTCCAGGGCCAGTTCCAGCTGGCGAACGCGGACGCGAAGCGGCGTGTTCAGCTGATCGAGCGTCGCCGTGTCGATGCGGCCGTCCGGTTCGAGCCCATGACGGGATTGAAACCTTTTGACCGCTGCCACCAGAGTGTCTTCATACAACTCCGACTCCCCGGGAACCGCTCCCGCAGGGAGATCTCCGACCCGTACCAATAGGCGCATCAAACGAGGTGCGTAGGCGTAGTACTCGCCCGGTTCCACGGCCTTTTCGGTAGCGGGCAGAAATGCTCCATCCTCGTCCTCCTCGGCCGCCAACATTCTATATTGATTCAGAGCACGCAAGGTGCGTTCGTATTCGTCGGTCAGGCCCGTCAAACATTGCTCATTCGCTTGGCCGAGCGGAAATGCAATGCACGCAAGTGTAAGTAAACTCAGAATCGTTCGGCGTAGGGACTTCGATCTCATGTAAAGAAGGAAGCATACGGCATGCCAATCTACAGGGCGCACCTGGACTTAGCGGCTGAAACTAGTAGCTAAGCACTGCATACAACCGCGGCACTGTCAGAGACCCCAACAAATGCGCCCAGCGCTCTAACAGACGAATCTTACCAACAAGGGATTGTAGAACAGGTCCCAAATGTCGTCGGTCTTAGTGTGGGCCGCCGACGAGGAGATTTGGTATGTCGATACTAACATGGATACTACTGGGGCTAATTGCAGGTTTCATCGCCAGCAAGATTGTCAATAATCACGGGCAAGGCATCGCTCTCGATGTGTTGTTGGGGGTTGTGGGCGCGGTGGTTGGAGGATGGTTATTCCGTCTCTTTGGAGCGGGCGGCGTCAGTGGTTTTAATCTCTACAGCCTGCTGGTGGCTGTCGTTGGCGCTGTGGTTGTTCTGTTCTTGTACCACGCATTTCATCGTACTGCCTGAGGCCAGTTGATTCAAACAAGAAACGGCGGTGTCGCAAGCCGATTTCGAGCCGACAGCCGAACGCGGCAAGCATTGATCTCCCTGATTTTAAGGCGTACGCCTCGAGCGAACCTACAACGAGCAGCACGAAGCCGATGGCTGGTAATTCGGATAATCGCCAACTCACCATTGGGTGCCTGCTTGGACCCCACGCCAAGAGCTTGGCGATAGGGGTCGGCGCTGTCCTTGTCGAAGGCGTCGCGAACTTGGCTGAGCCATGGCCTCTCAAAGTAGTTCTCGACAACGTACTGAAGTCGAAGCCCGGGACCGGATGGTTGAACCAAGTCTTATACTTCGCCGCCGGCGACGATAGAGTTTCGCTTCTGAAGTTCGCAGCTCTGGCCGTTTTGCTAATCGCCGCCGTAGGCGCGGTATGCAGTTACACCGAGAGATACGTAACCACCAGCCTAGGCCAGTGGGTGATGCATGATCTGCGCCATACGCTATACTCTCACATTCAGCGTCTTTCGCTAAGCTACCATAACCGAAAGCAGACCGGTGACCTCATCAGCCGTCTGACTAGTGACATTGACGCCATCCAGAGCTTCATCGCCACGGGGCTACTGGGTGCGCTGATCAACAGCTTGACGCTTGTGGGCATGACTGTCATCATGTTTTGTCTGAGCGGGCAGTTCACTTTGATCGCGCTTTCCGTGGCGCCGTTGCTGTTCGTGACTGTCTTCCGTTACACTCGCCGCATCAAGAACGCTTCGCGCGAAGTACGGAGAAAAGAGGGCGAGATGGTCTCGATGATTCAGGAGGTGCTGTCGTCCATGCGCGTCGTGAAGGCTTTTGCGCGCGAAGATTACGAACAACGCCGACTGGCGAAGGAGAGCCGGGAATCAATCGAAATCGCTTTGCGCGCCCGTGGCCTTAAGGTCAAGCTTTCGCCGATGGTCGATATGATCATCGCGGTGGGAACCTGCTTGGTGTTGTGGTTCGGGGGCCGCATGGCCTTGAAAGGTTCTCTGAGCGCCGGCTCGCTGGTCCTCTTTATCTGGTATCTCGGCAGGATGTACAAACCGATGCGGGAACTGTCGAAGATGACGGACGCATTCTCTAAGGCCTCGGTGGGCTATGAACGGGTATGCGAGGTGCTCAATATGGACCATGAGCTAAGGGACCCGCCCGACGCGCGACGCGCGCCTGCCTTCCGCGGCCACATCGAATTAAGCAACGTCAATTTCTGTTACGAGCCGAATTATCCGGTTCTCAAGCAGATCAGCCTAACGGTGGAACCAGGGCAGGTGGCGGCGTTGGTGGGACCGACCGGCGCGGGCAAGACCACGATTATCAACCTGATTTCGCGCTTTTACGATCCGAATGCCGGAACGGTTAAGATCGACGGCACCGATGTGAGACTCTTCCAGCAGGAATCGCTGCGCCAGCAAATCAGTTTCGTTTTGCAGGATACGCTGTTGTTCCACGGTCCGGTCTGGCACAACGTGGCTTACGGGAAGCCCGGGGCGAGCCGTGCCGAAATTTTACGGGCCGCGAACCTGGCCAACGCGCACGAATTTATCGAGCAAATGCCACAAGGATATGACACGGTAATCGGGGAGCGCGGTGTCACGCTTTCGGGTGGGCAGCGGCAGCGCATCGCGATTGCACGGGCAGTGATTCGCAATGCTCCGATTCTGATCTTGGATGAGGCTAGTACCGGCCTCGATGCAGCGTCCGAGACGCTGGTGTTCGAAGCGCTGGCCCGCCTGATGGAAAACAAGACGGCGATCGTGATCGCCCATAGGCTGTCCACAATCCGATCCGCCAACATAATTTTCGTGGTAAATGCAGGGGAAATTGTCGAGCGGGGAAACCACTCTGACCTTTTGAAACAAGGCGGGCTTTACGCCCGGCTGCATGAGCTGCAGTTCCGCGGCGGAGAGCCTATACCATGACCACACCATTTCTCCCATCCGGAGACCAAAAGTACATCTTGGTCATACCAGCAGCGTCTGTCATAACAAGGCTAGGAGAAATGGTCTAGCAGGCTGCTGAAAAGACCCAAGAACCGCTGACTACGCGCGCGGCTCGGAAACGCGGCATCGAGTTCACAGGCAGTTACCGAGCCGCGACCAAAGGAAGCGGTGATTTGGCGGGCCTTTTCAGCAGCCTGCTAGAAGAAGGAACACCAGGGCATACGCCAGCTTCGATATGTTGCATCCCTGCTGAAGTTGGTGGATAAGTATATCGGCGGATGGGTGGCGCGAATGCCAAAGCAGCCGGCTAGATCGGGTCTCGCGGACAGAGCTGTCATACGGCCGCGGCATCGACAACATTGAGCACTGTGTACAGGTGATTGGCGCAAAAGTCGCAACCCGTATGGGGAGTGTTATCGGTGGCCCAACAGATATTCATCACTGATCGGGAAACGGCTTGATGCTGGGCTTGGCACTATTGTATGTGATGGCCGTGGCTATTGGAACTGGGCTGTCGAGTGATGAGATCCTTACGAAAGTAGCCGACAACAACAACGAGCGGCAAGATATTTCGTATTCCGGCCTTCGCGAATATAAGCTCCGAAACGCGAGACTAGCGAAAGAGGCGGCGGTTCTGGCTCAGATGACTTATGTTCCGCGGGAAGGCAAACACTTCACGGTTCTAGAGCGCTCGGGATCACCGATGCTCGCTCGAATCGTCGAGAAGCTCCTTGCTTACGAAACTGATGAAAGCAGATCGCCAAATCGCAGTCGTCACGAAATCGGTCCATCCAATTATCAGGCCCGTCTCCTTGGAACGGAAAGTAGAGACGGGCGAACCTGCTACGTCATGGATCTCACGCCGAAACACAATAGCAGGTATTTGATCAAAGGAACTGTCTGGGTGGACCCTGTCAGCTATAGCATAGTGCATCTCGACGGTTGGACCTCTTCAAGTGTCTCGATGTGGGTTGGCACCACACGGATAACTGAGGAGTTCAGCAGAATTGCGGGATTATGGCTGCCTAGTCACACGCGGGCTGTAAGCTCGGGGTTCCTCTTAGGAACGAGTGAACTTGAGATTAGCTATAGCGACTATCGGATCGCGAATCGTGATAACGCGACCCAAGGAAACCGGGCTTTGGTCGCACAGCCCGAGTGACTTGTCGGCGGCAGACGCCGGTTCCGTTCGTGTGGCGACCAGTGAGGCACAGATATGCATAGAATTCATAAACAAGTACCCGTTTCGGCTGCAGTTTTGATGTTGACGCTCCTCATAACCGGGATCCCGGCCAAGACAACTAAGGCCGGGTCGAGCGCAGTTAAGTCGAGAGCAGTTAAAGGGAACGCCTCGCCAGTACTCTGGCGTGATCCTGGAGACATAACGTCGCGTAATCTGTTCTACGGTCCAGGCGGCAAAGGCCACGAGCCGCAGGGCACTTTTACATTCGAAAAGGAGGATATGAACGGAAGCAGTCCCAAGTTCGACATCGTCGACGAGGACGGCGTCAGGTGGAGGGTAAAAATGGGTGCCGAGGCTCGACCGGAGACTGTGGCCTCGCGGCTGGTCTGGGGTATTGGGTACTTTGCCAACGAGGACTACTTCATGCCGGTGCTGCACGTTCAGAAGATGCACCGCCTGCACCGAGGGAACAATTTTGTCATGCCAGATGGCATTGTATTTAACGTCCGCGTAAAACGGCATCTGAAGGATGAGAAGAAGATTGGCGTGTGGTCATGGGCTAAGAACCCTTTCGTTGGCACACGGGAGTGGTATGGGCTTAGAGTATTGATGGCGGTAATGAACAATTGGGACTTGAAAGACGACAATAATTCCGTCTATTTGACCAGTGGCCACTCTCCTGAAGAGCGATACGTGGTGAGCGACTTGGGAGGGAGCTTTGGTACCACTGGTTTGAACTGGATGTTAAAGGGTAATCCAGGTGTTTACTGCCGTTCGAAGTGGATTAAGGAAATTTCGCCGCAGTTTATCAACTTCAACGTACCTTCTCCGCCGGCGATGAATTACTATATCAATTTTCCGGAGTTGGGCAGGCGCCTCAACCTGCTCTGGCTCGGCCGGCGCATTCCGCGCACCGATGCCCGCTGGGTGGGGCAGTTGCTGACGCGGCTCTCGCCAGACCAGATTCGCGACGCTTTTCGCGCGGGGGGTTACTCCTCCCAGGAAGTCGAAGAACTCAGCATGGTGGTGGAGCGACGGATTGGTGAGCTGGAAGAGCTGTGAGTTAGTTGGCCGTCGGCGGATCGGCCGGCGCTGTAATTTATCAGTTAACCAAGGCATTATTTGCAGGAGGTGTTCATCACCCGCTCTCTATTCGCCTTATTACTGAACTCACCAGTACACGTGATCGCGTCGCGGATAATCATCAGGGCGGCGATTCGCAAAGTGAGCAGATCCGAATGTCCTGTCCAGGCATCCGTACCCATGTATTTGGCAAACGAAGCGTGCAGATCGATTGGAATCGCGTCCCAGCCAACCTGGTCGATCCTGGATACCTGACGAAGCGCATGTTCGACTAACAAAATCTGACGTTGCGTCATGCTTTCGAGATTGACCGAGTGCACCATTTGGTACCTCACAGTTTCTACCAGACCCAACCCTATACATCACCCTCGATGCCTGCTCGCGGAGCGTCAATGGTTTTTCTACGGTTACCTCCGCTTTTCACGGCATACGCGCGGCAGGTCTAATCAAGGTACGGTCGTTATGGTTCTTCCGCAATGGCCTGCGAACGAACCGATCTCTTTTTATCTCTTTTTGAGAGTTGCAAATTGTTTCGGCTCCCGCCAAAACCCGTCGTCACCCCAAAAAAACCGACTTACGTTCTATTCTTTATGTCTGTAGAAATGTAAGCCAAGTTGAAGCTAACTGAGGCTTACTTCTTAGCATCGCCTATTTTTGCGGATGTCAAAGATTGAGTGGCGGTTGTACTTGAAAGAGCGGTAGTCATGCCTAATAGCGGGAAATGTGACCTACTTTCGGACTCTGCCCCGTCTCAGCGGTTTGCTCTCACCGTAAAGCCCAGCCTTGACAAGGCAGTGGCGCAAAGGCTTGAGACCAAAGGATTTCCGACCTTCCTGCCCCTGTATACCAAACAGCACAAATATGCAGCTCGCTCAAAGCAATTCGAGCTGCCATTATTTCCGGGCTACGTATTCTGCCGCTTCAGCGCCGTCCATCGGCTACCCATACTGACCAGGCCAGGGGTGACGCAAATCCTGGGCTCTGGGAATCAACCGAATCCTGTGGATGAGGCGGAAATCAGTTCCTTGCAGACCGCGATCAAAGCTCAACTTAGAATAGAGTCATTTCCATTTCTTCCGGTAGGCCAAAAGGTAAGAATTCTTGAAGGCGCCTTAACAGGCATTGTGGGGATAGCAGTGAGCTTGAAGCAGTACTTGCCGTTGATCGTTTCGATCACTCTCCTTCAGCGACCGATACTGTTGAAAATCGGTCGCGTTCAACTCGAACCCCTTAGTGCTCCAGGGCGTTCTTTAGGCGAAGTCACTTGTAACTTGAGAGTTGATTTGTGTTGAGGCCCGAACAATGAATATTTACCTCAATCCGGGGAACTCGTTCCTGGATCCCGAATACCCTTTCTCGTTGTCGAAACCAGGTTTGCGTGCAGCCCGCACCAGCCCCGCGAGTGGCCAGGAGTGGAGCGCGATGGAGTGCGTTCGGGCGCTGTATCGGCGCAAGGCTACTTTGTTTTGGATCGCTTGCCTGGGCATCCTCATTGCCGTGTTCATTAGCCTTGTCCAACCACACATTTACCAATCCCAGGCTTCGATCCAGATCCAGGGAGTCAACGAGAATTTCCTCAACCTTCGCGACGTCTACCCGACCGCGGCTCCGAGTGCCGACAATGCGGTTGACGTACAGACTCAGGTTGAGATGCTCCAGCAGGATGCCTTGATAGAACAGGTAGTCAAGAGGCTCCGCTTGAACGAACGGCGAGAATTTGTGAGCGGCTCCAGCTCTTGGGACAGGTTACGCTTGACCGGAGTTGGCACGTCCTCGCCGACGGCGGCCACAAGAACTGCGGTCGAGGAAGTAAAGAAAAACCTCCAGGTTGCTCCCTCGCGAGGTAGCAGCATCATTCGAATTGTCTATGATGCGCCCGAACCACAACTGGCAGCTGATTTGGCAAATACCCTAGCCCAAACTTTCATCGAACAGAACATCGAGGCGCGACAGAAGGCCGCGCAGCAGACTCACGCGTCGTTAAGCAAGGAACTCGATAACCTAAGGCAGAAACTGCTTAAATCGGAAGCCGAACTTGGCCTGTCTGGTCCCGAGCTCGGAGAGGTACGGGGAGCGGGCGAACGACGCCAGTCCGCAGGGGGCTCGGCCGGGTCAGCTTGGGCGACGCCCGATAGCACGCTCAAGCGAGAGGTGGCCGTCAACCGTCAGTTCTTTGAGGCCATGTCGCGACGGGTCGACGAGGCAGGCATAGCTTCTGCGGTCCGGCAGTCCACTGTCCGCCTGGTCGGCCCAGCCCAGCCGGCGCCAGATCCCTACAAACCGAATCTGGCCCTGAACCTCGCGATCGGCACATTCGGCGGTCTGGTTCTGGCCGTTGGCTATGTGATGCTGCGGGAACAGACCAACTCCGCCTTGCGCTCGCCTGGCGAGGCGGGTGCGTACTTAATGCTACCGGAACTAGGGGCCATACCCAAAATGGCGAGCGGGAATCTTGTCGCGTTAGGGCTTCTGGGTGGCAGCAGCGGGGAACTTCCCGTCGAACGGGCCTCCCTGGAACAGCCCTTTTCGAGTTTGTCGGAATCCGTTCGCGCCACTCTTGTGTCAATCCTTTCGGCCAGCCATAACGGAGAACATCCTCATACCCTGGTCATTTCGAGTTCGCGCCCCATGGAAGGCAAGACCACGGTGGTGAGCAACCTCGGAATTGCTCTCGCCGAGATTGGCAGCAAGGTGCTGCTAATCGACGGAGACCTGCGCCGTCCGCGACTGCACAAAGTGTTCGATCAAATCAACACGTGGGGTTTGAGCGACATGTTGGGCGAGAAGAACGCCATCGAGGAACTCCCGTTGGAGGTGCTCGTTAAGAAAACTGCGGTTCCCCACCTCTGGCTGCTTCCCAGCGGTACTTGCACGGACAACATCTTCGGCTTGCTGTGCTCCGGCCGAATGGCGCGGCTGTTCCCACGCTTCCGCCAGGAATTCGATTATGTGCTGGTGGACGCGCCACCCTGTTTGGAGTTTGCTGATGCCAGGATTATGGCCCGGTATGCCGAGAAACTATTGCTGGTTGTGCGGGCGGATTACACTGACCGAAAAACTGCACAAGCCGCGGTTCAACGACTGCTGCTGGACGGCATTCCCGTGATGGGGGTCATCTTCAACTGTTGGGATCCGGCGCACAGCGATATGTACGGCGACGGCGCCTACCGTCAGGATGTCGCGTGATCACTAAAGAATTGCCCCCACGGGCCGTGCAAGGCGCTGGGCCGCTAGCCAAGGTTGCGCCTCTGGCAGTGGCTCGAGATCTACTGGATACCAGCCCAGAGCCTGTGATGCCAAACCTATCACTGCGCTCGAATTTCGCCTGGATCCTGTCCGGAAATGTGGTTTACGCGGTCTGCCAATGGGGCGCGATCGTGGCGCTGGCAAAGTTGGGCAGTTCCTTCATGATCGGGCAATTCTCTCTAGGCCTCGCTATCTCTACACCGGTCTTGATGTTCACCAATCTTCATCTCAGGGCGGTGCAGGCGACCGACGCCCGGCGCCTGTTTTCCTTCGGGGAATATCTGCGACTCCGCACCGCCATGACGCTGCTTGGGTTGGCGGTGATTGCTGGTATTGCCTGGTTCGGAAACTATGAACGCCGGACCGCGATGGTGATCCTCTCGGTCGCGTTAGCCAAGGGAATCGAAACTTTGAGCGACATTCACTACGGGCTGTTTCAATTGAACGATCGCCTGGATCAAAGCGGCAGATCGATGATGCTCCGAGGGATTCTTTCGGTCGTGGCGCTCAGCACGGGGCTCTATGTGACGCGAGACGTTTTGTGGGGTTGCGTCGGCCTGACTCTGGTCTGGCTGGCCGCTCTGCTCCTGTTCGACGTACAGCGCGGGCGCCGTTTTGTAGCCCCTTCACAGAGACTCGCTCAGCATATACGCCCGGCTCACGGATTCCTCCGGCAATGGAAACTCATGCGCCTGGCGTTGCCTCTTGGGATCGTGACAACTATGGCGGCCTTCAACCTCAATATGCCGCGGTACTTTATCCACGCCCGGCTGGGGGAACGTCAGCTCGGTGTGTATTCGGCGATAGCCTATGCGACGGTGGCGCTGATCCTCGTTAGCGACTCGCTAGGGCATTGCTCCGTCCCTAGGTTGTCCAGGCTGTACACCGCTGGGCAACTGCCGGAATTTCGATTACTTCTACTCAAACTGTTGGCAGCTGGCGGCGGCCTGGGACTGGCCGGTTTGGCGGTGGCGCACACCATGGGTTCGCGGCTGTTAACGCTTTTTTACGGCGGGCAGTATGCGGCTCAATCCCGGATTTTCCTTACGTTGATCTTAGCTACCGCAATTTACTGTGTAGCTTGTATGCTCACCAGCGCGATCACCGCAGCACGGTGTTTCCGGATTCAGATACCAATGTACGTGCTTGTGGTGGGGTCGAACGCACTGGCCTGTGCGCGATGGGTGCCAACAGAGGGGCTGGCAGGTGGTGCCAGGGCTATGGTGGTGGCGGCTGTGGTGCATTTTGTTTTGGGCGCCGCAGTTTTGGGCTGCCTGCTTTGGCGGTCCGTTAAACGCTCGTGCGCATTGGGACCAGAACCATTGGCAGACGATTGGGAAGCGAGTCTATGACTTCTGTCATTCCTTATAACCGCGTACAGCTGGCTATGCCATTACCGCAGACTCGAACGCATCGAGCGGCGGGCATACTGCGAATTCTGGTTGTCGGGTACGTGGCCTTGCTTCCTTATCAATTCGAGTTCGACAAAGGGTTGAATTTTGCGCCAGCCGATTGTTGCCTGCTGCTGGTGTGTGTGCTGGCGGCGCCTCAGTTGAAATACCGCAAGCCTGCATGGACCATCTGGCACTGGGGAATTGCGCTGACTTTCGCCATCGGCTCCCTGGTGGCCGCGTCGAGATTCGGACGACTCGATCGGTACGAGTTGTTTAACAAGGATGCCGGGCTGCTACTCCCCTTTCTAAGCTATGCGGCCCTCACATCGACGGTCACCGGGTGGGACGATCTCCGTCACATCCTACGGGTCTTCACAGCGAGTGTAATATTCGAAAACGTTCTGGCCATCGGCGGCTATTTGGCGCAGTACCTCTTCGGATTGACGACGCCCTTCGTCCGTTACGGCCTCCGGCTTTCAGGGATGCTGCTAGATCCAAACGCCTATGGTGGTCTTCTGATTGTCGCTCTGGTGATCTGTGAGGGGGCCTCTTGGGGCCCGGCGCCACTGTTCCAGAGACGCACGCTCTGGTTCGCGAGGCTCACTCTCATGCTAGGGATCTTGTTCACTTTCTCGCGCTCCGCTTGGATTGGCCTTGGCGTGGCTCTCCTGCTTCTGCTCGTCCTTCGCCCCAAATTGACTCTGCGCCCTGTGTGGGCCAGTCTGATCGGTGCTCCGTTCCTACTTCTACTAATGGGCAGTGCTTTCATACCTGTTTTCGAAGAAATGGCCAGACGCCCGAAACAGGTGCAGGGCCGCTTCGACCTGATCCACTGGGCCTTACAGGCTTTCGTGCGGCATCCTTTTCTCGGGGGAGGAATCGGAAGCTTTCGGTTAGCCGAGGGGGAGGTGGCGCACAACAGCGTCATGTGGTTCCTGGCCGATTTCGGCATCGTGGGAGTGGCGGCACTGCTGGGCTTTTTGGGCTGGTTCTTCGTCAAATCGTGGTCGGTCTACCGGTTGGCGCCCGATAGGGAACGGCCGCTGGTGCTAGCACTCTTGTTGGCGCACACCGCGATGATCGGTCTGGCGATGGGAATTGAGGCTTTCTACCAACGACACTGGTGGATGATTTTCGCGCTGATTGCGTCGAGCTATTGCCTGACGCTTCCAACGTCGGGCCATCCGCACCATGAGGCTGAGGTCTTCGATCATGTTGACTCATAAAGAAAGAGGCCAAGTGAGGCTCCTGCACATTACCGGAGGATCTCGCTTCGGCGGAGTTGCCAAAATCATCTTGGGAATTGGCCAGGTTGCCCAAGCCGATGGCTGGGAGGTTGACGTTCTTACAACCGACTCAGTTTTTCAGCCCGCCGTGCGGGACCATGGCTTGGGACTCGTAAACATGGACGTGATCCGGCGGGAGATACGGCCGGTGTGGGACCTCGGCGGCCTCGTCCGCCTGCACAACTTCCTGAGGCGAAAGCCCTACCACATCGTGCATACGCACACGTCGAAGGCCGGATTCGTTGGACGCCTGGCCGCGCGGCTCGCCGGCGTTCCGGTGATTGTACATACCGCCCACGGTTTCGCGTTCCACGAAGCCAGCCCCGTTTCGAGTCGCCTCTTCTATTCCACTTTGGAGCGGATGGCCTCGCGATGGTGCGACCGGATTGTCTCGGTGAGCGAGTTTCACCGGCGCTGGGCCATCGAATTGGGGATGTGCAGTCCACGGCGGATCGTCGCGATTCCCAACGGCATTGCCAGCGTCAGTCGGAATTCAGAAGTTGAACTCGGGGAGCTTCGCCGCCAACTTGGGGTGCAGCACGGCGACCTGTTGATCCTGAACGTCGCCAGGCTAGCGCCGGACAAAGGTCTCGAATATCTCATTGAGGCGGCCGCTATACTCCTACGCACAGGGCGCCGCATTCGGGTTGCCATCGCTGGCGAAGGGCCGACCCGAGACCGGCTGGAGCAGATGGCCAGGAATCTGGACGTGACGGACCGGGTTGTCTTTCTTGGATTTCGCGAGGATGTGGGCGATCTGCTCGCAGCCTGCGACCTGGTGGTCTTGCCCAGCCTACGGGAAGGCCTTTCCATGGCCTTGTTAGAAGCCATGGCTGCCGGCAAGCCCATCATAGCGACCAGCATCGGCAGCCAAAGGGAGATGGCATCCCATGCCGATATAGCTTGGCTGGTGCGACCGGCGGATACGCTCGCTCTGACCGAGGCCATTCTGCGGCTTGCCGAGGACCGGCCGCTGATGGCCAGACTTGGGTCTTGTGCGCGAGCGGTGTATGAAAACCATTACACCGAAGACAGAATGCTCCACTCTTACAGGCAATTGTATTTCGACCTGTTGAGCGCGAAGCTCCCCCGGCAGAAAACTGCAGCTGGCCCAGGATACAACTGGAGCCTGGCAGGATCTCCAAGGCGGGTGAGTCAAGGCTATTCCGGGCTAGTCTCCACGCCCCGCCAATCGAAGGACGGCGGCTTATGACGAAAACGTATCCGGCCGACGAACACGCCTCCGGTATCGATTCCCAAAGCGGATTGGTCCGCAAAGCCACTGTCACCGATCTTCCCGGCATCGTGGCCATTCACCAGCAAGCCTTCAGACGATTCTTCCTCACGCGGCTGGGCGGTGAATTTCTACGGGAGTATTACCATTTGGTGCTCAATTACCGCGCGGGAATCATTTTGGTGAGTGAGGGACCGAGTGTTCTCGAAGGATTTGCGTGCGGCTTTGCGGATCCCGCGGAATTTTATCAATTGATGTGGCACAACAGGCGGGCTTTCGTGCTGCCCGTCTTTGCCGCATTGCTTCATCACCCATCTCTCGCCACCAAGGTTGTGAAAGGCGTTCAACGAATTCAAACGCCGGCATCGGAGTGGCCGGCACGGTCTTGTGAGCTCTCGTCGATCGCGGTGGCGACAGAAGTGAGCAGCAACGGCTTGGGTAAAGGTTTGATAAAGGCCTTCCTGGCGCAAGCACGGTGGATGGACGCGCAATGCGTGTATTTGACCACTGACGCCGATGGCAACGATGCAGCCAACGCCTTCTATCGGAACGTCGGATTTCAGCACACTCGGCGGTTCCTCCAGCGCAAGGGACGCTGGATGAACGAATACGTCATTGGCATGGAAGCAGGTAACAATTGCGAAAAGCAGTCATAAATCGAGTGTGTAGCAGGCCGTTGAGTCAGGCCTTCTACAGGCTTTTTGACGTGACGGGCGCCGCCGCAGGGCTTCTGCTACTGATGCCGGCCCTGGCCGCACTGGCCGTGTTGATTCTCTGGGACGATGGCCGGCCCATTTTCTTCAGTCAGACCAGAGTAGGAAGAAGAGGCAAACCATTCCGCATCTGGAAATTTCGAACGATGCGCGCAGGAAGTCGTGGCAGCGTCATCACAGCGGCGGGAGATGAACGCGTCACCCGAGCGGGCGCGTTCTTGCGAAAATGCAAACTCGATGAACTGCCCCAGCTCGTCAATGTGCTTAAGGGGGACATGAGTCTTGTGGGACCCCGGCCCGAGGTGCCCGAGTTCGTCCAGCTCGAAGCGCCGATCTGGCAAGCCGTCCTTCAGGTCCGGCCGGGAATCACTGATCTGGCCAGCCTCTTGTATTGGGAAGAGGAAAAGCTGTTGGGCATATCCCGTAATCCACATGACGTGTACCGCGACAGCGTGCTTCCGGCGAAGCTGATTCTGAATCTCAGGTACCTCCTTTCCAGGTCTTTGCGGCGCGACCTCAGACTGATACTCCTAACCATTCACTGCTGCTTGTTCCGGAAACAATGTGACCCTGACCTCATCGAGAGAAGACTCGGTGTTGGAGTTTTGACATGAATCACCAATTCATCAGCTTTCATCGCCCCTCGATCGGGGAGGAAGAGATCAACGAGGTTGTGGACACCTTGAAATCGGGTTGGCTGACCACGGGACCTCGTGCCGCTCTTTTCGAGCGTGAATTCTGCGAGTATACCCAGGCCCACTCCTCGGTTGCGGTAAATTCGGCCACCGCCGGGTTGCATCTCGCGCTGGCCGGCCTGGAAATCGGCCGGGGGGACGAAGTGATCACCACGCCGATGACATTTTGTTCCACCGTGCACGCCATCCTCCACGTGGGAGCCACTCCGGTCCTGGCTGATATCGGATGGGACGGCAACATCGACCCGGAGGAAATCGAGAAGCGCATCACGAGCCGCACGCGGGCGATCATACCGGTGCACTTGGCGGGACTGCCTTGCGAGATGAAAACTATCTGGGCTCTGGCTTGGCCACGAGGCATTCACGTGATCGAAGACGCGGCGCACGCAGTCGGAGCCTGGTATGAAGGCCGGCCGATTGGCGCCGGATCCGTGGGAACCGCAAGTGCCAGCGATGCTGTAGTGTTCAGTTTCTATGCCACAAAAAACATGACTACCGGTGAGGGAGGCATGATTAGCACACACCGGGCGGCCCTGGCGGAGACCGTACGAACACTTGCGCTGCATGGAATCAGTCACAACGCCTGGGACCGCTACACCGACCGTGGCGACTGGCATTATGACGTACTGGCGAATGGATTCAAGTACAACCTGAGCGATATTCAGGCGGCCGTCGGCATCCACCAGCTCCGGAAGCTGGACCAGTTTATCGAACGGCGCGCGTCTTACGCCCGTCTCTACCGTGACGTCCTCGCCGGCATGGAAGAAGTGGAGTTGCCGCCCGATAATCCGCGTTGCCGTCATGCGTGGCACCTCTACATTCTTCGGCTCAATGTGCGGAGGCTAAAGATCGACCGCGGAGAGTTCATCCGCCAGTTGCAACAAAGAGGAATCGGCGCCAGCGTGCACTTCATCCCGATTCCGCTGCATGCCTACTTTGCGCGGATGCCGCTCTCGCAATATGCCTGCCCACGCGCTCTCGATCTGTATCCGCGGATTGTTTCGCTTCCGCTGTATCCGGCGATGACGGAAGAGCAGGTCCAATATGTAGCTCAAAGTGTGCGGGAGATCCTGGAGTGTTCGAAACGAGTGAGATTGGTAGCGCCGGGGGCGCTGGTTGGGCGTTCCTAGCCAGCGGGGTCGGACGCTACAAGGTCCTCAAAAGGTGCTTATGAAAAACCATCGGAATAACGATATCTGGATAGAGCGAGCATGCCACCTGGCGGCGATTGGGCTGTCGGTGACGGCAGCATTCGCGCTCCGATTCGACCTTTCGATCCCTGCCAGCGCGATCCCCACTCTGAAGCAAGCGTTGCTGATTGCCATTCTGGCAAAATTGCCGATCTTCGATTGGGTTGGATTTTACCGAACCCTGCGGCGATTCGTGAGCATCCCGGACCTGTATCTGGTGTTTCTTGGCAATATGGCCGGCTCCGTACTGTTCGCCGCGGTGTCGATGTTCTGGATCGGGCCGGCAATGCCGCGGTCGGTACTGATAATCGATGCGGTCCTCTGTTTTGTCGCTACGGCCATGGTTAGGTTTTCGGTGCGAATCTGCAACGAGGCGTTCCGGGAACGTTCCAGGGCAGAGCGCACAGGGATTCTGATATACGGAGCTGGAGCCGTAGGTGCCCAGCTGGTTCGCGAAATCCATTCCAACAGTGGCACGCGTTACGAAGTGAGGGGCTTTCTGGATGACGATCCGCTAAAGCAGAATACACGCATCATGGGCATACCGGTTCTCGGGTCGGGCCGCCAGGCATCGTCCGTGGTGCAACAATTGAACCGGCGCAGGCCCACGGTAGGAGAGATCATCATTGCCATGCCGTCGGCTACCGGGCCTCAGAAGCGTGAGTCCCTGGCCAACTGCCGCGCAGCGCATATTCCATGTAAGACGGTCCCCGGTATCGATGAGCTGCTCAGTGGGAGAGTCTTGTCCGCCCAGGTGCGCAACCCGTCAGTCCAGGACTTGCTTGGGCGGCAGCCCGTGCACCTCGACGAAGCTCAAGTGAAAGCGCGCATCGCCGGCCGGTCCATCCTCGTTACCGGCGCCGCAGGCTCGATTGGGTCGGAGCTTTGCCGCCAGGTGGCGCGCTTCGGGCCGGCGCGCCTGGTGGCATTCGATCAGGCGGAAAGCGACCTCTTTAAGGTCGAGAACGAAGTCCGGGAAAGGTTCCCGGGACTGGAGTTTGTAACGGCACTCGGAAATATCCGCGAGCCCGACCGGCTGTCGGAGGTACTGCACCGTCAAGGCGTGGAATCAATCTTTCACGGCGCGGCGTACAAGCATGTACCAATGATGGAGTCGCACGTCCTCGAAGCGGTTTGCAACAACATCCTGGGGACCTGGAACTTAGTGCGAGCGGCACGGCACCAAAAGGTAAACAGTCTTTTGATGATCTCGTCGGACAAGGCCGTGAACCCGATTTGCGTGATGGGGGCGACGAAGCGCATCTGCGAACGGATCGTTTCCGCGCGCCATTCGGGAAACGGACACACCAAGTGTGTTTCGGTGCGGTTTGGGAACGTCCTGGGCAGCAACGGGAGTGTGGTCCAGGTATTTCAGGCGCAAATTGCCGCGGGCGGGCCTGTCAAAGTGACTCACCCGGAGGTGCGCCGTTACTTCATGACGGTCTCGGAAGCAGTGTCGCTGGTAGTGCAAGCTTCGACTTCGAGCGAGGGATCAGAGATCTTCGTTCTGGATATGGGCGAACCGATCCGCATTGTGGATCTGGCCGAGAACATGATCCGGCTTGCCGGAAAGGTTCCCTACGAGGATATCGATATCCAGTTTACGGGACTCCGGCCGGGTGAAAAGCTGATGGAGGAACTCCGGGGCAAGAGCGAGGGCCTCGTGGCCACCGCTAGGGAAAAGATGCAGATCATTCGCGAACAGCCCCTCGGCTGGGACACCGTCGAATCCTGGATCGATGAGTTGAAGGAGCTCATTACGGTTCGGGACGAGCCGGAGATTATCGCGCACATGCAAAGATTACTGCCGGAGTACAGCCCCGCTGTAAGAAGCGGCCGCCAGCCCATAGGAATGGTGCCGGCTGGCGATTCGAATCGACTGCTTCCCGCTGTTCTCATTCGAGACCCTCTGGTTGAGCGTCGCCAACAGGGAGATTGAATCATGCGCGACTCAAGAGTGGTGCCACATCAGTGGCCTTTCAAGATTGGATCCGATTCCTATGTTGCCTGGCCCCTTAGTTGAAACAAATCTCGTTGAAGGGGATTCCCCGCGCGCGCAGATTGCGGGGAGTGTTCTCGCCAGGTTCCTGGAGTTGCGCGGACGACGCATCGTTAGGGCGTGCGGCTCCCTTTGGTACTCCGTACCCGGGCGTTTCTTCATGAGCCTTCCCTATCAGAAGATGCTCACTCCGGACCTCGACGAGCTACGACGAATGATTCGCGAAACTGGCGCTTTTGGAGCCCGCTTTCCCTCCCTGAATTGGACCGGACTGGAAAGCGGTCTATACGTGCTGCGCCGGCGCGCTTACGATATCGGGTCCCTGCATGTCAAACATAGACCACGAGTGCGGCACGGGATGCAACACTTTGAAGTGAGACCGGCGGAGAAAGCTCAACTGCTGGACCAAGGCTGTGCACTCAACCTGAGCACTATGGCTCGTCAGGGCCGCTATGATGCCGAGTTTGGCGAGCAAGGGCCGTGGGAAAGATTCGTTGAGGCGGCATTTGCCTGCCCTGGAATTTCCTTCCCGGCGGCTTTTTCAGGCTCACAGATTGCGGCCTACATGGTCATCTGCCGTGAGCAGAAATGGCTGCATATTCTCCACCAAATGTCACGCCAGGAGGCGCTTTCCGATTTCCCGAATCACTTGCTCACCTATACAGTCACTGAGCAGGCAACCGCAGATGCTTCTCTCGAGGCGGTGTGCTACGGCTACGTGCCCCTGTTTGCTGCGGATGGTCTGCACGAATACAAGCTGCGATTCGGGTACGAATTGGTCCCTCACCGGTCAGCGGTCCAACTGCATCCCCTACTCAACGCGTTGCTGAATCATCCAACCGCGCTGGCTGCAGTGCGGGCAGTGCGACGCCTGCGACGGGAAAACCAACAACTCGAGACGATCGAAACAGTCTTGGAAGGAGCCAGATGTTCAGGGCTCGTACACCCATGATAATCTCCCGCTGGTACTCTATTCCGCGGTTCGCGCTGCCTTACACGCCGGCGGATTTCGCAGCCGCGCTTCTAGCGATTTTTCGCGGCGGCCCTCCCCCCTACGCGTTTGGCCTGCTTGGCGACGGCCTGAAGTACTGGACCCGCAGCGGCAGGCAGGCACTCCGCCTGCTCCTGGACGCGCTCGAGCTTAAGCCAGGATCGGGCGTCGCCCTCCCCTTGTTTACGGATCCTTCGCTGGTCAGCGCTATTGTAGCTGCCGGTCATCAGCCGGTATTCATCGATATCGACCCTAGGTTTCTGACGATCGATCCGCAGTCGTTGGAGAATGCGCGGGGGACTTTTTCTGCAGTCGTGGCCGTGCACTTGTTCGGACAGCTTGCGGACATGCCAGCTGTTCTGGCGGTGGCCGGAAGTGTCCCTGTGATCGAAGATGCCGCTCATGCACCGATGAGCTACCTGAATGGTTGCCTGGCCGGTACGTTTGGAGTAGCCAGCTTTTACAGCTTCGCCTCAACCAAGTACTGGCCGGCGGGCGGCGGCGGACTCGCCGTCGTACATCATCCCAATCTGGCGCGTAAACTGGGCACCAGGGTTCGATCTCTTTCCTCGCCCTCGTGCGTCGAGGAGTTGCGCAATCTGGTTCTTCAAGCGGCCAAGGCGGCTGTCTTCAACCGGAGACTCTACGGAGCGTTCGCAAGGCCAATTCGCCGATGGGCGGAGAAATGGTCACTTCTGGAGCCCTGCCTGGATCTGAAGGCTATCCAGCGCTCGTACGCCGAGGTGGCGTGCCGCCAGGCGTTGCAGTTTCCGCAGAGAGTGGAGTTACAGCGGGCCAACAGCTTGCGTCTCCTGGCACGGCTCGGCGCGGTGCAGGACGTGATACTTCCTTATGAGCGACGCCGAACACAATACAACTATCATCTCTTTCCGGTGCTCCTCCGGGATCGCGAGGAACGCACCGCAGTCAGGGAGGCCATGTGGGCGAGGTTCGTCGATACGTCCGCAATCTATAGCGATGTGATCAAGGTAGGCCGGCGATTTGGGTACCGCGGGGGCTGTCCGGTAGCCGAATCGGTGGCGGATCGCCTGATCACGTTACCCAACCACGCGGCCCTCACTGAGCAGGACATCGACACCGTCGCACAGGTTTTTCTTTCTAGCCTGCGGGCTTGCCGGGACACGCAGCAAAGCGCATCGAAGTTGCGTTGCGCACTGAGTTAACCATGTTTCTGTCTATGAAAGTTTAAGGTCTTCGCATGCCAGACGAATATTACGATTTTTGCAAACAGTTTGAGCGTGGTGTGGTTATTCTGTCGCTCGACACGGAACAGATTTGGGGCTATTCAGACCTGTTGAGCGAGCCGCAGTTCGGGCGCCGGTACCCCGACGCGGTGGGGGCTCATGAAAAGCTGCTGGAGTGTCTCTCGAGAGCCGGTGTGAGCGCCACGTGGTTGATAGTCGGCGGTATGGCGCTCGGCGGCAGCCAGGGCGCGCGCGACCGTCGAATGGCCGGACTGCCTATCGAATGGACGGTGAGGATTCCTTGTGGGACCGAGGCAACCACGCCCCTGTGGTATCGCCGGTCCTTTGTGGGCCATCTGCGGAAGGCGCGCCCTCTGCAGGAGATCGGGCTTCATGGAGGACTGACTCATTTCATATGGACCAACCCGCTCGCGACGCGGGAGGTAGTGAAATGCGAGCTGGCTGAAGGCGTTGAGGCGTTGGAGCAAGCTCTGGTTCGTCCGCTCTCCTTTTCCTTCGGTCGCGAACAGGAGGCGTACTACGACCTGCTACCCGTGCATGGCATCCGCTGCTATCGGGGCCGCACTCTGGCGCGCGCCTTCCAGCTCGGACCAACGCTCCACGGGGCACTAGCGCGGCTTTTCGACGAACTTCGCCGGTCGACGCCTTCACCAGTGTGGCCGCAAGAGACTCTACCGGGTCTTTGGAACATCCCCGCATCACTGTTCCTCTACCCCATTGGAGCGTCGAGAACCAGGGTCTCTGGGTTGCGATCCCGCATTGAGCGATTTAGCCGGGGAATGGCGGCTGCGATCCGCCATCGGGGTATCTTTCACTACTGCCTTCATCCAGAGAATTTGACCGAATCACGGCACGGCTTTTCCATGTTCGAAGAAATGCTGGAGCGGCTGATTCGAACCCGCGACCGCGGGGATATCGAAATTCTGACGATGGGCGAGGTAGCTGCACGCATGGAACGAGGGAAAGAGAGAGAGGCGGACTCGGTTCCTGAAATACTGCCCGGCTCCGTCACCGGAGTGAGTAGCGGCGGGAGGGAGCACGATTGCGATCCTGCCCGGACACCCGTAGCGCGAGTCGACGGTGCCGGGCGGCTCGTGAGCCAGCTCTCTGATCGCGCTGGCGATAAGGGCAGACTCGAGAGGACATTTTTATGATTCGCAGAAACAGCATTCACACTCATGATTACCTGAAGCTCATCGGCGTTCCCGAAATCCCTCCGCTAACCAGCCCGTTCGACCCAGGTTACGATCCAGCCACGCTGGAGAGCCACCTGGAGCAAAGCTCGCATCTAATGGCGATTTTGAAAGTATCCATGGCCTGTTGGATGGTGGCCAAAGAAGATGCCACCCGTCGAAAGGTAGCCGCCGCTGCCAAGCACCACGTGCCCACGGTCACTGGGGGAGGCCCATTCGAAATCGCAGTTGCGCAGGGCCGCCTTGCGAGTTATCTCGACCTGTGCGCCGACATTGGCTTCACACGGATCGAGTCCGGCGACGGTTTCACAGACATGCGCCTGGACGCGCGGGAAGTAGTGGGAATGGCCGAGGGGAGGGGACTCGAAGTACAGTTTGAGCTCGGCAAGAAACACGGTGGCGCGTTCAGTTCAGACACCACAGAACAACTACTTGGTCAAGGGCGCCGCTGGCTCGACGCCGGCGCTCGCGAGCTGGTAGTGGAAGCTCGGGAAAGCGCCAAGGGAGTAGGGCTGTTCGACGACGAAGGAAACTTCGTCAGTGCACTGGCAGACCGGTTTGCCGACGAGTTCGGCCTCAATACCGTGACATTCGAGGCGCCCAACAAACCCAGCCAGTTCGCGCTCCTGGATCACTTTGGGCCGCGCGTACGGCTCTGCAATGTCCGTTTGGAAGAACTGCTGCGCGTGGAAATCTATAGGCGGGGTCTGCACTCCGACGCCTTCTGCAAGGAGAACCTCCGCCCGCACCTGGTCACCGGACCACGCCGCCGGGCATCGTGAGTTACACGCTTGACAAACGGATGGTGAATTGTGCAGAAATCCGTCGTAATCGATTACTTACCGGAATGCGTGTGGCGTTACCGGCAGGAGTGGGCAATCGTCGCCGTCGATGTCATCCGGGCTACCACTACAGCGATCACTGCAGCGGCGACCGGCCGGCGTTGCTTTCCAGTCCCGACCATTGAAGCAGCTCTGGCACTCGCCCGGGAATTCGACAACCCTCTCCTCGCCGGTGAATCCGGAGGGAAAATGGCAGCTGCCTTTGAGATGGACAATAGCCCTGCCCAACTCCTCAGCCGCAGCGATACAAATCGACCGCTGGTCCTGGTGTCCTCCTCCGGCACGAAGGTGATTCACGAAGCGGCCGGGTGTGAAGCGACCTACCTCGGCTGCTTTCGGAGTCACTCCCGCCTGGCAGGTTTCCTAACGGAGCGTCACGATCGGGTGGCGGTCATCGGCGCGGGAAGCCGGGGTGAGTTCAGGGAGGAAGACCAGATATGCTGCGCATGGATTGCCGCTGGATTGATAAGTAGAGGGTATCTTCCCGAAAATCCCGAGACCGCGACGCTTGTCAGCCGCTGGCGCGACGCGCCGCCCGATGCCTGCCTTTGCAGCCGGAGCGTCGATTTCTTGATGCGCACTGGCCGACTTAGCGACCTGGACTTTATTATGTCCCACATTGATGACTTGCATGCCGTCTTCGCGATTCGGAACGGGGAGGTACTAATGATTCCGGAGGAAGAATCGGCTGCGCCTACACGTGCGCCTTCAAAACGGTACGAATGGCCGCTAGCAGGCTGCTGAAAAAGCCCAAGAACTGCTTGCTAACGCGCGCGGCTCGGAAACGCGCCATCGAGTTCACAGGCAGTTACCGGGCGGCGACCGCCAGGGAGCGGGGGCTTGGCGGACTTTTACAGCAGCCTGCTAGCTCCATGGCGGACGGTCGAGAAAGGAATGAAGCGGTGAACCATTCGACGTGTGCCGTGATTCTCCGGGCAGGACATCATGGCGGTCTGGGTATCGTACGTAGTCTGGGTCGTCTGGGCGTGCCGGTCTATTGCGTCGACGCCCATTGGGAGCCTGCTTTCAGTTCCCGATACTGCCGCGGCCGATTCGTTCTCGATACCGACAACGGCCGTCCGAAGGAATCCATTGACACCTTGCTGGAAATCGGACGCAGGCTTGCGGGCCGGCCGATTCTGATCCCTACCACGGATCGCGGGGCCATGTGGGTTGCGGACCACGCAGACGCTTTGCACGAGAGATATTGCTTCCCGTGCCAGGATGCCGACTTGGTCCGCCGGCTCTGCGACAAAGGCCGCATGCAAGACCTCGCCCGCCGAAACGGTGTCCCCACAGCCCAGGGGATGCTTCCGCAATCGAAAGAAGACCTGGAGAAATTCCTTGAGACTGCCCGCTTCCCCGTCATGGTCAAGGCAATTGACGCTGACCGGTTACGCCGCCGCGCTGGCGGGACCAAATTCGTGATTCAGACGCCTCGCCAACTTCTCGCGTTATACGCCAAAGCTGAAGACCGAGAAGAACCCAACCTGTTGATTCAGGAATTCATCCCGGGTGACGATTGGATGTTCGACGGTTATTTCGACAAAAATTCGCGCTGCATCTTTGGAGTGACCGGCAAGAAAATCCGCCGGTTTCCTGTTAATACCGGTGTCACGAGTCTCGGCGTCTGCCATCGCAACGATACCGTGGAAAGAACGACGATTGAATTCATGAAGGCAATCGGGTACCACGGAATCCTGGATATCGGATATCGGTTTGATCGACGCGACGGACAATATAAAGTGCTGGACGTAAATCCACGAATTGGTTGTACGTTCCGGCTCTTTACGGCCACCAACGGTATGGACGCGGCTCGCGCGCTGTATCTGGACATGACCGGACAGTCGGTAGCTCCTTCACAAGCCGCCGAGGGGCGCAAGTGGATTGTGGAGGACTTTGACCTGTTCTCGGCGCTTCGTTCGGTGCGCGACCGGGCTCTGAGAGTGGAAGACTGGGTAAGATCGCTACGCGGCGTTCAAGAGGCTGCCTGCTTTGCACTCGACGATCCGCTGCCCTTCCTGTTGATGGGGGTGGCGGACTGCTGCGAGTTGTACCGCTGGATCTGCTGCCAGGAGAAGCCGGGCAGCCTGCGGCGGGCGTTACAACCTGCTGCCCAGGATTGAGCTTGTAACCCAATCAGGTGTCTGCCCGTCATTTTCGGCGGCGTGATATCGGCGCCGAATGTCCTCGATGTTTACCTCCGGTTCGGGAAACCTCATACCCAAGTCATCGAGAGTACGGGTGACGATCTGCGATACCGTCAGATCACGAAACCATTTATGGTTTGAGGGGATGACAAACCATGGCGCGTGCTGAGTGCTGGTCTTCTGGAGCATGTCTTCGAAGGCGTCGATGTAAGCGTCCCAGTGTGTGCGCTCCTCGTAGTCGGCTTGGCTGATTTTCCAACGCCGGGTGGGGTCGTCCAGCCGCTGTTTAAAGCGGACTAATTGCTCTTCCTTGGAGATGTACAGGAAGAACTTGAGAACCGTCGTATTGTTCTCCGTAACCAGCAAACGTTCAAAATCGTTTATCAAGTCGTAGCGTTTGGACCACATGTTGACTTGGGCAAGTTGGCGGACGCGCACCACGAGAACGTCCTCGTAATGGGATCGGTTGAAAATCGAAACCTCGCCCTTGGCAGGTAGGTGAGGGTGCACACGCCAGAGGAAATCGTGGTCAAGTTCCTCCGGCTTGGGTCGTTTGAAGCCGACGATTCGGCATCCCGCCGGGTTCATGCCTGTGAGGAGATGCCGGATTGCCCCATCCTTGCCGCACGCGTCTAATCCCTGAAGCACAATGAGGAGCGAGTGCTTTTTCTCCGCGTACATCAGGTATTGCAACTGATCCAATTTCCGCACAAGATCCTGGATCTCCGGCAGGGCCGCCTCACAGGACTCGTACCTGCCGCAATAGCTCGGATCGATTGTGCTCAAATTCACTCTCGTCCCTGGCTCGACGATGAACTCCTGGCGACGACTCACCAAATGCAACCGATCGGTCCTCTGTACGCGAGGCTGGATCGCTAGCGAAGCCATGTCAGGTGATCGGAAACTGCGGTAGCGTGGGTCGACATCGCCTAACCTAACCCCGGTCCCCGGCTCGACGATGAGCCTCGTGAGCAGATTCGACATTGGCATGACCCCTTATGTTTGAGGCGTTCTACAGCACACATTGGTAGGGATGACGGCTCGAAGATTGCGACTCTTTTTGGGGTTTCAACGAACAACTGCCGTAAAGACGGCCCAAGCAACACGGTCCAAGTGGTGCCGATTTTTTACAACAGAACCATTGTTGGCGGCATCGATCCACGCAGACCGGATTCCGGCCAATCGCTCCCTCAGAGCGCAAGAAGCGAGTGGCAGCTGAGGTCCATTTGGCAGAGAGCTTCGCGGCATCCTGGTCTGGAACGAATGAAATCCGGCGTGAGAGATACACTGCGCTGTCTGCTCCGGCGTCTGTCGATGGGGGCCTGGATTGCGGTGTGGATGGCAAGTGGCGCCCTCGCGCAGAAGACGCTGACGTGGGATGAGGCGAAGCGGGAATTGCAAGCCGTGAATCCAACGCTGCGCGCAAGCCAGATCGGAATCCAGGAATCTCGCGCCGACGAGGTTACGGCCTTCCTGCGGCCGAACCCGGACCTCACCGTGTCGGGCGACCAGTTCAATCCCTTCACCGGGAATCCGTACCGTCCGTTTACCGACGCTTTGCCGCTTATTTCCAGCGACTACTTGATTGAGCGGCGGCATAAACGGGAACTTCGGCGGGAAAGCGCCCGGGGAGGTACGGCAATTGCGATCTCGCAACTTGCCGACCAGGAGAGGAACCTGCTTTTCGACCTGCGCACCGCCTTCGTGCAAGTGCTCCAGCAGAAAGCGGTGTTGGCGGTCACGCGCGAAAGCCTTGAGTACTACGACCGCATGCTCGGAGTGAGCCGCGACCGCTTCAAAGCCGGCGATATCGCGCAGATCGACCTCGACCGGCTGGAATTGCAGCGAGTGCAGTTCGAAACGGACGTGCAAACGGCGTTGGTCAACCTGCGCACGTCTAAAATCCAGCTTCAGGCGTTGCTCAACGATCGCACACCGGTGGAGCGACTGGACGTGAGCGGCCCTTTCGATTTCGCGGAGGTCACCACTTCGTTGGAGGAGTACCGGCAGAATGCCTTCGATACTCGGCCAGACCTGCGAGCGTCGGTGCAGGCGGTGGACAAGGCCAGGACCGATCACCGGCTGGCCGTCGCCAACGGCTCGACGGATCCGACTTTCGGATGGGACCTGGGGCGGGATCCGCCGATACCGGTGTTTCTTGGTGTGAGCATCACGATTCCGGTGCGCATCTTCGACAGGAACCAGGGCGAAAAGGCCCGCACGAAGCTCGATATCCAGCGAAATGAGCGGCTGGTGGAGGCAGCCCGGGCGCAGGTGTTCAGTGACGTCGATTCCGCATACGCCACGCTACAAAGCAATCTGATTCTGTTGCGGCCGTACAAAGCGCGATATCTGCAACAAGCGGCCCGGGTACGGGAGACGATTTCGTTTTCGTATCAGCGTGGCGGCTCCTCGCTGCTCGATTTTCTGCAAGCGCAGCAGGATTACCGCGGTATCCAACTGGGCTATCTGAACCTGGTGGGGTCTTACTTGAACGCCGCCAACCAGTTGAATTTCGCGGTAGGACGTGAGGTGATTCCGTGAAGCGCATTGTTCTCGTGCCAGCCGGACTGGCTGTCGCGGTCACTGTTCTGCTGGCGGGCTGCGAACGGAAAGCGACGGCCAAGAATCCCCAGATCGAGGACCCGCCGCCGGCGGAAGTGGAACATGAACAGAGCGGGGTCCTGTTGAACGTGGATCATCCCGAGCGGTTCCCAATGGCCACCGTCGGCCGCCACACTGCCGCTCCGGAGTTGAACGTCACCGGCGTGATCGGTGCCGATGTTGCGCGCAACGTGCCGGTGGTATCCATCGCTTCAGGCCGGATTGTTGAGGTCCGTGCGCGGTTGGGCGACAGCGTCACGAAGGGACAGCTTCTAATGCGGGTACAGAGCACCGACATAGCGGACGCATTCTCGGATTACAAGCAGGCAGTTGCGGATGAGACGCTGGCGGTGGCGCAGTTGGCGCGTTCGAAGATTCTTTATGACAAAGGCGCCATTGCTCAGAAAGATCTGGAGGTTGCTCAGGACACTGAGGAGAAGGCCGATGTCGTCGTGGAAACCGCTATCGAACGCCTTCGGGTGCTTGGGGCGGATAAGGACCATCCCTCGGCGCTCGTTGACGTTGTGGCGCCCGTTTCCGGTGTGATCACAGATCAACAGGTTACTGCTGCCGCGGGCACCCAAGGCCTGGCATCCCCCAACGCCTTCACCATTTCCGACCTCTCTCATGTGTGGGTACTCTGTGACGTATACGAAAACGATCTGGCTCTCGTAAAGGTCGGCGAGGACGCCGAGATTCGCCTGAACGCCTACCCGAGCATGGTTTTAAGGGGACGCGTAAGCAATATCGGATCCATTCTTGACCCAAATATTCGCACTGCCAAGGTCCGCGTCGAAGTTGGGAATCCGGGGATGATGCGCCTGGGCATGTTCGTTCAGGCCACGTTCCGCGGCCAGCAGGTGGAAATCCGTGGTATGGTCCCGGCCTCCGCGATCCTGCACCTCCACGACCGGGATTGGGTTTACGTGGCGAAGGGCGCAAACACATTCCGCCGCGTGGAAGTGCGCAGCGGTCAGATGATCCCGCCCGGACGGCAGGAGATCCTGTCGGGCATCCGGCCCGGTGACCGCGTGGTGGCCAATGCCCTGCTGCTTGAGAACACACCGGACCGGTGAGCCCGTATGATCCGCACAATCGTTGATTTCGCCCTGAACAACCGCTTCCTGATCGTCGCGGCGGCCGTCTTGCTTATGATCTGGGGCGTAATCTCATTTCATAATCTGCCCGTCGAAGCATATCCAGACGTGGCCAGCAACTACGTCGAGATCGTCACGCAGTGGCCCGGACGCGCGGCCGAAGAAGTGGAGCAGCAGGTTACCATCCCCATCGAAATCGTGGTCAACGGCATCCCGCACCTGGAGCATCTGCGCTCGATAACGATGTTCGGGTTGTCCGACCAGATCCTGATTTTCGATGACGAATCGGACAATAACTGGAACCGGCAAAAGGTGGCGGAACGGTTGGCGCTGGCCGACGTGCCTTCCAGCCTTGAGCCGGAGATCGGCGCCGACTTCAGCCCGGTCGGGGAAATCTTCTTTTACACACTGCGCACGACAAATCCGCGCTACGACCTAATGGACTTGAAGACACTCGATGATTGGGTAGTCCACAAGCAATTCTTCTCGGTACCCAACGTCGTCGACGTGGCCGGCATCGGGGGAATCACCAGAGAATACCAGGTGCGGATCGACCCCGATAAACTCGTGTCTTACGGTCTCAGCTTGAGTCAGGTGGAAGAGCAGTTAGCCGGCAATAATAGCAATGCCGGCGGCAGTTTCGTCGAGGTCGGACTCCAACAGGTCAATGTCCGCGTAGTCGGACTAGTGCGAAATGCGGATGACATCCGTAAGACAGTGATCAAAACCCAGAATGGGACGCCGGTTCGGGTCAGCGATATCGCAACCGTTGAGCAGGGCACGAAGATCCGTTTGGGACAGGTGGGCAAGGCGATTTTGCGGGCGAACGGCAAGGTCATTGATGATGAGGATGTCGTCCAGAGCAGTCTATTTCTACGCAAAGGTGCGGACGCCGACCCTACGCTGAAGGCGATACATCAGAAAGTCGACGAGATCAATGACCACATTCTGCCGCCGGGAGTGAAGATCGTGCCGTTTCTGGACCGGAGCGATCTGATCCACCACACGACTCATACGGTGCTGAGCAACCTGACCGAGGGCTTCATCCTGGTGGCGATTGTCCTCTTCCTCTTCCTCGGAAATGTTCGCAGTGCCTTGATCGTCGCTCTGACAATTCCGTTTTCACTCCTGTTCGCGTCGATCTTCCTTGACCTCCGGCACATTCCCGCGAATCTGCTATCACTGGGCGCGCTGGATTTTGGCCTGGTGGTGGATGGTGCTGTCGTGATGGTCGAGAACATCGTCCGTCATCTGGGCGGCCAGGAGAATGACGCGAAATCAATTCCGGACAGGATTCGCGCGGCCGCGCACGAAGTGCAGAGGCCGGTCTTCTATGCCATTACGATAATCATTACCGCTTACCTGCCCATCTTTACACTTCAAAAAGTGGAGGGCCGGATCTTTCGGCCGATGGCTTGGACAGTGGCGTTTGCGCTGGTTGGCGCAATGACGTTTTCGATCCTGGTGGCGCCGGCCTTGACGAGTTTCCTATTTCCAAAAGGGTTCCGCGGGTGGGAAAATCCCGTGCTCGCCTGGTTTACCAGAGTGTACAGGCACGCCGTAACATGGACGGTCCATCACCGCTGGGTAATGGTCGGCGCGGCGGCGTCCGCTGTGTGCTGCAGTCTCTACCTCTTGTACAGCGGATTGATCGGCGCGGAATTCCTGCCACACCTCGACGAGGGTTCCATCTGGGCATTTGGCACAGCTGCACCCAGTATCGGGCCGGCCGAAGGCACGCTCGTGATGAATAGCGCACGCATTACCTTCGCCTCCTTCCCGGAGGTGAAGCAGGTGGTTTCGCGGGTCGGCCGGCCGGATGACGGCCTGGATCCCGTGGGCTTCGACAGTACCGAGTATTTCGTCGACCTCAAACCCAAAAATCAGTGGCGGCCAGTGTTTCACGAGGACAAAGATGAATTGATCAACGCCATGAATCGGCAACTGGAAAAGATCCCCGGCGTGCTCTGGCATTTCACCCAGCCAATTGCGGACGAGATGGAAGAGGCTGAAACGGGCGTCAAAGGAGAACTCGCCGTCAAGGTTTATGGCGACGACCTGAAAATCCTGGAAGAGAAGGGCGCAGACATCGTCCGAGTGATGCGCCCCATCCCGGGAATCGACGACCTGGGAATGCTTCGCGTGACCGGTCAGCCGAACCTGAACCTGTCCGTGGACCGCGAAACGGCAGCCCGCTTCCAGCTCAACGTTGAGGATGTGCAGGATGCTATCCAAACCGCCGTGGGGGGCAATGCTGTCAGCCAGGTGCTCCAAGGCGAACAGCGCTACGACCTGGTGGCCCGATATCTTCCCCATTACCGCGACACCCGAGAAGCGATCGAGAAAATTCGCCTGCTTTCACCCTCTGGTGAGCGCGTCTCCCTGGCGCAGCTTTGTCAGATCCGTTTGGCCGATGGCGCCTCGACGCTCTACCGCGAGGCGAACTCGCGCTACGTTGCCGTCAAGTACAGTGTGCGCGGACGCGACTTGGGCAGCACTGTGGAGGAAGCTATCCGCAAGGTAACCGAGCAGGTCAAGCTGCCGCCCCGTTACAGACTCGAGTGGGCGGGCGAGTACGAGAGCCAGAAACGGTCCGAGGCGCGGTTGCTGCTCATCGTTCCGCTGACCATCTTTCTAATCTTCCTGATCATTTATGCGGCTTTTGGCTCCGCCAAGTGGGCCTGCCTGCACCTGGTCAATGTCGCTGTGGCGCGGGTAGGGGGTCTGCTGGCGCTATTCATCACGGGTACGTATTTCAGTGTGTCGTCGGGGGTCGGTTTCCTGGCTCTGTTCGGCGCCTCCGTTCAGACTGGCGTGATCATGGTGGAGTACATGAACCAGTTACGGGCGCGCGGCTTCTCCACCGAACAGGCCGCTATCGAAGGAGCTGTAGGGAGGCTCAGGCCGATCATGATGACCATGCTGGTCGCGACGCTGGGTCTGCTGCCGGCTGCCCTTTCCCATGCCATTGGATCGGATTCGCAACGGCCGTTTGCCATCGTGATAGTAGGCGGATTGTTGGTGGATCTGATCATGAGCACGTTCCTGCTCCCGACCTTCTATGTCTGGTGGGCGCGGCCTACCGATCGTCTACCATCTCCAGCGTAGCGAGCAGGACAAACCACCGCTCCCTACGGTTGCGGCTCGGAAACGGAACGCATACCGAGCCACGACCATAGGGAGGGGTACCTTTGCGATCGCTTTGCGTCGTCTGTGGCGAATGTCCAATCGCCAGGGGCAGGCGGAACCGCCTGCCCTGCGTATTGAAGGCTTATTCCCTGGCGGTCCGGCCGGGCTTCGCATTCATGGAAGAGGAGTTTGAGGCAGTGGTCGCCGGCCGCGCGCTCATGATCTGGCTAATGGTTTCACCAAGCTTTTGACGGGCAGACTCGATAGCGTTCGGATCGCGGGTCCAGTTGGTCCAGTCGGGTCCGACGGAGCGCGCGATCTGCATCGCCACATCTTCTTTGCCGAGATTCTTCAGGATTTGAATATAGTCGTAATCCTCCACCCCGTCACGCAGCCACTTCAGCCGCATCGAAGCCACCACGCCGGGAACACCAACCTGCTGGCCAGGATACACAAGCGCCCCTTCACCCGGATAGTTGGACGAGCTATAGGTGCCGGCATTGTTAATGTTGTTCCAGGGGTCGGAGCTCCAGTTATCGATCCGCCAATAGAGCAGACCGCTGAGGTTGAGGCTCTGGTTGATGAAACCCGGCTGGATGCGAAAATCGGCCGGACTGAAATCGATTTCCCACTTGGGTGAGTAAGCGTCCTGCACTAGCGTGTTGTACGACCAGACGGTGTCGCCCTTTTTGAGTACCTGCTCGACCTGTGACTTGGAATTGTTGTACATGACAGGAAGCAGTACCCAAATGTCCACGGCCGAGCGCCCCGTTCCGGAACCATCACTGTATAAAGCGGGCGTTGGTGACATCGAGATCAGATTCTGGATTCCGGCCTGGTGCATGTTCTTCGACCACTGCTGAATCGTCGGATAGAGATTCGTGCAATGGCCGATCTCGTCGGCGCTATAGTCGTAGAGCAATAGCCCGGGCTGCTGCGCCGCCGCCAAAGACTTGAATTGGCTCACCGACGGAGCCGGCGACATTGCGCAACGGCCCACATCCGCTCCGCTGAACGGTCCCGTGCTGGTTGCGCTTAACCCATAGTCCTTCATGAGTAATTTTTGGTCTTGCGGATTGGTAGACAACGGTGAAAGCTTGTTGCGCAACAGTTCCTCCTGCGCGGCCAGGGACCCCTCACGGAAAAAAAGAAACGCCGACTTGAGCGCCGGTGCCACCGGCAGGCTGAAATTCCAGACGGTCAGTGAGATAGGGCCGGTAAAGTTACCCTCGTTACTGGTTAGCGTGTAGGTGCCGGTATATGGGCCTGGCGCGGCCGTCCGCGGGACCAGAACATCTACCCAGATCGGCTGGTTGTTGCCGGCCTTGAGATCGAACGGCACCGCAGTCAGGGTTGCGCCCGAAAGCGGTTTGCCGGTCGAGGGATCGGTGAAGGGGATCAACGCATCCGCATACCAGCCGGCACCCATGGGTTGGTTGGATCCCTTCCAGTTGGGACTGGACGAGTTCACGTGCATGTACTTCTCGCGAAACAGCGTGAAGCTGGTGCGGGGGATGACGTGCGCATCAGGGCCCTGTAAGTCCGAGAGAGTCACATTCACGTTGGTGAGCCCGCTGGACCCGCCGTTGGCGACAATCTGAAACGATTCGTACTCGCCTCGCGCCGCCGAGAGGCTAACCTTTGTTGCGCTGTCGGCTGCATCGGTCATCCCTACCCGATGCAAGCTCGGAGCCGTCCACACCACGGGACTGGCTTTTGCCGAGGCTATTGCGGACAACGCCGCCGAACATACCAGTAAGGCTGGAAACGACTGCCTTCCTAATACACTGATTTTCACGATACTTCACTCCTTGAAAAAACCTGCCCTTCGCG
>Ga0335081_10000975_pt1 | contig 45881 bp, 49 predicted proteins | sample Lox_Sample_35_FD_206713 | JGI IMG/M metagenome (GOLD analysis project Ga0335081, IMG submission 206713) | Soil microbial communities from Loxahatchee National Wildlife Refuge, Florida, United States - Lox_Sample_3.5 | ecosystem: Environmental > Terrestrial > Soil > Wetlands | place: USA... | reverse complement strand
AAATGTGCGATGTCTGCGGCAACGTTCCCGATTGGCTGAAAGCCCCGCCGGCCGAGGAAGTGGCCGTTCGCCGGAAAAAGCGTCTGCGCGAGAAGCCGGTCGCCGAGATCCTGGCCGAGTCACCAGTTCCGACTGCCGTAAAACCAGCGGGCCGCGAACTCGTCGAGTTCTTCAAAGAGTGGCGGCGCGGCGCTGCACAGCGCGCGGGCGTGCCTGCCTACGTGGTGCTCAGCGACGCATCGCTCGAAGACCTCTGCCGCAAGCATCCCACCAACCTGCGCGAACTTCTCACGGTGTTCGGAATCGGCGAACGCAAGGCCGAGCTATACGGCGCCGAGATCTTCGCCACCTTCGAGAAATTCGGACATGGCGCGCGGGTGGCCGTCCGCGAAGTCACCCAGGTTTCTCCGGCCGAAGAAACCATGCGCTTGCTGGCCGAGGGCAAGAGTTTCGATGAGATCGCCGAAATCCGCGGGCGCCAACCATCCACTGTGGTCAACATGGTGGCCGACCTGGTGGAGAGAGGCCGCTTGGAATACCGCATCGAGTGGGTCGGCGAAGAGACTCACCTGCGCGTGGCGGAAACCATTCACCGCCTCGGCTCGCAATGGCTCAAGCCCCTGCGCGAAGCCCTCCCGCCCGAGATCACCTACGATCAGATTCGCCTGGTAGTCGCTTTCGAGCGTTCGCGCCAGGACGCGCCCGCAACCCGGTAGTCCTCTAATCGGCCGTGGGGCCGGGCCTTCTGGCCCGCCGCCGGGCTTCTGCCCGGCGTCCGCAACGGAGCGGGCCGAAAGCTTGGCCCCACGCAACGCATACGCTCGGATCCGGACCACTAGCGTATATTGAAGTAAGTTGTGAAAAGACTTCTCGCTCTTTCCATCCTTCTTCTTTCAGCCGCCTGGGCCCAGCGCACCGAAGTCACGTACGCCGCGCTTTTCGAAGGCCAGGTCATTAACGGCTTTCGCACCCTGGCGGTCTACCTCGATGACTCCGGACACCCCATGGGCGCGCGTTTCCGGCAAATTCGCAGCGGCTTCACGCTCGATCTGCTGGGCATCCAATCCGTGCCGCAGGCATTTATCTGGGTAACCACGTACCCCACGTCCAACATGGGCGAGCCGCACACGCAGGAGCACCTGCTCCTCGGCAAGGGCAACCGCGGCCGCGCTCTGGGCAGCGCGGAGCCGATGTCTTTGGTGAATTCCAGCGCCTACACCATGCAGTGGATGACCTGCTACCACTTCTACACGTCCGCGGGGCCCGACATCTTTTTCGAGGAATTCGAGCGCACGTTCGAAGCGCTCATCCATCCCGATTACACCGACGAGGAAATTCGCCGTGAGGTTCGTAACTTCGGCGTCAGTGCGGGCCCCCGCGGCTCGCTCCAGCTCGAAGAAAAGGGCACCGTGTATAACGAGATGACCACTTCGATGGATCAACCCCAGTGGCGTCTCTTTCAAGCCGCCGCGAAAACGGTCTACGGCCCCGAGCATCCGCTGTCGTTTTCTTCCGGCGGCTTGCCCGAGGCGCTGCGGCTGATTCGCCCCGCCGATGTCCGCCGCTTCCACGCCGCTCACTACTTTGGCGGCAATATGGGTATGATCGCCGCGCTGCCCAAGGAGGTGCCGATCGATACCGCGCTGGCGAAGATCGATGCCGCCCTTGACCGCGTGGAGCCGCGCCATCCCGTCCTGCCCATCACCACTGCGGACAAACTGCCCGCGCCTCAGCCGGCCCAGGCTGCGCGCATCGAGTATGTCCGCTATCCCTCACACGACGATCAGCAGCCCGGCTCCGTGATCCTGCTCTGGCCCGCGGAGCGAAACCTGAATCACCAAGGCTTCGAGTTGCTCAGCCTGTTCCTCGATAACGTCGGCGGCGACTCCGATACCAACCTCTACCGCCTCCTGGTGAACAGCGGCACGCGCACGGCCGATTTCGGCATCAAGGGTGTGAACGCCTTTGCCGATACCGACCAGGGCAACCCGGTCTACGTGATGTTCCGCGACGTGCCCGTTTCCCATATGAACGATGCGGACCTTGCGGCACTGCGCGGCCACGTCCAGGCGGAGTTGGCGCGCATCGCTGCCTATCCCGATGGCTCCCCGGAACTGGCCGCCTTCAATGCTCGCCTGAAAGGCCGCATTCAGGAACGCCGGCGGGAATTGGCCAAGTTCGTGAATTCGCCTCCGGGCTTCGGATTTCGCAACGCCAGTTCCGATTGGGTCACGCATCTTTACCGGCTCAACCGCGAACCGGGTTTCCGCAAATCGCTCACCGAGAAGGAAGAGCTGGATAGCTTGGAAAAGTTGATTGCGGGCGATCGCAACGTGTGGCGGGAGGATCTCGCGCAATGGAAGCTCACAGGCGTCACGCCTTGGATCGAGGCGGCCAAGCCCGATCCGGCTCTCGTTACCCAGGAGGAGAAGGAACGCACGGCGCGCGCCTCCGCCGAAGTGACCCGCCTCGAAGAGAAATATGGCGTGAAGAGCGAACAGGCAGCGCTCGACCGTTACCAGGCCGAGTACGACGCCGCCACGAAGGTAATCGACGCCGCTGCGGCGGAAGTCAAGACCCCTGCATTCCTGGAACATCCGCCCTTGACTTTCGATGATCCACTCGAATTCTCCACTCGTTCGCTGCCGGGCGGCATCCCGCTGGTTAACTCCACGTTCGACAGCATGTCCGGCGCCACCGCCGGAATCGCCCTTCGTCTGGATGGGGTGCCCGAAGATCAGCTGGTTTACCTGTCAATGCTGCCGCAATTGTTGACGCGCGCCGGCGTGATCGAAAACGGCAAGCCCATCTCCTACCAGGACATGACCGGACGGCTGCGCAACGAGATCCTCAGCCTGGATGCCCGTTTCCGCATCAACCCGATGACGGACCGCTACGAACTGGTGGTGCGCGGTGCAGGGAACAACCTCGCGGAATCCGAGCGGGCTTTGGAGTGGATGAAGCTAGTGCTGTTCCATCCCGATTGGCGGACCGAAAATCTGCCGCGCCTGCGTGATCTGGTCGATCAAACGCTCGGCGCGATCCGCAACACCACCCAGATGCCCGAAGAGGCCTGGGTGGACGACCCCGCGCGCGCCTGGCGCCGCCAGGATAATCCGCTGCTGCTCACGACGTCGTCATTTATGACGCGCGAGCATAACGTGTTTCGGTTGCGTTGGATGTTGATGGACGGCCGGTCCGATGGCGTCTATCGGTTCCTCGACGAGCTGGCGAAGGCCGGCGGCTCCCGCAGCCAACGCAAAGCGCTGTTGTCGTCAATCGAAGACGGAAAGTACGCCGCCATTGGGAGCCTGCCGGCCGCCTCGAAGACCGTAGCGATCGCGGCAGCGCGCGACCTCGAAGCGGTGCTACCCGAGATTCCCGATGACAGCCTGGCAGCCGATTGGCGGGAGCTCTGCCTAGAGATGCGGCGCGATTTGGAAACCGGCCCCGAAAAAACTTTGGCTGCTCTGGAAGCAGTCCGCCAGTCACTGCTCGTCACCGGCGGCGCGCGCATGTTCCTGATTTCCTCGCCCGCGTCCCAAGCCAACCTGACGGCGGGCCTGCAGGAGTTGCCGCCCATGCTCGCTAGCGGAAAAATCACCAAGGCGACTTATCGCCCGGGACTGCGCGTGGCCGAGCGGCTGCACGGCCGCGATCCGCGAGCCACGCACCCGGTGTTTGAAGGCCTGGTGAATGCCAATTCGCAAGGCGGCGTGTTTCTGAATTCCGCGCCCGCGACCAGCTTGCAAGACACCAGCCCCGATAAGCTGCTCGACTTTCTTGCGTCGAATCTCTACGCGGGCCATGGCGCCCACGGTATCTTTATGAAGACCTGGGCGGCCGGCCTCGCCTATAGCAATGGCATCCGCGTCCGTCTGGTGGATGGCCGGCTGAACTACTACGCCGAGCGCACGCCGCTGCTGCCGCAGACGCTTGAATTTGTGATCGGCGAGCTCAAGAACGTGAAGCCCGACGCTTCGCTCGTCGATTACGCCATCGCCGGTGCGTTCGATGGCACCCGCTCCGCATCGCCGTACGAAGAGCGTGGCGAAGCCATGGCCGATGACTTGGCTGACGGACTCACTGCTGATGTGGTGAAGCGTTTCCACCGCGCCATCCTCGATCTGCGCCACCGGCCCGATCTCGCCACAGAACTGTTCCGCCGCATGCCGAAAGTCTACGAACGCGTTCTCCCCGGGATGGGAATCCCATCGCAGCAAGTTGCCGGCGGCGTGTATTTCGTGATCGGCCCCGAGAAGCAGTTGGACGCCTATCAACAATACCTGACGAAGGCCGAAGGTCCGCAGTCTTTGCTCTTCCGCCTGTATCCGCGCGATTTCTGGCTAAACTAGTGGAGTGCCATCGTGGGGTCGGGCCTTCCGGCCCGCCGCCGGGCTTCCGCCCGGCGCACCTTGACGTGGCTATCGATAGAACCGGGACGTCCCACTAGGAAGTTCGGGAATTCCCTTCACCACCCGATAAGATGTTCAGGTGCTCTAGTTGGTGTATCTGAACAATGCCGCAACCAGCTGGCCCAAGGCGCCGGGAGTGGCCGAAGCCGTCCAAACAGCGCTTGCGGAACCGCCCGCTGATATACGGCGCACCGGAGCCTGTGCCGCAGACCCCATCGAGGACTGCCGGCGGTCAGTTGCCCGGCTTCTGGGAGTGGACGACGCATCTCGCATCATCTTCACGCTAAATGCCACCATGGCACTCAACGTCGCGATTCACGGCGTCCGCCTGAGACGCGGCGATCTGGTCGTCACCAGCGCCGCCGAGCACAACTCCGTTCTCCGTCCGCTCGAAAAACTCCGCCGGGAACGCGGCGTCGAAGTGGAAATTGTCCGATTGACGCCGGACGGCTTGCCCGATCCGGAACAGTTTCATCTAGCTCTCAATCGAGGCCCGCGTCTGGTAGTGCTCACGCACGCATCGAATGTCACGGGGCGCGTCTTTCCAGTGGCGCATTGGTTCGCAAAAGCGAAACGCGCAGGCGCAGTCACGCTGCTCGATGCTTCCCAATCCCTAGGGCATCTCGCGGTATCTCCGGCCGCCCTCCATGCGGATCTGGTAGCATTCACCGGCCACAAGGGCTTGCTGGGACCAACAGGCACCGGCGGGCTTTATGTCGCACCGGCAATCGTTCTGGAGCAACTCGTAGTGGGCGGGACAGGCGTGCGAAGCGATTTGACGGCTCATCCTGCCGATATGCCCGATCGGCTGGAAGCGGGGACTCACAATCTATCAGGCTTGGCCGGACTCGGTGCCGCCCTCGAGTGGCTGGCGTGCCATGGTGAACAGCATAACCGCGTTGCCGCGCAACGAGCAGACGGGTTGCGTTCCGGGCTGGCGTCTGTTGCCGGCGTCGCGATTCTGGACCCCGCCGAGGGCGAGCGTCTCGGGATTGTTTCGTTCCGCATCGCCGGCTGGGACGTCGAGGAAGCCGGCATCGTTCTGAACGATAGTTTTGGCATTACTTGCCGCGCAGGTCTCCACTGTGCCCCGCGGATCCACGAATGGATCGGTAGCGCACCCGCGGGTAGCCTGCGCTTTAGCGTTTCCGGATTCAATAGCGAGGACGATATTGCGGCCGCGGTTGCCGCTGTCCGGCAGGTGGCCCGATGCGCTTGATCAGCGTCGAGCACCTCGAGGACTGTTTTGATGGCAGCGCGGTGTTTCGCTACCAGACCGACGAACCCTGGACTACCGAACGGATCTGCGCACTTCGCCAGATCGGCACCCTCGACTACTTCCCGGACTTCCCTCGCCCTTTCTACCGGGCTCGAACCCCCCAGGGGCTGGAGATCAAGGGCTTGCAAGGAGAACGCGTTTGCCGCGTCGTGCTTCCCAAAGCCGGCCGCGAACTCCTGCGCCAGAGATGGGAAGAGCTATTGGCCGATTCGCCCGACGGGCCCTAAAGGATTTGGAAAGTTCGTCCGAAGTGTTTATTTGGTGATCACTTAACAGCTGGACACCCACGATACTTCAGTGACCCTTAGTTTCATGCGAACAATTTCTCCAGGGAGGATTGATGGCTCAACAATTGACCAAGCTTTTTGAATTCGCCCGCACGGTCGGCGGTCCTACCGCGTCCATGCGGCTCGCGATGAAAACGATGATTTCGGCCGATAGGGCGGCCACTGCGCCAGACACGCCGGAGAGTCTGACCAAGGTTCGCGCTGCCATTCGAGAGATTACGGGCAAGGATGCCCCCACGGTTTAAGGAGACCGCCTATGACTGCATACACCACTACGGACCTGATGATTGACCGCCATTACGACGCGCGCCGCGGGCGCCACATGCTGAACGGCGTCACGCACGTGCTCCATTGCCATCATTACCTGAGTCTGTATACGCAACTGGCCGAAGATTGCGGGATGCTGGATGGGCCGAAGTTACTGGCCGAGGTCGCCGAGGATTCGTTCTATCGGTTCCTTTCCACCTATTACAGCGAACACCAGATTCACTCGCTGGATGACCGCATCGCTCTGGCCGAGCAATATTACGCCTTTACCGGTTTAGGGAAGATGATCATACGCTCTGCCGGCCCGGACTCCGGCGTTGTGGAACTCGAACACTCGCATGTCGATGCCGGTTGGGAGAAGAAGTGGGGCCGGCAACAGAAACCCATCAATCACATAACCAGGGGCTACATCAGCGCCTTGTTTGCCGCGCTCTTCGACGCGCCGCCTCGAACCTGGGCGACCAGAGAGATATCGGCGATGATCACGGGCGCGGACCGCTCCGAATTTGCGGTGGTGAGGAAATAAGGAGGCTTTCATGGCAATTGATCGGAAAAGAATTGTTGAGTTGCTCTCCCGAGTGACGGTTTCGGGAAACGAGGAAGGCCTCATTCCGGCTTTCGGCGTGTTCGTCAACCAAATGCCGGCGGATTTTTGGAATTCATTCGCCGAACGGCTCGTGCGCCAGGTGAGCGACGATCTTCGCGAAACGTCGGAATTGCTGCTCGTCAACGCAGCCCACGAGTGTGGCTACCACACCGGCTACGGCATCATTACCAGCGACGAGTGGCGTGCTGTCGTGGAGCCGATGATCGAACAGGCCCCGGAAGATGTCCTTCGCGGTGCTTTCGCTGTTCTGGCGGCCTGGGGTTGGGCCAAGGCCGATATTGTCGAACTGGAACCGAATCGGCGCATGGTTGTTCGGGCGTATGACTATTACGAATCGGATGTCGTCCGCTACGGCGCGGTGCGCCGGCCGCGGGCGTACATGATCCGCGGAATCTCCGCGGCATTTATGGACCTGGCTTATGGAGGGCCCTACGATCCCACCGGCGCTACCGGTCTGCGGACGTTTTGCTGCGAGCAAATCAAGGGCATCGAGTGCGGCGATGATTACGGCGAGTTCGTAATCACTCGCGCCGCCTGACGACGGCGGGCTATCCCGCAGGGGAAATCAGACATGCGACCGGAAACTAGATTAGCCACCAGACTCACCGCCGCCGTTAGCGTCGTAAGCGCACTCTTGGCTGCGATTCTCGGCGCTGCCCTGTGCGGGGCGGCAACGGTATGGATCAGCCTGCTTTCCAGTATCGGAACTATCGCCGTTGTCGGTGGTTACCTCTGGGTTCGGCCGGCACTGGCGAACATCGCGAAGGCGGTATCCAGATCGGCCCAACATGCCTCGGAGTGGGAGACAGTTGGGTCGCGCCTCGCCACCACGAACGAATCGCTTCTGCATTCCGCTAAAGAACAGGCTCTGGCATTGCGCGAGACCAGCGCCGCCTGTGAACGGGTGTCCGGTGGGGCGCAGCAGAACGCCCGCACGCAAGAGGCCGCCGTCTTGGTACAAGATGCCGAGCGCGCGGTCGCGGACACGGTCCTGAAGCTCGAGCAAATGGTGTCGGCAGTGGTCGACGTCAATTCGTCCAGCGAGAAGATCTCGAAAATCATTCAAGTCATCGACGGCATCGCATTCCAGACCAATATTTTGGCGTTGAACGCCGCCGTCGAGGCGGCACGGGCTGGAGAGGCCGGCCTGGGTTTCGCTGTCGTGGCCGACGAAGTCCGGAATCTGGCACAAAGGGCTGCGCAAGCCGCTAAGGACACGGCAACCCTGATCCAGGAGTCCATTACTCGCGCGGGGCATGGCGCCGCGAAGCTGGATGAAGTAGCCCTTGCGATCGATTCGATCAACAAGAACACCGCAAAGTTTAAAGCCCTGATCGCGGGCGAGGCCTTGGACGGCAACCGGCTGGCGGATTTCAACCAGGCCGCAGCTTCGATCGCCGGCCTTTTTCAGACCGCGGAGAGCACGGCCGACACCGCTGCGGAAAGCGCCGCCGGCATCAAAGAACTGGTTCAGCAAGTCAATCAGTTCGCGGCCGCTTCCCGCGAAGTGGTGGCGATGCTCGGCTGAACCAGAACCGGCGTCACCAGATCTTATGCGCCGTCTCGGCCACCAGCGCCAGCTTGCGCCATTGATCGTCCATCGATAGCAGATTGCCGGCCGCCACGGATGCGAAACCGCATTGCGGGCTGAGCGCCAGGTTCTCCATGGGCACGTAACGCGCCGCTTCGTCGATGCGCCGCCGCAATTCGTCCGGCGACTCGAGCGCCGGCTCCTTCGTGGTCACCAACCCTAACACGACGGTCTTGCCCCGTGGCATCAGGCGGAGCGGCTCGAAACCGCCGCAGCGCGCCGTATCGTACTCCAGCAGAAACCGGTCCACATCCAGTCTCTGGAACAGCTTCTCGGCGATGGTGTCATATCCTCCCTCCGTGTACCAACGGCTGCGGCTGTTCCCGCGGCACACGTGCAGCGCCGCCGTCACCCGGTCGCGAGGTACCTCCGCCAGTGCCGCATTGTCGCCGGCGATCCCGTCCTCCAGTTCCCGATCCGGATCGCGGCCCGCCTGCCGCATGTGTTCGCGCTGCTCGGGATCGAGGTAATGCGAGTAATACGGCGCATCGAATTGGATATAGGTCACACCCTCGCCAACCAGCCACCGGATCTCGTCGCGCGTAATCTCCACCAGGTCGCGCAGCAAATCGGCGGGTGTTGGATAGAAGCGATCGGTCACGCCGGGCTTATAACTCGCCACCATGAAGTTCGACGGCGCCGGCAAAGTGACCTTGAACGGCACGCCTGCGGTCTCCTTCAAGAGCGGCAATTCATGCGCCGTGAGCTTGCGCAGCTTTCGCAGCTTGGCGCCGGCGGCATTTGCCGTGCTCGCCTCTTCGCCTCCGCCCGGTCCTTTCCACGCAAGCATCACCTTCTCGCGCACGAACCCTTCCACGGCATCCGCCATGTCCGTGAGCCACGAACCGCGGCGCATCTCGCCATCGGATGCAATATCGATTCCGATCTCGCGCTGCTTCCGGAGCGCATCCGCGATCGCACGGTCTTCAACGGTTCGCAGTTGTTCCGCCGCGATCCGGCCCTCCGCGAAATTCGCGCGCGCTTGCAAAAGCTCCTTAGGGCGGAGCAAACTGCCCACTTGTTCGGCTCGATAGGCTGACGTCATAACCTGCAATTCTATAATCAAAGAACGGTGGAAAAGTTCTACGTACAGAATTTCGGATGCCGCGCCACGCAGGCCGATGGCGCTGCTCTGGAGTCGCTGCTTGGCGCGCAAGGGCTCGAGGCAGCAGACCAGCGCGCGCATGCCGACTTGGTGGTGCTCAACACCTGCACCGTGACCGCGGCGGCCGATGATGATGTGCGGCAGGCGATTCGCCGCGTCCACCGCGAAAACCCAGCGGCCCGCATCCTGGTCACCGGATGCTACGCGCAGCGCGCCCCTCACGAACTGGCCGCCCTGCCGGGAGTCGAGTGGGTCGTGGGTAATTCGCACAAAACGCAAATCGCCGAACTGGTGACGGCGGCGCCGTATCACGGCAACATCCACGTCGGCGACATTTTCGCGCAGCACGATTTTCTTTCCGCCCCCGTGGAAGATGCCGCCGGCGACCGCACCCGCCCCAACCTGAAGATCCAGGATGGCTGCAGCAACCGCTGCTCGTTTTGCATCATCCCTTTCGTGCGCGGCCGCAGCCGCAGCGCGCCGGCCGCCCAGGTTGTCGATCAGGTGCGCAGTCTGGCGCGCCGCTATCGCGAGATTGTCCTGAGCGGCATCAATTTAGGCCGTTGGGGCCGGGAACCGGGCAGCTCGATGCGCCTCACCGGCCTGATCCGCCGGCTGCTCGAAGAGACCGAAGTCGAGCGCCTTCGACTCAGCTCCATTGAGCCCATGGATCTATCCGACGATCTACTTGGTCTCATGGCCGAATCGCCCCGGATCGCCAAGCACGTGCATGCTCCACTCCAGAGCGGCTGCGACCGGACCCTCCGCCGTATGCATCGCAAGTATCGCCCGCGCCATTACGCCGACCGCGTCACCAAAGCCCGCGCTCTCATGCCCGATGGCGCCATCGGTGCAGACGTGATGGTCGGATTCCCCGGCGAAACCAATGCCGATTTCGAGGAGAGCCGCCGCTTCATCGAAAGCCTGCCGTTCACCTATCTCCACGTGTTCACGTACTCCGAGCGGCCCGGCACGCCGGCGGCCGAAGATCCGGACCCGGTCCCAATTCCCTTACGCAAAGAGCGCAATCGCGTCCTGCGCGAGTTGGCCGCCGCGAAGAACCGCGCGCTTCGCGCCCGTATGGTGGGGAAGACACTGTCGGCGGTGACCCTGAACGAAGGCGGCGTGGCGCTGACGGAGAATTATCTGAACGTGGAGTTAGCGCGGTATCGCGAGCCGAACCGGATTGTCGATCTGCAAATCGGAGGCCTCTCGGATGCCGGCCTTCGGGAACTATCGGCAAGCTGCGGTCCTCTCAGGATGCTTCGATAGAGTTATTTCGTGGACCGAAGAGATCTTCAGCAACTGTCGAGAATTCGCCTCGTCGAGGCGAAGGCTCTGTTGAGGCTCGGCCGCTACGACGGAGTCTACTACCTCGCAGGTTACGCTGTGGAGTGCCCGCTGAAGGCATGTATCGCGAAAGAAACCAAAAAGCACGAGTTTCCGGACAAAAGACGAGTGAACGAGAGCCACACGCATGTCCTAGCCGATTTGGTCAATCTAGCGCGCCTGGAGGACTCGCACCTCGATCGGTTGAGAACAGACAAGGCCTTTCGCGATAATTGGGAACTCGTTCGATTTTGGTCGGAACAGAGTCGCTATCGACGAAGCCGACCGGAGGACGCTCATGCCTTGTTGAAGGCGGCAGATGGGGTCATAACGTGGATAAAACTGCATTGGTGAGCCTCGATATTGAAAACGGAGCCCAGGTGTTAAGCGCGTTAGACAAAGCCGGAATTAACGTCAAAGTGGCAGCATGGCTCCTTCTCAGTGAGTATGAGGACTGGCGCCTGGTGCTGGCATCCCCGACTTTCGATTCAGCCGGTGTGCTGGAAGGCGTACGACTCGTTCACCAGGCGCTCGATGATGCCGGATTTCCAATCGAGCGGCAGCCGTCACTCTTGATCCTGCGGATGAACGATCCTTCTATCCGCGAGATACGACACATCTTCGGCAAAACCAGGAGCGTTGCCGGTATGCGCCTGGGCGGCCAGATGGTCGGTGATCGCTTTATAGAGGATGGATACGCGCATCGCATCTCCTAAGCAGCTACATCTCCCGTCGCCCTTCCATTGCTTTCGATATCGTGACCTCGTCGGCGAATTCCAAATCGCTGCCCACCGGAATGCCCATCCCGATGCGCGTCACCCGGACACCCAGCGGTTTCAGGAGCCGCGCCAGGTAGACAGCGGTCGCTTCTCCCTCCACTGTCGGGTTGGTCGCGACAATCACTTCCTGAATCTCACCCTGGCCGATGCGCTCCACCAGGCCCTTGATCTTCAGCGCTTCGGGGCCGATCCCGCGCAGCGGTGAGAGTGCGCCATGCAGCACGTGATAACGGCCTTCAAACTGGCGGGTGGTTTCGATTCCGACGATGTTGTGCGGCTCTTCCACCACGCACACCAACTTCGGATCGCGGTGCGGATCGCGGCAGTACAGGCACAATTCGCTTTCGCTGATGTTGTTGCAGACCGCGCAGAGGCCCAGTTTGTCTTTCACGTCGAGCACGGCTGCGGACAAGTGCTCGGCCTCTTCACGCGGGGCGCGCAAGATATGAAACGCGATGCGCTGCGCCGATTTCTGGCCGATCCCCGGGAGCCGCTTGAACTCGTTGATGAGCCGCGCGAGTGGTTCCGCGAAATCCGGCATCGCTTAAAACATGCCGGGGGGCAGGCCCATGCCGCCGAGCATGCCACCCATTTTCCCTTTGATCTCGTCGTCCACTTTCTTCACGGCTTCATTGGAGGCGGCCACGATCATGTCCTGCAACATCTCCACGTCGCCGGCAACTTCGGGATCGATCTTTACCGCCAGCAGGTTTTTTTGCCCGTCCATCTGCACCGTAACCATTCCGCCGCCCGCCGTGGCTTCCACTTTGATCTGCGCGATTTCCTGGTGCAGTTTCTCCTGCATCTGCTGCGCCTGGCGCATCATCTGCTGCATGTTGCCCGGTAACTTCACGTCGCTACTCCTTGAGATTTCGAACTTTGCGGATGTCACCACCGAAGACTTCGCGGAACCGCTGCACCTCGGCATTGGCCAAAGCCCGCCGCGTAGCGTCGTCCTCGTTGGTGCTGGAGGCCGGTGAGGCCGGCGCCTGCTCGCCAGTTTCTCCTACGCTGGTCTGTATGCGCAAGGGACGGCCGAAAACCTCGCGCACCACCTCGGCAAACGTCTTATCGTCGAAATACATCTTATAGGTCATCGGCGCGACGATTCGCAGATCCGACCCTGCAACCGTGATGCGCGAATTCTCCACTGCATCCGCTAGATGCGTATATCCCTTCTGCGAAAGATGCGCATGCAGCCTTCCGCGCTCGTCGCCCGCCGGAACCGGCGCCGGTGTCGCCGGCGCTGGCGACGCAGCCGGAGCAGACGGAGCGGATGACCTCGTAGCTGCCGCGGGTGGGGCCGGCTTCGGTGCCGGCCGCGGATCTCCGCTGCCGTTGCCAAGATCGGCGAGCGCCTGTTCGATCGGCAGCAAGCGCCCGGCGTGCACCAGCCGCACCAAGCCCAGTTCTAAATGAAACCGCGGCTGCAACGAGAACTGGAAGTCCTTGAACAGCTCGAGGCTGAGATGCAGATAGCGCGTCAGGTCTTCTTCCGAGAATCCGGCTGCGATTTCCGCCAGGCGTTTCCGCTGTGCCGTTGACTCGGCAATCAGACGCGCCGCGTCGGCGCCCGCAATTCGCGCGACCAGAAGATTCCGGAAATACCGTGACAGCTCGCGGCTGAAATGTTGGAGGTTGTGTCCATTGCGTTCGAGCTCATCCACCACGTCGAGCATGCGCCGCGCGTCGCCCTGCTGGAGCGCTTCGGTGATCCGCTCCAGCCATTCCAGCGAGAACGCCCCTAGAAGCGCGCGCACGTCGGCGGCATGGATCTTGGAACCGCAGCAGGCGATGGCTTGATCGAGCGCCGAAAGCGAATCGCGCACACTGCCTTCGCCCGCTTGTGCCAGCACCGCCAACGCCTCGGCGTCGGCTTCGATTCCCTCCTGCTGGCAGATCCATGCCATGCGTGCGATGAGATCTTCAAAATCGACCGAGCGGAAACTGAAGTGTTGGCAGCGCGATGCGATGGTGGCCGGAATCTTATGCGCCTCCGTGGTGCACAACACAAATACCACCCACGGCGGCGGCTCTTCGATGGTCTTCAGCAGGGCATTGAAGGCTTCATTGGTGATCTGGTGCGCTTCGTCGATGATGAATACTTTATAGCGGTCGCGCGCGGGCTGAAAGCGCACGTTCTCACGCAGTTCGCGCATTTCGTTGATGCCGCGATTCGACGCCGCGTCGATTTCGATCACGTCCATGGTCCCGCCCTCGGTGATCTCGCGGCAGCTCGCGCACACCCCGCAGGGCTTGTTGGTCGGCCCTTCGACGCAGTTCAGGCAGCGCGCCAGAATGCGCGCGACGGTGGTCTTGCCGGTGCCGCGCTGGCCCGAGAAAATGTAGCCGTGCGCGATGCGATTCTGCGCGATGGCATTTTCGAGTGTGGTCTTGACGTGCTCCTGGTTGACCACGTCTGAAAACGTCTGCGGGCGGTATTTGCGGGCGATGACCTGGTACATGCGGTGGGTGTTCCGCGCCTGGCACGGACATTCTGCCAGGCCCCGGGTAATCCGCGGCACACGAACCGCACCACTACCGTTGCTTCCTTCCGGACCTGGCGGGGTTTGCAGCCGTCCGTTGCACGGAGCCCGAGACCTGACAACCATCCATCCTAGCACGCAGGTTCAGACCGCTCGCACGATCTCCTGCCACTCCTCCATCCGCTCCCGGATCGATTTCGCGGTCGGATTCTCCGGCAGCAAACCCGAAATCACAGCTAACGAATCGGCCCCCGCGCGAAGCACATCTCGCGCATTCTGACGCGTGATCCCGCCGATCGCCACCAGCGGTTTTTCTAACAGCGGCCGGCACAGGTGCAGCTCTTCCACACCCACCACCGGATCCGGGTTTTGCTTGGTCGAAGTGTCGAAGATCGGACCCAGAGCCACGTAGTCCACCGGCTCGCCGCCGGCCATGCAAAGCTGCTCGCGGTTGTGCGTGGAGTGGCCGATCAGCGTATCCGGACCGACCAGCTTGCGGGCATCGCGCGGCGCCAGATCGTGCTGGCCCAGGTGCAGCCCCGCTTCCAGCAACATCGCGAAATCGGCGCGGTCGTTGATGATCAGCGGAGCGCCCGCCTCACGGCAGAGCTTCGCCACACTTTGCGCAATCGCAAAGATCTCCCGGGTCCAATGCCCTTTGTGCCGAAATTGCAGGATGCCTGCGCCGGCGTCGAGAAATGCCGCGGCGGCAACTTCGACGCCCACTCCGCTGTTCGCCAGCGTCTCCGTGTCCAGTATCGGATAGAGACGCGGCAGCTTCATCGCGAACCGAACGGTCCTCTGGCAAATGCCGCGGCCTCGGCCGGCGTGGGCAGGCCGAACGTCAGGAACACAAACGCCATCTCGTTGGTGGTCTGCTCCCCGTACTTCACTTCCACCGGCGGATGCGCGGGGTTGCGCGGGTTGTTCTCGGAGTTGTCGTACGTGTACTCCATGTCGATGCGCGTGTCTTTTGGAATCTTCATCGGGCTCGCGTACGTATATGCGCCTTGCCAGTTGAAGTCCCAGTCCTTGATCCAGATGAGCGGTGTTACGGTGCCATCCGGCAAGTGCGCCTCCACCTTCATGTCTTTGCAAAGATAGTGCGCGTGGGGCGTGATGCCCAACAAATCCGCGTCCGCGGAAATCACGCGCGACGCCTTCACCACGTATTTCGATTCGCCCGCGGGAATGTCGATGTTCAGGCTTCCCATCAGCATCACCGAGCGCCCCTGCGTCGGCGCGTCGCCAAAGAACAGGCCGAGCGACGATTGATCCTGGGCAGCCGTGCCGGAAGGGTGGTAGTGAATCTGCACCACCAAATCCGACTTGTCCGTCAGCCTGGTCGCATATGCGGCCACGGGCTTCCGCGGCGTGATGCCAGGCGCCCAGCCGCCAATCAGATTCGCGGGCACGCCCGGACCACCGAAACAGGTATACCCTCCATCGGCCGAACCCGCCGCCAATTTGCGCCCCTGGCCGCTGTTATCCAAGAACACCAGGGAGTGATGCACGGTGCGGCGGTTGTCGGCGCGAAACTCCAGCGCATGCAGGTACGTGTCCTTTTCCAGGTTCAGCGGGATGACAAAACAGCGGAACTGGTCCGGACCATCGGCCGGCACGGCGAACTTCGCCGGCATCGTCACCACGCGGTCCGGCTGCCCCAATTGCCAGCCTTCGGTGAACTTGGGAGGCGCCGGTTTCGCCCCGCTGCCTTCCGGTGCACCGTTCGCGGCCCACTGTTGGATCATCGCGATTTGTTCGTCGCTCAGGCGCCGCACATCCTTGAAATCACCATAGCCCGGTTCAGCCTTCCATGGCGGCATCACACGTGACTTCGTCACCGTCGCGAGCAGCGCGGCCCGTTTCGCCGCGTCCTGATACGTCAACAGCGAAAACGGTGCCACCTCACCCGGACGGTGGCAGCCCGCGCAGTTCTGGTACAGAATCGGCGCAATATCGTGGTTGTACGTTGGCGCGGGCAACGTGGCGGCATGGAGCGCGCCCGCGGCGGCGAGCGCCAGGAAGGCGGTCAGAGTCAGCTTCATATCATTGGCTCCGTTCATTTTCGAGTGATGGCGCAACCCAGCGCCCTGGTGCGCGGATGCGGCACGGGCTTTCCTGCGAGCACCGCGTCGAGCGCTTCTCGCAGATCGAACTCCGTTACCTGCACGCGCTCGTGCCCGAAATCTTCCAGGCGGTTGTCGATGCGCCCCAGATACAACAGCTCGCCGCTGGGGGAGAGCACCGCGGCTTCGGGAGTCACATCGGCGCCCGTGTACGATGCCAGAGATTCCTCCGGATCGAGCAGATAGGGAAACGTGTAGGCGAATTCCTTGGCATGCTGCCGGACTTCATCGATGGAAATCGTGGCATCGCCCTGCACGGCGTAGACGGCGATTCCTCGCGCACTATACGCAGCCTGCATGCGCTTGAGTTCCGGCACATAGCGGTTGCTCAACGGACAATCCGTGCTCACGAAGATCAAGACCACAGCCCGCTTGGAGGCCCACTCGGCTGGTGTGTGGAGGCGGCCGGTGGTGTCGGCCAGCGAAAAGTGCGGCACGGTGCCAGCCGCGGCGGCAAAGCTCGACACCAAGAGTGCGAACGCTGACCCTTTGAGTGCCATAGTGTCTATTGTACCGGCTGATACGGTCTAACGGCGGCCGTCAAACCGCGGCAGCCAGCACTTCCGCGGGTTTCGGCATGCCGCGCCGCGCGAAATGAATCACGCCTTCGGGGCCGATCAGATACACCGTACGCTTCACGATCAGCCCATTCGCCTGATACAGCCGGGCCACCTGCTGACCTCGATCTACCAGCAGCGGAAACGGAAAGTGGTATTTTTCGCGGAAGCGCTCATGACTCGCTGCGCCTTGCGGATTCACGCCGAACACTTCCACGCCCCGTTTCTTCGCCGCATCCCACCCATCGCGGAAGTCGCAAAGTTGCTTGGTGCATCCGGGCGTGTTGTCGCCCGGATAAAAGACCAGCACCACGTTCTTGCCTCTGAGCGAAGACAGCTTCACGGTGTTCCCGCGGTCATCAGGCAGCGAGAAATCCGGCGCGGGAGTGCCCGGTGGGAGCGGGTCAGAAAACAGCCAGGAGAACATCGTACCCTCATTCTACCCGTGCCCGCCCGAACATCGCGTTCCATCCATGCATGCGCTAAAATGCGCCCTTATGGCTTTTTGCACCCAATGTGGCGCGCAACTCTCCGAGGGAGCGCGATTCTGCAGCGGCTGCGGGCAACCACTCGGCCTAGCGGCGGCAGCCGCGCCCGCTGCCGAACCGCTCGATTTCACCATTCAGGGCGACAACCTGCAGGTGGCGCGCATCCGTCTCAAGCCCGGCCAGGAAGTCTATGCCGAGGCCGGCAAGATGGTGTACAAGACGGCCAATGTGCAATGGGAGACCCGCATGAGCGGGGCTACGCTCGGCGACAAGCTCCTTGGTGCGTTGCGCCGCACAGTCACCGGCGAATCGCTGTTCCTCACCTACTTCCGCGCGGACGCGAACGCCGGCGAGGTCGGGTTTGCCGGCAACTATCCCGGCCGCGTCCAGGTGTTCGACCTCAAGCCCGGGCAGTCGATGCTGGCGCAGCGCGACGCCTTCATCCTGGCTCAGCCGACCGTGCAGTTTAATGTCGCGTTCGTAAAGCGCCTGGGCGTCGGGTTCTTCGGTGGAGAAGGTTTCATTCTCGAAAAATTCACCGGGCCCGGCAGCGTGTTTATCCATGCCGGCGGCGATTTCGTGGAGTTCGATTTGCAACCTGGCCAGGTGCTTCAAGTCGATAGCGGCTGTATCGTCGCGTTCGATGAATCGGTCGAGTACGACATTCAGTTTGTGGGCGGCATCAAAACGGCCGTCTTCGGCGGCGAAGGTCTGTTCCTGGCCACCCTGACCGGCCCTGGCCACGTGGTGGTGCAGAGCATGACGTTGCAGAAGATGCGGCGCGAACTCGCTCCCACGCGCACCGGCGGCGACGAGCACAGCCCCTTGGGCTCGCTGGGAAATATCTTCGGTTCCGAAGATTAGCAGACCGCTGAAGAAGCCCAAGAGCCGCTTGCTAACGCGCGCGGCTCGGAAACGCGGCATCGAGTTCACAGGCAGTTACCGATCTGCGGCCGCTAGCCCGCGTTTCGTACGCTATCGGCTGGACGGCCGGAATTCCAGCCTGCTCTTGGCTTGCACGTTGTGGAACTGCATCCGGTAGCTGCGCCCCCAATAGTAATCGTTCCACTGATCGCGGTAGTGGCTGGAAAAGGGCTGCCCCGATTGGCCCGTCAGCTCGTTCAGGAACGAATGGTCCCAATCGCTGGTATCGGCGTTCATCCTCATGGATGGCGCCAATTCGCGCGTGGTCTGTTTGATCGTGGTGCTCGAGCCGCTCATCGCCACCGGGCCGATATCGAAATATTTCCCGAGTACCGGAACTTGATGGGTCACGGGGTTGTTGATGGAAATGCTCAGATAGCGCCCGTATTGCCATCGTTTGGGATCGCGGCCTTGGATGCGCGCGGCCTCATCCACGGCATCTGCGAAGGCGCGCAGCAACATGCTGTTCCAATCCGTGAACCACCCCGCAGGACGCTGCCTCAGCAACCCATCCACCACCGCCGGCGCCAGCGTGAACTGGTACGCCGATCCATTTTGCGACGATGCGTTTTCGCCGATTGCGGTACGGACATGCTGATACACCAGCGCGATCAGGAACGGCGCGGCCAGATCCCGATTCATTTGCCCGTTCCAGCCACGGAGGAGCGCTACCGCCGCATCTAGCGAAGACGTGTGCAGGTTGCGCCCCTGGTATGCCGCCACCACCTGCGCGGCGAGAAACTGGAATCCCGCCGAGTACACATCGGTCTCGACCGACAACAACTGTTCCGCCCGCCAATTTTTGCGCGCCGAAAGCCGGTCGAAGATTTCCTGCGAACGGTCGGGCGGCGCGAAGTTGCCGTTTACCGGATAGGGATAGTTCACCGGGAACGGATTCTGATTGGCCGTGACGATCATCCCCCGCGGCGGATTGAACGCCGAGGGCAGCTCGTCGAACGGAATATAGCCTTCCCAATCGAATTGGCCGGAGGAGCCATCCACCGGCAGATCGCCCAGGTAGCCGCGGCGCTTGGGCAGCTTGCCCGCCAGATGATAGCCGATGTTTCCATCGACATCCGCGTACACCACGTTTTGTGCCGGGCCCGGATAGCGGGCTAGCGCCGCGGTGAACTGCTTCCAGTTTTGGGCCTGGTCCAGGTCCAATATCGGGAATTGAAAGATGGCGGGATCCTCGGCAGTCCAGCGCAGCACGAGTGTCTCACCGCTTTCGGTCGCGAACAGCGGCCCGTGGCGGGTCAGCCATCCATTTACCTGTTGCGATAGCTCGCCCTTGACGCGGATCAGTTCGACTTCCGGCTTCGCCTGCTCGATGCGCCCTTCGTAGACGTACCGCCCGGTTCGCTGGTCCAGCTTCTCGATGTAGATGTCTTGCACGTCGAACTGCGAATTGGTAAATCCCCAAGCAATTCGTTGGTTATGGCCGACAATGATGCCTGGCGTTCCCGGCAGGCTCACGCCCGCAACATCTAAGCCGGGCGCTTCGAGTTGAGCCATGTACCAGATGCCGGGCAGCGAATACGCCAGGTGCATATCGTTCGAGAGCAGAGGCTTGCCCGATGCCGTATGGCTTCCGCTCAAAACCCATGCGTTGGAACCTGGCTGCAACTCCGTCCCCGCGCGGACCGGAAACAGAACCGCCACCTTTTGCGGGTCGCCTTCCCGCATCAGATCCCGCTTCAGGATCTCGTTTCGCCAGGTGGTGGTCAGATCGCGGAACATGTACAGCGCCACCAGCATGGTATCCACGCCGCTCCACGGCCGCGGTTGATAGCCAAGCAGCGTAAATTCCACGGGCAGCTTGTTCCAATGCGTGGAAAGGAAGGCGTTCACGCCTCGGGCGTACGCTGCGATTACCGCGCGATCCTGTGGAGGCAGGTTCGCATAAGCCGCCTCCGCCGCCCGCCGCATTCTCATCCGCCGCGACTCGCGGTCGGCGTTCAAGGCCTGCGGCCCGGCAATTTCCGCCAGTTCGCCCGACGCCGAGCGCCGCAAGGCGTCCATCTGCCACAGCCGGTCCTGCGCTGTCACGTAACCTTGCACGAAGAGCGCATCCTCGATGCTCTCCGCGCGTATGTGCGGCTCGCCTAGCGCGTCAAACCGAACGGTTACCGGACGCGAGACGCCGGCTTCGATGACTCCGGAACGCTGCGGCAGCGGCCGCCAGGCGAACCAATAGACGAGCAAAAGCGCCGCCACCAGCAGAAACCCGATCGTCCAATTGACCCAGGTGATGATTCGAGCGAGCAGAAGGATCTCCTCACCGCTGTGGAAACTGAGGGTGCTCGCGAACCCGGCGCGCCTGCTCCAGGTGGCGGCGTTCGTGTGCCGCCTGCTGCGCCAGGGTCGCCCCCAAACCCAGTCTGACCAGGCGCGACATCGGTGTGGGTACTTTGACGCGCGCCAAATCCAGGCCTTCGCTTTGCTCCACCATCCCGATGAATTGACTCTGCAGGTGCAGAAAGGTCGGCAGAATCGCGGTCAGTGGCTGACCGTGGACCGCTCGGAAACGCCGCGGCGACGTGAACTTCCGCCGTACCGGAGGCTCCGTGTTCCGCAGGATCGCGCGCGCCAGAAAGCTGTACTGAAATGGCCCCGTGCTGCTGATTCCCTTGACCTTAGCGTTTCGAATGGCGCTTTCGAGCAGCCTAATCTCAGACTGGCCGACCATGGTCAGGTGACCCAGGCATTCTTCGATTGACCATTGTTCCGACCCCGGTCGCCAGTTGAATTGCACTTCCGTAAGTCCACTCGTCAGAGCTTTCGCCTGGTTGGCGATGTTCTGAAACTGGCTCCGGTATTCCGCTAGCTCGGGCGCCCCCATGATTGGGGATTATACGAGATCTATTCGCCTTCGGGGGATTGAGCGGCCAGATGCTCCCGGAAAATGCGCAGCGAGTCGCATTCTTTCTTGCCGAAATGGAGGACTGGCTCCAGCAATTCATGCACGCTATAAGCCGCCTTGCCGATTCCACCGTTGGTGTGGGTGCGGGTGTTGCCCAGCAGGTGATACAGCTCGTGCGCCAGGACACGGGCGGCCGCGCGGCCGAAAACCGCTTCCCGATCTGCCGCGTTCACACCGATCAGGTCGCGTTGGACAAAAATACGCAGGCCGTCGCAATTTACATCGATGAAGGGGAGAATTTCGCCATCGCTGATGTGCGTCCAACCGAGTGGGCCTGGAAACCCGGATTCCTCCTTCAGCCCTTCGGTGTCACATTCGCCTTTGAAGTGGATGATGGCCAGTTGAGAACTGGACTGTTTACCGGCTTCGCTCAGAGCGTGCCAGGAAAACTCGAGGCCTATCGGCTGCATAATCGCTTCCAGTTCGCCCTGGATAGCCCGGACCACCGGAGCGGGGGGATCCTGTTGAAACTGCGTGTACAAAGTGACCGGCGCAACCCGATGTGCCCGTCCACCGCCGATCGCCGGCAGAACGCCGAGCGTCAGGCAGATAATCAAACCTTTCAACTCTCCGACCTTCCCAGGAGCGAATCATAGTTCAATTCCCGACTAGAGCGTCCGTGACCGATCGATCACCAGGTCCGGATGTTCCCGAACCATCGTATTGGCTACGTGGCAGGTGAAGCACAGCGGTAGCGCGTTCGCTAACGTCTGTTTCAACTCCTCCACCGGGATTTGATTCCACTCCATAGACCTTCTATCGGCAGTTAGCACGGCAGGTTTACGGTCTCCCAAATGTATTTCTCCAATCGGGCGCCCGCACCAGGCGCACTTCTTGCCTTCATACCAATGCACCAGGATGTTGCGAACCAGGCAATCTTCGGGGGCTCGCTCGATCTGGAACAGGCAATCCTGTCCGCAATCAGCCTTTTCCGGCCAGCGCGAGCATTGATTCAAGCGCAGTTCCGGTTCCCCGTGTAATGCCGTAGCCGCGGCATGCCGCGCGTCTATGGTGACGCCGGCAGCCAGACAATTCTCCGGACAGGTGATCGCGCGCTTGCCATGGAACTTCAGCCATGCCCGTCCCATGCGCCACACAGCGATACCCGCTAGTACGAGTGCCACCGCAATGACTACAATCGCTAAATTCAGCATATTCACATCCTAAATGGCCTGAATGCAAGTGCCTGACCATTTGTGTACGCCATCACCCGCGTGTGGCCTAAAACGCTGATCTAGAATGGTCAAAGAAGTCCAAAGCCTTAGCACCTGCGAAGGTTGGCTTGGGGGGTTTTACGCAAACATTGGGTCCCTTCGCCCGGACAGCGGCAACTCCCCAGGCAAGGAGAGCGTCTACCGAATCGTGACCAGAGCCATCCGCTGGGCCATACCGGTACTTACCGCCACAGTTCTGGCTGCCGCCTATAGCGATTACCAATCGGCACAGCAGAAGTTCGACCGCATCGAGGGCGATCGCGTGCGGGCGGGCTCCCGCGTGGAACTGACCGCCGGCGAACTCACGGCCTATGTGGAACATACGGCGCCCACCGTAACCGATGGAGTACGCAATCCGAAGCTGCAACTCCTTGGAACGGGAATGGCCAAGGCCACGGCTCTGATCGATTTCGCGAAAGTCCAGCGTTCGCAGGGCCATGCGCCGGGCTGGTTAATGACCAAGCTTCTCGAAGGCGAGCGGCCGGTGAGCGTCACCGCACGAATTCGCTCCTCGGCAGGGCAAGCCACCGTGGACGTCCAGCGTGTGGAAATTTCAGGCATCGTGATCGATGGCCGAACGCTGGATTTCCTGATCGAGAACATCCTGCTGCCGCTCTATCCCAACGCCGTCGTGGGGCGGCCTTTCGAACTGGGGCATCACATTGAAAGGCTGGATGTCGGACCTCGCGCCGTCGGCGTGGTGATCGGCCGCTGAGCTTAGTGCGATCGCGCGCCGCCGGGGAGACGCCGAAAAGCTTACAATAGAGAAACCGACTCCAGCAAAAACTGCTCTCTTCCGACCGGGCCCCGTGCCTGGAACCGAAGTGGAACAGCGGTGCTGAGCTGGCGAGCCACCGGCGGGATGCGCGATTATCTAGCACTAACCAAACCACGGATCACCTGGCTGATCCTCATGAGTACCGCAATCGGCTACTTCTTCGGATTGCCGGATGCGGCCTGGCGGCAATTTCTACTCGGCATTCACCTTCTTTCGCTGTTCCACACCATCGTGGGCACCGGCCTGATGGCCTCCGGCACGGCGGCTCTGAACCAGTGGTTCGAGCGCGAAGCCGACCGCCAGATGAAGCGAACTTCGCATCGTCCCCTTCCCTCCGGTCGAATTGGCGCCAACCGCGCCTTGGTGTTCGGCGCCGCTCTCTCCGCGCTCGGTTTCCTGGAACTCTGGCTCGGCGTCAACCTGCTGGCCGGCCTGCTCGGCGCCTTCACTCTGGCGAGTTACCTGTTTGGTTACACCCCTCTGAAACAGCGTACCTGGTGGTCCACGACCGTAGGCGCGATTCCCGGAGCACTACCGCCTGTGATCGGCTACGCCGCCGCCGCCGGCACGTTGACCCGCGAGGCGTGGGTTCTGGGCGCCATCCTGTTTCTGTGGCAGTTTCCACACTTTTATGCCATCGCCTGGATGTATCGGGAGGATTACGCGCGCGCCGGCATCCGCATGCTGCCGGTGGTGGCCGATTGCCGGTTTACTTCGCGGCAAATCGTCCTCTATGGCATGGCCCTGATCCCCGTGAGCCTGACACCCGTGTTCCTCGGAATGTCGGGCATGATCTACGCAGCCGGCGCTCTTCTGCTCGGCCTCTGGTTCTTGTATTCAGGCGTGCGCGTGGCGCTCGACCGCTCCCTGATCCGCGCCCGCGGCGTTTTGGTGACCTCCGTGTTGTATTTGCCTCTGATTTACGGCCTGATGCTGATCGACAGGCCTGGATTGTGATCCAGGTCCAAAACCTTACCCACCGGTATGGCGATCGCGTGGCGCTTTCCGGTGTGAGCTTCGAGGTCCGGCAGGGTGAAATCTTCGGCCTTCTCGGCCCGAACGGCGGCGGAAAGTCCACTCTCTTTCGGATCTTGTCCACCATGATGTCCCCCTCGGAAGGCCGCGCCGTGCTTGCCGGATATGATGTCGTGCGCCAACCCGGAGAAGTCCGCCGCCGCGTGGGGGTGGTCTTCCAGACGCAGAGCCTCGACAAGGCGCTCACCGTCGAAGAGAACCTCCGCAGCCAGGGCCATCTCCACGGGCTAAGCGGCGCTACGCTCCGCGAGCGCATGGAAAAAGCCATGGAGCAACTCGGGCTGGCCGAGCGCCGTAAGGACCTCGTCGAAACCCTCTCCGGAGGTTTGAAGCGCCGCGTCGAAATCGCCAAAGCACTGCTCCATCGCCCGCAGATATTGTTGATGGACGAAGCTTCCACTGGCCTCGATCCCGCCGCGCGCCGCGACCTTTCCCGGCACGTCGCCGATCTCCGCGACCATGACGGCGTCACCATTTTGCTCACCACCCATATCCTCGAAGAGGCCGATCGCTGCGACAGGCTGGTCTTGCTGCATCACGGCAAGATCGTGGCCCAGGGCAGCCCCGGAGAGTTGCGTTCGAGTATCGGCGGCGACGTCGTGGTTCTCGAAGCGGGCGACTCCGCGTCACTCGCCACCGGCATCCGGCAGCGCTTCGGTCTCGAAGCCTCGGTGAGCAATGGCAACGTCCGCGTCGAAATTCAAAATGGCCACCGGTTCATCGCCGAGGTAGTGGAAGCCTTCCCGGGATCGATCAACTCGGTGGGCCTGCACAAGCCCACACTCGAAGACGTCTTCGTGCGTGAAACCGGAGCTTCCATTGAGTAGGTTTTTCTTACCCGCTGCGACCCTCTGGCTCCGCGAACTGGTGCGCTTCTGGCGCCAGAAAAGCCGGTTGCTCGGCGTCATCGCTTCGCCGCTGGTGATCTGGCTCTTGATCGGATACGGTTCCAACACACTGGGCCGATTTTACTCGGGAGCGCTGGTGCTCACGGTGATGTTCTCCGCCATCTTCTCGACCATCTCGATCATCGAAGATCGCCGCGAAGGTTTTCTGCTCTCGATGCTGGTTTCGCCTGCTCCGCGCAGCAGCCTCGTGCTGGGCAAAATCCTGGGCGCGGCCACGCTGGCATGGATCCAAGGGTTGATCTTTCTCGCGTTCGCTCCGCTGGCAGGAGTGAGCCTCGATTTCGGCGGAATTTTCGCCGTCGCCGGCGCCATCTTCCTCATCTCGTTCACGCTGACGGGGCTGGGTTTCGTGATCGCCTGGAAGATGGATTCCACCGCCGGTTTCCACGCCATCATGAATCTGCTCTTGATGCCGATGTGGATGGTCTCCGGCGCGCTGTTTCCTTTGTCGGCGGCCCACGGATGGGTGAAGGCCATCATGTGGGTGAACCCTCTGACCTACTCGATCTCTCTTTTGAACCACGCGCTGGCCGTACCCAACGTCACTCCCGGCCAATGGGAGAGCCTGCTGGTCACGCTCGCGTTCGGAGTAGGTTTGCTTTTTTTCTGTGGCCTGCTCGCCGCGCAACCGAGCACCCGCAGCGCCGCATGAACGTTCGGCTCATGTCTGCAGATTGGCAAGCCTGTCCAGCAGCCATTCCAGCCTCTGCATCAGCCTGTGCAGCCGACCAGTGGGGCAGACGCTCGCTTTTTGGCGTCTGCCAGGCGTACTGCAAACCACGAAGGTCCTACTCACAGCCCGTCGGCCAGGCAGACCGCAAACTACGACGGTCTGCCCTACAAGCCCTGGCGATCTTCTTCCTTCTGCTTTCCGGCTGCGCTTCCCGCCGCCTCCCGGTTCTCGGAGAGGTTCCTGACTTCCAACTCACCTCGCAAACAGGAGCGACCATCGACCGGCATGCGCTTATCGGCCATGTGTGGGTAGCGGATTTCATCTTCACTACGTGCCCAGGGCCCTGTCCCATGATGAGTTCCCGTATGCGACAGGTTCAGGCGGCCACGGCTGCGAATCCGGATGTGCAGTTGGTATCGTTCACCGTCGATCCCGCGCACGACACACCCGCCGTTTTGGCGGCATACGGCAAACATTTTCTGGCGCACCCGCAGCGCTGGCATTTCTTAACCGGACCGCAGAGCACGCTCAATCATCTGGGCCTCGATGGCTTCCACCTCAATGCCGTGGATGGCAGTCTCGATCACAGCACACGATTCGCCTTAGTAGATCGCGCCGCTCATATTCGCGGATACTACTCCTTCACCGATGACGGTTTCCTGAAGGCCTTGCTACGCGATTTGAACAGGCTGGAGCGGGAGAAATCGTGACCTCAGTTTTGCCTTCCATCAACGCATTTCTCAATGGCACGGCTGCCGTGCTGCTGATCTGGGGATACACCCTCATCCGCCGCAAGCGCATGGAGACCCACCGCAAGGTAATGCAGACAGCCTTCGCCGTCTCCTGTCTTTTCCTGATCTGTTACCTCGTCTATCACTACCAGGTAGGCTCGGTGCACTTTCAAAAAACTGGAACGATCCGCACAGTCTATCTGAGCCTTCTGGCCACACACACGGTTTTGGCGGCGACAGTGCCCGTGCTCGCCATCATCACGCTGCGCCGCGGCCGGGCCGCTCGCTATGAGAAACACCGCCGCCTGGCCCGCTGGACGCTGCCCATCTGGCTGTATGTCAGCGTCACGGGCGTCATCGTGTACCTCATGCTGTATCACCTCTGAACTCGTCGCCTCTAAACGCGCGGCTCGGAGACGCGGCATCGACTTCGTTACCGAGCCGCAACCAAAGGGAGCGGTGCCTTTGCCTTTTCAACAGCCTGTTAAAGCCCTGCGCCGATTCATTCGATAGAATGTTCGGTTAAGGTCGTTCCCTGCTAACCGGGAACCTATCCGAGTTGTTACCACTTCGGACCCGGAAACGCTTGCTCTACTCTAGACGTCAAGGACACTTATAGAGGGCCGGATCACCGGACCAAATGAAAATGGAGGGAACCTTCGTGCGAAGGATCACGCTACATCTTGTCGGCCCTATGGCTCTGGCCGCTGCCATGCTCTACGGCCAAGGACAACCGCCAATAAATGGACCTGTCTATTGGTCCACGTCGCAGCCGGATTGTTCGAGCTTGTTTGAGAATCCGATTCCGATTACGAACTCGTCTAACGCCACAATCGGGTATTCGTGCTACGTGAGCGGGACATTCGTGTGGCTGGCAGCTGGCGGGGGATGGGGCTCCGCCATTCGTGTGGCCGCGCCTAATACCGCTCCTGTCGGCGTGGACTACACGTTCTACGACGTAAATGGAAATCCACAGTCATTGGATACTTCGGGCGCGGTTATCGGGCCGGGCAAGGAAGTCAGCTTCGCCCTCAACACCAATCAACCAGCGGAACTCGACCTGCTTGGCGCGACGGGCAACGGTCCGAGCTACAGCAACCTCACCATCGGTTCGGTGTACGCCGTGCTTTACTGTCCCGACGCCAACACCTGTTTGAACGTACTTCCTCAGTTGATTTATTCGAACTTACCCCATAATCCCTGGGCACTGAGCGCGCCCATCTCGTGGGACGGTTCGGAATGGACTGAGTGGTCCGCCGAGGGTGTCGATGACAACACCCCAGTGGGCGCTGGCCACCATCTCTCTTTTGTGGTCTACAACCAGGACACCACGGCTACTACTTACACCGTGACCGTCTACGACAGCAATGGAAATCTTGCCGGAACAGGCACCACCCCCTCGATTCCACCGCTCCAGAATGGCGGAAATGGAGAAGGCGGGACTTATGGCGCACAGTTGCGGGCGATCGTCCCGAATCTGCCGTCCGGCACATTTAAGGTTCTCTTCAATGGCGGATCGTTGAATTCCTTTGTCGAGGTGCTCCAGTTTAATGGACTCTCCGCCACGACACTGCAGGTTGCCTACGATGGCGGTGCCAGTGCTTCCACCGGCGCGCTGACGCGCTCGATGGCGGCCAACCTGAAGCCCAATTACCGGAAGCAGCGCGTGGAATCCACGCCAAAGACCGTGTTCCCGGGACTGCAAAGGTAAAAGGGGCTGCCACGTCCCGATCAGAGCACGCTATCTATCAGCAGAGTCTCGAACGCATTGACCCGCGCAAAAACGGAATCGTTGGAAACCAGGCCGGAGCTGGACCAGCAACTTGGTCATGGTAATGGTGGATGTCACGGCGGACGGGCGCCGCTGCTCGATCCAGTGCAGGACTTCGTCGGTCAATACCCGATGGGGCTGTGTCAACAGCGATGCGCGAATGACGACCCAGAAATGAGTGCAGGGCCGCTAGTCCCAGCTTTGCCGCTCCTTGCGCAAGTAGCCGGTTGGATAGAGCCGTTTCGCGAGTCCACGAATCGCCGCGGCATGCGATGGAGGCTTTCTTGATACGATCACGTGCTCACCCCGCACCACCACCAGGAGTTTATCGCCGGCTTTCACGCCCAATGCCTCCCGGGCTTCCCGTGGAGTGACGATTTGATTCCTGCGCGACAGCGTTGCCGTAGCCATCGCTTTACACTCTATCAGGAAGTAAAGCGGCCTCGAAACTGCTCATTCTGGTTTGTCGAGGTTCGAGGTTCTCCAGTTTGACGGGCCGTCCGCGACCACCCTGCGCTGCTGAAAAAGCCCGCCAAACCTCCGCTCCCTAGCGGTCCCGGCTCGGTAACTGCCTGTGAACTCGATGCCGCGTTTCCGAGCCACGCGCGTTAGCAACTGGATCTTGGCTTGTTGAGCAGCCTGCTAACGCCCAATTTCTACTGGAAGAGCATCACGTCCGGTTCGATCGAATCGAACTTGTCCTGGCAGTTATTCGGCTGGCCGTGGTAATTGGGTTGGATCGCCCGTACGGTTCGCGGAATGGCTACGGGATCATCGGGCAAATGTTCGATGGAAAGAGCCATGCGCGGGTGGAATTTGCGGATGGTCTCACTGCCTCCCCGGATGGCATTTTTCTCCGCGCCCTCGATATCCATTTTGATGAAGTCGACTCGCGGCAGGCCCAACTCCGCCACCATCAGATCGATTGTCGTAAGGGGCACCTTGACCTTGCCTGTCATATACAGCCCGGGAGGACGCACGACGCTGCCGCCGCTCATCGTGCCGCCCTCGGAAACAGTCAGGTCGAGCATCGTCACGCTGTCCCAGACGCCTTTGGGATAGACAATCACCCGGCCCTCCGCAATCTCTTTGGAGAAAGTCCGCCGCAGGCTTTCCACGTTCGGGGGAGATGGCTCAATGGCGACTACCAGCTTCGCGCCGCGGAATAACGCCGATCGCGTGAACACTCCGATGTTGGCGCCGCAATCGAGCACGACATCGCCTGGCCGTACGCCGCGAATGTGATCGCCGTAAATCTCCGTCTCTTGCTCGGCTAACAGGAACCCGATGAGCGGCTCGTGGCGCGAGGTCCAATACTGTCCCCGGGAGGTATTCACGAGTTCGAAACCGGAAATGTCGCGATCCACAATCTGGCTTTCGCGTCCCATTTCAGACCACAACCGCGTGAAGCGCAGTAATGCCGTATTGGCATTGAGCGTGGCATCGAGTGAACAGCCCTGGCTTCTCCCCAGAAGCCAGACCGCGAAGAGCCTCGCGCGCGGCGAAATCGCTGCGACCATGAGCGCGACTCCAACGATTGCCAGAACGATTTTGATGGCCAGGAAAGCAGGCGGCTTCTGCCGGGCCGGAGCACCCGAGTCTTCCAATTGGTTGGGCACGCATTCAGCATAGCCACGGCGATTTCCGCCCATTAGTTATCGAAAAGTGTACGGTAATCCGTTGCCGAACCGCGCGGAAGGGACTTGGGCAACGGCTCACTTCAGCCCGAACACCTCGAAATACTTCTGCGGCAGCCGGATTCTCTGGAATCCGCGGTCCACCAGAACGTGCCGTGTGAAACCCGATGCCAGCTTGCGGTCTTCCTCAGCCAGGCGCATCTCGTAAACGAATCGGATCACGCGCGGGTTGGCATCATCGATGCGAGTCTTCACGATCACTTCGTCATCAAACCTCGCCGGCGCGTGGTACTTGCAGTTGACCTCCACGACGGCCATCAAAACGCCGTCACGTTCCAGGTCCCGGTAGTCCAGTCCGCGGCTCTTGCAGAACGCCACCCGTCCCACTTCCATCCAGACGATGTAATTGGCGTAATACACCACGCCCATCTGGTCGGTCTCTGCGTAGCGCACCCGGAGGCGGGTTTCGGCGTCAGTCATGCGCAACCATGGTAACCCTTTGCAACCGGGGATCGCCTGGAACCGTCTGTTAGACTGGAAGTTACCAGCCAGCCGATGCGCGCCCGTGTGCTCTTTTTCGGAATGCTCAAGGAATTGGTAGGCCGGTCGGCGGAGGATATCGATCTGCCGGACGGCGCCGATCTGGGCAGCGTTTTTGAGCGCTACGCCGCCCGCCAGCCCCGCCTGCGCGAAATGGGCCCGAGCATCGTGGCGGCGCGCAACCAGGAATTTGCGGACCTTTCGACGCCTCTCCAGGACGGCGACGAAGTGGCCTTCCTGCCGCCGGTAAGCGGCGGATCGGACGGTGACTACCTCGAGATGGTCTCCGGGCAACACTTTTTCGCGTTGACGCGCTACACCATCGATACGCGCGCGGTCATCGACCGGCTACTGACCGGCGCGGAAGGCGCCGTAGTCACCTTCGAGGGCACGGTCCGCAACAACACCAAGGGCCGGGCCACACTCTACCTGGATTACGAATGTTACGAGGGCATGGCCCTCAAAACCATGGCCAAGATCGGTTGCGAGATCGCTGGCAACCACAAGATCGGCCGCGTTGCCATGGTTCACCGCCTCGGACGCCTGCTGATCGGCGAAACCAGCGTAGCCGTGATCGTTACCGCCCCGCATCGCCGGCCGGCCTTCGAAGCCGCCCTGGAAGGCATCAACCGGCTGAAGACGATCGTCCCCATTTGGAAGAAAGAGTATTTCGTGGATGGCGAAGTCTGGGTGGAAGGAGAGTGGGATCGCGATGTCCCCGTGGTGGGTTAGATCGGCCTGGCAAGCCGCTGCGCTTGCAGGCTTGGCGATTGCCGCCGAGGCGCAGCCGCAGCCCGTCATCCGTGTCAATGTCAACCTGGTACGGATCGCCGCCACCGTCAAGACCACGGCCGGGGAGCTGGTAGGCGCCCTGCACAAAGAGGATTTTGCGGTAACCGACAACGGGGTCGCGCAGGAAATCGCCGTCTTCGAGAGGCAGAGCGGCCAGCCTCTCTCGGTGGCGCTGATGATCGATACCAGCGGTTCCACCGCCAAAGATCTGAAGTACGAAACCGACTCCGCCGCGCGGTTTCTCAAGGTGTTGCTGGGAGAAGGCAACATGGAGGACTCCGTGGCCCTCTATACCTTCAATTGGGAAGTGAGCAACCCCGTCCGCTTCACCCACTCCCTTGTGTCGCTCACCAATGCTTTTAGGCTGTTGCACGGGGAAGCCGGGACATCGCTCTATGACGCGATCTGGCTGGTCTCGCGCGATCTGGAAGACCGCGAGGGGCGCAAGGTGATGATCATCGTTACGGATGGAGGCGACACCACCAGTTCCAAAAACATGCAGGAGGCGTTGCGGGCAGCCCATTTTGCCGACGCCGTTATCTACCCTGTGGTGGTCATTCCCATCACCAACGACGCGGGACGGAACATCGGCGGCGAGAACGCGCTGAAGTTTATGGCCGATGGCACCGGGGGCCGCACGTTCCTGCCCTCGCTCGGTGCGGAGTTGGACCGCGCCTTCAGCGACATCATCGACGAGCTGCGTACGCAGTACTTGATCGGCTTCTATCCCCACAATGTCCCGTTGACCAAGGAGCGTTTCCACAGGCTCCAGGTCACCGTCCAACGGCCGGAATTGCGGGTTTCCGCGCGCAACGGCTATTATGGTGATGCTGAAGGTGAGACTGGGCCCGACGCCCGTATCTCCATTAGTCCCGAGCGAAAAGCCAAGAAGAAGCAGGAGAAGTAACTACGGCACAACACAGTGGCAAATCCGCACGCCCGTCCGAGCAGACCTTGGAAGAGGCGAAGTATCTCAAGGCATTAATCGAGAGTGCCACGCCGGTGCGGGTGAAGATGGTGGATGGCGAGGAAGTGGTCGGCATCATCGAATACTACGATCACTCGTTCATCCGGCTGACCCGGGACGGCCAGCCAAATCTGTTCATCTTTAAACACGACATTAAGTATCTCCACGAAGAGCCGTAGTGGCCCGGCCGCCGCTTGGTGGCCGGCACGGATTCGCAGACTGCGCCACGAAACGATCATCACCATGCAATACCTGGAAACCGCAGTGGAGATTGCGCGCGAGGCGGGTGCGCTGCTGGCCAATTACTTGGAACGGCGCGTGGCCTTCGAGGTCAAGGGCGAGTTCGATCTGGTCACTGAGGCCGACCGCGCTTCCGAGAAGCTCGTGGTCGAAAAGCTGCAGACCTATTTTCCTTCGCACGCCATCGTGGCTGAGGAAGGCAGCGACGTCTCCGGTTCTTCTGAATACCGCTGGTACGTCGATCCGCTCGATGGCACCACCAATTTCGCCCACAGCTTTCCGATGTTCAATGTCACGCTCGGCCTCGAGCGGGCGGGCGAGGTAATCGCCGGCGTAATCTACGATCCGGTGCGGCAGGAGATGTTCACGGCCGAGAAGGGCGGCGGCGCTTATCTGAACCACCGGCGCGTGCACGTGTCCGCGATTCGGCGTCTCGCCGAGTCGCTCGGCTCGACCGGTTTTCCGAGCCGCAAGCGCAGCCACAACGTCAACATTCACTTCTACTACCAGTTGGCCATGGCGTCCCACGGCGTACGGCGCACGGGCTCGGCGGCGCTCGACCTGGCCTATGTGGCGTGCGGCCGCCTGGATTTCTTCTGGGAATTTGGCCTGAAGCCCTGGGACGAAGCCGCCGGCACCCTACTCGTTCAGGAAGCAGGCGGAACCGTCTCCGACATGGACGGCAGCCCTCACAGCATCACCAGATCCGATCACCTGTTGGCGGACAACACCACCTTGCACGAAGAGGTTTTGGGCCACTTCAGCAAGATCTTCAGCGGGCGGCCGCCGGTGCCCATTCCGGACTTGCCGTAGCGCGCGGATTTGCTCTAAGCCTGCCGGTACCACTCGAGCGTCCGGCGCAATCCCTCCTCGAACGAATAGCGCGGCGCGTGGCCGAGATCGCGCGCGGCAGCCGTCGTATCGGCTTGCGAGTGCCGCACATCGCCGGCGCGGGGTGGGCCGAAGCTCGGCGCAATCTCGACGCCCTCGATCTTTTGGAGCAACGCCCAGGCTTGGTTGAGCGTGATCCGTCCGCCATTGCCGGCGTTGTAAGTCTTGCCGGAGACGTTGGACGCCCGCGCGGCCCGGAGGTTGAGAGCCGCTACATCATCCACGTAAGTGAAGTCCCGCGACTGTTCACCATCCCCGAAGATCGTAGGCGGGCATCGTCTCATGATCGCTTTCATGAACAGCGAGAGCACTCCCGAGTACGGGCTGGATGGGTCCTGGCGCGGCCCGTACACGTTGAAATACCGCAGCGATACGGTCTCGAGAGCATAGACGCCGGAAAACACAGCGGCGTAGTATTCGCCCACCAGCTTCTGCAGAGCATACGGTGACTTCGGACGCGGCGCCATTGTCTCCACCTTGGGCAGCACCTCGGTGTCGCCATACGCGGACGATGAGGCGGCATAAATCACGCGGCCCACCTGGCCTTCGTGCGCGGCCCGCAGCACGTTGAAGGTGCCGTTGATGTTTACATCGTGATACAAAACCGGCTGCTCGATGGAGCGCGGAACCGAGGGCAGGGCAGCCTCGTGAAACACTGCCGAGGCCCCGTGGATCAGCGGCGCAATCTCTTCATAGTTGCGGATATCGGCGCGGTGGAATTCGATCGACTCGCGGACCTCTTCGATGTTGGCTTCGCTGCCCGTAGCCAGGTTGTCGATCACCACAACACGCCGCGCGCCATCGTCCAGGAGACGCCGGACGATGGCTGAGCCGATGAACCCAGCGCCGCCAGTAACGACATAATGCTCCGCCATGTGAAAAGACCAGTTTACGATGGGAGAGTGGCCCACAAGGCTCTAATTTTCGATCTCGGGAAGGTTCTCATACCGTTCGATTTTCAGCGCGGATACCGGGCGCTGGAGGCGTTCTGCCCGTATCCGGCGGTGGAAATCCGGCGCCGCATCGCAGCTTCAGGCCTGGTGCGGCCTTTTGAAACCGGGTTGATCGAGCCGCGCGATTTCTTTGCCCGCCTGGCAGAAGCGCTGGAGCTGACGATCGACTATGACGCCTTCCGCAGCGCGTGGAGCTCGATCTTCTACGGGCAACTGATTCCCGACCGCGTGCTCGAATCGCTGGCGGCACGCTACCGCCTGATCCTACTCTCCAACACTAACATCATCCACTTCGAGATGGTCCGGGAGGCGTATCCGCTGCTGCGGCACTTTCACGAGCTGGTGCTTTCGTACGAGGTCCGCTCGATGAAGCCGGATGCCCGTATCTATCAGGCGGCGATTGAGCGGGCGGCATGCCGGCCCCAGGAGTGCTTTTACACCGACGACATCGCGGAGAACGTGGAAGCCGGGCTACGCGAGGGGCTGGACGCGGTGTTGTTCGAGGCGCCGGAGCAGCTCGAGGGAGAGATGAGCAAACGCGGAATCAGTTGGGCATGAAAAAACCGGGTGCCCGCGAGGACACCCGGTTGAGGAGCGCCTGTGTCGTGGCGGAGTGGTCAGACACAGGAGTGGAGGAGCCTGCTACGCCAGCAGGCCGCCGTGGCCCAGACTGGCGATTTCCCATCCCGTTACGTGATAACGCGCCAATAGCGGTGGCAGCACCAAATCCACGACGTTGGGCTTGGCCGACCGGAAGCAGCCCGGCGCGGAGATGATCGGGACATCATCTTTGTAAGCCATGAGCATCAGGTTGCCCGGCTCGACCGGAGCCAGGAACCGCTCAACCAGCGCGCCCACCTTCAACATCGCCTGGCCAATCACATCTTCCGGCCCCGCGGGCGCCGTGGTGGAGGCAACCAGAATTGCGCAAGGTTTGGACCGCAGCAGGTGCTGCAGGCTGCGCGCCACCGAGTTCTCGTCTTCGGTGCAAGCCAGAACGAAGTTGGCGTTGATGCCGAAGCGCTCCAATCGCTGGCGCATGATGTTTTCAAAGAGCTGCCGCGCCCGCTCACCGCTGATCGGATCGCTGTAGAGCACGGCGATGCTGGGCACCCGAACCGGACGCGCCTGTAGGATTGGCCCACGCTCTTTCAAAATGCCCGTCACCGCTTCCAGTTGATCTTTGGCCACCGCGAAGGGCGTGCTCTTCACGGTCGCAATCCGCTGTCCAACTACCGCGTAGCTGTAGTTCAGCGCGGTGGCGATCACCACGCTCGACGTGCAATTGATCTGCTTGAGCAGTTCATCATCCACGAGGACGCAGCAATTTTCCGTTGCGACCAGATTGGCACGGCCCCCAGCGGCTAAACGGATCTCGAAACTACCGCAACCCATCTCGCTGGCCACCGCACAGACCGCATCGTCCTCGCCGATTTCACCTTCTTCCAGCTCGGTGACCCAGATGTTTTCCATCCCTTCAGATTCCAGGATGCGGACATCTTCGTCGCTAATCACGTGGCCTTTGGCCAGCAACTTCTTCCCACCCGGCCGGAATACGGTGCAACAAAGGACCCTGCCAGTTGAGGATTTCACGTCAACCGTCTGCGCTCTCATGGTAGCCTCACAAGACGTAGGATCTAGGTAAATTTAGGATTTCTTTATCCTGATCAGATTCTACATCGGTAAGGTCACCGAGACCCTGAAAAACTCTACGATTTTTTGCGGGCTACGAAACGATCCCCCATTTTGTGGGTATTCCCTAGGGGAGCCGGCTTGTTGGTAGGTGAACGCACTGGTCCGCATCGGACGAGCCCAACTGTAGTTGCGCGTCGGCCCACCTTTGCGGCCGAAGAATGCGGAGCACGGCAATTTCGTCACACGCTTGAAACTTCGGACAGCGCAGACAATCTTTCCACGCTTTGAGCGGAAGTACCCCGCGCTCTACCTGTTGGAAACCAACTTTGTTGAAAAACTCAACGACATACGTGAAAGCGAAAACTGCGTCCAACTCATAGATTTGAGCCTCATAGACGAGCGCTTCGACCAGCCGTCTGCCCGCCCCCTGCGTCTTTGCTTTCTCTGGAACTGCCAGTGATCGGATCTCCCCGAAAGTCGGGCTGTAGAAGTGCAACGCGCCGCAACCGAGAAACTCTTCCCGGTGCGTAACTACCGTGAAATCCCTAATGGCCTCCGACATTTCGAATTCCGTGCGTGGAAGCATGATGCCGCGCGCGGCGTAGCCGTTGATCAGGTCCAGGATCGCCGGGATATCGCGCATTACCGCCTTGCGCGTCACCAGCGCGCGGCCCGCCGCGGGGTGTTCCACAAAAGCGTCCTCGTGCAAAGCACTAATCATGCTGCCCTCCCTTCGCTCAGCACCAGGCGGGTACCGATCGGCTCACCGGCCAGAATCCGGCGCAAAACTTTGGGCGCGGACCCAGGCGCGATGCGCACCTGCCCCACGCCTTGCCGGAGCGCCGCGATGGCTGCGTTCAACTTGGCTTCCATGCCACCCGTTGCCACGCCATCGGCGATCAGCCGCTCGCTGTCGGCCGCCGTCAACACGGCGCGCACTTGCTTGGAGCTGTCCATCACGCCTTCCACATCGGTGAGAAAAATCAGTTGCTCAGCGCGAAACGCGGCGGCGCAAGCCACCGCCAATTGATCGGCATTTACGTTGTAAATCTGTCCCTGGCGATCCGCGGCGACACACGCGATCACCGGCAGGAAGTGTTGGGCGGTGAGGGCATCGAGTAACGCCGGGTTCGACCGGGTGATGCGGCCCACCGCGCCGAGCGCCGGATCCATCTGCTCCGCTTCGACCAGGAATGCATCGATGCCGGAAATTCCTACAGCCTTTGCGCCAGCCCGGTTCAAGCTGGCCACCAGTTCGTGATTCACACTGCCGGCGAAAATCTTCAGGACGGCGTCCAGGGTCTCGGGCGTGGTCACGCGCAGACCGTTCACGAATTGGCTCTCGATGCCGCGCTCGATCAGGTAGCGCGTCATTTGCTTGCCGCCGCCATGCACCACGGCCAGCTCGGTGTGATTCGCGCACGCCTCAGCGATCTGCGCGGCGAGGCTCTCGCGCGATTCCGCGGCATCGAGCAGGGTGCCGCCGAGCTTCACCAGCAGCCTCACAGCAGCCCCTCGGTTTCCGGATAACCCAGCATCAAATTCATATTCTGCACGGCTTGGCCAGCGGCGCCCTTCACCAGATTGTCGATGGCGCTCACCACCACGGCGCGGCCGGTTTTGGCATCCAGCGTGACGCCGAGGTCGCAGAAATTGGTGCGCGCCACCCCGCGCAAGTCAGGCACGTGGCCGGTATGGAAGATTCGGATGAATGGCTCGTTGGCGTAGCGCTTCTCGTAGATCTGGAGCAACTCTTCAGCAGCGGAGACGCTTTTCGCGCGGAAGTAAATTGTTTCCAAGATGCCGCGATCGAGCGGCAGCAGTTGCGCCGTAAAGCTGAACTCGCCTTCCTCCAGACCCGAGACCTGCAGCACTTCGGGGACGTGCCGATGCTTGAGTATCGAGTAGGCCGAGAAGTTCTCGGTCACCTCGCAGAAACTGGTTTTGAGGGTAGGTTTGCGGCCGGCGCCGCTGACACCGGACTTCGCATCGCAGACGATTCCGCTGGCGCGGTCGATCACGCCGGCTTCGAGAAGCGGGCGGATGGCCAGGTTCGCGGCGGTCGGGTAGCAGCCCGGATTGGCGACCAGGCGCGCGCCGGGGATGCGATCGCGGCAGAATTCCGGCAGACCATAGGCCGCCTCGGCCAGGAGCGCCGGTTGCGTGTGCGGCTCTTTGTACCAGGCGGTGTAACGCTCGGGGCTGCCGAGGCGGAACGCCCCGCTCAGATCGACCACCTTAGCGCCGGCCTCCAGCATGGCAGGCGCGAGCTCCATGGAAACTTCGGGAGGCGTGGCCAGGAAAACCAGGTGGAGCTCCTGGCTACGGACCGCCTCGGGCGTACAGGGCAACTGCTTTGGGCCTTTACGGTTGCGGATTGCCGGAGGGGCAAACTCTTCGCGGTGTTCGAGCTGGACAGGCTCCACGTGCGGGTGGCGCTCAAGGATGCGGAGAAGCTCCGCCCCGCTATACCCGCGATAACCGACTATGCCGACGTGGCCCATTGTCTAAATATTCCTTATTATGAATAAATATACCACGATATTGATGGTGTGATTTTGAGCGTTTAGTGAAAAACGAAGCCAATTGGCCATTGCGCCAAACGTTCTGGCGTGACGTTTTTGGATACCTAGGATGAGCGTGCGGCATTCAGAGCGCAGTGTGCACTGAAGATCTGTGTGGTTATAGGCTAGTAATAGTGCTAGGATTGTCGCGTGGAGAGCGAAAGTAACACTAGCATTGAGGCGACCCTTACGGAGTTGAAGTCCCGCATGGCGACTATCGATGCGAAACTTGCGACATTCAACGAACTGGCGCAAGAAAGGGAGGCAATCCGGCAAGCGATTTTTGCCTTGGAAAATGTTCTCGGAAAGGCTTCGGATGAGTCGGTTCCGATGCGAATCTGGGAACACGCCGAAAACATTCTCATGGGTAACGATAACAGACCCATGTCTGCGCCTGAAATCGTAGACCTCCTGGCCGCGAGAGGAGTCTCTTTGGAGTCCAAGACTCCGACCGAGAGCGTACGAACGATACTTATACGCAAGCCAGATGTATTCAAACGTCTCGAAGACGGGAGATTTCAGCTGGTCGATCCGATTGAACACCCTCCGACGTACCGCCCCGCGATCAGACGTAGGGGTTCCTGGAGATATAAGCCAGTGACGCTTAAAGATGTCGCTCAGGAAGTTTTTGAGCGTGGGCCAGAAGGCCCCGCGACTATTAAACCCAAGGAGCACAGCTAAGGCCTAAAACGTTAAAGGGCCGCGTGTCTCTGTGGACGGCAGTGCGGCCCAAGATCGAGCGCAGGTTAGAATGGCGAAAAAACGTGAGGAAGAAATACGCGAGGTAATGAAAGAAGACAAGGCGCGCGGTAGCCGACATCCCTAAGGTCCGGAATCCGAGCGGGAGCGCGCGAAGCTTTTACAGGAGGCGAAAACGCTGTTGGAGAACGGAACCGAAGAGGATGTTAAGGCCTATATTCGGGCCTTAGAGATCCCCGCGGGCTCTCCGGCCGCCCAGAGGATTGGCGCGAGAACCGCCAATCTTCGCAATGACCTTGGTCGCTGCTCGCGTTCTTGCGGCACGTTTCGCCGGCGGAAGCGTAGCAAGGTGTTCTTCGACAATCGCTGCAATTTCCTCCGCTGCCTTACTAAGTCTCTTGGCGCTCCTCACAGAGATCAGTATACACCGCAGCTAGAAATCTACTTCCTGGTGATCTCCTGAGCGAGGTGATCCGGGCTTTGCTAGCCGGCCGCTACCGCGGATTCCCGTTCGTCGAAAGCGGTTTGCATGGTTCCCAGGATGCGCTCCGCTTCGGACCTGGGGCTGGATGCATGGGTGATGGGGCGGCCGATGACGAGATAGTCGGCTCCGGCGAGAATGGCGTCGCGGGCGGTCGTCCGGCGTTTCTGGTCGTCGTTGGGGGAGTCGTCGTCGCGGATTCCGGGCGTGACTACCAGCAGTTTGTGGCCGCTGACTTGCTTAATGCGTTGGGCTTCCCGGCCCGAGGCGATGACGCCATCGCACCCGGCAGCCAGCGCTTTTTGCGCCCGGAAGAGAACCAGCTCTTCTACGCTGGTGTGGGTGTAGCCCATTTCGGCGATATCGGCGGCGTCCATGCTGGTCAGCACGGTTACCGCGAACAGCTTGAGTTTGCTATCGCCGCGGCCCTCCACGGCGGCGCGGGTCAGGTCGCCGGGCCCGTGAACTGTTAAGAACGTCACGCCCAGATGGGAGGCGCGGGCGACGGCCTTCTTCAGTGTCTCGGGAACATCGTAGTATTTGTAATCCAGGAAGACCGGCTTGTTCGCTCTGATCAGATCCCGAACGAAGTCTTCGACGCCGGCGGCTAGCTGCAGCACCAGCCCGATTTTGTAGAAGCGCACCACTCCTTCGAGAGCGTCTACCATTTTCCGGGCGGCGGAAATATCGGCCAGATCGAGCGCGACGATCAGGCGCTGATCCGCATCGATTTTGGGGATTGGCATGGATCGGAGACCATTCTAGCAGAGGGTTGCGCTACGCGAGAGTAGAAAGCGCGCGCCAGAAAACCGGGGTCATACGGCCAGCGCGCGCTTCGTGTGATGTTGAGATGCTGCTGGTGGTGTAGTGCCGCGGCGGCCCAGACGTATCAACAAATTGTTTTGGGGCGGCCACGATAAAATAGAGGGCAATCTGGAGGATCGCAGTTGATGCCGAGGCGCGCTCGATGGGTTTTCATAGCAATGCTGGCGCCCGGCGGTTTCGCCGCCGAGTTGCCGGATGGTGCTGGAAAGGACATTCTGGTGCGAGCGTGCGTGGGGTGTCACAAGGCCGAAGAATTCTTATCCTACCGGCACACCAGGGAGGAATACCAGGCGATCGTGCAGCGGATGGCACAGCGCGGGGCACGCGCCTCGAGCGACGAACTCGACATCATCGCGGACTACCTGGCAAAGAACTTCCTCAAGGTCGAGGACCCAAATAGGGTCAACGTCAACAAGGCAACGGCCAAGGAGATCGAAACCCGATTGAACTTGACCGCCAAGGAAGCCCAGGCGATTGTGGGTTACCGGGAACGCCACGGCGACTTCCGCGTGTGGGGCGACCTGCTGGTGATCTACGGTGTAGACGGCAAGAAGATTGAGGCGGCGAAGGATCGGATGAGTTTTTGAGCGCTCGATCCGCCGGGGCCGCCTGCGATCAGAACATGAATTTGAGCGCCATTTGCATGATGCGCGGGTCGAGCGAACTGGTAATGGTGCCGAATCCGGGCGTCCCGTAGGTGAGGTTGAGGCCCGAACCGCCAGCCGCCAGGCTGGGGAGCGCGATGCCGGCACGTTCGGTATTGGGCAGGTTGAAGGCCTCACCACGAAACTCGAGTGTGTATCCTTCGCGGATTCGGAAATCTCTGGTGAGGGCCGCATCGATCTGCCAAAACGCCGGACCGGGAATATTGCTGCGGCCTAGGTTGCCCAGCGTGCCCGGGGCGGGCGTGGCAAAGGCGGCTGGGTTAATCCAGCAAGTCGGATGCGGACCCGCGCACAGAGAGTTCGGCGCTATCTGGTTCGGACGTTCGTTCGCAGCAGGGCCAAAGATGCCGGTGAGTGACACGTCGCTGGCAAGGCCCACTGTAAGCCACGGCGCCGATTGAGCACGATAGATCGCCGAGAATTTCCATCCTGAGGCGAGTGTGTTCACGGTGTGGTTGCCAAACTTCGGTGTCTCATAGACGGTAGTCCAGTTGAATAGCTCGCGCCGGTCGGACGAGAAGGTGCCGCCGATTTCGATGGACTGGCAGTTGCCGCGATCGAAGCGCCGGTTGTTGGGCATGACGAACCCGCCTCCCGCGTTGCCGGTGCTGTTGCCGATCGTCAAGTCGCCGATGCAATGCGACCAGGTGAAGTTGGCGGCAGTGCTGAGGCCCTTACTCAGGCGCTTTTGCACCGCCAGAATCAGGGCGTTGTAACTGGAAGTGCCGCCGCTATCGAGCAGATCGACGTCGGCGTAATACTTGGCTCCTGGGTAGTTATTGATGGTGAATACCCGGCGGGCGTTGGTGTTGGCGCCGGTGGAGCAGGGTCCAGGCGCCAACAATCCATACGTTCCCGCCGCGCAATTGCCGGGAAAGTAAACCGCAGGATTCACCTGGTAGGAGGACAGCAGATGTAACGTCTCGCTGCCCGCGTAGGTGGCCGACACCACCCAATCGTTTCCGAACTGCCGTTGCACCACGGCATTCCACTGATGCACCTGGGTGGCCCGGTTGTCGGGCTGCTCGGCGATGTAGGTTCCGCCCGGGGCGAACGGCGAATTGTTATTCAGCACGAATGGGAAGATGTTACCGCCCGGATTGGAGGCGTACGGATTGCTGAATTGACCGCCGGCGATGATCGTCGTGTTACCAAAGGGCGGAGAGTCGGCCGAGTTCACGTACATCGAGCCGTTGACGAAGTCGTACGAGATTCCGTAGGAGGCGCGAATGGTCATCTTGCCGGTACCCGTGGGGTCGTATCCGATCGCGACGCGCGGTGCGAACAGATGCCATTGGTTCTGGACTCCGGCCAACCCGTTAAACCCGGGATCCCCGGGGAAACTCAATCCGGGAGGTGCGTTCACAAACGTTCGACTGGTCACTCCAGCGAGCATGTTCGCGAGGCTGAAATTATAAGCCGCCTTATCCAACATGCCGGGAGGGAGGGAAGGTTCCCAGCGCACGCCCAGGTTCACGGTCAGGCGGGAGGTCGCCTTCCAGGTGTCCTGCACGTATCCGTCGACGAAATACTTTTGCTGTGGGAGCGGGTTGGGAGCGGACATGGAGAATGTGTTGATCTGCCCGAGCAGGAACTGGGGAATGGTGGAAAAGGTCCAGAAATTTTGGGAGTAGACATTACCGAGGAAGATCATCTTGTACATCATGCCGCCGGCGCCGAAGTTAATTTGGTGCGAGCCGTGAACCCAGCTTACGTCGTCATTGATCTGATAAGTCGTGCTGTGAGCAAACGCCTTACCGCCGGTTCCCGGACCGACCGAAAAACCGTTGACGCCCGCGGTGGCAATCGAGAACGTGCTTTGATGCGGCACATAGCCGCAATAAACCGGCACGCCCAAATCGCAGGAGGAGACAAAGTCGTTGTCGAAGCGATGAATTCCAGTCCGATCCGCGGACAGGCGGAATTGATTCACCACAGCCGAGCTAAACAAATATGTGTCACCCGCGGTCCAGGTCTGGTCCGCGTCATCCAATCCGCCTTGAGTGGAAGTGAGGATGTTGGCGGGTGTCAAGCCCAAAGACGGGGGCCGGTAGTAGCTGGTACGGAGGTAGCGCCCGAAGATGGTGTTTTTGGCGCTGAGCTGATAATCCCCGCGGACGACGTACTGACCCTCGTTCACGTGGGTCACCAGGCCCAACGGCGTCAGGCCGCAGCCGGTGGCGCCCGTGGGAAGCGCGTTGGCCAGTTTGACGGATGCGGGGTCGTACGCGCTGGGATTGATCTTGTTGCCCGGGAACAGGCCCTTGACCGCAGGCGCGAGGCCGGCGATATCCTGCGGGCAGCCAGTGAAATCGCCTTGGATCATCTGGGCCGTAGGGACGAAATCGTTTACAAAAGCGGTCTGGTGGGTGATGGTGCCCTGGTAGCCGAAGAAGAAGAACAGCTTGTCCTTTTTGATCGGGCCGCCGATGGTCCCGCCATACTGGTTCCGCTTGAGCCCATCGTTGGTGTGTGTGGACCAGTTGGTTCCGTTCAGATCGCCATTGCGAAGAAAATAGAACGCATCGCCGTGAAAACTATTGGTGCCGGATTTGGTCACGGCCGTGATGGTGCCGCCGGCGTGGACGCCGTTTTGCGCCGTCAGCGAGCTGGTCTCGACTTTAAACTCCTGCAGCGCGTCCGGGAAGGGAAACGGCATGTTAGCGTTGTCCCAGGGGTTGTTGAAGGCGCTGCCGTCGAGCCAGAAGGCGTCGCCGAAAGATTGCCCGCCGTTGATCACATACTGCTGGGTGTTGGGGAAACCGCCGTTGCCGGCGACGCCTTGCGGGATCACCGCGCCGGCTAATTGGATCAGGTCCGTAGCTACGCGACCGTTGAGGGGCAATTCGAGAATACGCCGGTTGTCGATGACGGCGCCCACGCCGGTGGCCTGGGTCTCGACCAGGGTGGCATTGGCTTCCACCTGTACCTGTTCGCTGAGGCTGCCGACTTTGAGCGTGATATTGATGGTCGGCTGGGTGGCAACCTGCAACACGATTCCGGTCTGTCCGAACGTAGCGAAACCCTGTTTGCTGACATCCATGCGATACGGTCCGACCGGGAGGTCCGGTACAACGTAGCTGCCGTCAGAGCCTGTGGTTGCCGTACGTTTCAGGCCGGTGGCCGTATTGGTCACTTGGACCATCGCCTCGGGAACGGCTGAGCCGGACGAATCCACGACCGTCCCCTGGATCTGCGACAGCTGCCCTTGGGCTAAGAGACTGACGCTTAGCGCAAGACTACCCAGGATAACTAGAAACGCTTTCATGACACCCCCCTAAGAGCCGAGTGGAGTTACACTCTTGGCTCACGTTTGCCACACAATATCCCGGCTGATGGCCGGTGTCAAGTACCCGTGCTGGAAATTTACCTCGCCTTGACACGCGGTTATGCCGGGGCGGATCATGTTTGCCATGAAATTCCACCCCGCTTTCGCTCGCCTGAGCGCGGCTTTGGCTGTATTGGCGCTGGCCGCATCTTCGTGGTTGCTTGCGCAGACTCCCGTAACCGGCGTGCCCGACCCGGAACTGTTGCTGAAGAGCAAAGACAGGAACCTCGAGGCCAACAAGACGCTGATCTACAATTTGTTTCGCGAGGTTTTGGAAGCGCGCCACATGGAGCTGGCGGACAAATACCTGGCGCAGGACTTCATTCAGCACAATCCCAACGCGGCGGATGGCCTGGCGGCGCTGAAGCGATACTTCGAGCGAGCCGGCGCTCAGCCGCAGCCGATCGCGCCGAAGCTGAAACGCAAGATCACGGCCATCATTGCGGAGGGCGAGATGGTGATGGTGCTGTACCCGCGCGAGCTGAAGGATCCCAAGGACCCATCGAAGACCTACACGACTACGGGGTTTGATGCGTACCGCATCCGTAACGGGAGGGTGGTGGAGCATTGGGATGCGGCGACGAAGAGCGAGTAGGGAGGAGCTACATCATCCACAGGGCGGCCAGCGCGGTTCCGTGGAGTGCGAAGAGGCAAGACTTGATCAGCACGCTGCGCGCGGAACTGGCATAGCGCCACATGCCGGCGCACCAGACGCCGTAACCTAAGACGCCGAGCAAGAAATATACGGTTGCCCATTCGGGCGCAAGCGGTACGTCGTAGCTGAATACGGGTGGCCGGCCGAGGCGATACACCAAGCCATTTGCGTCGTCTGGAGGTTCATGCAGGGCGCAGAACCCATAAGCTCGCCAGGTAGTTCCACGGGCGGTTAATTGGCGGTAGGACGCGGTTCGCGTAGCCGGGCGGTTGCAGGAGGGAATGGAACAGCCCATGTGCACCGGACTCTTGCGGAACCAGTAGACGCTCTGGTCGGAGGAGCGCCGGCCGGCGGGCTGCGCGAGGCGAACCATGGCGCCGTTGGGGCGCAGCAGGAGGACGCCCTGGGCGGCGAGCAAGGCCACCGTGAATACCTGAGTGATGGTCAAATCACATTATTGCTGGAGCGCAGAGTTAATGGATTGCCCTCGCGGCTCGTGCGCCACGTTTCTAGTTCTCGCTCGGCTTATCGACCTTATCGATCACCATCACCTCAACTGGCGCTTTGGTCATTCCCATTTTTAGGCCGAGCTGCTGTTGCATGGCAGAGAAGAGGTCTGGCGGCGCGTCCGCGTCCGGTGCGGGTGGCGCGGCATCGGGCGGAGGTCCACCACCGAAGCCGCTCCTCTGCGAAGGATCCGGTGTCCACTTCAGAACGAACGTGTAGCGTGTAT